>Ga0208038_1001386_pt1 | contig 13250 bp, 13 predicted proteins | sample June2015DPH_16_1_FD_184714 | JGI IMG/M metagenome (GOLD analysis project Ga0208038, IMG submission 184714) | Peatland microbial communities from SPRUCE experiment site at the Marcell Experimental Forest, Minnesota, USA - June2015DPH_16_100... | ecosystem: Environmental > Terrestrial > Soil >...
CATCCAGCTCGTGACTCGGGAGCCGCACCGTCGATGTCGACCGCGGTCACAGAACTAGGCCCCTGACCTCGCCCTGGCGCTTGTTGCGCGGCTGGCAATCTCGGCCTTCTCGAGCGCTGGGGCGAGCGACCCGCCGGCGTCTGCACGCATCAGGCCCGGCCGCGGCCTACGCCGCACAAGTGGCCAGGCCGCCCACGCGAGAAATGCAGCGACGACTGCCAGAGCGAGCCATGTGGCGATGACCAGCCGCTTCGGCATGTACCAGAGATGGACGACGAAACGGCCGGCCGGGACCGGCGCCTCCAACATGACGCCCTCGTAGAGCGACAGAGGCAGTGCGCGGCCGTCGATGGTGGCGTGCCACCCTGGGAAGTCGGTCACACGCATCACGAGCCGGCTTGGCGTCGAGGCGTCGATGGTGAAGGTCCAGCTGCTCGTCACGGGATGCTTCACGGAAGACACCGGACCCGACGCGCCCGAGCCGACCTTTGCGGCCAAAGAGAATCGTGCCGCGCCGGGAACCGCGTAGAGGCGCTCGCCCGCGAACGACCCGACATAGCGCGTATCCGATGGTGGCGGCACGTCAAGCCGCGTCGGCTGCAGGATCCACTGGATCCCGTACTTACGAGCGAGAACGGCCGAGTCGATGTCCGGTTCGACATAGGGCGCTCCGCTCTGGAGTATGAAGTACGCCTGCGGGATCAAGGGGTCGTAGCCAGCGAACTCGGCGAGCCCGTAGCCGAGGTTGGCTTCCGGGTAGATACCGGCGTGCGCGATCTTCCGCGACTGCCAAGGCGTTCCCGTGTCTATCCCGACGAGACCCGATCCCACGACCGCCTCCAGCCGTGCGGTCGCCGGCGTGACGACGAAAAAGCTCTTGCTGTAGGAGTTGATCCCCACTCCTGAGAACACGAGGAAGGCGGCCTCCGCCCCAAAGAGCAGCGCCACCGCCCCCATGACCGCAGCTCGGGCGGAGCGACGGTGGGCAAGCCTGCGCACGGGAAGGAACAACATGCCGGCTAGAACGCATGCGGCGACGAGCCCGATCGGCCACCAGAGGCTGTCGAGCCTCAGTTGGTGCTCCAACGTCGGGAGGTCGTTCTCGACTGCCCCGCGCCACAGAAGCTCCACGAACACGGCGACAATCGCGGTCAGGCCCCAGTACGCGGTCAGCATGCGACGCTCGCCGCGGGCGCGGATGAGGGTCTCGAGTCCCAGAGCGGAGAGCACGCCGACGGGCAGGCCGATGACCGTGCGCATCCGCTTGATCGCCACGCCATGCAGGCTCGAGTGGCTCACGAGGTCCGACACGGCGTGGAACGACTTGGCCTGGTAGGAGATGACCATTGTGACCACGACCAACGCGACCATGGCGACGACCGTCGGGTGCCGCCACCAGCGCAACACGGCGGCGCCGGCCAGGACGAGCGCGATCACCCCGACGTAGACGACCGTCTCGTAGTAGTCGCCGTGCGCGTAGAACCAGGTGCTTCCCTTGATCGGCAGCCCGTCGTACCCAGGAGCGACGAGGAGGCCGAGGGAGTTCACATCGACGCCACGCACGCCCCCCGCGCCCGTTGCGCGATGGCTGCCCTTCACGATCTGCAGTCCCGGGAACCACAACGGCGAAGAGAGCACAGCTCCCGCGACGATTCCGACGGCGACGCGGATGACGCCCGAGAGCGAGAGCCCGCGCCTGGAGAGAAGTGCCAGGACTGCCAGCACGACAAAGAAGGTCAGGAGCGCCGCCGCGACGAAGAAGTACGCCTCGGGAAACCCCGCGAATACGCAGAAGGCGACCGACAGCGCCAAGAGGATGACATAAGAGCGCTTCCCTTTCCAGCGGTACGCGAGGATCACGAGCGCCATGATCCAACCGAGCCAGGCCACGACACCTGACAACGGCCAGGCAAGCCAAGCGGAGAAAGCGCCCGAGAGCATGAAGATGACCCCGCCGAACGCCGAGGCTAAAGGTCGCAGGCCGAGCACGCGACAGAGGACGTACGCACCGGTTCCTGCGATGAGGAGCTTCATCGCCACGACGACGAGGAACGCGAACCGGAGCGGGACGAGATAGCTGACGAGATCGGGCAGGCTCAGCACGGCCGACTGGAAGTTGAGGAACTGGTTCAATCCGAGCAGGCTCAGGTCGTTCCAAAGCGGGAACTGGAGATGGTGGATCGCTGTCCAGTCAAAGGTGTTGAAAGGCACCATCTCGCTGACCGAATCGCCGTTCAGCCAGTTGTGCGGTATGCCGGGGTGGGCGCTCTGACCTAGTGAGGTGAAGCCGAGGACGGCGTCGAAGGCGCCGAAGCTCCAGCCGTCTTTGACTGCAGGCGACAGGTAGGCGAGGACAAAGCCGACGATGGCCGAGACGCCGAACACGTCGCCACGGCGGCGCGCCCACCAGCTGGCTACATGCCTGCGGGATCGTGCGTGCACGCCTGTCACCAGATCGACTCCGGTGTTCGGCTGGCTGTCAGGATTGGTTGGTCTTTCGCGAGTCTTGTGCATCTGAACAGCGGCCGTTCACCGGGCTCGCGACTTCCCCGCGATTCCGGCGCGCCCAGCTGGCCGAATTCCGCGTGTGCGAAGGCTGGTCTCGAGTAAGGCAGCTGCTCGACCCTGCAGCGCTCCCGCAACAACGGGAGGGATCCAGGGGCGCCTGTCACGTCCACCGCTCACGCGGAAAACAAAACGTCGTCGTGCTCACCTCGCCCACCAGGAGCGACGAACCTCGCTGTGATCGTGATCTGGCGCCACTCGGCTCACGTTCGCATTCGGACCTAGTCAACCGCGCGCGCGGACATGCTGCTCGTAGCATGCAACGGTCTGGCATGGCCACAGTGTTGCAGCTCCACCTCGAGCTCTGCGAGCGGCACGGCCCTTGGCGTCGCGACTCGTGGACCAAGTCGCGCGTCCTACACAGATCCATTCGGGGCGCCAGGTAAGCAGCGGCGCAGCCATCCGCCAACAAACAGCTCAAGTATCGGGGCAACCGCGGATCTGGAACCGCGCTTCTAGCAAGGTTCGGGCCGGGGTCGTCGTTTGTCAGCCATCACGCCACTTCTGCTCGCGAGCAGACACGGACAGCGCGTTGCGCAACCGAAACTACCGCCTGCTGTGCCGACGGCAGAGGGTCGCCGAGAACCGCCCAGTTCCCGGGTCTCCCGACGGCCATTTGCGCGTGTGGTCGCTAGTCGCGGCGTTGCAGGTCCCGATCGGTTGACAAGACGGGAATCGGCGACTGAGCAAATTGTCGCGTGCCTTCACCACGCCCGAGAAGCCCGCCGGTTGCCTGCCGCGTGTGGCGATCCATGTTCGGACGAGAGTGGCCGTCGAGCGCCACCATGGTGAGATCACGATCGAACCACTACTGACTGGGACCCGAATGCGCGTGCGCTCCCGACTCGTCGTGCACCAGGCCCGTAAAGTCAGGACGAACTCGGAACAGCGCGCCCGGACACAGTCCGGCAGTTGCCTGTTGGCGAAAGCCAGACCCGCGTCGGTTTCCTTGCCGGGCGTCTTGTCTCGTGGTCGCTGCCTCGAGCACGGCTCGGCTCCGCGAGGTCGGTCAGGCAACCCGGATGGTCTTCCCGACCACGGAACCAGCAGGACTAGCCCTACCGAAACTCACGGCTGCGTGGTAAAACACAGCGGGGATTGTCGCGGCCGAAACCGCTCGTATCCATCGATCGAAGATGGTCCGCGCGAACAGGGGGAGAGAAATGGGGTTGGGGAGGCTTCGTCGCGGGGTCTTGATCGCGGCCGCTGCCAGCGTGCTGGCCGCCGTGCCTTGCGTCGCGTCGGGGGCGACGGTACAGGCTTCAAATTTCGCCGGCAGTTCGCTCAGGCTAAGCGGGCCGACGTCGAACAAGATGGGCTCGGCCTTCAAATACACGATCTCGGGCACCGCCCTCAGCCCTGCTGACTACGTGGTCGCGTGGGAACAGTTCTATCCACAGGAAGGGTGCGCGACCACTTACGCGGCAGAGAGCACACGCACGTTCCTGCCCGACACCTACGGCTTGACGCTGTTCGAGAATCGGAGCGTCTCTCACAACTACTCGATCGTCGAGGAATTTGGCGCGGACCACCTCGGCAAGCATGGTATCTGCGCCTACCTGATCGACCTCACGACGGGTGATACCTACGCCTATGCCGGTCAGTTCTGGACGAACCACAAATGACCGGCGCGGTTGCCTTGGGGCTTCGAGGCACGTGACCTGACCGGTCCGCAGGAAGCGGGCGGCAACGCAAGCCGGCCGCGTTTGGCCTACCCGGGCGGACGATTCCGCCCTTCAGCCGAAGCGCAATAGCGTTCCCCGTGACGATCGGCACTGGCGACCGCCACAATCATGTGCCGTCGACTTCAGCTGACGACTGCCGCCGCCCGAGCGGCGCGGCTCGCCTGGATCGTCGCGAGGCCAAGCCAGCCGAGGAGCCAACCGTTGGCGATACGGGACAACAAAGTCCGCGCCTCGTCACTGGGACTCCTGGCCGCAATGGCGACCGCGACCACGACGGGACCGCACCCCGCGACCGTCAACGCCGAAGCAGCAGCCTGATGCCCGGCGTACCACGCTTCATCGCTGCGCAAGGTCGACGGGATACGGATGCCGGCAAAGATATTCCGCGGTAGGCGCCCCGTCGCCGCCATACGTCCGAGCACGACGATGATCACGCCGCTCAGTCCCAACCCGATCGCCTTGGACACGCGCACCACGTTACCGAAGACCTCATTATGGGCACCACCAGAACTGCGGCGCATGTGTCCACATCGCCAGTGCACCGCTTCCCGCTCAACAGTCGCGCCCTCCCCCACCTGATCGCCGTCTTGCACTCTGAGGCAGCGGCGCGTCGCGTACCGCACTGCCCGCGTCGGGGGTGCTGGCTGCTTCGGGTGCCTGATGTACGTGATGGTCCCCGCAGTTTTCGTCCTGGTTTCGCTGTGGCCTTACTTGCGCCGCCATAGCGACCACAAGGACGGCTGGTCAGCCGAACTACGGCATCGGCAGTATGTAAGGCTCCTTCGGGACTCCTGAGAGGGTGAAGTCCGCCGCCGGGGCGGTCGCTTCCTCACTGACCAGCTGGTACCTGCGCCAGAGGAAGGCGATGTAGCCGACATCTGTGAAGGTGGCAAGACGCCCGTCGCGCATCAGACACCAGGTGTCCTGACCACTATTCACCGTGATACATGCTTGGAGATGCGGTCCGCAGCGAGTACAGAATGGTCCGCGCGACCATGCCGTTCGCTGCCAACCCGATAGAGACGAATACCGACTGCTTGTGTCCCGGCACCCTGACCCGGAGCACGAGAATGGAGTACGCGGGCGATGTTGCCGGGCAAACGGTCAGGCCATGAAAGTCAAGGCAATGCTTCGAGAACGCCAGGTGCAGGCCCTCCATGGCGAGTTCACTGAGCGTCTTGGACCCGGCGTCAACTTCGACTCCGTCTCCTGGGTAGACGGGTCCCGGGTTTCCCCACGCTGGGCACGGGAAAGCTGCCAAGACCCGGTCAGTGCTCAGAACTACCTCTCCTCCGCCCACTCCGCCATCGACAAAGCCCACACCCGGCGACGAGGCGCAGGGCGTTTCGACGCCGTAGTTGTAAAGCGTCCGAGTGACCGGCCACCATGCGGGCACAGCGAAGGCCAGCCCTTGGAATGTAAGTGTCTTCCAGTCCGATTGGACTGGTGGCGTGGAACCGGGCTCAAGGGCCACGGCGCGGGGTGAACCTGTGAGCGTGGCGAGGATGCGCTTTGCCAGCGGACCCTGCGCTATCAGTTCCACCCCGAGCGACGGAGCGTAGTAACCGGCGTAGGTGACTGCGGTCAGGAGACGGTAGACGCGTACTCCGTTGAGCATCGTGGACTTCTTCTGTACGAATGCATCAGGCGGTGGTTCACGGACCGAGACCAAGAAGACCATGGTGGGGTGACGCTCGGCAACACAGTGGAGCGTGAAACCTGGTGGTGCTTCGACCAAAAGCCCACCTGGCCCAGAAGCCGAAGCCCCTTTGCAAGAAAAGCTCTGGCCCGGATAGGCGACGGGGAAGTCTGGCGGCACCGAAACCTGGCCACCGCCGTACGCTACCGGCACCCATCCCGCCGGTGTAACCGAGAGGTCTACAACTGGGAGCCAAGTCTTGAGCGGTTGAGTATTGAGAAAGACCGTCGTGGTAGTTGGCACAAGGGTCTGCGGACTCGTGCACGCGGTGAGGGCCAGCGCACTGACCACCATCGCGAGGGCGCGCCATCTCACTGTTGCCATCCTCCCATGAAGCCCGAAGAGGGCAAGTACGCGTATCGTTGTCGCGCCCCTAGATGCACATCTTCGTGGCTGGCTCCGGATGACGCCGAGCCGCTCGTCGAGAAGTTCCGGCGCACCGTGTCAGAGCTGTCCGAGGACTAGCGCCGCCGCAGCTCCCTCAATGCCCGCACGAGCTGACTGAGGATCGCAATCGCACGCTCTCACTAACGCGCGGTCAGAACAGATCGATTAGGGCGCCACACGTCTTCGCGGTAGTTGAGTCACAGGTCACGCAGAAGGTCCTGATCTGTGCTCGCGCCGCGGTCGGAGCTCATGCCGTCGCCCGCCCTCCAGCGTTCGCTGATCGGGTGTTCACGACTGCGACAGCAAATGAGTCAGGGAGCGAGCATCGCGCACGGTCCGATCGGTCGGCCGTTAGGTCTGCGGACACCCTCGGCCTTCAATCGTGCGCAGAAGCGCTGGAGCTCTGCTCTCTGTTGCGCGATATGTGGCCCAGTGCCGTTCCCCGAGTTCATCCCGCCAGCTGCGTTCGTGCCTGAGCCACCTGTATCCACTGTCGGGGAGTTGATCGTCTGCGTCGTCGTGCCTGAAGGGGTGGTCACCAAGGCGGACGTGACGGTCGCGATTCCGGGCCACCAGGCCAGAAAGAGGCCATTGCCGACGGTGGTGACCACCTGAGAGCCGTCGCCCAACGCCAAGGTGGCTGCGTACACTCCCGAAGCGACTGAGCCCTCAGCGACCGTGTAGGGCTGACCGTTGGCGGACTCGGCTTGGAGGCGATCGAGGGTTATCTGCCCGGCCGCGGGCAGCGCAGGCTGATTGCCTTCTGCGATGCTGAACTGGGTGCTGTCCGGACCGCTCATGCACATGAGGGCTCCTGGAGTACTGGTTTTGGTCCCGAAGGGAAGCAAGGCGAAGGGTCCGCGGGTGTCGGCGAGGGTTACCTCGGTGGGCAGCGCGGGCGCGCCCGGTGACGGATTGGTGGGCCCGACTGACCATGCGGTCTCGGCGGCTGTGATTTGGCCCAGTGCCGGTGTCGTTGGTGTCGCGGTCCAGGCCGCGAACGCCGAAGGAGCACCAGCGCCGAGGAACACGACTAGGGCAGTAATGACGCCGCTCGTCACCAGACCGGCGCTACTGAGCGCGAACCCTCGTCGTTGGCGATGCGAGCGATGAGCTGTGATCTCCTGCACGAGGTGGCCCTCGCGGACAAAGAGGCGGTCATCGCCTCAGATAGGGGATCGTGGGGGCTTCCAGGTCGCTCACCAGTACTACTCTGACAACGTGGGTTTGATCGTTATTGCCGCGAACTTCTGGCGCGCGCTGGCGAGCCGGGACCGGACGGTACCGATGGGTATGCCGAGGGAGGCAGCCGCGTCGGCATAGGAGAGTTCACTCCACAGCACGAGCAGCACCACGTCTCGTTCGGCCTGGCTTAGGGGTCGAAGCGCTTCGATTGCTCGGGCCAGAGCCTCCTGGGCGTCGATGTGATTGATCGCATCGTCTTCAGGGCTCGCCCGATCCGAAGGAGGGGGGACTCGAGCGAGTGCGGATCGATACCGATACAGAGAGCGCTCCGCGTTTCGAGTGACGTTGTCCGCCACGCCGAGCAGCCAGAGCAAGGCGCTCGTGTTCGATAGTTGCAACTTGCGGCGACGGCGGAATGCTTCCAGGGACACGACGCTGGTCAGATCCTCTGCCAGATTGAGATCGCCCGTCCGCCTGGCGCAGTAGGCGTACACGGCTCGCGAATGGCGCTTGAAGAGCTGGCCAATCGCCTCGGGACCTTAGCGGCCATGGAGACCAGGTCTCTGTCACTAGCCTCGCTGTAGGAGCGCACACCTATTAGTGTCCACAAGGCCTCCGAGAGCTCGATTAGTGCTCGGCCCTGAGCGGCACCGGGCTTGGGCGGCACTTCGACATCGATTCGTGCTTGCGAACCCTTGCGACGTCGAGTCTGATGTCCGCCGCCGGCGAACACATTCCACCGAGAAGCGCAATAAGCAAGTGGGAGTGGTCAGGAGGCAACCGATGGAAGAGACGGACGAGCAGATCCTCAGCTGGTCGACTATCGGCGACTCGAGCGCATTCATCGAGCTCACCTGGCGCCATGGCGCTGCCATACACCGCTACCTGAGCCGCCGGGCGGGGCGCGCTCAGGCCGACGACCTACTTGGCGAGGTGTGGGTCCAGGCCTTCAGGTCGCGCGCCACCTACGACCACGCCTGGCCCGACGCACGACCCTGGCTCTACGGCATAGCTCGCAACGTCCTCCGCGCTCACTGGCGTGCCACCGCGCGGCCAGCACCTCGAATCCCGACTGCTGTAAGCGATCCGTGGCCCAGCGTCGATGAGCAGCTCGATGCCAAGGCACGCCGGCCGGAGCTGAAACGGGCCCTTGAAGGTCTCACCGACGACGAGCGCGAGGTTCTCCTCCTCGTTACCTGGGAACAACTGAGTCAGGCCGAGATCGCGTTCGTGCTCGGTGTGCCGGCTGGAACGGTTCGCAGCCGCCTGCACCGCGCCCGAACCGCCATGCGCGGCCAGCTCGGTGCAGAGGGCTTGCTCGCCAAAGACAAGCTGTTGAAGGAGAGCTGAGATGGACAACCTGGAGCTGCTCGAACATCTCGGAGCAGTTGAGCCGCCAGATGAAGCAGTACTGCTTCGCGCCACTGCGATGCTGGAAGCGGAGATCGCCCGTGTATCGGCACCAGTGGCAGGCGACGAGGCAGCGGAGAAGTCACCGAGATCGCGCTGGCACAATCGCGTACTCGTAGGCGTCGCCGTGGTGGTGGTCCTAGCTGCCGCGGCCATCGGTGTGACGAGCAACCTGCTAAGCAGCTCCTCCTCTGCTGCTGCGTCGGTACTGCGTCACCTCGCGCGAGTCGCTTCGGTCCAGTCCCCGGCCGCTGTACCCGGGTCCGGCCAGTACCTCTACGTGCAGTACGAGAGCAGCTATCTGCACAAGGTCGCCACGGCCGGTTTCGGCACCAGCCCGCCCGGCGGCTTACCGGAGAGCTACACCTACTTCCAGATCGACCGTGAGCAGGTGTGGGCGAGTTCGAGTCGCGATGGAGAGTGGATCGAGAACCTCGGCCCGCCGACCTTCCTCAGCCCAGCGGACACTGCTGCGTGGGTAGCGGACGGCAGCCCCTCGATACCGACCGGAACCTCGGCCTCCAAGCTCGGACCCGATCCCCTCTACTCGGTCATCCCCACCCTGCCGACCGACCCGGTGGCGCTCGGCAAGCGGATCTCAAGCCGCAGCATCGAAAGCGGCCCTCCAGGCCCTGCGGAGGACTTCGTCCAGGTCCGTGACCTACTGCGAGAGTCGGACGCCCCGCCAGCAGTCCGGGCGGCGCTGTTCGAGTACGCCGCGACTATCCCCGGTGTCGTAGCGCTCGGCACTGTCAGCGACCACGACGGGAGATCCGGCATCGGCCTCGGCTTCATCACCGACGGACTGCGCACCGACCTGATATTCGACCCGGCTACGAGCATGCTCCTCGGAGAGGACGAGACTGTCGTCGCTTCGGGATCAGGTCTCGGTTATCCGGTAGGCACTGTTTTCTCCTGGACCGTCTACCTCGGCTCGAGTGTCGTCGATTCGATGCCTTCGATCGCTTCGCTTCCTGCCCCACCGCCGCCGCCTGTACTGGGTGCGAGCTAACGCGTACGCATCCTGATGCAGGATGACAGTCCTGTGTCCCTTCCTTCGACTTCAGCGCAATTGATGTCATTGGTGGTTTCTCCCTACCGGCGAGAGCAGAGGCGTGGACTCGCGGGCGGCCGTACGGTGCCTTTGACCGATCACGTGGCGACTGCGGTCGTGCACTATCCGTGCATTAAGCATCGGGCAAACACGGGCACCGGTGGTACTGAAGGGCAGCGAGCTGATAAGTGAACATTGCCATCTGACCTGCGCTGATAAGCAAGAATCCTGAAGAAGCAGCCCCGACAGGATTCGAACCCGTGTCTCCACCTTGAGAGGGTGGCTGGATCTCCGCTGAGAGCTGATGACCTGCGTGCTTTCCGCGCACTCTCAGGCCATTCTGCGGTTGCTGCTGAGACCTGCGGCGGAAAGTCGGTTGGCCAAATGTTGGCGGGACAGACCTCAAGCAGTGGCACTGGAGAGGCCGTTCCCGAAACGAGCTCTCCGTAGCACGGCGTGCTACACTGGCAGCGTGACGAGAGAAATCTCCCAGCGAGAACTGCGCAACGAGAGCGGCGAGATCATGCGTCGCCTGGACAAGGGTGAGACGTTCGTCGTGACTCGAAACGGAACCCCAGTCGGAGAGCTCGCGCCCTTGAGGAGGCGTCGATTTGTGACTGCGGAGGCGGCGCGCGCCCTGTTCCAGGGTGCACCTGCCGTCGACCTCGTCAAGCTCCGTGCCGATCTTGATGAAGTCGCTTCGCAGAGCGCTCGCCCCCGTGCCTGACGCGCGCCCTCCCCGCGGTCTCCTCGACACCTCGGTTGTCGTGGAACTCGAGCAGATTGAAGTGACCTCGCTTCCGATCGAAGTTGCCATCAGCGCCATCACAATGGCCGAACTGGCTGCCGGACCCCACGCCACCTCCGACGCCGAGGAACGAGCGCGGCGACAAGATCGGCTTCAGCGTGCCGAAGCGGCATTCCACCCTCTCCCCTTCGATGGTGAAGCGGCCCGCGCGTACGGGCGGATCTATGCGGCCGTCGTCGCCAAAGGGCGCAAGGCTCGCGGTGCTCGCGCTGTAGACCTCCTGATCGCGGCGACGGCGTGTGCCGCCGAGTTGCCTCTGTACACACGGAACCCCGATGACTTTCGGGGACTCGAGAAACTCGTCGACGTCGTCACCGTGTAGCTCTCGCGGGCGAACTCCTGGCACAGACCGCTCTCTGGATGGCTGGCAGCCCCAACGGGATTCGAACCCGTGTCTCCACCTTGAGAGAGTGACTGGATTACCGCCAAGGGACGAGCTGGCCTTTCGGTGCTCCTAGAGCTCCCGTTGCAGCGCCTGCGGACGCCTGCGGCTGAAAGTCGGTTGGCGAAATGTTGGCGAGACGGGCAAGAGCTGGCCGTTCTGCCGGAGCCGCCTACGCCGGGCCTTCGTAAGACAGGAGGGTCCGTCGCGCGGGACTCGGCAAGCCCATCCCAGCTAGCACCTAGGATTGTGAGCGTGGGCATGCAACGGGCTGCTGCAAAAGAGCCCAGGGTTCCGAGCTTGGCCATGCTGCGCTCGCACAAATCCGACATCCTTCGGGTGGCGAAAGCCCACGGCGCATCGAATGTCCGGGTATTTGGCTCGGTTGCCAGAGGGACGGCAACACCTACGAGCGACGTGGACCTGCTGGTCGACTTCCAATCCGGACGCACACTCGTCGACCATGTGCGTCTCTGGCGAGATCTCGAGGCACTGCTTGGCACGGGTGTCGACGTCATCAGCGCTGGAGGTCTCACCGAGCGCGACGACGACATCAGAGCTGACGCGCTAGCGCTGTGAGCCAACCGAACGATCGTCGCGCCATCGACAAGACCGCGCTGACCTGCTCGACGCGGCTGCCGCAGCAGCCGAGATCGTGGTTCGCGGTCGGGATGCTTGGAATGACGATCGAATCCTGAGGCTCGCCGGCGAAGCCGTCATCAGTCGGATCGGGGACGCCGCCAGCAAGTTGCCCGACAACGTTCAAGCGTCGATGCCAAGCGTTCCCTGGGAGGAGATCCGGGCGAATCGCGTCCTCGTCGCCCACATCTATCACCGCATCGACTACGGGATCCTCTGGGAGACGTTGAGACGGGACCTGCCGAGACTAGCCACTGAGTTGGGGAACTGGCGGCAACAAGAGCGCTCCCTCGGCCGAGATCGGGAGCAATACCCCAAGCGGGATTCGGGGCCCGACATCGGCTTTTGAGTTTGCCATGCGTCCCCAAACGACACCAGAGGAGGGTTCGTGGCGGCAGCCCCAACGGGATTGGAACCCGCGTCTCCACCTTGAGAGAGTGGCTGGATTACCGCCAAGAGACGCCGAGCTGGGCTTTCGGTGCTCCTAGATATCCGCTGCAACCCCTGCAGACGCCTGCGGCTGAAAGTCGGTTGGCGAAATGTTGGCGGAAGTCCAGGAGCTTCCACAACAAACGAATGCTGATACGTATGTTACATCTGTGTATGCTACGTCAATGCCTAAGACTGGCTTCTTCGGTCGAGAGCGAGAACTAGCCGCGCTTGACGCCGAGCTCCGAAATGCGAGCGCATCCGGTGCGGGACGCCTGATAGCCGTTCGCGGACGCCGTCAGGTCGGCAAGTCACGACTGGTCGAGCACTTCGCCGAGCGAAGTGGCGTCGCGTACGGCGTCGTTGCCGGCATGAAGGGTACGCCAGTAGACGTGCAGATGCGGCGGGCCGCCGAGACGCTCCGCTCCTCGACGCGGCCGCTGCCTGCCGTCGAGGCCGGCATGGCTCTCCCGTCAGGGAACTGGTATGACCTGCTCTCTCGGATGCAGTTCGTGCTGGATGACGATCCCGCGATCCTCGTGATCGACGAGTTCCCTTGGGCAAATGATGCGAACCCTGGTCTCGATGGGCTCCTCCAGTCGCTGTGGGACCTCACGTTCGTCAGACGACCGGTCCTTGTCCTTCTTATCGGCTCCGACGAGGCGATGATGGATCGACTGTTCGCGCACGACCGTCCGCTATTCGGTCGCCTCAACGGCAATCTCGTCGTCGAGCCTTTCAACCCGACGGAAACAGCGCAGGCTCTCGGAGGGTCGCGCGCCGCGGTCGAGGTCTTCGACACACAGCTCGTCACAGGAGGATTCCCCGAGCTCGTCGCGCATGCGCGAAGGTTCAGCTCCGTTGGGGCCCTCGTCGAGGATGCTCTTTCTCGTCCCCACACACTGCTCGCGGACATCGCCCAGATCAACCTTGCCGGTGAGCTCGCGGACGGTGCCAACGCGCGCCTCGTTCTCGAGGCGATCGGAGCCGACGAGATCGGCGTAGTC
>Ga0208038_1001388_pt1 | contig 13226 bp, 9 predicted proteins | sample June2015DPH_16_1_FD_184714 | JGI IMG/M metagenome (GOLD analysis project Ga0208038, IMG submission 184714) | Peatland microbial communities from SPRUCE experiment site at the Marcell Experimental Forest, Minnesota, USA - June2015DPH_16_100... | ecosystem: Environmental > Terrestrial > Soil >...
TGCTGTCGGCCTACTCACCGGCCACACACGACTGCTGGACCGTCATCGACTTGAAGGGCGTCCCAAGCTCACCTGTCTGGGGCCTCTCCACCATGGGCACCTACTACGCCCGCGACGCCGGCGTTGGCGCAAGCGACTGTCTGGCGTCAGGCACGACCCCGACGGCAGGCACCGTGACAGGGCCTCAGACAGGAGGCTTCCCCAGCTCTTGAGGTCCAGGCGGTACAAAGAGCCGGTCTGCTCGGAGGACTTCTCGTCCTGTAGTAACCGGCCTTGATGGAACCAAGGCGGACGGCATCTCCCTGGGTTCCATCGACAAGCGTCTCCTGGTGAATCGCGACCAGGATGACGGGGTGCACGGCCCTTAGGCTTCCCTCGCAAGGCGACCGGGGTCGTGCACCTTTTGTCAATCTCGGTAGGGTCGTTCGGCCCCTGGCCGAAGCCGAGTTGCCCGTGGTACCTGTCGCTTTGTCGTGATCGGCCGTGATGGACTCAATGAACGACTTCCTCGTCACCTACCTTGACTCGATAGACGAGCGGCTCTTGGACTAATTCGCGAGGACGAGAGGCTGAAGCTCGACGCCGTCCAACGTCATCGGTTCTACACAACGGCGTTCCATTTCACCGGGGTTATGCGCGTCTTAATTCAAGACGAAAGCCTCCCCGCGCCGCTGCGACGGCATTTGGGAAAGGCGCCTCACCGCCCACGGCACCACTACAGAAGACCCCGTCGCGACGGTCGCGCTACCGACGGCGATTCCCCACCCAACCGGCCCCATCGGTGTGCACCCGAAGAAGTGGCTCAGTCCAGGCGTCTGGACGATCCCCACGAGCACGCCAGCTGACACCAGAGTCGATGTCAGTACAACCGGGCTCGTGCCTCCGATGACGGCTGTCTGCCCGAGCTGGGTGCCCACCAAGGCCGCCAGCGCGACAGTGCTCGAACGCCGCGAGGTTCCCGTCGGCCGGGCAAGCAACCAGGCGCTCGTTGCCCCGGCAGCCGTAGTCGCGGCGCGCAGGGCGATCTGGCCCGCGAGAGCACCACCGAGCGACGCCTCGGGTCCTTCATGGAGCAACTCCTCCGGTGAGCGCCGCTTTGGAGAACGCAAGGCGATCGTCATCGCTGGCAGCATGTCGGTGAGCAGGTTCACCAGCAGCATCTGGCGCGCCCCCAGTGGCGAAGCCCCAGCGATTGCGGTGGATGCGAGGACGAACGCGACCTCTCCCAGGTTGCCCCCGATAAGGATGGCTAGCGCGTCACGCACAGAGGCCCACATCGCACGGCCCTCCACGATGGCGTCAATGACCGTCTCTATCCGGTCGTCGAGCACGACCAGGTCCGCCGCTTCGCGTGCAGCGGGCGAACCGCGGCCGCCAAGGGCTATTCCGGTATGAGCGAGGCGGATCGCAGGAGCGTCGTTGGCGCCGTCGCCCGTCATGGCGACGGTGCGGCCACTGCGTTGGTAGGCGCGAATGATGCGCATCTTGTGCGCCGGGGTGACACGGGCGAACACCGTTGCCTCGCCCAGCAAGGCGTCAAGCTCGTCGTCGTCCCTCGCGTCGAGATCTGCTCCGGTGAGCACCGGCGCGCCATTCAAGATATGAAGCTCCTCGGCGATTGCGGCCGCCGTCGAGGGGTGGTCGCCGGTGATCATGACGACCGACACACCGGCCGAGCGCAAGTTGGCTACGGCCGCGGCGGCTGTCGGGCGCACCCCGTCGGCCAGGCCGAGGAAACCGAACAGCTCCATGTCGCTCACTCGCTCATCGGCAAGCTCTGCGTGCGCCGATGCCTGGCGCTCGGCCACGGCGAGCACCCGTAGTCCCCGGCTCGCGAGGCGCTCCACCTCGGCGTCGAGCCGTAGCCGTATTTGCCGGTCTATGACGGTGATGCCCTCAGGCGCGCGCCATGTGGTACAGCGCGGCAATACGATCTCGGGCGCACCTTTGACTGACACCCGTGAGCCACTCGGGCTGTCGCCCACGACGGCGTGGTAGCCACGTGCTGGTTCGAAGGCGAGTTCGCCCAGAAGCTTCCAACCTCCGAGCCCGTCGCTCGCCTCAACCCCCGCAGCGTTGCCGCCCTCGAGCACCGCGCGATCGGTCGCATGCGGCAGATCGTCGCCATCGTCGGCGGGGCTGGCCCGCAGCGCTGCTGCCAGTACCGCCACGGACCGGGGCGACAGATCGCCTATCGGATCTTCGGTGGAGCCATCGGACACCCGCTGCAAAGCGATATGCCCGGCCGTTAGCGTGCCGGTCTTGTCGAAGCACAAAACGTCGACGCGTCCGAGCGCCTCGATTGTCCGCGGGTTGCGGACCAGTGCACCGCGCTCTGCGAGCCGGTGCGCCGCCGCGAGCTGAGCGACAGTGGCCAGCAAGGGCAGCCCCTCGGGCACGGCGGCGACCATCAGGCTGACACCGGAACTCACTGCGGCACGTGGAGAACGGCCCCGCAGAAGGCTCATGCCGGTGACTGCGACTCCGCTCGCCACGGTCGCGGGCACGGTCAGCTTCGTGAGCGCGGACAGCCTGGCCTCTACCCCGCTCGCTGGGGGCTCGGGCGCGTCGGCAAGGCTACGACCGACCTCGGTCTGGTCTCGAACGGCAACCACGGCGGCAAGAACCGTGCCGGTAGCGATCACCGAACCCTCGTACAGCATGCAGGTGCGCTCAGCCAGTGTCGCTCCGGTGACGGGCAGAGTGTGCTTTAGAACCGGGAAGGACTCACCAGTGAGGGCGGACTCGTCGACCTCGCACCCGAGGGTGTCGAGTATGCGACAGTCGGCGGGAACCATGTCGCCCGCCTTCAGTTCGAGCACATCACCGCGCACCAGCCGGATCCGTTCCATTTCCTTAACGCGACCTCCTCGACGTACGGCGACGTGTGTCGTCATGGCGTACATCAACTTGTCGATCGACGCCTCGGCGCGGACTCGTTGCACCCCGCCCATGAGGGCATTCGCAGCAGTTACCCCGGCGACAAGCCCGGCGTCTGTGACCGAACCGACCGCAGCCGCCAGTCCCGCACCAACGGCCAGCACCGGTGTGAGCGGGTTCGCCAGTTCGCCCGCTACCGCCCGGGCGAACGAGATGCGGGCTGATCCTTCGGCAGGCAGCTCCGCGTGGCGACGCGCCGCTTCGGCGACCGAGAGCCCTCGACGCGACGAGCCGAGTGCATGGAGCGCGGCGTCAGGTGTCATGGCGTGCCAGCCGATCTCCTTGAGCGGCGCGGGCGCGGGGCGCCGACCCAGCGATGATCCGGCCAGGGTCCCCGCCGCTTGGGCGGCGAGCGCGGCCAGGTTCACCGGCACGGCCGCTCGCCGGGACGCGCTCGAAGCAGGGCCTAAAAAAGACCATGCTGCGCCTACGGCTGAGCCCGTTGCGGAGAGGGCGACGCTGCGGGTGCTGACCGAGCGCGCAACGGGCAAAGATTCGACGACGAGGTGTGCGTCGGCGAGACCGGGACGTGTCAGCAACGCGGCACCCCAGGGCGGATGGCGACCGTGACCGTCGACGCCAACTCCGACGTCGGCCGCGCGCAACGCTGCGTGTGCCGGGCCGCCTGACACGAGCAGCACGCCGTGGCCAGCTCTTTGCAACGAGCGCACCGTGGCCGCAAGACGAGTACCGCCGGCAACTAAGCCGTCGGCGGCGAGCCGCTCTCGCAGTCCACTGCGCAACCCCGCGACGAGAAGCTTTCGGCCCCCCCGGCGCACGGAGTGGGCCAGGGGATCGGCCAATGGATCCAGCTCCACTTCGAGGGCTATGAGACCGACGAGAGTGCCGGCTCGCGTGACGCCGAGCACGCCGGGCCGGCCGCGCCCGAGGGTCCGCACCTGCGCGGCGGTCCCGACCGGCAACTCCGCGTCGATCGACGCCATCGGCGCCACCCTCCAGGTACCACGCCGCGCCGATCGGGAAGGCCACGCCGGGTCGAAGAGCTCGAGCGCCTTGAGGCCGATTGCAGCTACCTCGAGATCGCCCACCGGCTCCACCGCGCCTAGCGCGACCCGCCCCGTGGTCAGCACTGCAGCGTCGAGCACGACCACGTCGACGCGGTCGAGGCGGCGCAGGACCTCACTGTCAAGCACGATGACGTCGCGTGCGGCGAGCTCGCGCCCGAGCCGCGCGGCAAACGCATCGCGCCCGTGACGCGCCGCTTTCGGCACGGCGGCTGTCACAATACCACCGGCGCGTCTTGGGCTACCCGTCAGGGCGAGAGTGGTCGCGGCTCCGACAACACTGAGCGCGCTCGAGATGTCCGCGAACCCCTCCACGGGACCTCTGCCGAGTGGCGCTTCGCGCATCGGCAAGCTCACTGCGTCGATGGACTCGTCGTGTGGTGCGTTGCAGAGGTCTGTCTCGCGGCGCTCCCACGCGCGACGGACGGCCTGTAGCTCGCCTAAGCGGTTGGCGCGGTGGGTGATGTCGGTCGCCAAGGCAAGCGGTCCCTGCGACAGCGACTGAACAAAGGCACTCGTAATCCCGAGCCCGAGATCGGTGAGAGCCACCCCAAGGTGCTGCTCGAGGAAGTGCCGGAAGCGAGGCTCGTTCTCCGCGAGGGCCAAGAGTGAACCGAGCTCGGCCGGGATCGGTGTCACCCGCAGCAGCTGGCCGAACAGGCCGCCACTAAGGGCAACAACGTCGGCGCCGATCGCTATGGCCTGGCGACGTATCGGCTCGATATCGCCGGGATGTTCGGGTTGTTCGTGGGAGAAGCGCTCCTTGTGGACCTCGTGCACCTCCTCCACGCCCTCGATGACCTCGATCAGGTCCTCGGGCGACGGGCCATCGGTGTCGAAGGCCACGACGACGCGTCCGGCGACGGCGTTCACCTGCGCCCACTGCACCCCTTCGACGGCATGCAACGCTCGCTCTACGTCGCGGGCCAAACTCTTGCGCTTCGGGTCGTTGACTCCGCGTACCTCAATGTGAGCTTTGCCGTCACCGATCCATGACCGGCGTCTTCGCCGACCCGGGCTCAAGCGGTCCAGCGCGCCGCCGATGACCGCGCCGGGCACAGCCGCGCCCTCGCGCAGCAGCCTGATTGGGTTCACCGGCCAGTGTGCGCCGGGCCGGCCGCCCTGTAGAGGTGGTCAGACTGTCGTCGAGGGCGTGACGAACTTGGCACGAGTGCCGGAGGCAACCCACTCCAGCAGACGCCAAAGCGCAAGCTGCACGGCGATAGCCAGGACTTCCACGAGCAACCGCTCCAGAATGACTTCCACCCGACCCCTCCTGTCCCGACCCTGGGTGACTGGTGAGGTTGATGGTAAGGAAGTGAGGTGAACGCCAGGCGGCACCCAGCCGACACTGGGGCGAATTCTGGGTGAAGGCTGCTCTTACGGCAACCTATGGGCAACGCCATGGCCGAGTGATTAGAAAAGGCGGTCTGTCAAGCGCGCCGGTGGCGGGCTATCGCCACGCCGACCCCGGCGAGCAAAACAAGGGGCCAGTCGAGGGCGCCCACCACCACCGCCGTAGCCAGCCCACCATAGAAGCCAGCCTTCACGACGGGCTCAGGCACGTGAATATGGACAACGGGAACGACATAATCACCGGCGGAGCCCCCGTTTCCGGCCGAACTCTGCGGCTTAGCAATAGGACGAGTCGCCATCATTCCTCCTGGTTGTAAGCAAGATGATGCTATCTAGACCTTGACTGGAACGGTTCGCGGGTCCGGAAAGTGACAGTTGCCACTTCCAATAGCGAGTACGCATTCATCTGGGCGGTGCGTGCCCTCCGCCGCATCACCCGGCGCAAGAGTCGGACCCGCAAGCACGTTGGCGGAATGCCGGGTCCATTTCCCCCAATCCCCGATCGCCACTTGGACGACCTTGACGATGCCGAGAACGAACGCGAAGAGAAGGTCGCCGCGCAGGGTCACCATCGCGATCTCGCGTTGCCTCGACATCACCGAACCCTGCCGATTCCCGCGCGCTGGCGCGCCGCCAGCCTTGGCGTTATGTACGTCGCCGAAAGCGGCCGAACCCAGTAATCACCAGTGCTTAAGAAATCCGAAATCGCCGAGGCCCAGGATGCTCAAGAACGTCGGCATCCGACGTCCGGCGGGACAAGCGGACGACGCACGTTTCGACGTGGACGGCGCCGGTCGGTATCAGCCTCCAATAGGACGCTCGGTAAAGATGGACGGACCATGCGACGCAGCCAACGTGGCGGTGCTGGTGCTCGCTCTCAGCCGTGCATTGTCATCCTCGCCAGAGACATCCTCGAGTGTCCGGCGGGCAGGCTCAGGTAGTACAAGACTCAACGAGAACCCAAGTATCGACGCGCCTGCCGCCACGAGGAGCATGCCCCGTAACCCAATGTGCCGTTGCAACTGCGGTACGAGGAACACACCGATGAACGCACCGAGTTTGCCGACGCCAGCGGCGATGCCATGGCCGGTTGTGCGCATGCTCACGGGGAATACTTCGGACGGCAAGACAAATGTCGTGGTGTTCGGTCCGAACTCGACGAAGAAGTAGCTGAGTCCGAAGACCAGGAGGAAAGGCACGACTGTCGCAGTAAGGCGCGGGATCGCGCCAAGGGCGATGAAGGCAACCGCCATGACGGTGAAACCGATCAGCTGCAGCCGCTTGTGGCCGATCCTGTCCATGCGCATGACGGCCATGGCATAGCCGGGCACCGCGAACACCACAAAGATCCCAAGGGTCCAGGCAAGCTTTGCCTCGAGCGTTGCGTGGGCGTCGACACTTTTCAGGATGGCCGGTAACGACAAGGTGTTCCCGTAGTAGGCGTAATCGAAGAGGAACCACGTTCCCGCTGTGCCCAACAGAAGAAGCAGCATCCGGGGATTGGTGATGAACTCCCGGAGACCCATGTGCCTCTCACCCTCGACGGTCACGGCCGAGGCGTCGAGAACACCCTCGGAGAACGCGGCTGCTTGGCGTGCAGCGCGCTCTCCTTCACCTTGCACGCGTGCTTGGAACCTGGGCGACTCCGGCATCTTCGCCCGCAGGTAGATGACCGTCGCTGCCGGAATCGCGCCGAGGCCAAGCAACAACCTCCAGCTGAGAGCTTGGGAAACCCCCGATGACAATAGGGCCAAGCCCACCAACGGACCAACGATGAGGCCGAGCGCCTGCATCGAGAAGACCATGCCGACAAGACGTCCCCGGTCGCGCCGATTGGAGTACTCGCTCATGAGCACCGCGGAGACGGGGTAGTCGCCGCCAATGCCGAGACCCAGGACAAAACGCGCGATGACAAGCCATAAGAAACTCGGGGAGAACGCAGAGGCCAACGCTCCGACGATCATGATCGCTGCCACAAGGGCATAGACACTCTTGCGCCCGAGGACGTCAGCGATCCTCCCGAATACGAAGGCACCGACAACGGCACCTAGAAGAGCCGCACCGGTCACCCAGCTCGCCTCGGTGGTACTTAGGTGCCATTGAGTCGTCACGATGGCGGCGACCGTGCCGATGACGAACAGGTCGTACGCGTCGGTGAAAAAACCCATGCCCGAGATGAGGACAGCCCGACGGTGAAACTTGCTCCTGGGTGCTTCGTTGAGGAGGTCGCTGATCGAGACGAGCGCGAGCCCTTCTTTCACATTCTCAGGTTCGCCGAGCAACAAGGGGGGTCTCCATCCGGCGCCATTCTGGCTCCGCTTTCCAAGAATTCACGCCCGCGTCACTTTCGCCGCCTCAAGTGACTTCGAACCGACATCTGAGTGAACGTAAGATGAACAAAGGGCTAATTCCAGGTGCCACCTGTATCGTTCCCCCGATGGTCGCGGCCTTCGAGGGATCTCCGGTGGATCGACGCGTCGCGCACCTTTTCGCTCTCGTGACCGAGGCCCTCGCGGGCGCTACACAGGCTCTCCTGCGTGGGGAGATCGCCCTCGGCAACGCGGTGGTCGAGCGCGACAAGTTGATCGACGAGCTCACGTCGGAGGTCGAAAAGACGGTCTGGGACCAGATCGAGGTCGAGTCGCCAAACCGTGACCAGCTCCGCAGGCTGATCGGCATCTTGCAGATCCTGCCCGAGTTAGAGCGCAGCGCCGATCTCGCTGAGCACATCGCCCAGCGTGCGGTGTTCAACCTCGGCGCTGAGATGAGCCCGCTCAGCCGTGGCATCGTCCAGCGAATGACCGAGGTCGCCCTCGAGATGTGGAAGGCGGCTGCAGACGCGTTCGGTGCACAGGTCCTCCCAGCGATCAGCCTGGACGAGGACGACGAGGAGATCGACATCCTTCACGAGAGATTGACCGTGGAAGTAGCTCGCGTGGCGATGCCGGCCGCTGTGGCCGCGCAGGTCACGCTTCTCGCACGCTTTTACGAGCGTTTGGGCGACCATGCCGTGAACATCGCCAGCCGTATCGCCAGCCTTCCGCCCTCAGCCAGCCCTTAGCGACACGTGAAAGTGGCCGCCGACAGCGAACACGGTGGTTCGACGTACTGTCGTTGTTGTTTCACCGGAGTCTCCTTCCGTTTTCGGGTTGGTTTGGAGACCCGAGTGTGCCCTGCACGCTCGGGTCCGACGACGGGGGGCTCCGGCGGCTCGCCAATGTTGTGCGGACCTCGCGCCGTTCACGATGGCGGTTCGGCGCCACCTGCCACCGTCAGCTGCGGCAGGTGGCCCGCCGGGGAAGAAAAGTGGATAAGTCACAGGATGGGAAGGAGAATCAGACTATGAAGGTGAACGACACATGAACGAAAAGTGAACTAAACTAGAACTTCAGGTGAACAACGGATGCACTCGACAGGGGGTCACCGATGAGCACTCTGGACGCGACAACCGAACAAACTGTCGACTGGGACGACCTCTCGCACCGATTGCGGGATCCCTGGCCCCCCCGGCATACCCCCTTGGAGTGCAGGTGGGTACCGGACGAGGCAAGCGACGGCCGGCTGATCTCGGTCTGGTGTAGTTCGCCCCGCTAGCCCCAAAGCCCGGAGCCCCTTTCCTCCCGGGGCCGTGGGTCCAGCGGAGACCATACGGCACCGCCTATTGCACGCCACGTGCGGACAACCTGTGACTTTCCTATTGGAGTGGCGGCTAAGGCTTTCTACAGGAGCCACCTCATCATGGTTGTCGCTCGGGTCTGTCCGGATCGCTGCTACCGCCGCGCAGGTCTGCGGCGCCAGGCGGGCCTTTGTTGGGACTACTCGGGCCAGTGACCGGCACCCAGAACATCCCTGGTCGAGGGGCTGCCTGACGCGCCGCATCGACGGCTCGGCGTGCGCACGAGATCGCCGAATAGGGCGCGACCTGCCTATCGGCCAGCGACGTTCTTGGCGAACGTTCTGTCTCGGTCCCGGCGGTTCGGTCAGGCAGACACCACCTGCAATCGGCGGCGAAAGTGCGCTCGCTCAGTCTCGTTCTTGCTCAGCGATTCGGCCATCCTGAACGCCGCCGCTGCTTCGCCGTTGCGCCCTAGGCGGGTGAGCAGTTCGCCTCGGACCGCGTGAAGCGGGACATATCGGTCGTCGATGCTGAGGGCGTCGACCACCGAGATCGCCGATTCCGGTCCCTCGACCTCGGCGAGTGCCACGGCGCGGTTGAGCGCGACGACCGCCGTCGGGAGTACGTCGACCAGCTGATTGTAGAGAGCGAGGATCTGCTGCCAATCGGTCGCCTCGGCGGAGGCGGCGTCGGCGTGGACCGCCTGGATCGCAGCTTGGAGCTGGTACGGGCCGACGAGGTTCCGACGGAGCAACGCCCGAACGATTTCGTGGCCCTCCGCGATGAGCTCCCGGTCCCACTGCGAGCGGTCCTGGTCGGCAAGGAGGACGAGCTCACCCAGCTTGTTGGCGCGAGCCGCGGTCCGCGACGCGGTCAGCAGTAGGAGAGCCAGCACGCCTTTGACCTCCGGCTCATCGGGCATAAGCGTCACGAGGAGCCGAGCGAGCCGGATCGCCTCGTCGCACAGTTCCCGCCGCACGAGTTCGTCGCCGCTCGTCGCGGCATACCCCTCGTTGAAGATGAGGTAGACGACGGCGAGTACCGGTGCGATCCGGTCGGGCAGCTCCGCGTCACTAGGCACCCGGTACGGGATCCTTGCAACGCGGATCTTCTGCTTTGCCCGCACGAGCCGTTGTGCCAGCGTCGCCTCCGGCACGAGGAATGCCCGGGCGATCTCCGCAGTCTGGAGGCCGGCGATCAGCCGGAGAGTGAGCGCCACCTGGGTCTCGGGAGCGAGCGCCGGGTGGCAACAGGTGAAGAGGAGCCGGAGCCGGTCGTCAGTGACGCTTGTCTCCCCATCACCTGCGTCGTCATGGACGCTCATTGCCGCCGACTCCGACTGGCGACGATCGCGGGACGACTCCCGCCGGAGCCGGTCGAGCGCTTTGCGCTTGGCGGTGGTGACAATCCAGCCGCCCGGATTCGGTGGCACGCCGTCGGCGGCCCACCGCTCGGTGGCGGTGACGAAGGCCTCCTGGACCGCCTCTTCGGCGACGTCAATGTCGCCAAAGAGGCGGACGAGCGTGGCGACCGCACGACCGGACTCGCCACGGAAGGTCCTCTCGAGCTCGTCGGTGGAGGCCGGCACGCCTACTCCGGGAGCTCCTGAAACGGCCGGACCTCAACCGGGCCCTCGCACGCCGCAGAGCCCTTCGCCGCCAGGGCGAGCGCTACGTCGAGGTCGGGGGCCTCAATGACCCAGAATCCACCGAGCTGCTCCTTCGCCTCGGAGAACGGGCCGTCGGTCATCACGACGTCACCGCCGCTCGACCGGACCACCGTCGCGGTGGCCGGGGGGTGGAGGCCGCCGGCGAAGACCCACTGGCCCTCCCGCTGGAGCTCCTTGTTGAACGCGTCGACCTGGCCATACATCCGCTCCATCTGAGCGGGTTCAGGAGCCGGCTGGCCGTCGACCATGTGGACTGCGAGCAGGTACTGCGTCATCGTGTTCATCTCTCTCAATCGCCCGGCACCATACCGAGCCTCTCACCCTGACTACGAACGGCACCGCTCGGAATCGACATTCCCGCAGAGTTTTCCACCGGACAGAGCCACGGCGCTCACGGCTTGACACAGAACGTCGCGCCGAAGGACGGCTTCTGGAATGTCGTCGTAATCGCCGAACGACGGCTATTTCGCCCTAGGCACGCCTGGCTCGACGACGCGAGCCGCGTCCCTCGGCGAGGCTCGGCGGGCTTGAAGCGAGGGAGTACAAACAGTTCGATAATCCTGCATGACCGCCGTCTTCATGACACAAACGTGACACGCGAGGTCGGTCAAGGGCTGTAAACGTTGGTAATTGGTGGTGAGGCAAGAGACCAGTTCGGAAGGGGTTTCCGACGATCTCCGCAGGTATCGAGAATGGCCGACAGAACCCCGCCTACAGGCTGGCTCACAATGTGTGTCACTTGAACAGGGGAGATTGCGGGCCGGGTTCGAAGCGAGGTTACGCGCCTTGCTCACGCCCAGTGACCATCCTGAACCACCGTTCGCCCCCAAGCGTCGATGCTTCGGTGTCCTGGCGCGTCCTGAGCGTGTCCTGGCGCGAAAGGAGCCCTCCAAGAGAGGGCGCCTACCAGCACTTTTGTCGCAAAACCGGGTGGAGGTGACGGGAGTCGAACCTCCGGCCGCAGCGAACGCCACTCCTCAGTCTGCGTCGTTGCTGTCCCCAAACAAGGCCAGGCCGATCTTGGCTGCTGCAGCGCGCTGCATCGTCGGTGTCACATGGCTGTAGAGGTTGGTGAACAAAGTCGGGTCGGCATGCCCGAGCCGCTCGGCGGCCACCTTCGGCGGGACTCCAGTCGACAGCATCAGCGTGGCGCTGGTGTGACGCAAGCCGTGGGCTGTCAGGCGGGGCAAGCCAAGTTCTGCCGTGTAGGTTCCGAGCAGCCGAGACAGGTGTTGTGGGTGGTACTGCCCCCCGCCGGCCTTCGTGAACACGTAGTCACTGTCCTCCCAAGCCGAAGCAGCAAGCTGCTCCTCAGCCTGCAGCTTCCGCTGTCGACGCAAAACAGCTACAAGGCCGTCATCGAGGTCGATCGTGCGGACGGCGTCCCGGCTCTTGCCGGTCGAGGCGACTGTCTCATGGCCGAGGGTGGAGACGAACTCGACCACTCGCACCACACTGGCGCCGAGGTCGACCCGCGGCCAGCGCAGCGCCACCAGCTCGCCGATCCGCAGGCCGGACCCGAGCAGGAAGGCCCACAGCGGCCAGGTTCGGTCCCCTTCCATCAGAGCGAGGAACTCCCGCGCCTGTTCGGGACTCCAGTGCCGAGGGATCGACCGCTTCGGGCGAGGACGAGGGGCGCCGGTCATCGGGGTAACCGACACCATGCCGGCGCCGACAGCCAACTTGAACGCCCCTGCTAGCGGCGCCCGGGCTAAGCGGACGGTGTTCGCCGCCAGCGGCTTCCCATCCTTGGTGCCGCCCTCCTTGGTCAGCTTGCGCTGCCACGCGAGCACCACGTCAGGAGTGACGTCGCGCACCCGTTGGGTCCCAAGATGCGGACGGACGTAATCGTCGGCGTAGTGCCGGTAGTCGAAGCGAGTCTTGGCCGACAGCCGGCCGTCAGCGTCGATCCCGTCGAGATACAGGTCGAGCAGCTGGTTGACCGTCGTCCCACCGGGCACCGGTTTGAGCTGACCTCGATCCACCCGGGCGACGATCTCGCGCCGAGCCTTGCCGGCGGCCGCGGCGGTCCGGAAGCCCCGCTTCGTGATCTGTTCCCGCCGGCCCGTCAAAGGATCACGCCCGAGGGTGACCTTCAGGTACCAGCCGCCCTTGCCGTCCGGGTAGACGCCTTCTGGTCTCGTAGGCATCGCCAAACCTCCGCTGAGAACCGTTTGGTTCTCACGAGGTTCTCACGGGCACCGTGCCCGGTCAAGCGTCCCACAAAAAATGGCATCTGACCTCGATTTATTCAGCGCGCTCGGAGGAACTCGAATCCCCAACCTTCTGATCCGTAGTCAGATGCTCTGTCCAATTGAGCTACGAGCGCAGAGTGAACTGACACCTTAAATGTGAGGACCGGCTTTCGCAGGCGCCACACTGTCAACCGCCCCTTAGCCGATTCCGAGTTCAATCCTAGACCTTTCCGCTCGGGACCAAGCCACCGTCGCGACTGCTCGAGACGTGCCTTTCGACAGGAGTCCAGCGGTGCCAGTCAAGATTCTGGCCAGCCCGGAGCGCACAGTACGCTTGTGGTAAGGAGTAGCTGGGCTGAAATGGCGCTCCTACCGAGAGGACCCGACGATGACCTGCTGGCAGTGCGGAGCACAGCTTCCTCCGG
>Ga0208038_1001390_pt1 | contig 13217 bp, 15 predicted proteins | sample June2015DPH_16_1_FD_184714 | JGI IMG/M metagenome (GOLD analysis project Ga0208038, IMG submission 184714) | Peatland microbial communities from SPRUCE experiment site at the Marcell Experimental Forest, Minnesota, USA - June2015DPH_16_100... | ecosystem: Environmental > Terrestrial > Soil >...
AGGGCTCACGCCGGGATTGATTGAGCGGTGATTGTGTAGTTCCACTCGCCGTGGAATTCGTGCGGTTCGAGGGGAACTGCGGCCAACTCCTTGTTCGTGACCTTGATGCCGGTCGGATACCAGTTGCCGTCGTAGTCGGCTCGGATGACGAGTCCGGTTGTGGTCGCGGTGGCCGAGATCAGCTCGATGATGGTGCGCATCGTGGTGAGCGGCCGTCCCCGCCAGTTCATCGTGATGAAGCTGAACATGCGGTGCTCGATCCGGTTCCACTTCGATGTTCCGGGCGGATAGTGGCAGACGGTGATCGAAAGGCCGGTGTCTCGTGCCAGCCGGGCGAGCTGTACCTTCCAAGCACGAAGTCTGTAACCGTTGGAACCGCCTGCATCGGCGACGATCAAGAGCCGCTCGGCGTCGGGGAACCTGGAGCTTCCCATCTCGGACCACCAGCGTCGGATGGACTCGACGGCGAACTCTGCGGTGTCGGCTGTGTCGCCCACGTTCACCCAGCCCTCGTCGTTGGCAACGTCGTAGATGCCATACGGGATGGCCTTTGCGCGCTCACCGAGGCTCCGGTCGGCAAAGTCGTGGACCTGCACCCGCTCGGGTTCGCCTGCGGGTGACCATTCTGCGCCACCATTGGCGTAGTCGCCGATCAGCTCCTTTTTCTTGGTGTCGACAGAGATCACCGGCTGGCCTTGGTCGATGAAGGCGTCGGCCTGGGCGTTGAGGTAACCGAACTGGGCGTCACGATCGGGGTGCTGGCGCCCCTCTGTCACCTTGGCGTTGGCCTGTAGCGAATAGCCGAGGCGGTGCAACAGCCGCAGCACCGTACGTGGTGAGACGACAAAGCCCTGACGCCCGAGCTCGTTGGCAAGCTTGGTAGAGGACTTGGACGTCCAGCGCAGACGTGACATCGGGTTGCCTCGGGTCTCGGGGTAGACGAGTTCGTCGAGGGCTGTGAGAAGCCCAGGCTGGCGTTCGGTGAGCGGCTTGTCACCACCACCGGGCGCCCGCAGCATCTTGGAAGGCTCGATGCCCGAGGCCACCTCGGATTCGGCCTTGATCACCGTGTTGCGGCTCATGCCCGACGCAGCGGCCACCGCGCTCTTGCCACCGCGACCGAGCATCTCTGCTGCCGCGCCAGCCACCACGCGGCGCTGCACTTCGTTCATGTGTGGCAGGACCACTTCGAAGAATCGCGCGAGCGCCTCTTCAGTGACCTCCACACCGCCAGGATACTACGCGCGATCTAACTTGGCGTGGACCCTTAGCCTGGCGCGCCGAGTTCGGGCCTTGGCGTCTTGGAGCCGGTAGCTCTCGCCCTTGGTCTCGATGATGTTGCAGCGGTGGGTGAGCCGGTCGAGGGTCGCGCCGGTGAGGCGTTCGGAGCCGAGGACCTCTGTCCAGGACTCGAAGGGCAGATTGCTGGTCACGATCAGGCTCGTGCGCTCGTAGGCGGTCGAGATGACGTCGAAGAGCAGCTCGGCACCGACCTTGGAGGCAGGAACGTAGCCCAGTTCGTCGAGCACGAGCAGGTCCAACCTCGCGAGCTGTCCCTTCAGCCTCAGAAAGGTCCGCTCGTCGCGTGCCTCGATGAGGGCGGTCACGAGCTCGGCCACGGTGCAGCGGGTCTGGTCTGCGCGGGGTCTGCAACCGCACCGGGTGGAGACGTTCAAGCTCTCCAACGACAAGCGTTTCGAGGAGAAGCTCGTCGACGTGGTCGGGCTCTATCTGAATCCGCCGGAGAAGGCCGTGGTGCTGTGCATGGACGAGTTATGCGAAGGTTCGCATAACTCGTCTGATGTGAGGTCTTCGGTTATGTGAAGTTGGTGGTGTTTGGGCTGGTGAGAGGCGTGGCGAGGCCCGGCTTCTTCGCATAATGCGTGGTTTCCTTGGTTGGTCATGTCATCCGACTAAGGAGGTCGATCGTCGATGTCTGTTGTCAGCGGCTTGGTGGTCCAGGCGGCCGCGTTCATGGGGCGGGCCGGCTACTCGCCCGGCTCTCGTGTGCACTACCAGCGCATTTGGGATCAGTTTGGGGAGTACTGCGACGCAAGCGGGGTACGACAGCCGGACCGTGAGACTGCTGCCCGGTTCTGCGTGGCTGTCGGCGCGGATGGCGCTGAGCAGTGGCAAGTGTTTTACCGCCGGGCTGTGGGCTGCCTCTTCGACGTGGCCGAGATGGGACGGTTCGCATTGCGGGCCGTGCGCGGGCGGATCTTGGTGCCCGAGATCTTCACGGCGGAGTTCGAGGCGTACGCGGTGTCGGTGACAGGACGCGGGCTGGCTGAGGCGACCGTGCGCGCCAAGACCGGGATGCTGCGCCGGTTCTTGGAGTTCCTGGCCGGGTTTGGGGTGCGGGAAGTGGCAGCGCTGAGCGTCGTGGACGTGTCTGCCTACCTCCGCTCGCTGGCACCGCTGGCGGCCTCCAGCCGTGCTGGCCAGTTGTATTTCCTGCGCGAGTACCTGCCGTTCGCGGTGCGCGAGCACGGCGCCGACCCTGCGCTGAGGGCGATGTTCCCGGTGATCGTCACCGACAGGGACGCGGTCCTGCCGTCGGTCTACCAGCCAGGCGAAGTTGCCATCGCGCTCGCCGAGGCCGGGAACGGGTCCGAGTCGCCTCTGCGGGACAGGGCGGTGATGCTGCTGGCGTCGCTGCTTGGGTTGCGGTCGGGGGACATCAAAGGGCTGCGTTTCGACGAGATCGACTGGGCGAACCGGCGGCTGTCTTTGGTCCAGCACAAGAGCGGCCGGCGCCTCGACCTGCCGCTTCCGGATGAGTGCGCGTTAGCGATCATTGACTATTGGAAGAACGAGCGTCCCGCGGTTGGCGACCCGCACGTGTTCCAACGTCACAGGGCCCCGCACCAGCCGCCGTGGCGGGTAACCATTTCCATCAGGTGGTGGCCGGGTGTTTCGCCCGAGCGGGGGTCGAGGCATCCGGGCGGCACCGCGGGCTGCACGCGTTGCGGCATTCTGCAGCGGTCGGGATGCTCGAATCTGGTGCCCCCTACCCGGTGATCGGCGCGGTGCTAGGGCACGCCGACGCGAACACCACCCGGCGGTACCTCAGGGTGGACGTCGCCCACTTGCGTCCGTTGGCGTTGGAGGTGCCCGATGGCCGTTGAGGTCACTGTTGCCGGGGCGCCCCCTGAGTTGTTCAGCGAGTATGTGGAGTACAAAAGGAACCTCGGTTATGTCTACCCGAATAGCCGGGTCTACCTCGTCAAGCGCCTGTCGAGGTTCCTGGCCGGGCGGGCCGCCGACGAGCGGGTATTGACCAGGGAGGCGGCAGAGGCGTTCGCCCGACCCTGCGACGGGGAGTCTTCTGGCTCCGCCGCGGGACGGAGGGGGGTCGCCCGCCAGTTCGCCCTGTTCCTGCGATGGAAGGGGATCGACGCCTGGGTGCTGCCCGAACACGGGGGACCGCGCCAACCCAGCTCTTTCGCTCCCAGGATCATCACCGCTGATGAGATGGCACGGGTCATCGCGTGCGCCGATGCCCGCCCCGCGTCACGGTGCGGGCCGCAAACCCAGCCGGTCTACGCGATGCTTGTCCGCTTGCTGTGGTGCTGCGGGTTGCGGATCGGCGAGGCGCTGTCCCTGCGGGTCGGCGACGTGAGCCTGGCCGAAGCAATCGTCACCGTCCGCAAAGCCAAACACAACCGGGCCCGGCTGGTGCCGATGTCCGAGTCTTTGGCGGCGCACGCGCAACGCTATGCGGTCGCCGTCGGCCTTGTCCCCGAAGATCCCGCAGCGTGGTTCTTCCCCTCCCCACGGGGCGGGGGCTACAACCCTGGCTCAGCCACTGCGCACATCCAGGGGCGATGCTCGAAGCGGGCGTTACCACGGCCTCCGGCCGCGCCCCTCGCACCCATGACCTACGCCATTCCTATGCGGTGGCCAGCTTGGCGAAGATGCAGGCCGATGGGGTGGACGTTTACGCGGCGTTGCCTTTGCTGGCGACCTACATGGGACAAGCGGACATCGCCTCGGCGGAGTACTACCTGCGCCTCGACCCGTCTGCCTGGGCGACCATCGAGCAGGCCATGGAGGGCACCTACGCGAGCGTCTTCCCGCACGGGGCGGTGTGAGATGGCCACCACCCGCCCTTTCGCCGACATGTTGGCCCAGTTCCTCATCGTCTACCTCCCCGTCACCAGGGCCTGCTCTCGGCACACCGTCTCGGCTTACCGAGACGCGTTCACGTTGTTTCTCAGGTTCATGGACCAGCGGCAGGCGACCCCGCCGGACAAGGTCTCCTTCGCGGACTTCACCGCGTCGAACGTGGCGGCCTTCCTCGGTTGGTTGCACACCGACAGGCAGTCCTCCGCGGCCACCACTAACCAGCGCCTGGCCGCGTTGAAATCGTTCTTCCGTTACGTCCAGACCGAAGCCCCCGAACAGATCGCACAAGCGCGGCAGGTCCTGACCGTCCAAGCCGCTCAAGCCCCCGAACCGGCTATCGGCTACTTGCCCGTGGAAGCAGTCGCGTTGCTGCTGGAATACGCCAAACGTCGTGGGCTTCGCGACCTGGCGCTGCTGACAACGCTCTACGACACCGGAGCCAGGGTCCAAGAGGTCTGCGACCTATCAACCGGAGACCTCCACCTCGGCAAACCTGCCAGTGCCACCCTAACCGGGAAGGGCCGCAAAACCCGGGTCGTGCCACTGACCCCGCAGGCGGCCGTGATTGTCGCCCAGTACGTCCGCACGCTGCCCCACGATCGGTCAGGGCCAGTGTTCGCAAACAGGACCGGCCAGCGGCTGGGACGCGCCGGTGCCACATACGTACTCGCCAGGTGCGCCCAGGCCGCGCACTCCGAACGCCCCGAACTGGTGCCCGCGAAGGTCTCCCCCCACGTGCTGCGACATTCGAAGGCTATGCACCTATTGGAAAACGGCGTCAACCTCATATACATCCGGGACATCCTCGGGCACGCCTCCGTCGTCACAACCGAGGTCTACGCCAAAGCCAACCCGGAGATGAAACGCAAAGCCATCGAAACAGCCGCCGTCAAAACCCTCGGACCAAGCCGCTACGACGAGATCTCTCGCCGGGACCTGCTGACCTGGCTCCGCCAAGCGATCTGAGCCACGCATTATGCGAAGAAGCCGGGCCTCGCCACGCCTCTCACCAGCCCAAACACCACCAACTTCACATAACCGAAGACCTCACATCAGACGAGAAGAGCCAGATCCAGGCTCTCGATCGGATCCAGGCGACCTTGCCGATGAAAAAGGGGCGGGCGGGCACGATGACCCACGATTACAAACGCAACGGCACGACCACGCTCTTTGCTGCGCTGAACGTCTTGACCGGAGTGGTGATCGGCCAGTGCCTGGGAAAGCACCGCAACACTGAGTTCTTGAAGTTCCTCCGCACGATCGACAGCCAGATTCCAAAGGGCTTGCAGATCCATATGATCTGCGACAACTACGGAACCTACACCCACGACAACGTTCTCGCCTGGCTGGACAAGCACCCTCGCTTCCATCTGCACTTCATCCCCACTTCGAGCTCATGGCTGAACATGGTGGAGCGCTGGTTCCGTGATCTCACCGGCAAGGCGATCCGCCGGGGGGTGTTCAAGTCGGTGCCTGATTTGATCGCCGCCATCGAGGCGTATCTCGCCGCCCACAACGACGACCCCAAGCCATTCGTGTGGACCGCCACGGCCGAGGACATCCTCGAGAAGGTCCGCCGAGGCCGAGTCGCTCTCCAGATAATCACCAGTTAAAACTGAGACACTACACTAGGAAGTTCAATCGCAAAGGCCCTGACGCCTTGGGCTCGTTCCCGCACAAGGTCCCGTGCCGACTAGCCATCTCCATCGCTTGATGTTCGACGAGGCCAGCCTTCTCGATGCTTACGACGCGGACCTCCGCTTGATGGAGAGCCGCAGCGAGGCGACGGTCACCACCTACGTCGTGCACGTGAGGGCCTTCTTGCACTACCTGGCGACCACCTACCCGTCAGTGGAGCTGGGCGACGTGACCAAGCTGCAAGTGCGGGCCTGGCTACTCCACGAGGCCAACCGAGGAATCGCTCCGATCACCAGATCCACCGCCCTCTTCGCACTGTGCTCGTTCTACAGGTTCCTTCTAGCCGAGGACCTGAGCAAGGAGAATCCCGCTGCCGCGGTGACCCTTCCCAGTCCCAATCGGCCGCGAGTTGAGTTCTACAGCGACGCCGAGGCAGACGCCATCATCGAGTGGACCTCTGCACAGCCCGGTCTTCGTTGGCAGGTGGGCCGTGTGCTCCTTCTAACGTTGCGCTACACGGGCTTGCGCATGAAGGAACTAGCAACCTGCGCACCGAGGAGGTCGACCTTGACGCTCGACGGATCTCACTCGTCGGCAAGGCCAGAAAGCCTCGCGTGATCCCCATTCCCCACCTGCTGGCGGATGTGCTCGAGGAGTACCTGGTAGTAACCTTAGGTAACCGGCTATTCGCTTCTGTCAGCGAAGGGATTGACGAGCATGGCACTAGTCACGACACAGGAGACGGTCGTGCGGCCGCCGGGGCTCGAGTTCTTCATCAACGGCCAGCTCTATCGTCTCGACGCCGGGTCCGGCATCGCACCCACGATGACATTGGCAGCGCTTCTCCGTGACCAGCTCGGCCTTACAGGAGTGAAGATTCCCTGTGATCAAGGCGCTTGTGGGGCGTGCACGGTCATCATGGATGGCAAAGCGGTGCTTTCCTGCATGGTCCTAGCGGTCGAGGCAGCCGGCCACGAGATCCTCACCATCGAGGGCCTACCGGCTGACGACTGCGTCGTCCAGGCCTTTGCCGAGCAGAGCGAGCCCGGCTATGGCACCGCCCTGCAGTGCGGATTCTGCACGCCGGGGTTCGTGATGACTGCTCGAGCCCTGTTGGATCGTGTGCCATCTCCTAGTGTGTCCGAGATCAAAGAAGCTCTCTCCGGCAACCTCTGCCGTTGCGGCTGCTATGCCGGAATAGCCCAAGCCGTTCTCCACGCGTCGGAGATCCAGGCTAAGGCGAGCACCCGATGAAGCCAGCATATACACCGCGCGTGCAACGCAGCCATGTAGGCGCGTACCGCCCTCGAATCGACGGGATTGAGAAGGCCAGCGGAAGAGCAAAATACGCTGGCGACCTGATGGTGAAGTGTCGAGTACCCGGACTCTTGTACGCGAAGGTACTGCGCAGTCCCTTTCCCCACGCGAGGATCAGAAGCCTCGACGTGAGTCAGGCTTTGCAGCTGCGGGGCGTCGCCGATATCCTCACGTTCGAAGATCCGGATGTCGCCTGCTTGAAGTCGACAAACGCAGGCTGGACAGACGGTGTCGACACCCTTTCCTACGAACGCATGATGTGGCGACGCTTCCGTGACCGACGCGTACTGGGGTCCCATGCTCGATGGGTCGGCGATGAGGTTGGGGCCGTCGTCGCTGCGGAGCGCGAGGAGATTGCGGAAGAGGCGTTGAGGCTGATCAAGGTCGACTGGGAGCTCCTGCCGTTCGTCCTCGACCCCGTTGACGCAATGGCGCCGGGCGCCCCCATTCTCCATCCGGAGCTCGGGGACACCAACGTCCTGCCCGAGGACACGGTTGGCGGAGCCGATGTTTTTGTGGACAAAGGTGACATCGCTCAGGGCCTCGCCGATGCAGACGTCGTCTTGAACGCGACCACTACCTACCACAATGCAACACAGAACAGCTTGGATAATTGGAACTGCCTCATTGAGTGGAGCCGGGATCACGTTACTGTCTGGTCGAACTCTTACGAGGCCCATCAAACGCGCATGCATATCAGCGAGATGCTTGACGTGCCATTGAACAGCGTGCGAGTCGTGAGTCCGTATGTAGGCGGCCAGTTTGGCCGCGGTGACACCGGCGACCAGCCGTTCTTTCTCTTCACTGCACTTCTGGCCAAGAGAACGGGAAGGCCGGTATGGTTTAGGCACTCCCGACGGGAGTCGTTCCATGACGGGCGACAACACATATGCTATGAAGGAACGATCGGCGCAAAGACAGACGGAACGATCACGGCGTTGTCTTTCAAGTCTATCGGCAATGTCGGGGCTTACGCAGATCACAGCATGTTTGCGATCAAGTTCGCTCCCGTCGAGGCGACTGAGGTCGCTTTTGCGCACATTCCGAACGTGCGTTTCGAAGGGCGCGGTGTCTATACGAACAAGATGCCCGCCTGCATGATGCGCGGCGTCGGCAACAGCCAGTTGAACCTGATTCTCGGTCGCCTCGTCGACGGGCTCGGGGAGGCACTGAACATCGATCCGCTTGAGATAGCTTGGAGAAACTTTGGCCATCAGTGGGAGCAGTTGCCCAACAAGAGCCTGGTCGAGGTGCTGCGGACGGGTGCCGCAAGGATTTCTTGGAAAGAAAAGCGTCATCTCCCAGGCGAAGGGTCCTTAGTTGACGGGGTGAAAAGACGCGGTGTGGGGTTCTCGTTTCATCCGGGTTGGCATGCTGAATGGCAGGAGCTCCGGCGCGGCGAAGTCCATGTGACCATGACTGTGAACGCGGACTGTAGCATCACCCTGGATGCACCGACAGTGGAGACCGGAACGGGCTCAAACACTTGTAATGTGCTCGGTTGTGCCGAAGCTTTGAGCTTCCTCGGTATCAGTAGCGGCGACATCCACTGGATCTCCACCGTCGATACGGACGCCTCTCCACAGGATTGTGTCCAAACTGACAGTTCGGTCTCATTCTTGCAGTCTGAAGTCATGGCGGCCGCGAGCAAGGAGGTCAAGGCCAAACTGCTCGAGCGTATCGCCCTACTCCTCGATGCGACTCCTGCGGAACTTGACATTGATGCGGGCTTTGTCTACCGGAGAGACGCTGCGGGCTGCCGGCGGAGTGTGAAGGAACTGCTTTGCGAGGCCAGTCTTGACCCAATTACAGTGAGCGTAAGCCGACGACCGCTTGGCACACGCACCGGCGTTCCGTTTATTGCGACGTTCGCCGAAGTGGAGGTCAACACCGAGACCGGCCAGGTGCTGGTTCTGCGGCTGGTTGTGGTCAACGACTGCGGGACTGTCATGTACGCGTCCGGTGCCGAAGCCCAGCAGATCGGCGGTCAGTGCATTGCCTTGGGTGAGTCGCTCACGGAGGAGATAATCTACGACGAGCGTACGGGGTTCCCCTTGAACTTCAATTGGATCGACTACCAGATTCCCACGATGGCCGACATGCCGGAGATCGAACCGGTCTTGTTGGAAGTGTGGCGCGGGGAAGGCGAATACGGAGCGTGTGGCATCGGTGAGGGGACCGTCACCTGCACACCGCGCGCCGTCCTCAACGCTGTCTACAACGCCATCGGTGTCAGGATCGACAGTATTCCCGTGAAGCCAGAGGCGGTCCTTAGGGCTTTGGGAAAGACCATCTGATGACGTTGCCTCCGTTCGATCACGTGGCTGTGAATTCGCTTGAGGAGGCGGCCAGCCTCCTGGGCGAACAGAAAGCTCGGTCATTGCTGGCGGAACCGATCTTCTCGGCAGCCTTAAGGACCGCGTGCATCCAGACTATCCGAGTGTGATGCGCTTGGACCAGAAGTCGTCGATCAGCATCTCGGACCGGTCGACCTCGCGTCGCGGCGGCGGACCGCCCTCTTTGATCCAACGCGAGATTATGGCTGGGTGATAGCCGAGCTCATCGGCGATCTCGGCGATGGTGAAGCCGTGGCGTTGCAGCTTCAGCACGTCCATGTACTCCTCCTGGGTCAGCATGGTGAAGGTCCCTCTGGGGCTTGGTGCTTGCTCGCCCGAAACCCTGTAGGGGCCACTTGCTCACCGGGTGGATGCCCGGTGCTGCCGACCGCGGGAGTTCAGCTCAATCGCGAACTTCGTTGATCACAGAACGCGCACTCGCGTGATCATCGATCGCGAGATTCGATGATCGCCAACATTATGATCGTGCGATGGTGTCTGAACCGAGACGATCAGGGGGAACTACGGGCTAGTCGCTAGTTCCACCAGCCGTGGGACGCCACCCAACCGAGCCGAGCAGGCCATCCTGGCCCCTGGTGCCGAGAAGGCGGTCGAGCGACACTCAAGAATGCCGACCCACAGTGATCACGTTCAAGACCCTCAACTACCGGGCCGATCGGTGGATCAAGGCTGAGCGGCACGGTCGCCGGAAAAGGCAAGCTCCAGTATGGCTTCCCTCAACATCGCCCTCACGATCTGCGCCTTGAACGCGTTTCTCGGCGCCGGGCAGGCGTTCTTGACGGCGATGACACCGGCTGTCTCCGCGGTCTCAATATCTGGCTCTCGACCGATGAGAAATCGCTCCACCTCTGCAGCTCGAAGGGGAATGGGAGCCACCGCGCCGAACACCACCGCGGCGTTCTGGATCTTGTTGTCGCGCATGGACAGCACGCTCGCCACACTGACGATGGCGAAGTCGATCGAATGACGAATCCGAAACTTGCGGTAGCGCTGGATGCTCGCTTCTTGTGGAAACGGAATCTCGAGTTCGGTCACCAACTCATCGGAATCAAGGACTGAACTGCTTGCCGTGCCTACGGCGAAGAACCTTTCTGCGTCGATCACTCGCTTGGTGGTCCGAATCTTCGCGTCGAGGGCAATTAGGGCGGGTGCCAAATCAGAGACGTTCACAGCGATACAGGCACAGTTGAGGCAACGGTGTGCCTCCTCCTCGACAGCGGCGAGATCGAGTGTGCTCACGTCCTCCGTCTCGATATCGCGCGCTGACAATGGCGCGCCGACCATCTGCACTCGCGGAGTGGCGGCAAGCGCCTCCGCACGAATCGTGACGAGCGACGCTGGCTCGAATGCTTGATCGTTGCCAGCCACGGCTATACGTCCGCCTAGGTAGCGGTCGATGGCTACGGCTGCCCGCCGTCCGGCGGCAACTGCCTCGATCACAGAGGCCGGACCAGTGACGACGTCTCCGCCGGCGAACACGCCGGGCCAGCTCGTTGCACCTGGCTCCGTCACGACGATGCGCCCGCCCCCCATGTGGACCAGGCCGTCCGCGAAACGGAGATCAGGCACCTGCCCAATGGCCAGGAGAACACAATCGGCGTCTACAGTCAGGGTCGTGTCGCTGTCAAAGGAAGGATTGAAGCGTCCCTCGACATCGAACACCGAGGTGCACCGTACGAGCTCCATGCCCGAAACACTGCCGCTGGTAGTGAGTACCCGCCCGGGTCCCCATGACGTAAGGAGTGCCACCCCCTCCTCAAGCGCCTGCGCAACCTCCTCGGGCGCTGCCGGCATCGTGTCGCGGGACTCGAGGCAAGCCATGGTGACCTGCTTCGCGCCAAGGCGGCGGGCGGAGATCGCTACGTCGATGGCGACGCCGCCCCCACCGATCACGAGAACCTGATCTCCTGGCGGCTTCCGGGAACTCTCGAGTCCTAACAGGAACTCGAGTCCAGATTGCAGGTGTTCCCCGCCGTCGATGCCAAGGGACTTGTCGCGCCAGGCGCCCGTGGCAAGCAACGTGCTGTCGAAGTCCTTGTTCAGCCCGATGAGGGCGTCCCTGTCAATGGTCGCTCCCAGAACAAACTCCACCCCCATCTGCTGAAGGGCCTCGACCTGCTGCCGAACGACAGCCCTCGGCAGCCGATAGCTGGGTATGGAGTGAGTCAGCATGCCACCGGCTTCGCGCAGGGCATCGAACACCGTTACCTCGTGGCCGGACTTGCGCAGGTAGTAGGCAGCCGCGAGCCCGGCGGGACCGGAGCCCACCACGGCCACGCGCTTGTTCGTCGACACATCCGGGGACGGGAAGAATGTGGACACGTCTCCCAGAATGCGATCACCGACATAGCGCTCGATCGCCCTCGTGGAGACGGCTTCGTCGAGCTCGCAACGGTTGCAGCCCTGTTCGCAAAAGTGCGGACACACTCGACCGGTGACGGCAGGCATCGGGTTCCGCTCCAGCACGAGTCGAGCTGCCGTCTGCCAGTCTCCCTCACGGATCAGCTCCAGATAACTCGGGATGTCAATGTGAGCGGGGCAGCTGCCGGTGCAGGGGGGCGCACAGAACCGGCTTCCACCGAAGATCGAGTGATAGCGATTGTCCCCGAGCAGCGCCGCACACTGCGTGCCACCCTTCCTGAGACAATGAAAGGCATTGTCAGGGGCGCGGTAGTACCAGCACCTCGGCTCCTGGCAGATGTTTCCACCGACGGTCGCCATGTTGCGGATCTGCGGTGAAGCGACCGAGCGCGCCGCCTCCGCCAAAAGAGGAATTCTCGCGTTCACGAGCTCGTGGTCCGCGACCTCAGAAAGCGTCATCAAGGCGCCGATCCGAATCGCCGTGTCCGCCAGACTCACGCCACTCGCGCCGGCGCTCGATTTTATGTCGACCAGAAGTGCTGGATGCTCTGGATGTACGCGGTCTTTGAGAGTGCCGAGCAAATCGGTCCCGCCAGCGATGACCCGAGCCTTCCGCTCTCCCAGGAGGACGGTTGCCTCCTCCAGCGAGCTCACGGCCGCATGATCGAACGAAGGCAACGTCATGAGCCAATCTTCCCCAGTGCCTTGAGAACTGTCTCCGGCTTCACCGGGATGCTGTCAATTCTGACGCCGACGGCGTTGTAGATGGCATTGAGGACGGCGCGCGGCGTACAGGTGACAGTCCCCTCGCCAAGGCCACACGCTCCGTACTCGCCTTCCCCGCGCCAGACCTCCAGCAAGACCGGATCGATCTCGGGCATGTCGGCCATTGTTGGAATCTGATAGTCGATCCAGTTGAAGTTCAGGGGAAACCCGGTGCGTTCGTCGTAGATGATCTCCTCGGTGAGCGTCTCGCCCAACGCGATGCACTGGCCGCCTATCTGCTGGGCTTCGGCACCAGACGCGTACATGACCGTTCCACAGTCGTTGACCACGACGAGTCGAAGAACCAGTACCTGGCCGGTGTCAGTGTTGACTTCCACTTCAGCGAACGTCGCAATGAAGGGAACGCCGGTGCGAGTGCCAAGCGGCCTGCGGCTCACCGCCACGGTAATCGGGTCGAGACTGGCCTCGCGCAGCAACTGCTTCACACTCCAGCGACCGCCGACTCCGTCTTTCCGGTAGACGAAGCCCGCGTCGATGTCGAGCTCCGGAGGCGTCGCTTGGAGGAGTGGAGCGACTCGCTCCAGCAGCTTCACCTTGATGTCCTTGCTTGCGGCCGCCATGACCTCCGACTGCAAGAAGGCGACGGCACTATCGGTTTGGACGCAATCCTGTGGCGAGACGTCCGTGTCG
>Ga0208038_1001392_pt1 | contig 13209 bp, 15 predicted proteins | sample June2015DPH_16_1_FD_184714 | JGI IMG/M metagenome (GOLD analysis project Ga0208038, IMG submission 184714) | Peatland microbial communities from SPRUCE experiment site at the Marcell Experimental Forest, Minnesota, USA - June2015DPH_16_100... | ecosystem: Environmental > Terrestrial > Soil >...
TAGCGCTGATGATGGTGATGAGGGTCTTCTTCATGTTTGGTCCTCCTCGCTGACAGAAGAGTACCCGGCTGCCTGCCCCGGTGCTCGGGCAAGGCGGGGTTAGCCATTTGTGTCGGAACAGAGCGACACACCGAATGACGCCCTCGCTACGGCGGCACTCCGCGTCAGATCGACGGTTCCGGGACGGTTGGTTGATCAGCGCCTAACGCCGAATCGGGGCGCGTGGGTGACGGAGTTGAGGCTGTCGTTCTGTGCGCTCGCGACCCCGCGATTTGGCTCACACCGGGACCGCCAGCAGTTTGAACATTCAGGTGCTTTGCAGCTCACGCGCGATGTGCTCTGCGAGCATGATCGTCGGCAGGTTGGTGGTACCAGTTGGGATGGTTGGCATGATCGACGCATCCGCAACGGTAAGGGCGTCGATCCCGTGTACGGAGCCGTGCGAGTCAGTGAGCGCACCCAGGGTGGGGTCGGAGCCCATGGCGCAGGTGCCGACGGGGTGATGGTAGGTGGAGACCGCGCTGCGAACCCATGCTGCGAGTGCATCGCGGTCATCGGTCGGGGTGGCCGGCCCGGGAGAGAGCTCTACTCCAGTGGTGATCGCAGCGACCGGTTCGCTGAGGGCGATTCGCCTTGCCTCGGTGACGGCGTCAAGCATGCGCTCTAGATCGAGGGCATCGCTGAGGTGAGCGAGATGGATTCGGGGTGGGTCGCTGGGCTTGTTTGAGGCCAAGCGCACCCAGCCCCGGGAGCGGGGTGCCATGAGTCCAGATACGATTCCGAATGCTGCGCCGCTGGCGGCTTGGTCTGCATCGACCTCGAAGGGTCCGGCAGTGAAGATCAGCAAGTCGGCGGGTCCGGCCACATCCGCTGACGAGGAATGAAGCGTGAGGTGGACTTGGAAGCGGCTCGGGCCGCGAGACGGTCGAGTCGGCAGATCGATGGATACCAGTGGGTGGTCGACCAGGTTCGACCCGACACCGGGCAGGTCGATGACTGGCGTGATGTCGAGCGCTCGCAACTGGTCGGCGGGACCGATACCCGACCGGGCGAGGATCAGGGGGCTGGCGTAGGTTCCTGCTGCGAGCACCACGCGGCCAGCTTCGATGAGAGTTCCGTCCAAAAGGCGGACCCCCGTCGCACGCATCCCCGAGCACTCGACGTGTGCCACCACGGTGTCTGGACAGATGGTGAGGTTCGGCCGCGACCGCGCCGAGGCGAGGTAGGTGACCGCGGTACTCATACGCACACCATCGCGGGCGTTGCGAGGTGTCGGTCCCGCACCGACTGCCCCCGGCCGGTTGTGGTCCTCGACATAGCGATGACCCGAGGCGACCGCGCCATCCAAGAACGCGGCCTGGACCGAGTTCAGCTCCTCCCGGGGGTGGCGGCGAATCGGGATCAAACCGTCCGAACCGTGCCAGTGATCTTTGAAGTCCTCGTCGCGCTCCAAGCGACGAAAGTCCTCAAGGACTTCGGCGAAACTCCAACCCCCATTCCCCAGCGCCGCCCACCCGTCATAAACCTGTGGCGCCCCACGCAACGCGAAACATGCGTTCGTAGCCGAGCACCCACCCATGATCCGAGCTCTAGGTACCGCAATCCCCCGGTCCAGCTCCGCGTCCGCGGTATACCCCCAGTCGTGACCGACAGTCGGCTCCGACGCGTCAAGAACATCACCCGGAAGTCCACGCATGTCCGGGCAATCAGGGCCCGCCTCAACAAGCATCACCCTACGACCGGTGTCCTCGCTCAATCGCGCCCCAAGAACGCAACCAGCCGAACCACCCCCGACGACTACAACGTCATACCCCATTCGACGAACCTAGCCCCTCAGCCCTGACAGCGACGCTGAGAACAGCCGACGGGGATGCTCAGTTACACGAACGATCCAGAACAGGCACGCAGAACGTCGACTGGACAAGCTCACAACTGCAGCGATATCGACGGATATTTCGGGGATTGGTGCGATGACAAACCCAAATAGCGCTACGCTGGGGAAATGGCTTACGTCGAGCACCACGAAACCTGGAAGCGTGAACGACGCAGGGCCGGTGCAGCCTTGATCGCGGGCGCGGGTCTGGCTGCTGTCGGATGGTATGACGCTTCCCAGACGTTTGTTGTAATGACAGCGAAGAAGACCCTTGTCCATCCTTCATTCTGGAATTGGATATTAATTCCACTTATCCTTATCGTCTTGGTTGGGGGGTATTGCTATGCGGCAACCTATTGGCATCTTCCGCTACTTGGGCGCGCCGAAGCAAAGGAACAAGATCGACGTCAAATGCACCAAGAGGTCCATTACGCACTTGTAATGGAGAGACTTGATACCCAGAAACTCCGTCCTCCCGACCAGGGTATAAACCTCATTCTCAATTTCACCAATATCGCCCGACAAACAATCGAGATTGCGTTGAACGAGCTGGTGATAGTTCCAAAAGACGGAAAGATCTTCGACGGAAAGGCCACGTTCACGCTCGATAAGCCACGCAATGCGCGCATTCCACCCCGACAACCGTTTAAGATAACTAGTGCCTCGCTCATCTATGGAGCGTTGCCGCTGCCATGGGAAGCAACGCTCGAATTTGTTGCAAGATATGGACTTCCAGATAACTTGCTATTTGAGCAGCGTCGAGTAATCGCGTACTCCTGGGATGGCGAGTCACCTCGCATCCACGACGATCTCAACACGGATGAGGCGATCTAGGCATGATCTTCAACAGGTTCCCGATACCGCATCGTCTTCGACTTCATCGTTGGGCTCGCGCAGGTTGGTCGTGAGCAGCACCGTGAGCAATTCCTCCGGCTCCATGTCCACGTTGACCCGTCCGTCGCGCTCGAAAGCCTCGTCTGCGCTGATGTCGGTCATGTTCTCACTTCCGCCATTCGTTCATTGCCTTCAGCAGTTTGATCGAAAGCTGCTTAGCCAGCATGGCTCGCAACTCCTGCGGCACATTCCGCGCTTGCGTGCGGTCCAAACAGACCTTGCCGTAGCGAAATTCGTCAATTGCATCAATGATTACATGGAGCGGCAGATTGGCTGTCGCTCTCTGGCAAACCCGATTGTGCAGATCACTGTCGACATCATCGATCCAACTCCTACTACCCATAGCAAGCGCATCGCCCAACGGTTGCAACATGGCATCGAGTACCGACAGGGCTGTCCAGCCGAGGTTGTCCGGGTTGAATCTCAAGGCCCTAGCCAACGAGTACAGGGCCTCAAATCGCTTATTGAACTCACCGTTGCGAAGCTCGAGCGCCCGGGCCAAGTGCCCACGGACTTGAACGAATTCATTGAGCCAGCGGGCGAACTCCGCGTTCGGGTCTGGATCGGAATCGAGGTAAGCGTCGTGGTCGGCCACAAGCACCTAGCGTACCGAGGCGAGCAACCGCAACTAGGTCATTGGGCTGAGCTTGTAAGAGAGCCTCCGCCCGCCCACCCGGCCCATGAGGCGGTACATGCGCTGAGTGTCGGTCAGCTTGCGGTTGGAGTACCGGAAATCGAACTCGGACAGATAGTGCGGCAGGTGCTCGACGCTGACGTGGTGGTGCGTGCCGTCGATCGACCGCTTGAGCTGGCTGAAGTAGTTCTCGGCCTTGTTGGTGGAGATGCCCTGACGGACGTACTCGCCGATGTTGTGGTCGACCGACTCATGGCCAGCCATCTCAGCGCCGACTCCCTTGTAGACCTGCGCGCTATCGGTGTGAAGGGTGCTCCGTGCCAACTCGACGTTCTCGCTGACGACCTTGCGGAGCGTCTTGCCGGTGACATCGGCGACGACCTGGGAACGCACCTCACCAGTGCTCGCGTCTATAAGGGACACGACAGGAGTCTTGTCCGTCTTGCCCTGTTTGCCGTCGATGCGCCTGTCGGCGTGGCGCCATCTCGGCTCGCCACCGATCCAGGTCTCGTCCGCGACGACGACTCCGAGCATCTTGGACGGGTTGGTCCTGACCATCGCCTCGCGAACACGGTGGCACATGAACCACGCGGTGCGGTTGGCAATGCCGTATTTGCGTTGGATCTCGTAGGCAGCGATGCCGTTCTTATTCGCAGCCATTTCAAAGATCACGAAAAGCCACACGCGCAGCGAAGCCTTGGAACCGTGCATGACGGTCCCGGTTATGACGGAGAATTGCTTGCGGCAGTCCTTGCACTTCCATACTCGGCGATAAGACATGGCACCTGTCCGCGTCTTGCGAGACTCCGAGTTCGCAGGCTTAAGGAAGTAGTGCGCGGCGACCGACCCACAGTGCGGGCATACGGGACCGTTCGGCCAGCGGATCGACTCCATAAACCGATAGGCGTCGGCCTCGGACTGGATCTTGTTAGCAAGCTGAGTGACGGTGATCTTGTCCACGCCATTTATTATGACTCATCCGTTTGGGTTTGTCAAGGCACCAATCCCCGATATTTCCCCGAGCGTCTTCGGCTGGACACGAAGCCCGGCGCAACTGGAACTACGAACTGAGGGCGGCCTCTCCGGCCCTGTGATCGGCTTGCTCTTACGGCGTATCACTGGGTGGATGGCGTCACGACTGCGGCACGACCGGTGACTTCAAGCGACTCTCTGCCATTTGCGAGGCTCCTAGGGCATCGTGGGGTGTGGGTCCGATCGGCTCAGCCTTTTGCCCGCTTCCTGGCAGCCACGCCTGTCTGAGCGATCTCGCGCAGCTGCTCGGGACTCAGGCGCTTGGCCCGCAGCTGCTCGGCATTCAGGCGCTTGGCACTCAGCTCGTCAGCGCTCAGGCGCTCGGCTCCCAGCTGCTTAGCGCTCAGCCGCTCGCCTGACTTAGGGGTTCGCTTCACTCGGTGCCTCCGTTGTCAGGGTTGCCAAGACAATCTAGTCCCTTGCGTATAGCGGGCTACATACACCATTCACGCTTTCCCTAGTCAGACTAGGCAACTGCCGAAGTTTCCCGACGCCGGTAGAACACCCGTACACTCCGTCGGCCTCTGTGCGGCCATCTTGAGGGTCCGATCCTCCGGTGGGTCGGTTGAGTGCCGGTCCATCGATGGGATACCGTCTCCGATCCGGCGCCAGCTCGCCGGACTTGATGACGTTGAGCAGTTCATTCAACCCGGGCCAGCTCTGTGCGGGTGATTGTCGTGCGCTCAGTCACGCTCAGCCGCCGTCGTGTCAATGCTCGCCTCTCTCAGAGCAGCTCGACGTCTCTCCAGCTCGGCGAGCAGCTCGTCACGCCCCGACAGAAGCGCCTCGTCGGTCACGACGTTGATGAGCTGTCTGCGGGTGGCATATGTGCCGACAAGCCTCGCCCTGGCGTCCTCGATCTTCAGGACCTTGTCGATCGAGGCCAGATTGGGCATGACATCACACGGCGGCTCGTGTGTCTCGTCGTCAAGCACGACCTGACCGGTCTGACTGATGACCTTGTGCCGTGAAGCGCATCGCCTGCAGTGCCACGAGCCCGGTGACCCCTAGCGGCGAGAATCTTGTCCCTAAGTGCGTCGGGGCTCCATAACCCCGGTTCCCAAGCGTCCGGTTGCACGGCGTGATGCTTCGAAGGCGTAACGGATGCGGATGTGATGACGCCGCCGAGTCGCCTGAAGATCCCGATTCATGCCCGACCGTGACCGCGACGTAGGTGACGTGGGGCACAATCGTCACCCGCATCGCCGACAGCGCACCCGAGGACATGGCGCCGAGAACCTTGGCCAGGGCGCCGACGCAGACGTTGACGAAGGTCGCCGACGTTGCAGGTGTGAGAGGGTGGTCCGTGAAGGTCGGTGCGGTGCTGGGAGGGCCGCGATGACGCGGCTTGTCACCAAGGAGCGATCGGGCCGGCGCAGGTGGCTCTCATCGCGCCGACGATTTTCACGCGGCTGTATCATCGCCGCCTTGGCAGTGCCAAGCCTTGGTCTCTTAAGGCTTGAGAGAGGAGGATGGCGTGCAGGCTCTCGACCATGACGCCGTCAGCGTCTACATGAAGGCGACGCCAGATGCCGTGTACGGCCTGGTGGCGGACGTGACGCGGATGGCGGATTTCAGTCCCGAGATCCTACGGTGCACTTGGCTGAACGGGGCAAGAGGTCCAGCGGTCGGCGCGCGTTTCGAGGCGGTCAACAAGGTGCCGCGCCGCCGGGCATGGACGAACAAGCCGGTCGTAACAGTGGTCGAGCCCGCCCGCAGGTTCTCCTTCGCCCGCACCGAGAGGTTCGCGGGCACGGTGGAATGGACCTACAGATTCGAGCCAGAGGGCGAAGGGACGAGAGTCACGGAGTCCTATGAGGTTACGCGGCCAATCACCCGGGTTGGCTGGTTCGTGATCGGAGTGTTGTTTGGTCGCAACGACAGGCGCGCTGACCTGCACGCCGGGATGGAAGAGACCCTCGAGCGCATCCGCGCAGTGGCCGAGCAGGCGTGATGCCGGTCCTCTTCGCAGTGGCGACGGACGAGACCTGCCGTACCGCACTCGACGTGGTGCTCCGGCGTCGATTCGAGTCCGACTACTCCGTTGTCGTTTCGATTGACCCGGCCGATGGTCTGGAACGGCTCGGCAGGTACCGAGATTCGGGAGAACAAGTCGCGATCGTGGTTGCGCTGTTTCGCATGACAGGACGCGACGGCATCCCGTTTCTGATTGCCGCGCACCACCTGCATCCCTCTGCGCAGCGCGTCTTGATGATCGGAGTTGGAGACGTGAGCGCTGCTCACGACCTTAACCAGGCGCTCACGCTCAACCAGGTCGATTTCTACTTCGGAGTGCCCTGGGAGAGCCCGGAGGAGGAGGTGTACCCCGTGCTCGGTGAGGCGTTGCGCGTATGGGCCCGCGAGCACCAACTCCGCTACAACAAGGCATTCATTGTCGACGCACCAAACGCCGTGCGCGGAGCTCACCTTCGCGGTTGGCTCGAGCGCAACGCGGTCGCCACGACTCTGCTGCGGGCCGATGACCCTCAGGGTCGCGAGCTATTGGCGAAACATGGTGTCGATGTGGACCGCTTGCCCGTCGCCGTGCTCTATGACGGGACAGTGCTTGTCGATCCGAGGGAGGACGAGCTCGCCGAAGCGCTAGGGGCCAATACCCACCCGAGACAGGAGCGATACGACGCGGTGATCGTGGGTGCCGGGCCTGCGGGACTCGCGGCGGCAGTGTATGCGGGATCAGAAGGTTTACGAGCGCTCGTCGTCGAGCACGAGTCCGCTGGCGGACAAGCCGGTACCAGCTCCAAGATCCGCAACTACCTGGGGTTCCCCTGGGGCGTGCACGGCGGTGAACTCGCCGAACGCGCCAGCCGCCAGGCCGGCCAGCTCGGCGCTGAGTTCGTTGTCGCGCGCGCCGTCACGGCACTTCGCCCCGAGGGAGCAGATCTTCTCGTAACCCTGTCGAGCGGCGATGATGTCATCGCAGCGACGGTCGTAATCACCGGAGGTGTCGCGTACCGTCGACTCGGCGTGCCCGCCGTCGACGCGCTCGTCGGTGCGGGCGTTTTCTACGGCGCAGCCGTTTCAGAGACACGATCGATGGGGGGCCTCGAAGTATTCGTGCTCGGCGGGGGCAACTCGGCCGGCCAAGCCGCCGCGCATCTCGCGAACGGTGGAGCACACGTGACCGTGCTTGTGCGGAGTGCCTCGTTGGCGACGACCATGTCCGACTACCTCATACGCGAGATCGACGCCTCGCCGAACATATCCGTTCGCCTCGAGACCGAGGTCGTTGGCGCGGGGTCAGACGGGCAGCTCGATCATCTCGTCCTGCGCAACCGCACCGACGGCACCACGACCACCGTGGCTGCGGACGGGCTCTTTGTCTTCATAGGCGCGAGGCCACACACCGAGTGGCTCCAGGGCGTTGTCAGCCTTGACGACCATGGGTTCGTCCTCACCGGCCGTGACCTCATCGAAGCTGACCCGAGAAGTTGGCTCCTGGAGCGCTCTCCTTACTGGCTCGAGACCAGCCTGGCGAAGGTGTTCGCAGCTGGCGACATCCGCCATGGCTCGGTCAAACGAGTCGCTGCTGCAGTCGGCGAGGGCTCAACAGCCGCCATGTTCGTGCGCGAGCAGATCGCCCGACGCTGATCCGCCTGGTGTGCCTCCATCGCGCCAGCATCCCTTCGAGGTCACCATGGGTTACGCCGGGCTCCGCCTCGGCAAACTCGTAAAGCTCGCACCGTAGTTGACGCCGTAGCCCTTCGTGCAAGGCCTCGCGATTGTCCTGTCTCAGAGGTTCAGGCCGCGCTGCCTCGGATCGCTGCCATCTCGTTTGCAAACGCATCGGATCCGCCGCCGAACCACATTTGAGATACCGGCGGAGGAACGTGCGCGAGCATGTCCTCCCGCATGGCGTCGGGCATCGCCTCGAGCACAAGCCCTAAGGGAAGCCACACTCGAGTGCCTTCGTAGTGCGAGAGTGCGTGCGCCGGTAGCGCCCCCCACTCCGGCGGCGACACGCACCGCGCGGCAATCGGTAGCACCTCCTTCTCTTCTTGGTCCAAGTGCTCGACCAGCGACTCGCGAAGCGACTCACACGCACTCGCGAGAGCTTGACCATCGACCGCCGAGCCCGATCTCCCGAACCGTTCTGCTGCGCGCTCGGCTGCTTGGGGACTCGAGACCAGGCCGGCGTGTTGGGCCTCCATGCGAGAGAACAGCTCTCGTTCCTCGGGAGCGCGCTCGGAAAGAAGCGGGTACAAGAGCTCGTCCTCGCTTTCGTGGTGGACATGTAGCAGCCAAAGCACCTCTGAGAGGTAGTCGGCAAGATACCGGGCCCGCTCGACGTCTCCGTCGTCCACCGAGGCGAGTTGACCCGGGGCGTCCCCGAACGCCCGTTTGAACGCATCGTGCACCGCGAGCATGTCGCGGGTATCGGTCAGTATCTGGTCATCAACAGACACCGGATTCCCCCTTCGCCCCGAACTTCGGAGCCCCCGGAAACTTGTGAGTTAACACCATGACGGGGTGCTTGCTTGCGGTGGAACAGGGGTGCCCAGATCTCCGGGCCCGGGACCGTCACACACGATCGTCATGATGAGGGTGCGAACAGTCGCAACCGCGCCCGAACAACCCATCTGAGATGCAGACCGGGGTCGTTCAAAAGAGTCGAGCAGATACATATCGACGGCTATACGCGTGTCACCCTTCGTAGGTCGACCTTGGAAAACCGACCACCTATGAGCAGTCGTGTTCCCGACTCTCCTGCTGCCCCGCCTCGCGTCCCCAGCGGGGGTCCTTGTGCAACCCGTCGAGGCGAACCGTAACGCTTTCCCGCGGCCAGGGACTGCATCTGCACTGGAGGCTCAGTCCTCCACTTACGACCTAGGAGGTCAAACACAGATGAAGAAACGGTCCCTGGCCTTGGGCCTGACGCTCGGCTCCGCCGCGCTCGGCGGCGTCCTGGCCCTGGCTCTCGGCATCGGCGGCGCATCAGCCGCCTCAGTCGCTCAGACCCATACCGCCACGCCGAGCTCAAACCGTCCCGCTGTAGGGGTCTTCACCTACAGCCTGCCATCGGCGCTCAGCATCGATATCGAGCACGACACGGTAACCCTGCCCCTCTACGAGGGCCGTACGGCTAGCGGCAGCCCGACCTGGTACATAGTAACCGAATCCTCGAACTTGAAGGACGCGCGCCAACGTGGCGTGAACTACTCGCGGAAGCTCAACAATGCGCTCGGCACCGCCGCGGTTCAGAACGGTCATTTTGATCACGGCACGCTCGTGTTCGCCGGGACCGTCAACTTCGGCCTCAAGTGGTCGGTCGTGCCGGGCCCCAACGGGTTCCCGCCCGCCAGCTACTCCTACGGCGCAAAGGGTGATGCCCACTACAGCCCGCTCGTCCGAATCGGCAAGGGCGTAGTGATCAACGCCCCACAGGTCGCCAACAACACAGGCGTCAGCGGCAGCGTCGAGTCGATCGACTACGCACACCACACGGTGACGCTCTCTTTGCTAACCGGCTTCGTCGACGGACAGCTCACCGTCTACCTCCACACCGACGCGTCCTCACCCCTGGTAGCCGCGCTCGAGCACAGCACGTACACGCCGAACTTGAACGCGGCACCCGGTCTCGCCAGCGACGCGCCGTCGTCGGCACGCGCTGCGATCATCCCGGTGGTGAACGGTACTCTCGGCGACGCCAACCCGATGCGGCAAGGCCTCAACTCCGCCCTGCTCGGGCAAGGTGACCCGCTCAACGTCGCGCAGGAGCAGCCAAGCGACCCCGTCCACTACTCGCCGATCTGGGACGTGACCCCCGTCGAGTGGACCGCCGCCGCGATCGCCGCGGGCAAGCGCGTTCAGCTTCATTCCATGCTCGACGTGCGTGCAGAGGCGCTTGCGGGCAACATCGTTGGTGCCCTACCGGGTAAGCCGAACGTCGGCCTCGGCGGGATCACCGCGCCGGGCGCGATCTCGAACTGTCCGATCATCGCCGTCTTCCCGGGCTGAGCACACTCGCAAAATGTGGCCCGCCCGTGTTGACGGGCGGGCCACATGTGTCGCGAATCCTCGGTCGGTTGTGAGTGCCAGAGTGGAGTTTCCAGTCCGTTTCTCGCCCAAGGAGAACTTGTGTCCACCACCAGTCCGTTTCGAGCACTCCAGCCGCAGCTCGATGAGATCACCGCCAACATCCCTGACGCGATCGCCTCGCGTATCGAGGCGGGCGTTACCGAGATCGAGTCGTCGGGCGTCGCCCCCGGCCTCGCCGTCGGTGACCACGCGCCGAACTTCACGCTGCCAGACGCTCTGGGACAGCCCGTGACGCTGGCAGATTTGCTCGCTCAGGGACCTGTCGTCGTGGTGTTCTACCGTGGCGAGTGGTGTCCATATTGCAATATTCAGGTGCGAAGCCTGCAGGAAGCGCTGCCCGGCTTTCGCGAGCTCGGCGCATCGCTTGTGGCCATCAGCCCCCAGGCCGCGGACCACAGCCTTTCGCTCACCGAGAAGCACGAGCTCGCCTTTCCCGTCCTGAGTGACCTCGATCAGGAAGTGATCCGTGCCTACCGGGTGCAGTTCACGCTGGCGGGGGACCTCGAGGACCTGCAGGTGAACGTATTCCAGAACGATCCCCGCAACCAGAACGCTGACCATTCGCGCTCTTTACCCGTTCCCGCCACCTTTGTCATCGACCGTGACGGCATCGTCCGCGCCGCATTCGTGTCTAGTGACTGGCGCGTCCGAGCCGAACCGGCCGACGTCGAGGCCGCGTTGCGCTCCCAGCAAGCAGGCGACTGAGCCGAGCCATGGCGTCACCAAGCCTCGTCTGAGGCTGTAGCACCGTGAACGGTGCACGACATATCACCTCATCTGCGCCGCCAGCGAAGACCCTGGGAGCTGCCCGCACGGACACCTAACGACGGTTATCCGGAGCACACCGCTGGTCCCGGGGCGAGCACGGGACACGCACTTACGCCCTTTTCACTCACGTCGCACCTGGCCCATGTGACCTGCCTGTGATCGCGACGGACTTTCACAGTGGTTCGTTCTGAGGCCCAAGCCCTTGACCAGGGCGAACGGTGAGAAGAGCGAGTGTCGGAGGACCGACTCGAATCTTAGGTCCACGCCCTCTCCAAGCAGATAGTGGCTGGTCAGAGCTTCGGTGGGTCGCCTGAAGCAGCCGCCCAGGAGTCTCGAACTGCCCTTCGTCCCCCTGTTTTGACTCTACGCGGAGCGATTCGGGCCATCTCGCACACCGACTCGAAACGGAACTTAGGTCCACACCCTTCATGCACTATCTGGATGAGGACGAGCGCTCACGCCAAGGCGCAGCGGGCGCTTGCGAGCTGATAGGAATCGTATCCGGTCAGTCCCTGACCGCCCCGGTTCTCGCCGGTCGGGAGACGTCTTGAGCAAGGCTTCAGACTCGCCGCACTGTCGCAGCAACTTTGCGGGCAGCGAGGATCTTCTTAATGTCCTCGGCGTCGCTCGTGAGCACGGTGTCGCCGGATTGCACGACCAGACCGAGGTGACCATCGACCACATCAGCCGTTTTGCTGAGCGCCAAGATCTCGCCGACCGACCTTCCTGTGGCTCCATCAAGGGTGGCAGCGTCAACGCCGGCCAGTACACGCGCCAAGTTCGCCTGGAGTGATCCGTTTCGCCACACCTGTGCAACGACTGCCGCGCTCGTTCGTACTGGAAGCTTCTCTTGCTGGGCCACACGGAGCATTGCGCCGACTGCCCGGTCAAGCCGGTCGACCGCGATCAGCCCTCCGGCGTCAAGGACAAGCGCCATCAAGCGGCGCTGCCCCGAGCATGTCGAGATACTCCGAGCACCCGCGCTGCTGCGTCGAGCTCCTTGTCGCTGAATGGGGTCGATTCTGCCTCCCACGCGTCAAGGGCAGCTCCAAGCAGCTCGTTGCGGAGCCGGTCTGCTGCTGCGGCAGCGAGCCAGGCTGAGACGCTCGAACCCGATCGGGCGGCGGCTTCACGGACGGATTTGCCGAGGTCGGGATCCATGGTGATCGACAGTCGGTCTACTTGCATACATACGATAGTAACACATACGTGAGTATGTAGACCGCTCGGGCGAAACCATTCTCTTTCAGATGTCCCAACGAACCCGTAATATCCGAAAACTCGATCCGCACCTCAAGCCGCTCGCTCATACTCGTGGATCAATCCCGAAGGGTCCAAGAACCCGATCTGCAGCTTGACCAGGAACCATCGGCGGGGTGATCCTGCTTGGCCGTGGCACTCAGCTTCGTCTATCGCCTGGTCCGTAGCGTCGTCGAGTTCATTCGCTTCCATTCGATGGACGAGATCGCCAAGGATGCCGAGATCCTGGTGCTCCGGCAGCAGCTGGCCGTGCTCCGCCGTCAGAGCTCGGGACCCCGGTTCAGCTGGAGCGACCGAGCGTTCGTCACGATGTTCGCCAGGCTCGTGCCGAGGGAGCGTTGGGCGGTGTTCCTCTTCACCCCCGAGACGATCCGGCGTTGGCACCGGGCGCTCGCCCGGCGGCGATGGACCTATCCGCACCGCCCACCCGGACGCCCTCCCCTGCCTGAGGGCACGGTCGAGCTGATCCTCCGCCTGGCGCGGGAGAACCCTCGGTGGGGCTACCTGCGTATCGCAGGAGAGTTGAAGAAGCTCGGCGTCGGGGTCTCCAAGGGCAGCGTCGCAGACGTCCTGCGACGCCATCGGGTTCCCCCAGCGCCACGGAGATCCGGTCCGACCTGGGCCGAGTTCCTCCGTACCCAGGCCAACGGCATCGTGCAACCGACTTCTTCACCTTCGACACCGTCCGCCT
>Ga0208038_1001399_pt1 | contig 13120 bp, 7 predicted proteins | sample June2015DPH_16_1_FD_184714 | JGI IMG/M metagenome (GOLD analysis project Ga0208038, IMG submission 184714) | Peatland microbial communities from SPRUCE experiment site at the Marcell Experimental Forest, Minnesota, USA - June2015DPH_16_100... | ecosystem: Environmental > Terrestrial > Soil >...
GGGATCTAGCGTTTCGGCGAGATCCTGACCAAGCGCCAGATAGATCTTGGGTTGCTCAGGCTGCTGTTGGGCGGCAGCGCGCAGTTGCAGGATTGCCTCGTCGAGATCGGTCTTTTGCGGAAGCTTTCCCGGTTTGCGGTAGCGTTGCCAGAGCTCGACCCCCAGGTTGTACCGCGCATGCCAGGATTGCGGATTCGCCGCCACAACCTCTTGCAGCAAGCTGATTGCTCCGTCCAGGTCTCCCAACTTCCAGCATGCAGCACTGAGCGCGTAGCGAGCCTCGGTCATGTCAGGCCTCAAGCGCAGGGCCTGCTGATACTCCTCGATCGCTTCCGCGGTGCGGCCCGCTCGATCATAGGACAAAGCCAGATGATAATGAGCCGGGCAATAGTTCGGATCGATCTCGACTGCTCTCTGGAACTCGCTGATAGCCCCTTTGTTTGGACCCTCGCCGGCGAGGATACCTCCGATGAAATCGTGCGAGACGGCGTCGGCCGGATCGACCTCCACGGCCGAGCGGAAGCGGGCCAACGCCTCCTTCGTTTTGCGCTGCTCCAGAAGAGCAATGCCCTCCTGCCGATATCGTTCCGACGAGCCAGGAGCGTTCTCCTCTAGCCCCGTCGGTCGCTGGGAACCCGAAAGGGGTGCCATCAGGACAAGGAAGACGAGGCAGGAGGCCAGTCCGGAATTCCCAGTCACCCTCCCCGACGGACTCGATCTCGCTAGAGCTGTGACCAACATGGATCGCTCGTTAGAGCGGCGCTCCCGCTGACCTCGCGTGGATTGGAGCGGGCCTCGCTCCAGAAGCCTTACTTCTCCCCTTCGCGAAGAAGCTGGAGCAGGTTGCGGTTGATGTGTCGCTCGCGGTCTTCATTTCGGAATTTTACGAATTTGGCAAACAGTTCATCTGCTTTCTGCTTGTCGCCTTTCCGGCGGTAAATCTGGGCAAGGTGGTAGCAAGGGGTCAGGTCAGTGGGATCGAGTTGGAGGGCTCGCTCGAGTTCCACGCGCGCGCGCTCGTCTTCGCTGTGGCGGAGGTAAACCTTTCCCAACTCCAGGCGAGCCGTTGCAAAGTCGGGCTTCAGGCGTACACACCGTTGCAGGAGGTCGAGGGCTTCGGCATCGTTCTCAGGCGAGGAGACAGTACGGCTGAGGGTCTCGCCCAGGGCGAAAAGCAAGAGATAATCGTTCGGGTGGACCTTCAGTCTCTGCCGAATAACTTGAATGGCTTGGACTGTCTGGTCCTTCTGCTCCAGCGCCATGCACATACCAAAGTAGGGCAGATCTTTCGTGGGTTCCATTTTCGCCGCTCGCTGAAAGTCTTCGAGGGCAGGGGTGATTTCGTCACGAAAAGCTTTCACCGCCCCTCTTTGCATAATCAGCCGGTAGGAGCCTGGAATGTTTCGCAAACCAATGTTGGCAATATCCAGGGCCAGGTTGTAATTCGCGTGGTCCACACCCAGCGCCATCAGGTCAAGATAGTTGTTCTCGTCCCGGGGGTCGATCTGAGTGGCCGTACGCAGGGCATTATAAGCCTTGATGGTCTGGTTGTTGTGTTCGTATGCCTCCGCCAGGAGGTTATACAATTCGGACTTGCGGTAGCCCTGGGCAATCAAGTCATTCGCGCTCTGAATCGCGGCAGGGTAGTTCACGCTCCGAACGTAGGCCAACGTCAGGTTGAACCCTACTTCATAGGGATCAGGGTAGTCCTTCTTGGCCAGCTCAAATTGGCGGGCGGCTGATGCGTAATTCTCCAGTTGCACCAACATCAATCCGGCTTGGAAATGGATCCGGCCGTCAGCTCCCACATGCAGATGTTCCAATGCTCCCATAGCCTTTTCGCCTTGGTTTGACTCAAAGCAGCTTCTGGCGAAACGCAAGACTACGCGCGGGTCCTTTCCAAATAGGCCGCCGCTCTTCAAGTACTCGTCCACCGCTGGACCGAACTCGTGTTTTGCGTAATCGATCTCCCCAAGGGAAAGATGGGCAACCGGGTCCTGTGGCGAGACCTTCAGAACCTCTTCAAAGTGGCCTCTAGCGTCATCGAGGCGGTTCATGGCGAGCTCGTTGAGCGCAAGGTTCTTCAAGGCTGGAAAGAACCCGGGGTCCAACTTGAGGGAGGCCTGGAAGTGTGCGTTCCCTTCTTCCGGCCTTCCGGACGAGGTGAGTGCAATCCCCATCAAATCGTGAGCCCTGGGGTCGTTAGGAGACTTCTCCAGAATCCCCTGGAGGAGCGCGATTGCGCGGTGGTATTGCCGCTGCCGGATGTAAGACTCGGCCTGCGTGAAAACTGGCGGTGGCTGGGGAGCCTGAGGCAGGGCGGCGACTGCCAACCCGCAAAGAAGCAGCGTGGCGCCAAAACACTCACCCATCTTCTTTCCGAAACCTCTTCGTGCCTGCAATGGAAAAATGCCAAACATGCGCTTCCCAAACCCAATCCTTAGGATGCACAATCCACCATTAAATATCAAGACCGCGCTGGGGAACCCGGCTCAGGCGCTCCCGGGTTCACCGAAGAAGCCTACCGAAGTGCGTGCCAACAAGTTCGGCCAGCGGGAGTCATGTTCCCCTGACCGGAATAATGGTCGGGCCGTCGCCGAGCTCTACGCCCACACGAAGCGCGCGGGGCCGTCTGGTTTCCGACCGGCTGACCGCATCTGTGCGTTCAGCAAGAACTGTAATCGCTATCATTATTCATTTATCCCCGGCCGAGCGCCGGATGGAACCTAAGCCCTTGCTTCTAAAGTGCTCCGCGCCTATAGCTGAAAGATATTAGCGGGGTCAAAAAAAGACTTGACAAGCGCTTACATATCGACTATCCATATGGGGTTCAATGTTGTATACAACAAAAAGTTCTGTACTCAAAGGGAACTTGCGCAACCAAGTAGTCGAGACATTCAGAAATCAACCACTGTACTTTGAACGCCTGCGTCACGTCTTGGGTCGCTCCTGGTCGGGACTGGAAGAACGAGTGGTTATGTCGGTCCTTCGTGGGGTACTCGTGAACGGATCACAAGGTGGCGGCCTATTTTCATTGTCATTCGATCCCCCCAGGGCCCGCAGGAGCAACCTCGTGGGTTTGTTTTGTCCATTTATGGGGTCCCGCCCGGGGCCCCCAATTCGGGAGGAATTAATATGAGTATGCGAAGAAGTCTTGTAGGGCTCGTAGCCCTGTTTTTTCTATTGGGCTTCTCTTCCCTAAGCGCCTGGGCGCAGTTCGAAAGCGGCCTTACCGGGACGGTCACCGACCCCTCCGGCGCAGTCGTGCCTGGCGCGACCGTAGCGGCCAAGGATGTGGAAACGGGCATCCTACGAACTGTGCAAACGGGCTCAGCAGGAAACTACAACATTCTCTCTCTCCCCGCGCATTTGTTCGAGATTACCGTGAGCGCGAAGGGATTCAAGAGCACGGTTCAACAGAACATCCGGCTGGAAGTGAAGCAAATGAAGGAGGTCAATTTCTTCCTGCAACTCGGAGCCGCCTCGACCGAAGTAACGGTTACGGCGGCGCCGCCTTCGGTTGATATCTCCCAGGCAAGAGTCTCGACGGAAATCAACCAAGCGAGCGTCGCGAACTTGCCCATGGTGGCCCGGAACCTGTACAGCTTGGTCGTGCTCACGCCGGGCATCACGGGCCTTCCTTCGGGCGGTAGCCAAGCTTATGCTCAGGCGACAGCCGACATCTACAACATGGAGTACGGCGTCAACCTCAGCGCGAACGGCCAGCGCAGCGAATCCAACAGCTTCTTGATAGATGGAGGCAGCGTCAACAGCAGCCCGCGCGGCGGCGTCACCAACCTCACCCCCAATGTCGACTCGATCCAGGAGCTGCGCGTCCAGGTCAACAACTTCTCGGCCGAGTATGGGCGCAACTCTTCGTCGGTCACCAACATGGTCACCAAGTCGGGAAACAACGGTATTCACGGAACCATGGACTATGTCTTCACCAACAATTCCCTGACGGCGGGAAACATTTTCCAGCCGGATACCATCGAGCGCGCCAACGGCACATTCAACAAACTTCCCGTCTTCCAGCGCAATGAAGGGAACTGGAGCTTGGGCGGACCCGTCCGGAAAGACCACACCTTTTTCTTCGGTTCGATGGATATCCTGCGGTCCGGGGCAGGGTCCACCGGGGTGAACACCGCGGTGACCCCGGACTTCATCAACTACATGGAGGCGAATTATCCCAACAACATCTCGACCTCCGTCATGAAGAACTATCTGCCCTCAGGGACTCGTGAGGCGGTTAATATGACCGCCGCCTCGTTGGCGAACAACACCACGTGCACGGGGACCGAATCAATCACTACTCCCATTGGGGCCATGCCCTGTAATCTAGACATCGCACAGTTCGTGGATAGCAGCGTGACGCTTCCTCGAAACGGCCTCCAGTGGAACTTCCGGATCGATCAGAGCTGGGGCACCGGTAACAACCGGCTCTACGGCAATTGGTATCGGATGAGCGTGACGAGCAATTTCGCCGTTTCGGCCTATCCCGCCTTCACGCAGCAAGAGCCTGGATCCGCGGAATACGCGAATGTTGATTTCACCCACATCTTCTCGCCCAACCTACTCTTGGAAACTGCAGTTACCTTTACCCGGCCGCGGGGCTCGGCGACGCTCGGCGCGCCCGACATTCCCCAAATTAGCGTTCCCGGTATCAGCACCTACGGAATGGACTTTAGCGGTCCATCGTATATCCAGTCGAACGGCGAGTGGCGCAATGTGCTGAGTTGGAACCGCGGGACGCACGCCTTCAAGATGGGTGAGGACTTTGCGCATGATAATGGCTGGGCTAGCGGGGTGTCGTTCGGACCCGAGCATACCCGCTATTTCTACAATTTTACCAATATGTATGATTTTGCTCTCGACACCCCATACGAGGAGTCCAATTACGGCTTCGATCCTGCGACGGGGCGACAAGAGGGGCTAAACTTCTCTCCGAAGTTTAACCGACTCGGCCTCTTCTATGAGGATGCTTGGAAGGCCAAGCCGAATCTGACGGTCAATTATGGGGTTCGTTGGGAGTGGTTCATGAATCCTAACGAGCAACACAATCCCGAGGAATACTCACGCATTGTGTTCAATGGCGGGACCGACTTCGACTCACGAATCGCAGATGCCGGCGTCATCCGGGCGCGTCCTCTCGCCACCACCGTCAAGCATAACTTTGCTCCCCGTGTCGGCATTGCCTGGGACCCCACCGGCAAAGGCAAGATGTCAGTCCGGGCGGGCTGGGGGATGTTCTACGACCGGCCGGGCGGTCAGTTCTGGCCTGACTCCAACACCACGCTTCCGGTATACGCGACGGTCACGGGACTAACTACCGTCCCTACCGGACCGCAACCCGTCTTCGGCTTGGGCACGGCACCGGGTGGTCTCGTCAATAATGATCTCAGTTACCTAACATCATCCTATGGCTTTCCACCTATGACCGGCATTGTGCCCGGGCTAAATTCCCACGGTGGTTTGCTTGGGGGGGTGTTGAGCAGCATCTCCATTACGGACCCCCACCTCCAGACTCAGTATTCTGAAAACTGGTTCATCGGCATGCAGTACGCTCTTTCCAACAACTGGGTGATCGAGGGCAACTACGTCGGGTCGGTGGGGCGCCATCTGTACCAAAATTATGACGTTAACCGCGTAGACGGCTCCCTGATCACGAACCTCGACGTGCTGGTGCGGCTCAATCCGTACTTCGGAGCCATCGACTACGGCCAAGCCAATGGCGAGTCATATTACAAAAGTGTGAACTTCTCTATCAAGAAGCGGTTCAGCCGTGGTCTGGACATGCAGGCCGCGTATACGTACGGCAAGGCCATGGATACCGCCAGCACTTTCGGAAATGAGCTGAATATGGTGGACATGTCGAACCTGCGGGCGAACTACGGCCTTTCCGACTTCGATGTCCGCCAAAAACTCGCGGCCAGCCTCGTTTACGACCTCCCCGGGCCGAAGGGGCCGGGGGCGAAATCCAAACTTCTGGGCGGATGGCAGGCGGGCACGGTGATCATCCTCCAGAAGGGCACTCCCTACAGCGTTTATAATACCTTGCCGTTTGAGCCCGTATATAACGCGGCTGGAACAACGATCATCGGGAACACCGGCGGCGACTACAACGCGGATGGGCTCAATTATGACTACCCCGACAAGCCCTCGTTCGGCAGATTCAAGAAGGGGAACAAACAGGAGTTTCTGTCGGGCATCTTTACGGCGTCCCAATTTCCAGCGCCTGCCCTGGGCCAGGAGGGGAACCTTGGTCGCAATTCCTACATCGGCCCAGGCTACATCAACTGCGACTTCAACGTCGTCAAGGCTACCCCCATCCCCTGGTTCTGGAACGATGAGGCAGCGAAATTCGAGTTCCGGGCTGATTTCTTCAACTTGTTCAACAACGTCAACCTGCAAAACCCGGATGGAAATATGGCTGACGCCACTTTCGGGTATAGCACAGCCGTCTTTCCTGCAAGAAACATTCAGTTCGGCCTGAAGATCATATTCTGATTCGGACCGAACCTGCTCTTCAAGTCTCGCCATCCCAGCACCCGGGTCACCCGGGTGCTGGGGTTCTTTCTTTGCGGTCCACAGACTCCAGCGCGGGAACAGGACGGGCCGACTCGCGCGAGGCCCTGACAGCACGCGGAGGCAAGGAAAACCAGGACCCGCGCAGCAGAGGTAACCCGGTCACAAGACTCAGGCCGACCCAGGAAGCCAAACCAATCCCCCAAAGAGCGTTTTCCGGCTTGGGCAAGCCATTACCGGCCTGTCTCCGGAACGTCATCTATATGCTACAGCGGGGATCCCGACCGATGTGCCCGGTTGTGACGGGAAATGGGCGCGGGCGGCTCCCGCCAACCTTCCCTCCGCGTGATGGAATATGCCGTCTCGAGCCCTCACCTCTTCTGCCCTCCGGCAAGGCCGCCGGACGATCGCCCCGCGCCCACAAGAAGGAGAAACTTCAAAGCGCTGTACCTCTTCCGGCAGTGCGTCCGGGAGGTCCTGAACGCAACCCGGGTACGGCACGAGCGTCCTGGCCGGGTCAGCCCTATGTGCGATTACCAGAAGTAGGTGGCGACAACGCGAGGGCGACCAGCGACCCGATCGGTTACGGTGGTCTGTACGACTACCTGCATGTTCTTCTTCTGCCGGTCTGGGAGAGCCGCCTGGAGGGCCCTCGGCCAGATGGGCCGGTCGAGGCGCAATCCCCTTCCCTGGCGGACGCGGCCATGGAGCCCTCGCCGCGATACGTCCTGGCGGAAGGCATGCCGAACTGCTTGGCTCCCAGGCGGTTGACCGCGGTCGACCTCTGCAGTCAGCAGGGATTCCTGCGCTCGACCGGAAACGTAATCGCTATCATGGCCTATGTTGATCCCGATGTGGGCGCCAACGTGGAGAGAACCCTTTGCTTTTAGAGCACTTAACTCAGCTAAACGAAAGATACTACCGGCGACAACCTGAGACTCCCACGTATCCTGAAAAACGAGTATAATCGGTCTTGCGCGTGGCCAACGCGGTCCGGGTGAGGTGGGTGTGCAAGCCACGATGAAACAGCTCCCAGCCTATGGGGCAGCATGGTGGCCGCTGCGGCGCTGGCGGCGGCGCGGGGCGCTTTTCTTACCGCGGCCCTTTCCCGGGCGGTCCGGAGGGCGGGGCTTCGGCGCGCGATCCAGAATTCTCCTCTGCCTGCTTCCCGTCGCCGCCTTGTTCTCGCTGGCTGCGCCCACCCGCGCACAAGCGAATGTCCCCACCAGGGGTTCTGTCGCGGCTGCGCTTCGATCCCGCGACTACGCGCTGGCACTTACGCTGTCGCAGGAGCTGGCTCGCGCGCATCCCACCGACCCGGAAACCTGGACGTTGGAGGGGGTGGCCCTCGAAGGCCTGGGCCGCGAAAAGGAAAGCCTGCAAGCTTTCGACCACGCGCTCCAAGTCGATCCAAACAACGTCACCGCGCTCGAGGCCGCTGCACAGCTTGAATTCCAAGCTGGCAGCCCAAAGGCGGTGCCTTTCCTGGAGAAGTTGCTTCGCTTGAACCCCCATGACCAGGCGGCCCACGCGATGATGGCGGCCCTCGCCTTCAAACGAAAAGATTGCACCACCACCGTTGCGCACTATCAAGAGATTTCCCAGGTCGTGGCGAATACTGTTCCGGCCTTGCTCCAATTCGGCGCCTGCCTGTTTCATTTGGGGCGTTACGCTGACGCCCTTTCGGTTTTCCAGCGGATAGCCGAACTTCGCCCCCAAGATCCGGAGGCGCTTTACAACCTCGGCCTCGCCCAGCACGGCGCGCACCATTACGCGGATGCCATTCACACCCTGCTGCCCCTTACCGAAGCCGGTCCGGAAAGTCAAAGGGTCGGGGCCTTGAATCTAATCGCGGCGGTCTACGAGGCCGATCAGCAGACCCCCCAGGCCGTCGCCGCCTTGGAGAAGGCTATCGCGCTTGCCCCCGGCGACATTGACAATTATCTTGACCTGGCCACCATCAGCCTGGATCACGGTTCGTATCAAGTGGGCGTGGACGTGGTCAATGCCGGGTTACACGTGCTGCCCGACTCCGCCCCTCTGTATCTCGAGCGCGGCGTCCTCGAGGCGCAGATGGAGGACCGCTACGACCAAGCCAACGCCGACTTCCGCAGAGCCGAGGCCCTCAATCCCCTCCAGAACTACAGCACCGTTGCCTTGGCCATTTCGCTGCTCCAGGAAAACAAACTGGACGAGTCCGTTCAGGTTGTGAAGCAGCGTCTCGCGAAGGCGCCCGACGATCCCATCCTCAACTATCTTCTCGCTGAACTCCTCATCCGCAAGGGCGTCCAACCCGGCATGCCCTCCTTCCAGGAAGCGGAGGCTGCCGCACAGCGTGCCGTGCGCAGCAAGCCGGATTTCACCCTTGCTGAAGATGATCTCACCGAGCTTTACCTACGTTCAGGGCAGACGGCTCTTGCGGAAGCAACCTCACGCCTTGCGTTGAAGTCAGACCCCAACGATCCGTCCGCCCTTTACTACTTGATCGTCTGCCTCCGTAAGAAAGGTGATCGGGCGGAACTGCCGCACCTTGTGCAAAAGTTGGCGGAAGTCACGGCAACGTTACAAGAGCAAGAAGGGGCGCTAAATCGCTTCAAGCTGGTTGAAGAACAGGGTGGCCGAAATCTCCAGAAGAAGGCGATTCCGTAATGGCCCGCTGGGGGCGTTTTCCGCAGCAGGCAAGACGGAAATGCGGGATAATAGTCCGCATCGAAGAGCCGGATCGGCGGACCGTGAGTCGTTCCGCTGAAGGAGGGGGATGCCGTGAGACAATGGGTAGCTCGAAGTCTGGGCACTTGCCTTGTGGTGACGGCCGCCATGGTGGTTCTGGGACGTGGCGCTGTGCGACACGGGTCAAGCACAGCAGGTCTGGCGTTTGCGCAACAACTGGCCAGTGCGCACGCCATGGGTCTTTCTCCATCGTCCCGACCTGACGATCCCAAGCTGGCTGCGATTACGGTTGACTACCCGGAGGAAGGATCGATCTTCCCGCCGGAGATCACACCTCCCACATTCCTCTGGCGTGATGCTTCAAGCAACGCGTCTGTGTGGATGATCGATGTGGCGTTCACCGACGGCTCGCGTGGCCTTCGGGAGAAATCAGCGGGCGAGCGGTTGCGCATCGGCGAGATCGACACACGTTGCATTTCCCCGAGCAACGAGCCGCCCAAGCTGACACCCCAGCAGGCCGCAGCGCGCACCTGGATACCGGATGTGGCGACCTGGCGGGCGATCAAGCGAAACTCGACGGAGCATCCCGCCACGATCACCATCACCGGATTCCAAGACGAGCATCTGGAACACCCCGTTTCCCGCGGCGCGGTAGTGATTCAAACCTCGAAGGACCCGGTAGGAGCACCCATCTTTTACCGCGATGTGCCGTTGATACCCTCGGAACTGCAAAAGGGGGTGATCAAGCCGCTGGCCCAGGCCGATCTGCCCCTGCTTTCCTGGCGGCTGCGCAACATCGCCGAGCCCCGCAGTCGGCTGCTCCTGACAGGCCTTCACACCTGCGCCAATTGCCATTCGTTTTCCCGCGACGGCAAGACCCTGGGAATGGATCTGGACGGCCCCGCCAACGACAAAGGGCTGTACGTGCTGACGTCCGTCAAGCCGGAAATGGTCATCCGCAATCAAGACGTGATCTCGTGGAGTTCCCTCCGTGGTAACACGGCTTCGCCTTCGAGAATCGGTTTCATGTCGCAGGTCTCGCCGGATGGCAGGTACGCCTTGACCATGTTGCGGGGGCTGCAAAAAGAACTCGCCAAAAGTTACTACGTCGTGAATTTCAAGGACTACCATTTCCTTCAAGTCTTCTATCCGACGCGCGGCATCCTGGCGTGGTACGACCGCACGACGGGCCAAAGGCGGGCCTTGCCGGGCGCCGACGATCCGCGCTACGTGCAAACGAACGGCGTCTGGAGTCCGGACGGGAAATACGTGGTCTTTGCCCGGGCGGAAGCGAAGGAACCTTACCTCGAAGGTCAGAAGATGCCCGAGCGAGCCAACGACCCCGAGGAGACCCAAATCCAATACGACCTCTACCGGGTTCCTTTCAACGGGGGCAAAGGCGGGCAGGCGGTGCCGATCGCCGGAGCTTCCCATAACGGCATGAGCAATTCCTTCCCCAAGGTTTCTCCCGATGGCCGCTGGATTGTCTTTGTGAAATGTCGCAACGCGCAGTTGATGCGTCCCGACAGCCAGCTCTATATTGTGCCCGCGGAAGGCGGCGTGGCGCGCCGCATGCGATGCAATACCGCCTTGATGAACTCCTGGCACAGCTTCTCGCCCAACGGCCATTGGCTGGTTTTCTCCTCCAAAAGCCGTTCGCCCTACACCCAGATGTTCCTGACGCATCTGGACGAGGAAGGAAACGACAGCCCCGCGATCCTGATCGACAACGCCACGGCGGCTAACCGCGCGGTGAACATTCCCGAGTTTGTGAATATCCCGCCAGACGGGATGATGAAAATCGACGTGCCGGCGGCCGAGTCGTACCGCCTCTTCGACGTTGCGTCGGACCTGACGGCCAAGGGCCAGCTTGATGAGGCCATCGCGGTTTGGAGGAAGGTCCTGAAACTGGATCCTCGCAAAGCCAAGGCCCAGAGTAACCTCGCGATCGCACTGATGTGGCAAGGAAAGCTCGCCGAGGGGATGATGCACATGCAGAAGGCGCAGGAGCTGGACCCCTACTTCAACGTGGCCCAGAGCGATTTTGGAGTTGAGTTCTATTACCGGGAGCAGTTCCGCGCTGCCGCACGGAACTCGGATTGCACTGGCGTTGCTTCATATGGCGACAAGATTCTGGCCGTGGTGCCCGACGATACCGAAGTCAAGAAGGCCATGGCAACCTGCACGCTGAAACAAAACCGCCAACAGATGCACGCTGCCTTACAGAGATCTGATTGGCAGGCAGCGCTTTCACACGCCAACCAGATTCTGGCCCTGGAGCCGGGCGATGCGGAGGCGCAGGAGGCCGTGAAGGATTGCACCCTGGCCGTCCGTCGCCAGCCTGTGCACTAGGCCCTCGACACAGGGGATTGCGAATGAAGCGCGTCCACGCGCTGGACGAGCCTTTCAATAAGGAGCTCGAGATCAGCGGCCAACGATCGCAATCCCTTTCCAAAGTTCGGCTGTTTCCCCCCTTCCATGTGAACGCGGGGTGTCCATCCGCCGCGAGCCCCCGCGTGGCTGGAAACGCCCGATGCAAGGTGAGGGGGGATGTCCACGCGGTTGAGTGACCTATGAGCGTCTCCACCCGATCGGTTGCGTCCGAAGCAGCATCGCCGCCCGCGACAGGCTTTGTCCAGGGCCTCGGCCTGTTTGACTGCGTGATGATCGTGGCCGGCGCGATGATCGGATCCGGTATCTTCATCGTGCCTGCCGCCATGGCACGCGAGATTGGCAGCTCAGGCGGTTTGCTGCTCGCCTGGGTTTTCGCCGGCGCTTTGACGATGGCCGCCGCGCTCTCCTACGGCGAACTCGCCTCGATGATGCCGCGTACCGGCGGCATGTACGTGTACTTGCGCGAGGCCTTTTCACCTCTGTGGGGCTTTCTCTACGGCTGGACCTTTTTCACCGTCATCCAAACCGGAACTATTGCCGCGGTGGGAGTGGCCTTTGCCAGGTTCCTCGGAGTGCTGTGGCCGGTGGTCGCGGAAGACCGTTATCTAATTCCTCCACTTCACGTGTCTCCCAGCTACGCACTTTCCCTGTCAACTTCTCAACTCGTGGCAATTCTGGTTATTGCCCTGCTGACTTGGACCAATAGCCGAGGATTGGGGTACGGAAAATGGGTCCAGAATCTTTTTACAGTGGCCAAGGTTGGAGCGCTGCTGGGGCTCATCACGGTTGGGCTCGCGGTGGGTTGGAACGCCGCCGCGGTAAAGACGAACTTCGAGCACCTCTGGACTCCTCACCTCCATCGTTCAGGTGTCCCGGGATTGGATGTAGCCACGACGCTGGGTCTTTTCGCGGCGATTTGCGTCGCTCAATCAGGTTCGCTCTTCTCTGCCGATTCCTGGCACGACGTGGCCTTCGCGGCAGACGAGGTCAAGAATCCACGCCGGACTCTTCCTCTCGCGTTGGGGCTGGGGACATTAACAGTGATTGCGCTGTACCTTCTGGCGAACGTCGCCTACCTCGCGACCTTGCCACTCCCTGCGATCCAGGATGCTCCTTCCGATCGCGTGGGCACCGCGACGTTGCAAGCGATCTTTCCGGGCTTGGGCAGGACGCTGATGGCCGTCGCCATCATGATTTCCACTTTTGGATGCATCAACAGCCTCGTGCTGGCAGGGTCGCGCGCCTACTACGCCATGGCTCGCGACCGTCTGTTCTTCACTCCCGCCGGGCGCCTGAACCGGGCAAGGGTTCCGGGCTGGTCACTTCTCGCGCAGGGGGTTTGGGCCGCTGCTCTGGTTCTGCCCAGAACCTTCGATCCCACTACCGCCAAGTACGGCAACGTCTACAGCAACTTGCTGGACTACGTTATTTCCGCGGCTCTGATCTTCTATGTCCTGACGATAGCCGGCCTTTTCCGGCTGCGAGCCACACGACCCGCAGCGGACCGGCCCTACAAAGTGCCGGGCTACCC
>Ga0208038_1001425_pt1 | contig 12917 bp, 9 predicted proteins | sample June2015DPH_16_1_FD_184714 | JGI IMG/M metagenome (GOLD analysis project Ga0208038, IMG submission 184714) | Peatland microbial communities from SPRUCE experiment site at the Marcell Experimental Forest, Minnesota, USA - June2015DPH_16_100... | ecosystem: Environmental > Terrestrial > Soil >...
GCAGATGACACCATGCAACAACGGATGCAGAATATATACGGCGCCACAGGGCGTGACATCGAAACGAACACATTTGAAGATGAAAATGCGGTGCGACAGTTTTTCACCAGTGCTGGATTCACGATCGAAGAATATCCTTGGTCAAATGTTCTTGAAGATTTGTCTTCGGTGAAACTCTCGAAGTTTAAGCGAGAAGAGATTCTTGAGATTCTGCAAATGCAGAAAACGTTGGTTTTAACAATCCGTTCGAGCTGAAAGCCGCTTTGCGCCGCGTATTCGTGTCATCATTTCCCTAGCGCATGACTCATCATTTCTTTTTCGATTCCTTCGATCTCTATCCATTCAGCAGCGCGGTGGTAAAAACACGTAGTTGGGCTTTAAAAAGCCCTTGGAGCACGCTGCGGTTCATAACTGCAAGAATCTCGCAACCAAAGGGTTCGAACAAGGAATCTCATCACTTCGAAGTTCATTCTTGGTGGTACCCGCCTTCCCAGATTTCGAGCACTGAAATCGCAAGCTTTTCTGCGTCGTGAGCGCACATCACCTGCTGCAACACGTCAATGATCTGGCTGAGAGGTGGTTCGGCAGTACTTTCCGCGTCGAGGCGCGCACGCCGCTGAGTCAGAATCGACATGACAAACGTAGTCAGCGTTTGAGCAAGCTGTTCTTTCAACTCAAGCGCAAACGTTCGTAAGTACGATCCATCAAGGCGTTCTGCTCTCGCAAGGCAGTAGCTGCAGACCGCCCCGTACATTACCACATACCTGAGCTGCGTATCTCGCCGCGTTCGTGGTCAAGGGCTGCCACAATGTGCCTCCGCTCGACACTTGCAGGCTCCCGACAGGAACGGGTGATGCACCGGGCGTTGTGCTGCAAATTCAGTGCTCGTTAACGATCTACGAGCGGTTATGTGTCGCCGTAGGCGAAAAAGACGACAGTGGCTCTATTTTTTCTTTTACCTGCTTATCGGTTTTCAATAGTTCCGCATCTTGGCCCGCATTTCAGGGCTCAACTGTTTCACCAGTTCTGCGTTGTACGAACCGGTCGGCATAGGCTTGATGGTTGGATCGTTCGTCGGATTATGCTTAGTTGTGAAATCCCACGCCCTGACGATCTGTGCTGTCGCAATGGCATATTTACGCGATGTCGCCGCAGGCGTACCTTCTTTGACTGCCGGGTCAACGTCGGTCGTCACGATGGAAATGGTATCGTCGCTGTTGAGGTAAATCTCAAAAGTCCGGAACTGCTGCGGGAAATCCCGGAGCGACGGCGTTTCAACCTGCCAAAAGCCTTTTTCAGGCGCATTGACCGGATCAGGCGATATGAAAGCTTTAACGGTATTTAAATGGCGATGCCCGGACACCCACATGATCAAGTTCGGATGGCTATGAAGTTCCGCAATCAGATTCGGCAGGGTTACGGCATTTTGAGGATTGAGCCACCAATCCATTTCGGAATTAGGCGCAGTCACTTCGACGTTGATCGGCACGTGCGCGGCGATGATCATGAGCTGTCCTGCCGCGTCGCCATCTGCAAGTTCTTTTTTAAGCCAGGCCCAACGCTCTTCGTCCAGAAAGCCATGACCGTGGAAGTCGGCGGAGCCGTCGTTTTCCTTTTGGGTATCGTCGAGCACGATTACCTTGATCGGGACAGTTGACTTCGGCACGAAACTGTAACAGGCAAATCCATCATTGGCGTCGGACAAGTTAAAACCGTGACCGACAGGACTTGAAGACGTCTTAAAAAATTCATTCATCCACTCCGTTCTCAAAAGTGAACGGCGATCGGGATCGGCTACCACCTTCGGAGCGCTGCTGAAATTTCCGACGGGTCCTGCCTTGATAAGGTCACCGTAAGGGGTCGAGCCATCGAGCACGCCCATATAGTAATCACGGCTACTAATCTTTCTGGGGTCGCTGAGGACATCTCCAGTGGCGAAGAGTTCATCGGTGATGTAGGACTGCCGCAGGTCCTCCCGCAGGCTATAGTCCACAGGGATTGAACCGATCCAGAAATGATCGTGGTTGTCGAGCGTCTGATACCAAGGAATCGCCTTATCCAACCCTGCCGCCTTATAAGGTTTCTGATAATTGATGGTATCGGCTCCGAGATGGGCGCCGGAGCTGGGGGTAATCACCTTGCCGTCCAGGACATCGATAAACCACCTGAGTTCGTTGTATTGAGTGCTGTTGCAGGCGTCGCCCAAAGAGAGGCCGAAATCAATCGGGTTCTGTTTGTGCAGGGCGTTGACTGTCTGGACGGCGGCGTCGAGAACATGCGTTGTATATGGCATAATCCCTGAATGTAGAGCGGCCCCAACCGGCAATGTGGGGTGCAGGCGTTGAAGATAGATCAACTGGTTGGGCGATTCTTTGTCGGTGATGTGGATGTCTGAGATGGTAAAGAAACTCAAAAGTTTTGTTTTTTTAGTAACCGTTAAACTATTGTACGTAGCCGGCATGATATCCAGCCGCCTCTCGTAGGGGAGACCTGAACCATAATTCCAGTTTCCATAGCCGTATTGGCTGTATTTGGAGACCTCACGAAGAGCAATCGCTGTCGAAGGTGTTGCGCCCGGCGCGACTGTCCTCTGGAACGTTGTTTGAACATCGGATGCAATCGGGTGCCTTTGGGTTACATTTGTTTTTTGACGACGCATTTTGAATATCTTGACAAAGAGGAAATCAGCGGGCCCGTTAAAACGACTAAACAGGACTTTTTGTATTCATAAGATACGATAAAAGCTCCGGTTTGCGTGTGACCGTAGAAACTGTGCTTGGCGTTCAAACTATGAAATGGTCAAAAAATGAATACGTTCGAACGATCGGACGTCCGTTCGATCGCCCTTCCCTTTTCCACCGCCTTGTTACAGCCGCTTGACTGGTGCCCCTCTTTCTTGGTGGGCTTCTCTTCTTTGGGGTGCTGCGCAGCAGTATTTGAACCGCTGCCAACCATTACGGCGAACGCGCTTGAGCGTCATGCGTCAAGCAGTAGCGTTTTAGGCTGACTGGGTGCTTTTCGTGAAATTTATGATTAGTCGCGAAACTCGAATGATAATGATTAAGTGTGCAGCGCCGCTATGCACGTACTATGTTAGCCGCCGAGCATTACCCTTATCTCCATCCCGATGTGGCGATATCAAATCGCTAGTTGTTCGAGATTCACCACAGCAAAATCTCACTCCATCACGCAAGAGCCGACTACAACTATCCAACGATACGGCTGCCCCGTACGTTCTCTATCCTTGCTGGACTACAGACGCGCATCTACCAGACGGTTCACGATGGGGCGCTTGCCTTTCTTGTCGTAATTTCTTCTTCTAACAAGAATGAAGAAGAAAGCCAAAAGAAATCAGAAAACTTCGCCACTAGCTCTAGACTCTCGTATTTACACGGCGAAGGTCGGGCGTTCGAATCGCCTCGAGCCCATCTGTTTTTGGAGTATCGTGAATGCTGCAGCCTTCGATTAAGAAAAGGGCTGATTTAAGTTCGCTGATCTCAGATTCCAAGGCAGAGATGCGAGCTTCCACGTTATTTGAGGTCGCGTTTGCACAAAATTTGCCAACTGATCCTTCAACTATCACTACAAAAGCAAGCCCCCCATCGTGCTCGGTTTGATAAATACAAGCATTCTCGCCCGCGATGGCTTTGAACTGTCGGGGTAATCGGACGACGGGATACGCGAGCGAGGGCGATTTTTGATATTTATATGAGTTACTGGGCAAACGTCGAACTTGTAGGTTGAGGCGCAATCGTGCCGAACGCGTCGAAGGTGCAGGCAGTTATCCCACGGCGAACCGCGCTTTTGATCTGAGAGTCACCGTACACGTGCGGTACAAGCGACAAGAATAAAAAAAGAGGGGGAGAACCCCCTCAGCGCACTCACTCAGCCACTCAAGACGCCTCCGACGTGTATGGTAAGCACCTGGCTATCGCTCGAGGCATAGTTGGGGTAATCCCCCGGGAAGTGCACCTGTATCCGGTAGGTGCCAGCCGGCAACGTGACGCTGAAAGCGTACTGGCCGTTTCCGTTGGTATACACCTCAGTAGACCACGTAGTCCACGTCGAACCGCCGTCAGACGAGTACGTGAGCGTTATGGGATCCACCGGCCCCGGCGGCTCGTTCGGAAGGCGCGCCCCGGTTACTGCGTTCGTCAGTAAGCCGTAGACGGTAAACGGCGTGTTGACTGCCGGGTGTGCGGTTCCGGAAGCGATGGAGAGCTGCGTGGGTGCCGTGTTTATAGAGAGATCATATGGCCCGAACATAGGATAGTTGTAACCTTCTATGCCCAGATATATCTGATAGTCACCAGCCAGAAGTTGGACCTGAGAGAGTTTGTATAAGCCATTGGCGTTCGCCTGTGCATAGCCCAGCCCCTGCCAGTCCCCATACTCATCATATGCCCACAAATATGCCCACGTCCAAGGCAACGCTTTTCCGGTATGGCTGTCAGTTATCTTGCCGGAAATCGTAAACGACTGGTTCGTGACGAGTGGTCCGGCGCTTGTTTGCAGGGTTATGTTGGGCTCAATCGGATTGACATGGACCTCGAGGTTGGGACTACTTGACGGAGCGTAGGGGGCGTTGCCGGCGAAGCTGGCTTGGATGAGGTAGTCCTGTTCTGTCTGGGAGGTCAGGAGCGGGAGCTGCGAGGACGTCGTGGTGTAGGAATAGCCACCGTAGTAGCTCATCGCGACCGTCCCGAGCGTGTTCCATGTTAGCCCATCATCCGAGGAGTAATTCAGGATGATCATCTGGCCTTGGACACTGGCGCCTTGGACAGCCACCGTCCCGTTCATGAGCCGCCCGTAGATGGTGATCGACTCGCCGGCGCTGGGGTACTGGTCTGTCGCCTGGATGGTGAGCTGGGTGAGCTTGGTCGGTGTTGCGGCGCTGACGCTCAGCGCTCCCACGGCTGACGCTGTCATGAGAAATACGAGTGTGATGGCGATGGTACGTTTCGTGTTCATTTTCATTACGTTTCACCTCGTTTTTGCTTAGCAGTGGTGTCATCACCACCACCATTGTTTTTAAACACGTAACTCTCCACCCCTTGCACATAAAGGTTGCTGTAACTGACGCGTGTTACAACTAGGTGTAATTATCTTAAGCTAGTTGTGCCGCCTGCTGGGGAAAAACGGAACCTCCACGAGTGGGCACTACTCTAGTAGAAATCGGAGCCAACGTGGGGGAGCGAGGCGATCTAGCAAGTATGCAACCGAGCTGCACGCATACCGTTTGCGTCTAGAGTTCAAAGCCGTCGAACGCGTATCCGATCATCTAGCTTCCTCGAGAATCATGAGAGTTGGCGCGTTCGCGACAAGAACGGACTCAAATAAAAAAAGAGGGGGAGAACCCCCTCAGCGCACTCACTGAAGAACGCTTCCGATCTAGACGCTAGCCGACCTGTATGGTAAGCACCGGGCTGTCGCTTGGGCTATAGTTCTGATCGCCTGGGAAGTGTACCTGGATCTGGTAGGTGCCCGCAGGGATGCCCGCAGGTAATGAACTGGTGCTGAAGGCGTACTGGCCGTTTCCGTTGGTGGACACGGCAATTGGAGTTCCGTACGCGTCTGTCAGCGTGTTCCACGTTATCCCGCCGTCAGCAGAGTACGAAAGCGTGATGCCCGGCTCGTTCGGAAGACGGGCGCCGGTCACCCCGTTCGTGAGCAGACCGTAGACGGCAAACGGCTTGTTGGCAGCAGGATGTGCGGTTCCTGAAGCGATCGAGAGTTGCGTGGGTGCGGTGTTGACCGAGAACGATATGTAGTTACCGTCCTCGATGGTGTTGAAGTTGCCGTAGGTCCCTACTCCAATATAGCCGCTGCCGGCTGGGAGTTGGATTCCAGGGAATCTGTACACGCCGCTAGTGGTCGCCGTCGTTTGCCATTCCCATTGGTGTGTATTCCCGTACGCGTCATACCAGTACACATAACATGTTACCGGCACCGAAGGATCGGGTCTTCCGTTATACCAGTCCGTCACCTGGCCTGAAATGGTGAACGGCTGGTTCGTGACCGGTGTCTGGACGCTTGTTTGTATGGAAAAGTGTGGGTCGTACGGATGCACATAGACCCACGTAGAGTTGCTTGACGACATGTAGGCGCCGCTGCCGGGGAAGCTCGCGTTGATGAGGTAGTCCTGCTCTGTAGCGGAGGACAGGAGCGGGAGCTGCCCGGGAGTCACGGCGTAGGAGTAGCCGCCGTAGTAGTTCATCGCGCACGTGCCGAGCGGGCTCCACGTCGACCCGCCGTCGGTGGAGTACGTGAGGGTGACGGTCGTGCCCTGGACGGTCGTGCCCTGGACGTACGCCGCCCCGCTCATAAGCCGTCCGAATATGCTGATCGGCTCGTTGACGGTGGGGGTTTGGTCTGTGCTGGCAATGGTGAGCGCGGTGGGCTTGGTGGGTGCCACCGTTGCGGCACTGACGCTCAGCGTTCCCACGGCCGACGCTGTCATGAGGAGTGTGAGTGTGATGGCGATGGTACGTTTCGTGTTCATTTTCATTTGCGTTTCACCTCCTTTTCACGGTGGAGAATGTGGCCACCGCATTTTTGAAACTGTACAATGATATGCCCCTTACACATAAGCGTTGCTGTAACTGACGGCTGTTACAGCCGGTTTCGCCGTGATACTGCTTGGAAGGATGCACAATGTGTGCTTTTGACCCAGCTCTTCTATCAATACCTAAAATAGCAGTATTGAGAGATATTGCAACCCGTAAACAGAAGCGCGCCGCGTCCTAGTTTTGCGAAGGGGCACCGCGGCAGTTGTGGTGAAAAAGAGCGTGGCAGTCGCCGTGCACAAACTCCACGGACCGACAAGAAAAAAAGAGGGGAGAGGATCCCCTCGACACGCTCACTGACCAACTCAGATTTTACGTTAACCGACCTGTATGGTAAGCACCGGGCTATCACTTGCGTAATAGTTCAGATCCCCTGGGAAGTGTACCTGGATCTGATAGGAGCCAGCCGTCGGGAACTTGACGCTAAACGCGTACTGACCGTTTCCGTTGGTGTACACCTCAGTAGGCCACGTAGACCACGTTGAACCGCCGTCAGAGGAGTACGTGAGCGTCATGGGGTCTGCAATCATCTGCGGCTCGTACGGAAGGCGCGCCCCAGTCTCCACGTTCGTCAGCAAACCGTAGACGGTAAACGGCTTGTTCACTGCCGGGTGTGCGGTTCCTGAAACGATGGTGAGCTGCGTATCTGCCGGGTTGATGTTGACATAGACGTAGTTGTAACCCGCCATATGGTTGTAGTCATCCTGTGTATACAAATCAATCTGCCAGTAGCCGGCCAGAAGTTCGATCGCAGAGAATTTGTACACGCCATTGGCGTTCGTCTGTGCCGAGAGAGACTGATAGTCGCCAGTCCACTGGTTATATGCGTACAACTGTACCCACATAAAGGGGCACGCTTTTCCGTTATAGACGTCTGCTACCTTGCCGGAAATCGTGAACGGCTGGTTCGTGACGAGGTAACCGGCGCTTGGGTACACTACTTGCGTGGAAATGATGGGCTCAACCGCATAGACCTGGATCGTCATAGTAACACTTGACGGAGCGTACTGGGCTGTGCCGGCGAAGGACGCTTGGATGATGTAGGTACTGTACCCGTCGCTGCCACCTTGGTAGTCCAGGAGCGGGAGCTGTGAGGACGTCGTGGTGTAGGAATAGCCACCGTAGTAGCTCATCGCGGCCGTCCCGAGCGGTTGCCACGTGTTTCCGTTGTCCGTGGAGTAATTCAGGGTGATCGGCTGACCTTGGACACTAGCGCCTTGGATGTAACCCGTCCCGGCCGCGTTCATGAGCCGCCCGAAGATGTTGATCGACTCGCCGACGGTGGGGGCCATGTCTGTCGAATAGATGGTGAGCGAGGTGTTGGTCTGTGCTACTGCTGCGGCACTAACCAGCGTTCCCACGGCCGACGCTGTCATGAGGAGTGTGAGAGTGATGGCGATGGTACGTTTCGTGTTCATTTTCATTGCGTTTCACCTCCCTTTCACGGTGGATAATGTTGCCACCGCGTTTTGAAACTACATAGTGGTACGCCACTCACAAATAAATGTTGTGTAACTGACGCGTGTTACAGCGGGTGATGAGAATCACAACCGTTATGCGAACGCGCGACGTTCTCTAGCGCATGCAACCGATCTGCACGCATAAGATAGGCCTTCATAGCTCGAAGCTTTCTCACGCGTACCCGATAATCCGACTCCCGCGGGAGTTTCGAGGGCTTGTCGGTTCAAGTGTGGACATATATCAAACGGTACACGAAGGTGCCGTCGCTTTCCTCGTCAAAGTTGTTGAACGTGGAACAAAAAAGCTTAGCACAGGCTCCAATTCGGAAAACGAGCCTTTACACGGCGAAGGTCGGGCGTCGGATCGCCTCGAGCCCATCTGTTTTTGATTTTAGTGAAAGCGTCGCTTTCGTTTGAAAAAAGAAACGATTTAAACAAGCCAATGGCTTGTAACGTTCTCCTTTAGTCACAAAGCTTTTGCTGGAGCTGGTGATGCCGATGCACGCCGGAGTCGCCCGTTTTTCCAGTGCTTGTTTTGCGGCGAGTTGTAAGATCGCTCCTGACTACGAGTACGCCAGATGCGGCGCTCGTTTGCGACCACACCACATCTCAATCAGAAGCACGGCTCTCAGCTAACGGCATTTTCGGGGTAATTTTGTAAAAAAAAAGCAAGACTGTCAGCTAAGGCCTTTTTGATGAGATCGCTTGCTAAGGTTTAAATAGGACGGTCGGGCACGCTTCTCATGGCAAAAGGGGGCCTCTACCGTCCCAACGGGACGCCGCAGAACGTTAACCCGCTTGCAAAACACAAATTGTGAGGCGATATAATAGTATACCATATAAAGATCGAGCCCGATGCTGCGCGTACGACAAGGTGTACAAACAGAAACGGCGTTCCGAGGGTTGGACAAAAAAAAGGGTGGACAACCGTCTAACCGAAGCAAGATTTGCGACCGCGGAAGACTTTGGCGCAAGCTTAAGGAGATTTGGGCCGACACGCGCGACGACGCGTCGCTCAAGCCCGAAACGAGGCTGCGACGACGTTATATACCGCCGAGGGATGTCCAGCCGGACCACGAAGTGGTATACCACTTCCACCAGAGGCCGTTGTCGCCGCCGCGAGCAAAGACGTCGACTATTTGACTACCCGGGGCTGTGGCTGCCGCTGGTGACGACGTCAGGTACCCGCCGAGATCTTCCCAGCTGGACCACGTGCCGTTATACCCTCGATGATACAGGGCGCCGTTCGTACCTCGTACGAGGACGTCGAGACGACCTGGCCACGAACAGGCCGCTGGTCCTGTGCCGGGACCGATCTTCCCGCCGAGAGAGGTCCAGGAAGACCATCCGTTGCTATACTCCCTCTGCCACAGGGCGCTGTCGCGGCCGCGGACAAAGACATTGATCACACCACTAGTCGGTGACGTCGCGCCGGGTGACGAGGTCAGATACCCGCCGAGCTTTTCCCAGCCGTGCATGCCCGTGCTGCTGTCGTTCCACATGTGATAGAGGGCGTGGTCGGTGCCGGTGACCAACCAGCCGATTCGTGCATCCCCCCAGGCGTACGCGGCCGGGCCGGTTCCTGCAAGGAGCTGCCCGCCGATCTTATACCAGTTGGACCAGGAGGTGCCTTCATTCGTCGTATACCTCGACCAAAGGGCGCCGTCGTGGCCGCGGACAAAGGCGTCGATCACCCCTACGTGTGGGGACACGACAGCGGGGTCTGACGTCAGGTACCCGCCGAGGGAAGCCCACCCCGACCAGCTCGAGTGCAGCCAGTGGTTCACCCAGAGGGCGTTGTCCGTACCTTTTGCAAAGAGGTAAATGTTGCTTGAATCGAACTCGCACGCGGCAGGCGCTGACGCAACGGGCGCGCCAACCAGAGCGGCGGGAGCTTGGACGGTTGCTCTGCTACCCTCTGCAGCCGTCACGCTCAGCGGGCTCGCGCACGCCGCAAACAACGCGACGAGCACGAGGGCCGCCATGGCGATGCTCATAAGGCTGCGTTTGTGTTTCATAGCGACGATCACCGTGCTCCGTTGGCGGATCTTACCTCGCGCGAGGATAGACGTCCGCGCATACGCGCCCGTCAGCGGGGTCCGTTTTCCGAATAAATTACTTAGTGTTACGCTTATTCGTTATAAAGGTTGCCGATACGTGCTTGCGCAGTGTGTTGCAGTATACACGGACTAGAGAGCCTAACGGCACGCAAACGAAACCGTCACGCTCTGGCCCACGCACTACTGCGCGCCCAAAGAGCTTTTCACGGCGTGACCTCCTCGTGGGGGCGTGGACGGCTCCGGCGTCCTCGTTGGTTAGCGATCGTACGCTTAAGCGCTTGCGACACACTCTAAAAATCTGAACTACGCACGCTCATGCAATTTCTAGGCGTTTAAGCACGCCATACGTGTAAAGAAAAAGAAGGTGGAGGCGGGTTAGCTCCTCCTCACGACGTACGCGGCGATTACGAGTCCGACAAAAATGAGTCCGACAAAAACGAGCACGACCTCAAAGTTGGGCATCGTACCCTGACTTGTGACCGTAGCGGCGTTGCCGATGGCGTAGACGTTGCCATCATTGCTCCCCGCGTAGACCACCCCGTTGACAATGGCGGGGGAGGAGAGCACCTCGTCACCGGTCGTGAAGCTCCACGTGAGGTTGCCGGTGCTAGCGTTAAGGGCGTAGACGTTGTGGTCATCGCTCCCCACGTACACCGTGCCATTGACGACGGCGGGGGAAGAGTACACGCTGCTTCCGGTCGTGTAGTTCCACAGCTCCGCTCCGGTGCTAGCGTTAAGGGCGTAGGTATTGTTGTCAAAGCTCCCCACGTAGACCACCCCGTTGGCGACGGCGGGAGCGGAGAGTACGCTGCTTCCGGTCGTGTAGTTCCACAGCTTCGCCCCGGTGCTAGCATTGAAGGCGTAGATGTTATTGTCATCGCTCCCCACGTAGACCACCCCGTTGGCGACTGCCGGGGAAGATTCCACAGCGCCTCCGGTCGTGTAGTTCCAGAGCTTCGCCCCGGTGCTAGCGTCGAGGGCGTAGACGTTGTTGTCACCGCTCCCCACGTAGACCACCCCGTTGGCGACGGCGGGGGAGGAGAACACGTAGCCTCTGGTCGTGAAAGTCCACTCGGACGCCGCGGTGGTGGCGTTGAGTGCGTAGACGTTGTTGTCACCGCTCCCCACGTAGACCACCCCGTTGGCGACGGCGGGGGAGGAGAACACGTAGCTTCTGATCGTGAAGCTCCACGTGAGTGCCCCGGTGCTAGCGTTGAGGGCATAGACGCTGTTGTCACCGCTCCCGACGTACACGACGCCGTTAACGACGGCGGGAGATGCATAAACGTCGTCTCCGGTCGTGTAGTTCCAAAGCTTGGCCCCGGTGGCGGCGTTGAGGGCGTAGATGTTGTGGTCATCGCTCCCCACGTAGACCACCCCGTTGACAATAGCGGGGGAGGAGTACACGTAGTTTCCAGTCGCGAATTTCCACCTCAGCAGCCCATTCTGCGGAGTAGCCCCCGCCACGGGGCTGTAATCACCGGTGTGCTGGGCGTTGTAGCGGAACTGCATCGTATCGGCCTGTGCTGCCGCAGGAAGGGTTACAGCGCCTGCAAATAACACGGTAATGAAAAGGATAACTACAGAAACTGAGATGATTTTGTATGCGCGCATACCTTCCTCACAAGAGCTTTGACGCCTGCGAACGTGTCAGAAGATATGATAAAGGCTTCGGTCTGAAACCGGCGACGAGAGGCCGCACCCAAGGCGTTCTAAGGCCTCGAAATCGAAAAAAGAGATAATGAGCTAAGAGCCAAGGATAGAACCAAAGGAAGACGTTATGCTATCCTGGCTCATGCCTTACTTGCGAAAAAAAGAGAAGCCCGAGGGCGCTAAGGCCTTCTTGCTGTTCCAGGAATTCAAGCTCTATACCTACTACTCGCGTTCACCGTTACTGTAGCATGTCATGTCGCCGTCGACTGGGCGTGGGTGGGGATGATACTTCACGAGGAATTCGTTGATGCCGACGTTCGGCTCCCTCCCGGTGAACGAATACGAGCCGGTGGCGTGGGTCTTCGCCTCGTGCTTTGTGCGCAAACAACGCCCTCGCTCGCGTATCTGGATTGATGAACAGCTCACGATGCGCTCGTCGATATTTTAGACCAACTGACTCGACTAGACTGTGACCTTCACGGTGGGGCTGAGTGCCTTACAGTACGAGGAGCGGCCAGTAGGTAGTAAGTGCCGGGCGGCTCATCCGCCGGTCTACTACCCAGAACGACGGCGTTATATACCGTCAGCGTACGTCCAGCCGCTCCACGTCGTCCCACTATTCGCGGTGTTCTGCCACCAGAGGCCGTTGTCACTGCCGAGTACAAAGACGTCCATCGCACCGTTACCCGAAGACGTCACACCGGGTGACGACGCCAGAACCCCGCCGAGGGACTTCCAGCCGCTCCACGTCGTCCCACTATTCGCGGTGTTCTGCCACCAGAGACCGTTGTCACTGCCCTGTACAAAGACGGCCATCGCACCACTACCCGAAGACGTCGCAGCGGGTGCCGACCCCAGAACCCCGCTGAGGGACTTCCAGCCGCTCCACGTCGTCCCACTATTCGTGGTGTTCTGCCACCAGAGGGCGTTGTCACTGCCCTGCACAAAGACGCTCATCGCACCGTTACCCGAAGACGTCACACCGGGTGACGACGCCAGAACCCCGCCGAGGGACTTCCAGCCGCTCCACGTCGTCCCACTATTCGCGGTATTCTGCCACCAGAGGGCGCCATCCGTACCTCTTACAAATACGCTCATCGCGCTACCCGAAGACGTCACAGCGGGTGCCGACCCCAGAACCCCGCCGAGGCCCTTCCAGCCGCTCCAGGTCGTCCCAT
>Ga0208038_1001428_pt1 | contig 12903 bp, 7 predicted proteins | sample June2015DPH_16_1_FD_184714 | JGI IMG/M metagenome (GOLD analysis project Ga0208038, IMG submission 184714) | Peatland microbial communities from SPRUCE experiment site at the Marcell Experimental Forest, Minnesota, USA - June2015DPH_16_100... | ecosystem: Environmental > Terrestrial > Soil >...
ACACGCGCGATGGCGCCACGTGGAAACGCACCTGGGTTGAAGGCGAACACGCCAACAACGTTTTTGATTTCGACGTGAGCAGAGACGGCCGGACGATTGTTTACAACTTCAGCACTGCCTGCCGGCCCCCTCAGTGGTTCCGCGCTGGGCTCGGGGAAAGTGCGCTGATCGCGCCGGAGCAAATCACGGACCTGAACCCATCGTTCCAGAAGAAGCCTGCAGCGAAATCGGAAGTGGCACGGTGGAAAGGCGCGCGGAATGAGGAAGTAGAGGGGATTCTCTACTATCCACAGAATTACGCGGCCGGGAAGAAGTACTCGCTGGTGGTGATGATCCACGGCGGGCCGCTCGGCGCGGACATGGATTTCTGGGACCAGGACTACGCTTATCCCATTAATCTCTACACCCAGCGCGGGGCGTTTGTGCTTCAGCCCAACTACCATGGCAGCGGGAATTACGGCCTGGCGTGGGCGGAATCAATCGGCGGCGGGAAGTACTACGACCTGGAAGTCCCGGACATCGAGAAAGGTGTGGATGATTTGATCGCGCGCGGGTTCGTCGATCCCGAGCGGATGGGTTTGCTGGGCTGGTCGAACGGCGCGATTCTGACCATTGCACTCACGGTTCACTCGACGCGCTACAAAGTTGCCTCAGCGGGCGCCGGCGACGTCGAGCAACCCAGCGATTGGGCCTATGCAGACGACGGTGCGGCTTTCGACAATTACTATTTCGGCGCCGCACCGTACGAGGATCCGGAACTGTACATTCGCAAATCGCCCCTCTATGAATTCAGCAAGGTACGCACGCCGACCATCATTTTTTCGGGCACCGAAGATCGTTCCGTGGGTCACGTGCAGGGTTGGGAGCATTTTCGTACCCTCGAACAACTCGGTCTCACCAACACCCGCTTCCTCGTCCTGCCTGGTGAGCCGCACGGGCCGCACAAGCTCTCGCACCGGCGGCGCAAGCTGGCAGAAGAGCAAGCATGGTTCGACAAATATCTCTTCCAACCCGGCGCGGCGGCGAACGAAGCCTTTCGCGCCGACTCTCCGCTGGGAGAGCTGAGCAAACGCCAGCGGATCAAGAAGGTCGGACTGAACTACGGCGTGAAGGTGAAATCCACGCTGGCGCCGGAGACCGTGGCGTACAAGGGCCTCACGATCGGCCGCTTCGAGGTGACGCGCGCGCAGTACGCGGCGTTTGACAGGGATTACCAAGTCGAGCCGGGGACAGAGAACTATCCCGCGAATGGCATCTCTTTCGAGCAGGCGCAGGCTTATTGCGCGTGGCTCAGCAAGCTCACGGGCGAGACGTATCGCTTGGGCCGTGAAGGCGAGATGACAGCCGTCTACAAGACGCCGGCGGCGAGCGAAAACACGCTTGATTACTGGGCCGGGTACAAGCCCAATCCTGACGACGCCGCGCGCCTGGAGGCTAAGCTAAAGGACCTGAGCAGCGCGGCCCCACTGCTCAAAGAAGTGGGCAGCTTCCGCGCCGTGGGCGAAGACCAGTTGGTTTTTGACCTGGGCGGTAACGTGGCGGAGTGGTGCGTTACGAAAGACGGCAAAGGCAAAACCCTGGGCGGGAGCGCCGACCGACCGGCCGACCCCAAAGCCCTGGAAACGCAACCCGGCACGGCGTACATTGGATTCCGAGTGGTGAAGGGCGCGCCGTAAGCGACTGCGAAGCAGATCCAAGGGATCATCGCCTCATAATTCTTCAGAACTCATACCGCAGCGCGAACTGCATGACCCGCGGGCTGGTCAGCAAGCCCGTGTAGTTCCCGAAAGATGTGGCAAGGTCAATCTCCGGAGGATTCGAGGTAACGTTAAAGCGCGTGGAATTGGGGACGTTGAAGACTTCCCAACGAAACTGCAGAGAATGATTCTCTGCATAGGGCATCTTCCAGCGTTTCTCCAGTCCCATGTCCCAACCGTAATAGCCGTCGCCGCGGATGACGTTCCTCTCTCCACCCTCGGCGGGAATGGGATTGCGAAACGCCCCCAAGGCGGCAGAGGGATCGCGGAACATGTTGACGGTCCCGTCCCCGTCTTTGGTGGTATGGGTCGGTGGCGCGGCGCCGACGAGCATGGCGTTCCCTTCAACCTGCCAGTTTGTTGGCCACGTATAGCCGTTGAATACGTTAACCGGGAATCCACTCGTCCAGCGAATTATCCCCGAGTTCTGCCAGCCCCCGATCAGTGCTTGCAGGGCTCCGTGAGCGTTGTGGGCCAGCGGTCGACCCCGCCCAATGGGCAGCTCAGCAACCCAGTTCGCGTTGATCTGATGGGGCGTATCGAAATCCGAGACGGAACGCATTTGCTTGTAGTCCCAAGAGTTAACGATCACTCCCCCCAGCCCGCCCCAAGCCCCGATGCGTTCCGCGTCCGACATCAAGTCTACGGACTTGGACCAGGTATAGTTGAAGTCGAACTGTACCCCGTGCGCCATGCGTTTGCGAAGGCTGACCTCTAAGGCGTGATAACTCGAGTTGCCGATGGACCGCCAGGCATACAGGGACGAGTACTGCCGGTTCCAGAACGAATTCTGCCCGGTGGTCGGGAAGTACGCCAAGTTGGAGTTGTTGGCATCGGGTATACCATACAGGTCCCAATCTGACAATGCCGTGGTTTCGTTGAATATAAAGCAATTAAAGAGTTGATAGGCGGCCTGAAGTGGGTCGGCGGTGGAGCTCCCAGGGCATCCGAGACCGGGAACCGAGTAAGCTCCTCCAGCGGCTACAGGTTGCATCATGTCGGTCCAATACGCAGCCGTCGGGCCAACCAAGGCCGGAGTGATCGCGGAGGCGGGGGTATTTGCTTGCCCCAGTTGGTTCAGACGGTCCACAGCCTTGAAGTAGTCGATTCCAGTTTTCTTGTCCACAAGGTCGAGCGGCATGGCGAGGTCTTCCTGGACGAGGAGGCGGTGGGCGAGGTGGCCCACGTAAGACACTTCGAGGGTGACATTCCTGGGGAGCTCGCGAGTGATTGAGAAATCGAGCATGTAGGAATACGGAGTCTTGATGGAATTGTCCAAGCCCCAGGCAATAGCAAAGCCGCCCGAGTCCAGCGTGCTGGGCGGGGCCTGTGGGAAGCCACCTGGGGGAGCCGGAATGAAGAGTTGCGTTCCCGTACAGTCCGAGGTGGGAATGACATTGAGGCTCGTGAGTCGGGGGGCACAGTCAAGGGTCTGAATACCGGCGGGGTTCGTTAAGCCCGTAGAAAGTCCGAAGGAGCCCGAATGGTCAAAGGTACTAAGCAAGCCCGCCCCAATCCGATCATAAACAATCCCGGCGCCTACCCGGATAGAAGTCTTGTCGCCTTCGCCGAAGAGGCTCTTGAAAAAGCCCGAACTGGGCCGCGGGGAATAGGCGAGGGCCAGTCGGGGAGCGAAGTTGTGCTTGTCCCAGTTGTAATAGCCGGGCTTGCCGTTCGCCGGCCCGGCCAGGGCGAACTGGATGAGGGGGTCCTGGCTGGAAGGAATACCGTTCCACATGTTGATGCTCCGCTGCTGGAACCACTGCCCCATGTTGATGTTGGGGGCGACCTGTAGACCTGTTGTCTCCCAGGGAGGCGACATCAGCTCGTAACGGAGGCCGTAAGTCAGCGTGAGGTTCGGTTTGATGCGGAAGGCGTCTTGAGCATAGAACTCATATTCATCCACGCCAAAGTGCCGCTGGAGGGGCGCCCCCTGGGCCAGTAAGTGGCCTTGCTTGTCGTAGTTGTATGTGGCGTCCACCTCGGTGACGCTGCCCAACATGGCAATGAGCGGAAAATCGTAGGAGTTGTTGAACGACGGGTCCACGCCAGGGAAGCCGCTATACGCCGGATCCAGGGGAATCCCTTTGTTGGCGATGCCAGCCGTAGCCAGCCAAGAGGCATTGGTTAGGCCGTCGCTGAAGGAAGTCTCCAGACTATTTCGGGGGTTCCGAATGAAGCGAATGTTGGTGCCATAAGAAAAGGAATGCCGCCCTTTGACCCAGGAGAGGTCATCCACAAAGTTGTTAACCGGCAGGGTGAAACTATGGCTGCGAGTAATGCCTTGATCCAACCCGCGGAATTCGTTCCAGGGCTGGCTCGAACTTCCCAGCACGGCCTGGCTCTGCCGCGTCAGTCCCCAGCGGACATTGTTAACGAGGGTAGGGTTGAAGATGCTTGTGTAGCCGACCACGACTCCCTTGCTATAGTCTTCGTTGGTTTCCATGGGGTGCTGGCCGGGGAGGAAGGGCGCACCCCGGTCCAGGTCGTAAGGCTGCATATCGCCCCGGAAGAACAGACTTTGATTGCCGCCCGAAGTCAACTTGTAATCCAGGCGGGCGATATAGCTGTCGAAGTGTCGCAGCACGGACCCAGGGAAACGATACCCGGCATAGTTGAGCCCGTCGCCCACGGAGTTGTCGTTGGGCATGGGATAGCTCTGGAAGTAGCCCAACATAACGGGGTCAGGCCCGAGGTGCAAAGGATCCATGTTGGTGATGTCCTGGGAGGTCAGCGTCTGGATGTTGCCATTGACGTCCTTATAGCGGATCTCACCCTGACGAAGTGTGGCGCTGGGGATCACTCGCACCACACTCTCCTCCTGGCGGTCACGCCGCCCTTCGTAGTTCACGAAGAAGAACGCCCGGTCCTTCTTGACGGGCCCGCCCACCGACCCGCCGAAAATGTTGCGGATAAGCTTGGGGGCCTGGTTCGGCTCTCCGCTCGAAAGCTCCGCGCGTTTGATGAACCAGTCGTTGGCGCTGGTGGCGGTATTGCGGGTGTATTCGTAGAGCGAGCCGTGAAAGCTGTTCGTGCCACTCTTGGTGACGATGGCGACTTGGGCGCCGGAGGAACGGCCTTGGTCAGCGTTGTAGTTCGTCGTCGTCACACGGAATTCCTGCATGGCATCGGGATTCATGCGCAGGACGGAAGTGAACGCGTAACCATTGGACTGGTCGTTCGCGTCGATGCCGTCGACGGTAATATTCGACTGATCGCTGTGCGCGCCATTGACGGCGCCGCTGCGCGTATCGTAATTCAGGTCGATGTCAGGCCGATTACCCAGGTAAACCACCCCGGGCTGCAAGCTATAAAGGCCCGCTACGTCGCGGGCCTCCATGGGCAGTTGCTTGACTTGGTTCTCGGTAATGACGTTGCCCAACGAGGCGTCCGTGGTATTCAGGAGCGGCGCCTCGGCGCTCACGGCAACCACCTCCGTGGCGTGGCCGACCTCGAGGGCCACGTTGATGGTCGCGGGCGTATTCACGAGCAATTCGATGTTGTCCCGCACATACTTTCTGAACCCTGGAGCTTCGATCGCCAGGCGGTACTTGCCCGGGGAGACTTGCAGGAACTCATAGACGCCGTCCCCGCTGCTGCTGGTCACGCGCGTGATGGCCGTGTCCACGTTAACGAGAGTCACCTTTGCGGCGGGAATGACGGCGCCGCTCTGGTCAGAGATCGTGCCCCGCAAAGAGGTCAGCGCCTGGCCCCACGCCGAAGGAACCATCCCTGCCGTCAATAGCCCTGCCAATCCTAAGCAAAAGAGAAGCCGTTTCATGTTCTGCGCCTCCTCAACCTGCACTCCCCGAAGAAGGGAGTGCAAAGATCGTAATGCTCAGTGCTCACACGCTTATGCGCCTCCCGACGTGCCTGGAGCGGGAGACCGCAAAAGATAAGAGCTTGGAGTTCCGAGAGAAAACGACTCTTTCTTCAACTTACCCGACACCTGACGGTAGATTCTCTACGCGCGCCAACAGAATGTCAATACATTTTGCACACGCATTTTGCACGGCGCAATGTGTCGGGCCGCTACCCTAAGTGCCACAACAGGATGAGTCTTAGGCAAGGCTTGTCTTTCGATGCTATCAGCCTCAGAATCGTACACAACGACGCATTTCTCGGACTGGTCCAGCATATTCTGAACCTCAGTTGATCCCGGCATAACGCAATCGGCGGCCGTCTCGTAGACGTGATGGTGGCCCACAAATGCTCTGGCAAATCCCTCACAGCATCGGGGATCGACCTCCCACAATTGTGCTGGTATCGATCTCGTTCCCTTTATGAAATTGTGAAGCAGAAGAATTTGCGATCCGGACTGAGACGACCTATGCAAGCGTCCAACTAGCCTCGTCACCTCTGCAGGATCGTGCTGCCACGGAACGCCGCAAATGTGAACCGATCTGTGTTTGAACTCCGTTCCGCGCAACACTCGAACAAAGCCAAGACATTCGAGAGCGGCGAGTTCCTTGCGCTTCCGAACGCCAGCTTCCGGTCCTTGAGCAGGTAGGTTCGGTTAGTGCGCAGTGAGGCGAGACCAAGCTGGTCGGGGGGCTTCCCGAAATATCGGGGGAACTCCTCGGCAGCTCGCAGATGGTGGCGGATCGCACCATCGGAGTAATTACGACGCTGGAGTTCCTCCAGCATTATTTTGCGTAAATAGATCACAGGAAGCTCCTTGTGACCCGCGCGCTACACGCGCGCTCAGACCGAGGGACAGGACACACCGTAGCGTCCGCCGCCGCCGAGGCTTAGTTCTGGTCGCGTACGCGGAGATTACTTTCAAGTGGTCGCAAAGGATCTACTCGCTCGTCGCACTGCAAGTTGTGGCAGCGCACATAGTTCCCGCGCTGTTGCGGGATTCGGCCTGAAAAGTCGCCTTCCCATCGACTGGGTCACCTCTCGGGCTGGATTCAGGTGTGGATGGGCGTTTCACAGGCACAATCTGACAGAGGTGGTCGGAAGGGCTGTCTTACCTCTTTGTCTCAGGCTAGGGGACCACCGCACCCGCGCGCGACACGCGTCGGGTGCATGCGGTTGTTGGGCTTGTCCGCAATGCTCCAACCCTTGTCAGTCACGGTCATTCATGCTCTGCGGTCCACCCGGACGCCACCCTCCGATAGCCGTAGGTGGGGACGGCAGCTCCACCAGCACGGGTAGCCTCCACTTGGTGTCGCCAGGGTAGCGCCCCAAGATGCGGGGGACCATTCTGTGTGGCGCAATGACCTGTATCAGCCACGACATGCCGACCTCCTTACCAATTCAGGCCGGCTGCAAGACTCACGACGCCCGAGGCTTGACAGGTCACGTCGTTGGTGAAAAGCGCAAGACCCAGGCCTTCATCTGGGTACAGCTTCATGACGCTGCTGAAACCCAGGCCACCACCATCGTGCCTAATCATCAGCCGATCTCTGTCTCGATAAATCTGCCACCCTATCCCTTGTCGGCGATTGATGCGCCTATCATCCTCTCGGCCGTCGACATAGCCCTCACGGACCATCGCCGTCACCGACTCCTGCGACAGGATACGCCGGCCCTGGAACTGCCCCCCATTGGTTAGGGCTGACAGAAGCCGCGCCGCATCAGCCGCGGACCCGATCAGCCCCGTAGGAGGCGTCTGGTCGTTGTAGAAGCGCTTGAACCACACGCGGCCTGCGGTGACCTCACGGACATAGGACCCAGCAAGGAAGGGAATCATCACTGACCAGCTATGGAGGAGCGGATGTGAACCGGCGGCCTCATCGGAGGCCATCGACGTCTTGTACACGAAGTCGGTATGCTCCATCGCGAGCGGCAGCAGAATCTCCTGCCGGACGTAGTCCTCGTACGTCCGTCCTGTGACCCTCTCGATGATAGCACCTAAGACCATGTAGCCGATATTCGTATACTCGGCGTGGTCGCCCGGCTCGAAGGCGAGATTGACGTAGCGCGGAAGCACGCGCTGCAGCATCGCCGTCTGGTTGACGGCTGGCTCGTTGTCGTGGTGGACCCAGCCAATGATGCGCCAGCCCGCGTCCGGCAGGCCTGAGCTGTGGGTGAGGAGGTGGCGGATCGTCACCTGGCTGCCTGAAGCTGAAGGGGTGTGCACCGTGAAGAAAGGAAGGTACTTCGTCACTGGGTCATCTAGCTGCAATGCGCCGCGCTCACGTAACTGCAGGATGGCGATTGCCGTGGCTATCTTGGTGCAGGAGAACCAGTGGTAGACGGTCTGAGGGGTCGCCGCGATCCGCCGGGGACCGTCGGCCCAGCCGTACCCCTTTGCGTACACGACATCACCGTTCCTGACGACTACCAGGGACATGCCGGGGGGCGTGGCAGAGGCTACCAGCCGTTCCATGAGCGCCTCTAGCTCAGGTACCGTCGCGACATCGCCCAACGGCTGGGTTCCTCTGCGCGGCCACAGTGCAAGGGCAATGGCAGCCAACCCGATCAGTACTACCAGCGTTCGCCAAGTCCTCCATTCTGCGAGAGCCATCGCTGCCACCTCGTTGCTATCCGGGTTGTGCGACGATAATCAGGCTGGAGCGGCGGTTCATGGGGTGGTTCCACCCAGCACCTCCGACTCCGTATCCCTGTTTCAGCTCAACAGTGATTAGGTTGATCCGCATAATATCCGGAACACCGGTTACTGACTGGTGTGGGCCCTTGAAGTGAGACAACCAGTCAAAACACTACTTACCACTGAATAGTAAATCCTTCCTTTGTTCCCGGCAAGCGATCCGCCCTCGTGTGCACTCGTGAGCCTGGGCAGGGACAAAATACCCCATTGTCAGGGAAGGGCGTTTATCAGGCCCAATCTCCCAGAGTTGGTCGCAAGGGCTGCGCCCGCTCGTGCCATGTATCCCGGTCTATCCCGCCACAGGGCATGTGCGGCACGGAATCGCATCGGAGGCACACGTACGAAATGGGGGAGCCAAAAGCCGCAGGTCACCTTGCGGCGGGAAGTTCGTGCGGCGCAGGAGGTTCTGGAAGCGCGGGTCGGAGCGCAGCGTACCGGAGAAGGCCTTCAGTCTGAGACCGCAAGGGCTGGCGGAATCCTCTCGATAAGGCCGCCCAAGGCATTCCAGAGGCCGCTGCCATTCCAGCCCGGGCTACGAATACGGGTTGGGGGTGCCGGGAGGCAGGCGCATCTCCTGCCGGACGCGCTCCATGAACGGCTTCCACCGGGGGTCTCGCCGGAAGCAGACGGAGCCGGGATCGTATCGGGGGGAAATGATCAGGTAAGGGGTCCGCTGTTCCAGCGCTTGATCGAGAAGTCGGAAAGCTTCGTCCATTCGGCCCAGCCCCGAGTACACCAACGCGAGACAGTACGGCGAGATATACCGATTCTTCGACGCCTGCTCCATCTCAGCGAGAACCTTGAGGGCATCAGCTCGTCGCCCCGCCAAGCCGTACGCCAAGCCGAGGGCAGCGAAGGCCACAGGGGGCGGGGGTTCGGGGCGGACCAGCTTGAGCGCCGCCTCGAACTCGGCCGCAGCCTGGCCGGGCTGCCCGAGCTCAAGTCGGGCGCCTCCCATTTCCTGGCGCACAATCCAGAGAGTCGGATTCCGCTGCATCACCCGCTCGGCCTCCTCAAGGCTCTTCTCAAAGCGTCCTTGGTACAGCCACCACGCGACCGCGTTATGGTCGTTCCAGGGCGAAAACGGGTCAAGTTCGCGCGCTCGATCAAAGTGCCGACGCGCCTCATCAAAACGGAGAAGAGTAAACGTAAATATCTGCCCATACAGATTCTCGGCGGCCGCATAGCCGGGCCGCAGCTGGAGAGCCTTTTCGAACTCTTGCTGCGCTTTTACGAGATCCCATTCCCCGTCGACAGCGATGACCGCGCGCGCCTTGTGAGCGTCGGCGAGGTTGGGGTCGAGCTTCAGTGCCCTGTCGGCCGCCGCGATCGCCCTGTCGCGTACTTCTGCTGGGGCGACAAATTCGAGTCCCCCTGACGCCAGCGACCACAGGGCTTCGCCTAAACCCGCCCAGGCCGGGGCGTAGGTCGGATCGCGGTCAATCGCCTTTTGGAACAGCTCGATCGCCTGACGAAATTGCTCTTCGCGCATCGCGTACTCCAGGATCGCCTCGGCCTTGAGCGTCGTGTCGTAGACCTCCGGATCGACCTGGCGGGCCGTCTTCAGCCGCTCGCTCTCCTGCGGGGTGACGGCGGCGCGGACTTTGTCGGCAATGGCGCTGGCGATTTCGCCTTGCAAGGCCAGCACGCCGCGCAGGTCGCGCTGGTAGCTCTCCGCCCAGAGGTGCTGGTCCGTGGCGGCTTGAATGAGCTGCGCCGTGATGCGCACCTGGCCGCCCTCGCGCAGCACCGAACCTTCGATCAGCGCGTCCACGTTCAGCTCTCTGGCAATCTGCGGCAAGGGTTTCTTGGTGCCCTTGTACTGCATCATCGAGGTCCGCGAAATAACTTTCAGGGCCTTGATCTTGGCGAGGTTCGTAATCAGCTCCTCGGTCATCCCGTCGGCAAAGAATTCCTGGTTAGGGTCGCCGGAGAGGTTCGCGAGCGGCAGCACCGCCAGCGACTCGATGCGCGGCGGGCCAACCGGACCCCGCAGCCGATCCCGCAGGCCGCCCACGTTCAGGCCCACTGCCACCGCCGCCATCAGGACCACGCCAGTCAGGGCAAGCGCCGCCCTGCGTTTTCGTAGGCGTACCCCTTGTGGATGCCAGGCCCAGGTAGGCTCGCCGGCGCCTGCTTCTGCTGTCGGCAGTCGCCACGGCGACCCCGCCCCTACGCGCCCCGATTCCTTGCCGCGCTTCAGACGCTGCAAGTCAACCCGCAGCTCTTTTGCCGACTGGTAACGCTCTTGCCGTTTCTTCTCCAGGCACCTCCGGGTGATCCGCTCCAACTCTGCCGGCACCTCGGAGTTGAAGCGCCCCATGGCTTCCGGCTCGCTGTGTAAGATGTGCGCGATCGTCTCTCCAAGCGTCGAACCCGCGAAAGGAACTCGCCCCGTGGCCATCTCATAGAGCACCGACCCGAACGAAAATAGGTCGCTCCGCGCATCCACCGCCTCCCCCAGGGCTTGCTCCGGGCTCATATATTGAACCGTCCCCGCCACCACCCCCGGCGCGGTGAGTGATCCCGTGGACATACCGCCGACAGCCGACAGCCCACCTGCCCGTGGCAGCTTCGCCAGCCCGAAGTCCAGAATCTTGACCCCTCCCTCCTGGGTGACGAAGATGTTCGCCGGCTTGATGTCGCGGTGCACGATACCCTTCGCGTGCGCCGCCTCCAGCGCCATGGCGATGGGAATCGCTAACTCCAGAATCTCGGTGACCTTCAGTGGCCGGGCCGATACCCGTTGCTCGAGTGTCTCTCCTTCGAGCAACTCCATCACCAGGAAGGGCTGGCCTTCATGCTCGCCCACCTCGTGAATCGTGCAGATGTTGGGATGGTTCAACGCCGCAGCGGCGCGGGCTTCACGCTTGAAGCGTTCCAGGGCCTGCCTATCCTTGCTCCATTCCTCAGGCAGGAACTTCAGAGCGACCTGACGGCCCAGCGTGGTGTCCGCAGCCCTGTAGACCACACCCATGCCTCCGCCACCGAGCTTCTCAAGGATGCGGTAGTGGGAAACGGTCTTGCCAACCATGGCGAGGGTCCCGCCTTTGGTAGCCATCTTAGGCTGCGCTTGCAGCTAAGTCAACGCAATAGGACTGCCCGAGACAGTTCAAGTAGCGGAACAGTTCCCAGGAGTGCTGTCTGCGGCAACACCTTCCTCTGCTGGATCAACCGGGAAGCTGTCCCGGCTGCAAACCAAGATTTCTTCAAGGGCTCCTGCGCACATCATGGGTGCTGGGCGCGTACAAAATGGATTGGGAATGATAAGTCGGCTTTCCGGAAAATGGCCTTCGGCCAGGACAGATCTCGCAAAACGCCGCAGCGTTTAGCTGGAGTGAATGCTCGAGCTGACCCGCTACCCAAAAGTGGCCCCACTTGACAACTGCAGAGCCGTGTTGTAATTTAACTATCTGGTTAGTTAAATGCGAAGGGGACCATTTCACAAGGCGGCCGCGCGCCACCCGCGCCATCACAACAGCGCGGAGACCCGTGAAGCCATATTGGAAGCCGCGGAGCGTATCTTTGGGGATGAAGGGTTGGCAGGCGCCCGCACGGACGCCATTGCCGCTGCGGCAGGCGTCAACAAGGCGCTGCTTTACTACTACTTTGGAAGCAAAGACGGGCTATACCGTGCCGTCCTGGAAGGTTACCTGGCGGACTTTAACCGTCGGGCTTTGGAACTTCTTTCTTCAAAGGGTTCGGCGCGGTCGCTCCTGCTACGCTATATCAATATCCATTTCGATTTCATTGGAGCGCACCGCCACCACGGTCCCTTGTTTCAACGGATGCTGATGGCGGATCAAAAATCCCTCGCGCGGCTGGCGCGGGAGTACTTCCTGCCGCGGTCAAAAGCACTTCTCAAGGTGATTGAGCGAGGAATGCGGACTGGGGAGTTCCGGCGCATGGATAGCACCCACGCTGCCATTTCGCTGCTCGCTCTGATTGTGTTCTATTTCAGTTCAGCGCCCGTCTTGCGCGCGGTCAGCGGCATAGACGCCTATGCCAAAGCCAATCTGACACGGCGAAAGGAAGAAGTGCTGAAGTTCGTCCGCTATGCGCTATTCAAGAATCCGGAGAGCGAGGTGCAATGAAGCGCAAAATACTAATTCTGGCGCTCATTCTGCTGGTGCTTGCCGCCAGCGTGGCCTACTATACAGCCACGACCAAGCCGCACAGCATGGTCATTACGGGTATCGTCACCACCAACGACGTCATCGTAAGCGCGCAAATTCAGGGCCAACTGGGACAACTCCTCGTCAAGGAAGGCGACGCGGTACAGGCCGGGCAGCTTGTGGCGATCATTGAACCGGAGGAGTTGCGCGCCGACAAGGCCTTCTATGCGCATACCGAGCAAGGCACGGCGGCTCAGGTTCAACAGGCAGAAGCAGCGCTGCAATATCAGGAGAAGCAGACCCGGGATCAGATTCGGCAGGCAGAGGCAGCGCTGGCATCGACCCAGGCACAGCAAGCTGAGGCAGAAGCTGACCTTGAACTGGACCGGGTCAACCTGGAACGAGCCGAAGGCCTGTTCAAGCAGAGCATCGTTTCAGCTCAATCCCTCGATCAGGCGCGAGCGACCTATGA
>Ga0208038_1001429_pt1 | contig 12902 bp, 8 predicted proteins | sample June2015DPH_16_1_FD_184714 | JGI IMG/M metagenome (GOLD analysis project Ga0208038, IMG submission 184714) | Peatland microbial communities from SPRUCE experiment site at the Marcell Experimental Forest, Minnesota, USA - June2015DPH_16_100... | ecosystem: Environmental > Terrestrial > Soil >...
CGCCAAGATCTGAGCCGGAAGCGGGGCCCCTCCTCCTGAAGAAAAAAATCCCAACTGGAGAAGAATAACGCTTCTCAGCTATAGCCCTTAAAGGTGTGGTTAAAAAGATTGGCCGGTTAATTTCGACAAACCAGCAGGTACACTACGGAGCGCTCCTGCTGATGATCCCCGCCACGGCCGTCCTGCCCTTCCTGGCGCAATTCGGGTTCGAGAGAAAGGACCTGTAGCGCGGCCCCTCCCGCGCGAAAGCTCGCCTGCCAGTGACCATCTCATAGAGCATGAGGCCGAAAGCTGGCCGGGAACGTTCCAAAATGAGAAGCGGTGATCATATTCCCCCAAGCTGTTCCCATCGCAGAGACACAGCGCCGCATAGCCGCGGTCCAAACACCAGGTTTTCATTGCCGATTGCTGATTCCCGATTGTCGATTGAAGAAGTGGTGTGGCGGCCTCCTCCCCTGTTGATGAGCAATCGTCAATCGGCAATCGAAAATCGGCAATTCAGGGGCGTCGCTCATCTGCCCGTGTGACCGCCTCTCCGGAAAATGAGCGTGTTTCTTTGATACTAGGGCTGATCCCAACACTTATCGACGAGTGCGATCCAAAGGCGCCATCTTCCGAGATGCTGACTTCACAGGCCGAATCCGCAGCTACGGCCGAACCACTTCGCCGGCTACAGCGGATTGTTAGGCAGGATTTACCCGCTGTAATCTTCTTGCCCCAACGGCTTAGTATCACCTGCTACCCGCTCAAACGACCCGGCAAGAACATGCGCAGAAAGCGGGAGGCAAGAATGAACCCATCTTTGCGAGCCTGGGGAAATTCCGGCGAATTGTTGCTGGGCGGCTCGTCCCAGAAAGGATCCTCATGCTCAACCGCTAATCCCCCACTGTAATTTGCCTCCAAGAGAACATTAATAAACTTCGGCCAATCGATTAATCCCTGGCCGGGGATGCGGTAACGGCACCAGCCCTTACCATGAATTCCCACCTTTTGCAAAACCGGCTCGATGATCTCGGTATGCTTCGCGTGTACAGACAGGATCCTTTCCTTGAAATCCCAAGCCGCTTGGATATCGTCGATGTACTGCCGCACCAAATGCGAAGGATCGAATTCGAGGCCGAGACGATTGCTGGGAACGAGATCAAATATCTTCTGCCATGCACCAGGAACCGTTGCAAAGTTGGTATCGCAAGGATAGTTTTCCCATCCCATGCTGATGTCCAGTTTGTCGCAGACCGGCAAGTAGTCCCATTGAAGACCTCGGCAACCGCCTTCGCTTGATCTTCCATGGAAACTCCAGCCATGCCTCCGCTGAAGGTACCCACAGATTTGCACCCCAGACGATGCCCCAATTCAAGGTGTTGGATGAAATCGGCGATTGCCTCACGGCGCTTAGCCGGGTCGCTGGCGATGTGATTAGGATTCATGCACTCGATAGTGATGATGGGGAGATTGGCCTGCCGTGCGCTAGTGAGGATCTGATCAATCTGCGAGTCTGACAGCTTGGGATTAAAGTTACGATCGACTGTGATCACTACGCCTTGATATTCCGTGGACGCGGCAAATGCCAACTTCTGTGGCGAGTATCGAGTAATGATTGCGAGCTGGGGGAATCCTTTTTCATGCGGCCGGGTCGAAGGCGCTGATTCTTGCGCCGGGGCAGGACTGCCTGCGAGTGCCATTTGTGTTCCTAGTGCTGACACACCGCCAGCCTTCAGGAAATATCGCCGATCAAACTTGTCGCCTTGCATAGACTCCTCAACTCGAAGGTGAGTCGGGCCTCTCCTTCACCGAGTTTTGGACCAGGCCAGAAATCGCGTTGCGGAAACATCAGGCCTTACCCCCAAAACGGATAGCCACGATCAGTGCAGTTCTGACCGTGGGATTTTCTCACGCGGGATACCGTTACGGCAACTGCACGTCGTCAACCGGAATGGGGTGCAGAAAGCGAATTCTGCGTCTGCGGACTAAGGTAGGACCAGCTTGCCCTGGCCCGGAATCCGCAATGGTCGTAGAGTGTTGACACCGACCCTCTGAGGGGATTACGCTCCCTGCATACCCTAGGCCTGAAAGACCTCGCCAGTAAGGACGGAAAAGTCACCATATAGGGCAATGCTTATGAAATTGTATTCACACGCCAAGGCGCAACCCCGCATTATTGGCGAAATGAGGATGGCATTACGGGTCTGTCATCGGCTGCCCGCATATTTGCGCACTCCGCTAACCGCCGCGGAATGCCGGACAATGGTGCGGCAACGGCTGGAGCAGCGCGAGACGGACTTTCTCAACCTCATGCGGAGGGCCGTATTCAACAATCCCGATAGTCCCTATCAGCCACTGATGCGGCTGGCGGGGTGCGAATATTCGGATCTCGTCAAATTAATTCATCGTGAAGGGCTGGAACAAACTTTGCGCATGCTTTTGCGTGAAGGGGTTTATCTGACTGTGGATGAATTCAAGGGGAGGCGCCCGCTGGTGCGCGGCGGGATAACGATCCCCTGTCACAGCGATCAGTTGCGCAATCCGCTGGTGACGCCGCATTTAGTGGCCTCCACCAGTGGCAGCCGGGGCCGCGCCACTCGCATTGAATTGGACATGGCCTGCATCCGGGAGCGGGCCGTCAACATGTATCTGGCGCTGGAAGCCCGAGGCGGAGCGGATTGGCGCAACGCCGTATGGGGCACGTCGGGCATTCCCCCCATGCTATGGTATTCCGGCTTTGGCCGGCCTGCTGACCGCTGGTTTCTGCAAACCGAGCCCACTTCGCTCGGGTGGCGCTCACGATTGGGGAAGAGCATCCGGCTGTTGGTCTGGATCAGCCGGCTGGCCGGAGTGCCCTTGCCGTGGCCCGAATATGCACCGGTCAGCAACCCACTGCCAATCCTTCGCTGGATGGAGCAGTCGCTGGCTAAGGGCGCGGTGCCGCATCTATTTGGAGCCCCCAGTGCTGCGGTGGCCCTGTGCCAAATGGCGGAGCAGCTTCGTGTCAGCTTGCAAGGGGCCCGCTTTACGGTCACGGGCGAGCCAGTGACTGCTGTCCGGCTGGCCGCTATCCGGCGTGCGGGAGCCGACCCCGTTCCTGACTATGGCTGCGCCGACTCGGGCGGTTCGCTCACTTATGGGTGCCTGGCGCCGGAGGCGCCCGACGATGTCCATTTCTTCGCTGACTTGCATGCCATAATCCAGGCGGATGCCGCACCCTTTCCCCGGAATGCCTTGCTCATCACGTCGCTCCGTGATACCGCACCCTTCATCTTACTTAACGTTTCCATGGGCGATTGCGCAACGGTGACGGCACGCCGTTGTGGATGCCCGCTGGAGATGTTGGGCTGGCCAATTCACTTGAAGCAGATTCGTAGCTTTGAAAAGCTGACCGCTCTGGGAGTGACGTTCGAAGACAGCGAAATCATACCATTGCTGGAAGAGCTGTTGCCGCGCGCTTTTGGCGGCGGGCCAACCGATTATCAGTTGGAAGAGGAAGAGTCCGCCGATGGGGCGCCCTGTCTCCACCTAAGGGTACGGCCTTCGGTGGGAGACGTCGATCCCGAAGCAGTCGCGGAATTCTTCCTGGAAGAAATTGGGAAGAGTTCGGAAATCAAGCGGAACATGGCCGCAATCTGGCGCCAAACGGGATTGCTGAGGGTCGTGCGCGGCGAGCCGCGCAGAACCCCCAGCGGAAAGATTCTGCACCTGGTGGCGGCATCCTCGAAATCTGGAGAACAGGGATGAGTGAGGAAATGATCCACGAACTGGACGCGGAGGCTCTGGAGCTCTTCGCGAAAAAGGGGCATGAGGGCGGGCCGAAAGTGGCGCAGGGTGGATTGGCCAACGGCGTCAAAGTGCGGCGCATCATGCAGCTTACAGCCGATCTGGCGCGGCGTCCCTTTGCCGAGCTGCGCATTCTCGATCTCGGCTGTGGCGAAGGGGTGTATGCCATCGAAGCCGCCTTGCGTGGCGCGCAGGTGGTGGCGCTGGATGCCCGCACCCAGCGCATGGAGCGGGGGGCTGCTTGCGCGCGGCGGCACGGCCTCGATAATGTGCGCTTCATCCAGCAGGATGTGCGGATGGCGAAGCGTGAGGCGCTGGGCTCGTTCGATGTGGTTTATCTTCTTGGATTACTTTATCATTTGGATGCTTCCGACTTGTTCAGCGTCCTTGAAAATGTTCATGCCATGTGCAGCGATCTGCTGATAATCGACACGCTAATCAGCCTCACTCCGGAGGAGCAGGTTGTCTGGCGGGGAGTCAGTTACGCGGGCCGGAGGCATCGCGAGCATGGTGATGAGGATGACCTCGAGTTGCGCCGCAGCCGGGTGCTCAAGTCCATCGACAACACCTTCAGTTTCCACCTGACTCGCGAGTCTCTGGTGCGGGCACTGGCCGGCGCCGGATTCACCTCGATCTGCGAGTGCTATGCCCCATTCGAGCCCGGCAAGGCCGCCGACCGTATCACCATGGTGGCGGGGAAGGGAAATCCAGTGCTGCTTTCCACTTACCCATGGGTCAATCACAAGAGTGAGGACTGGATTGCCCAGGAGCTGGCACTTGCTGATTCACCTGACATCGCCGATAGCGGCGAGAGGCCCGATCAAGGAAGGTGAGGGGAGAATCATGAACTCGACAGCACCTTCAGGGCGGACCGTAGCTGCTTTCTGCATGACTGAGATCGGGCATTTCCAGCGGATGCGTTCCGTAATTCATGGCCTGGTTCAGCGTGGCATGGCAGTCCACGTCTATACCCATGGCAAATTCGCCCCCCAAGTCGAGCAGTGGGGAGGCGTTTTTCACGACCTCTTTTCTCCATACTCATTGCAGCTTGCCGATGATGAGTCAATGCCGGTCCCCTCCCGGCTTGTCACCTTCGCCGCAGCCTATGGCCGCCAGATCCTGCGTGATGTGGCGCCAATTAACCCCTCACTGATCGTTCATGATTCCTTTGCGGTGGTGGGACGCCTCGTGGCTGAACAACTGGGCGTGCCCCGGGTAAATATCTACCCCGGCCACAATATTGTTCCAGAATACTTCCTGGCTGAATTGGCCAAAGATCCCCGGGTGAAGATTTCACAAAGATGCTGGAATGCCGTCAAAGAGTTGCAAGAGTCATTCGGGATGGCCGATGCGTCACCTTTTTCATACCTCTCCGGACGCAGTCAGCTAATGAATCTGTATTGCGAGCCACCTGAATTCTTGACGGAGAAAGAGCGGGGGGCGTTTGAGCCAGTAGCGTTCATAGGATCGCTCCCACCATCCACCGCAGACGAATCGCGGGTTAAGAGAGACTTGCGCGGTTCCCGCGTGGAAGTGTATGTCAGCTTTGGCACGCTTATTTGGCGATACTACAAAGCAATCGCTCTTGCGGCGCTTGCCACGCTGGCAGAGGCTTTTTCCCAAACAAGAAATGTGAAGACCGTCATCAGCCTGGGAGGGACGGAGCTGAACGGCGCCGAACTGGCCACGCTGATGCAGCCAAATGTGCGCGTTGAAAGCTACGTGGACCAATGGCGAGTGCTGAGGGAAGCGGACCTGTTCGTCACTCATCAAGGAATGAACTCGACCCATGAGGCCATTTTTCATCGCACCCCCATGCTCTCCTATCCGTTTTTCTCAGACCAGCCGGGATTAGCGGCAAAATGCCAGCAGTTGGGCGTAGCTATTCCGCTGGGCGGCGCACTGCGTGCTCCATTTAGTGTGAATGATGTCCACGCCGCATTTGCCAGGGCGATCGATGCGCAGGAGTCAATGAAGCTAGCGCTGGAGCGGGTTCGGGCATGGGAACTGGCGACGCTCACGCGTCGTGAGGAAGTATGGCAGTGGATAGAACTTGCTGGGATGTCGCGAATATCCACGAATATGCAAGGAACAATCCGCACTAATCCACACCATCCGGGGATAAGAGGGAAGCCAGCATAGCAGTGCTGGTGGCCAAACCTGTCGTGCTAGGTTTAGCCTCTAATCATGCCAATGAAACCCAAATGCAAAGTCCAGGGGATACCGCTGATCTATTTTCGGGGCTCGCGCCTGGTCGGAGGGGTTGGAGTCTGAATGGCCTTTCGCAATGCTGCGGCGAGCCCGGCCGCGTACCGTTTCCCGAAGATCCCTTCGCCCCAGCCGGGCACCGTCACCAGTTCGACACCTTTGCTGGCGAGTTGTCCCCAGAAGCTTGTTGGCTCCGCGCACGGGTCGTCCTGGCCCTGGAAGTACGTGATGCGACCTCGGAAAGCGCGCAGCTGCCAGGCCAGGCCAGCGCGGTGGTTGATCCCTTGGACTCGCTGCCGCAACAATACCTGCGGCAGGGGACGCCCGCAAGCTAGCCATAGCGGGCACAGCAGACCCGCGCCTGTTTGGAGGACGCGCTGCCAGCGGTATCGAAGGTGCTCCGCGACATACGGCCCGCTGAGTCTCGGCCAGTGGTATTGCAAATGCCCGCGCAGGGATCGCGGCCCGGGGGCCGCCCCATCGGTACTGACAATCCCGAGGAAGGCGACCGCGTCTCCGCGCTCCTGAAGTTGCACCGCCATCTCCAGTGCGATGAATGCGCCCAGGCAGTATCCCAGCAGCGAGTAGGGTCCTTCAGGCCGCGCGGCTTTGATCGCTTCGACGTAGTGCGCGGCCATTTGTGTTACGGTGGTGAGCGGAGCTTGCTGGCCGTCGAGGCCCACGGACTGCAGGCCGTAGACTGGTTGCTCAGGAGCGAGTTGCCGGGCGAGTTCGCTGAACAGCAACGCCGTCCCGGCAGCGGCTGGGACACAGAACAGCGGGCGCCGTTCACCGCGGGGCTGTAGCTCAACCAGGGAAGATTCGCTCGCCGTTCCTTTGTGCTCGGCAAGGCTCCGGACCAGCCCTTCGATGGTCGGATTTTTGACGAATGCAGCCAGCGGCAACCTCTTTCCGAAGGCTTTCTCGATCTCGGCCAGAAACACCGCAACCCCAAGTGAATCCCCGCCGGCGGCGAAGAAATCTTCACACACGCCGACCCGCTCGCATTTCAGCACAGAACTCCAGATCTGGGCCAGCCGTTTTTCGGTTTCAGTGCGTGGGGGCGAGCTGGCGACGTTGCCTTGCGCAACTCCCAGGCCGAGCCGCTCCGCGAGGCCGATGCGCTGAGGCTTGCCAGTCGGACCCTTGGGGATCTCTTCGAGCAGCACGACTGTTCGCGGGACCTTGAAATCCGCCAGCCGCCGAGCCGCAAAAGCCCGCAGCTCCACCGGGCTCGCCACCCTGCCTTCGCGAAGCACGACCGCCGCCCCCACGTCTTCCCCCAGCGTAGGATGCGGAATGGCAAAGGCCAGCGCCTGTGCCACCGCAGGATGATCGAGCAGCGCTTCGTCGATCTCCCTTGGCGAGAGTTTCTCTCCCCCTCGGTTGATGATCTCTTTCAACCGTCCGGTGAGGAAGAGATAACCTTCCTCGTCGACGTAGCCCTGGTCGCCGGTGCGAAACCAGCCGCCAGCAAAGGCCGTTTCGTTGGCTTCCGGGTTGTTCTCATAGCCCGGAGTGACGTTGGGCCCACGGATCGCGACTTCTCCGCAGGTGCCTGCCGGCAGGGCACTCCAATCAGGGCCCAGGATCACCACCTCGGGACCGGCGGCGATGCCCACCGATCCCGGTTTGCGTTTTCGCGGCGGCAGCGGATTGCTGGTCATCTGGTGCGACGCCTCAGTCATCCCGTAGGACTCGATGACCGGCGCGTTGAACACCCGCTCCAGCTCCGCCATCACCTGAGGCGGGAGCGCTGCCGAACAGGAGCGGATCAGCCGGAGCGGCGCGGCAGCAAGGGCTTCCAAATGCCGCGCGGCCTCCCTCAGCAGCGCCTGGTGCATGGTCGGCACCGCGGTATACCAGGTGGGGCGGAACCGTGCCAGCCATTCGAAGAACCTTGCCACCTCGAAGCCGGGTGTGCAGACCACACTAGCGCCGCAGGCGAGCGAAGAAAGCAGCGCACCCGCCAGCCCGTGAATGTGAAACAGCGGCATCACGTTCAGGCACCGGTCGGCAGGCGTGAGTTGCAGCGCGTTTTGGATGTGGAACGCCGAGGCGCACAAATTAGCTAGAGTGAGCGGAACGATCTTGGGATGAGACGTTGTCCCCGAAGTGTGGAGGAGCAGCGCGATGTCATCAGGCTGGGAAAAACCGTCGGCTGGGCACGCTGAAGCTTGCTCTACGGGGAGTTCCAGAATGGGGATGCCGTGTTCCAAGGCGCACCTGCGCGCCAGCGATTCGACGCCTGCGGGCAGGACCAAAGCCCTGGCATTGAGATCGGAGAGGTAGAAGCGGTACTCCTCGAGACGATAGCCCGGGTTGAGCGGCGCGCAGGTTGCCCCTGCGGCAATCGCCAGGAAGGCAGCAGCCATCTCAACGCCATTGGGGAGGACGACGGCCACCCGGTCTCCCCGGCAGATCCCGAACTTGCGGAGGGCGCCCACCGTGCAATCCACCTGGGCGAGCAATTGCGCATACGACAGAGGATCCCGCCCGGGCCCCAGCAGCGCCGGGGCATCCGGCCGCTCGCGGGCCTGCGTTTCGATCAAGCCTCTCAGCGTATCGCTCATGTTCGCCACGGCACCGAGCCGAACTTCCGGTGCGCCGTCTCCTCCAGAAGCTCGAAGTACCTGTTCAGATGAGCCTCCGCGCTCCAGCGCTCGCGCCAGGCGGCCAGCGCGTTCTCCGCGAATTCCCGCCGCAGTTCGGACGACGATGCGAGTCGTCGCAGCGAAAGGACCAGATCCTCGTCGGTTCGGAACAAGAGACCGGCATGGCTCTGCTCGACGACTTCAGCCATGCCGCCAATGTCGCGCGCAATTGCGGGCGTGCCGTAAGAGGCTGCCTCGGCGATCACCGTGCCGAACATTTCGTAAGTGGCGGTGGGGAGAACCAGGGCCAGCGCCTGACGGTACCACGGAGACAGTCCCTGAAACGGCAGACGGCCAAGAAACCACACTCTAGGGTTGCCCTCCGCCATGCTCCGCAAGCGGCGCTCGTCGCTTCCGGTCCCGGCCAAGACCAAGTCGGCGTCCTCGAAGTCGCGCCAAACGCGCAATAACGATTCCACGCCCTTCAGCGGTTCCAGCCGCCCGACGTACAGGAAATACGGTCGTGGATGCACGGGCGGACTTGCTTGGGAGGCGACCGGTGGATCGTCGGTGAACAACGGCAGATCGGCGAAAGGCCGGAGAAAACCCCTCTGCTGGTGCAGTTGTATGACGAACCGGCTGGGGGCGATGAACAGGTCCACCTCCTGGCAGCAATCCTCAAGCAGGCGCGTATAGCGCCACCACTGCGGCGGACGCTTGGCCCGGAGTTGGCAGGCCAGGCACGACGGCCTCACGCAAGGGCCGGAGTTGTACTTGTATAGGCTGTGCGTGGGACAGATGAGCCAGTACTCGTGAGCCGAGTAGACCTTCAAGGTGTGCCCGTCCCCGACGTTCAACCGCAGGACCGCTGGGCCGAACAGCGAGATGTTGTGGAAATGGACGACGTCAAAGCGGCGGCCCGCCACGACGCGCTCCAGTGCGCGGCGCTTCAGCAGCGGCAAGCCAGTCTGCTGCGAGAGCAAGGGTGAGACCCACTTCCATCCGCTACGCAGGGAATGAACCGTAACACCTTTGTGTGGGTCGAGCCCCGGCGGCGGGGTACCCGAAAAAAGCAGGTCAGACGAGTCCTGGCAGTGGACTATCTCGACGTGGTGGCCCCGGGCGGCCAGGGCGTTGCACAACCGCGACACGTACACTACGTCGCCCCCAATAATATTTGGCGAATAGAAAGTCGAGATGTGCAGGAAGCTCAGTGGACGCACTGTGTCATCCCGCTACGCCACCCGCGCAGGAACCGCCGCAGCAGAAGGTAAGAGCCTGCCCGCCCGGACACAAACTTCCGGAACCGTTCAGTCTTGCGCAGATAAAACGCGTCGATGCGCGGCAAATCGCAGGCGTCTTCCACCTCGGACAAGAAGCGCAACGTGGTTCCGCAGGCCATCCGGAAACCGTTGCGGACTTGCCCGCGCACCGCGGCATTGGAGGCGCCGTAGGGGTAGGCGAAGAACGGGACATCCCTCCCTGTACGGTCCTCCAGCGCGGCGCGCGAGCCGTAGATTTCCTCGGCTGCGTGTGGGCCTGCAAGCGTTGTCAGATTGAAATGCAAAACGGTATGCGCTCCCAAGCTCACCAAGTCCCCCGGCAAATCGCCAAGCGCTTTCCAACTCATCATCTTCAGATTGGGAAACGGCGGCTGCGACCAAGCGTTGCTACCGCCGCAGTGCCCGCTGACTACGAAGACGGTGGCTGGAAACTGGTACCGCAGCAGCAGAGGCACGGCCAGTTCGGCGAAGCTCGCGTAGCTATCGTCGAAGGTGAGGGCGAGCGACGGGCGAACCTCCGTCACGCGATCGAGAGGCACCACCGGGACACCGCATGCCACCAGCGCCTCCATCTGGCGCTCGAAGACCGCTGGAGACGTGGAAATGACGCTGCCCGAATGGTCGATCGAATGGTAGGTGAGAATGGCCGAGGCCTTGAACATGTCGCAGTCACCCTCGGAACGCGAGGGCCATACATTATAGCAGCGCGTCTGCTTTTTGCAACCCCGCCGAAACACCCGCCGAAACGTCGTGTCGTTAGCATATGAAATGTCCGGTTCAATTAGCACGTGATCTGTCCGCTGAAGGCGAGGGTCGAGTAGAACTTCTCAGCCACGGACGTTCCAGCCCGCGATCCCGCCAGCATCTCAGTCGCGGAAGGTCAGAGCGGCCCCCGATCCTGGACCTTTTCCCAACCGCTCAGCGGGAGGGTCGGACCCTGGGAGAGTCATCTCCGCATCGTTGAAGTCTTCGTAACCAGCCAGCTGATTGTAGATGGATTGCAGCAATAGCTCGGCGAACGGAAATTGCTCATTCTTCCCACGGCGGGAGTCCGTCAGACGTTGGCGCCTAGTTCTCCGAACCCGAGTGGCTCGTCGAGTTCGCGTACCAGAATCAAGCGGCCGTCGTAAGTAACGCAAGAGCCGTTGCGTTCACGCCCGCATGGATATTGCTAACGGCGACGATCCGAATATTAAAGGTACAGCTCAAAATGGAACTGCGGGGTTATCCGTATACCCCATCACCGAAATGCCGTCGCAGGCGAGATCGCTTGCAAACGGGGATTGGGAACGAGAACGCCCTTCAACGCCGGAATCCAGCTCACGCTGTGGGCCAGTTGATGGCTAGCCGACTTCCCAGGCCGAATCCGCTCCCGGCTATATCGATCACCTGAAAATCACTGGCGGGAAGGGGATTTCTCGCCAGGAATCTGGGGGCAGAAATTGTCGGTAAACACTACGGCGTTACTCGCGATCAATCCCAGCGAGTGCTATGCCACCACAAACTTCCTCGAAGGGGACTTCAGGACAACAAACGGACCGGTGACCACGAAGGAACCTGCCGCAGATGGTCTTAGGCTCGATCCCCGATTTCCGGGAGGAACTCTTTCCAACTTGGCGACACAGCTTTGCTTACCTGATCGTTTCCAGGAAGTCCTCCGGCATTCTGTGGCAAGATCTTCTTCATGGCATCACGCACGGCGACTTCGGCCTTGGAGGATGAGCAATGAAACTAAACGATCTACTTTTCGGGAAGCCGCTGCGTTCTTCGGAGGAAGCGGGAGAGAAGCTGGGGCCGGTGGGAGGCCTCTCCGTCTTTGGATTGGACGCCCTCAGCTCCGCTGCGTACGGGCCGGAGGCGGCACTCACGCTGCTTATCCCGCTGGCCGCAGCGGGAATTGCTTACATTGTGCCGATCACGGCCAGCATCATCATCCTGCTGGTGATCGTCTATTTCTCCTATCGCCAAACCATTGAAGCTTACCCGACTGGCGGCGGCTCCTACACGGTGGCTCGCCAGAACCTGGGAGACTTCTCCGGGCTGCTTGCGGCCGCTGCCCTCATGATCGACTACGTTCTGACTGCTGCTGTAGGAATCTCGGCAGGTGTTGGGGCGCTCGTCTCTGCAGTGCCGTCGCTCGAGCCGCACACCCTGCTGATCTGTCTCGTGATCTTGCTGCTCATCACTATCGTCAACCTGCGCGGGGTTCGCGAGACGGGCGCAGTGTTTATTGTTCCAACCTATCTATTTGTTGGAAGCTTGCTCGTCACCTTGATGCTCGGACTGGTCAAGACGCTGGCCACCGGCGGTCATCCCTTACCCGTCGTTGCTCCGCCGCCCTTGCCCCTGCCAACGGCCGCGGTTGGCATTTGGCTCTTGCTCAAGGCTTTTTCCAGCGGCTGTACCGCAATGACCGGCGTAGAGGCGATCAGCAACGGCGTCAAGGCTTTCCGGGAGCCGCTTGTGAAATCCGCACAGCGAGCCCTGACAGCCATCATTGCGATTCTCATTGTGCTGCTGGCGGGAATCGCCTTCCTGGTTCGTGCCTACCACATCGGCGCCACCGACCCCGGAAAGGCAGGATACCAGAGTGTGCTTTCACAGCTCACCGCCGCTGTGGCAGGGCAAGGCGTCTTCTACTACATCACGATGGGCTCAATCCTGCTCGTGCTGGCGCTCTCGGCCAACACCGCCTTTGCGGACTTTCCGCGACTCTGCCGCGCCCTCGCGGAGGACGCGTATCTTCCCCAGGGCTTCGCCTCGCGCGGAAGGCGTCTGGTGTACTCGCAAGGGATCTGGGTGCTTGCGGTGCTGTGTGCCTCGCTGCTTATCTTGTTTGGCGGGGTCACGGATCGGTTGATTCCGCTGTTTGCCGTGGGTGCTTTCCTGGCGTTCACGCTGTCCCAAGCCGGCATGGTAGCTCACTGGAGACGAACCGGAGGCGAAGGATCGCGACGCAGCATCTTCGTCAACGGACTGGGATCTGTGGCCACCGCAACGACCGTCATGGTGGTAACCGTCGCAAAGTTCGCCGAAGGAGCCTGGGTAA
>Ga0208038_1001431_pt1 | contig 12883 bp, 8 predicted proteins | sample June2015DPH_16_1_FD_184714 | JGI IMG/M metagenome (GOLD analysis project Ga0208038, IMG submission 184714) | Peatland microbial communities from SPRUCE experiment site at the Marcell Experimental Forest, Minnesota, USA - June2015DPH_16_100... | ecosystem: Environmental > Terrestrial > Soil >...
TCTCGCTGCGTCTTGGCGACTATCGTGGGGTGTACACATCGGCGTGGATCGGAGCGATGGTATCGCTGGTGGCGACGACGTTTGTTTCGCTCGTGGGCTTCTACATCGTCAAGAACGCCGTGGACCGTGACCGCCAAACGAGGGTGGGGGAGGTCCTCGCAGGAACACCGCTCAGCAAAGTTTCCTATCTCCTGGGAAAATTCCTCAGCAACTTCGCGGTGCTTGTCTCCATGGTTGCAGTGCTAGCTCTGGCCGCTGTGGCCATGCAGTTTCTAGCCGCCGAGGACCGCACGTTCCACGCCCGAGCTCTGCTCTCGCCTTTCCTGTTCCTGGCACTGCCCGCGATGGCGATGACGGCCGCGATGGCCCTCTTGTTCGAGACGTTCCGCTTCCTTCGCGGGGGTTTCGGCAACGTCCTGTGGTTTTTCCTCTGGACTTTCGGCATAACTCTGCCGGTGGTGACGGAGCTCCCGCAGCTCGATCCCTCTGGCCTTTGGATCGTGTATCAAAGCATGGTCCCGGCGGCACGAGCGGGGATTCCGGGTTACGTGGATAGTTTTTCACTCTCCGTGGCCGCTAAGTCCGTCCGGGTGGCTGCTGGCTTTCATTGGAACGGTGTCGAATGGACTGCTGGGGTTGTCACCCAGCGTCTGGCTTGGACAGCCGGAGCGTTCGCTCTCGTCTTGTGCGGCGCGTGGTTTTTCGACCGGTTCGACCCGGCGAGTTCGCGCAGGCGGTCGGGCGCAAGGCCTCGGTCGGAGGGAGCTGCCGCTCCGGCAGGGGTGGTGCTGGAATCCGCCACGGCGCGACCGCACATCGCCACGTCTACCCATCTCACTCCGCTCGCCTCGGGCGCGCTGCATGCTGGCGCCTGGCGTCTTTTGGTGGCCGAATTGCAACTCGCCCTGAAGGGTTATCGCTGGTGGTGGTATGCGGTGGCCGGAGGATTGCTTATCGCCCAGTTCGCCGCGCCCTTGGATGTCTCGCGCGGGCCACTGTTGGCAGTCGCCTGGATCTGGCCTATCCTCGTGTGGTCCGCGCTCGGCACGCGCGAAGCGCGTTTCGGCACCGAACAACTGCTCTTTTCTTGTGCGCGGATTCTGCCGCGGCAGTGCCCGGCGGCATGGATTGCAGGCATCTTGGTGGCTGCGCTCACAGGGCTAGGGGCCGCCGTCCGGCTGGCGCTTGCGGGGCAGAGCGCCGGCGTATTGGCATGGGCCGCTGGCGTACTGTTCATCCCGTCGCTGGCGTTGGCTCTGGGCGTCTGGAGCGGCACCAGCAAATTCTTTGAAGGCCTGTACACCGCGCTGTGGTACGTCGGCCCGCTCAACCGGGCCCCGGGGTTCGACTTCACCGGTAGCGCCAACGGTTCGCAGGCCGGCCGCTATGCTCTCATATATTTGGGCGTCGGTGCGATCCTTGTGGCAGCCGCGTTCTTCCGGCGGGCCCGCCAGCTCCGCGGAACATGAGCACAAGCGGGCTACCTCGCTGACCTGCGCTCCGCTGACGGATCGCCCCCTACGGCGTCCGGCTCTAGTCCCTTGTCCACTGGTCTCACTTCAAGCTGCGACCGCTCAGATAGTTCCGGCGCTGTTAGGGATTCGACCTGGGAACTCGCCTAGCCGTCAAATGGCACAGTGCGTTGCGGCCGGCTGGATTCCGGCGTGAAAGGGCGTTTATCGTTCCCAATCCGGCGAAGTGCCCACTCGGCATAGTTTCCGAGTGCCGTCGTTCGGGCGCAGTCCCGAGGGTGTATGACCGGCGGGCTGGCGTAGACCTCGCGTTACACGCTGGTTGAAAAGGGGGTCAGGCTGAGGCCGGAATGAATAACGGGAGCTGGAACTAGACATGTAACGCATGTTATTTCAATGTGTTGGTCGAATCCTCATAAGTGTTCTAAAAGCTTTTGTTCATTTTTTAGTATTGTTCATTTATAATGAACATCATTTGAAAGTGAACTTCCCTTTCAAGTGCAGGAACGGGGATTGTCGAAAATGGAGCTCCGCGAGACCGAAACCGAACTCTTAGAAAAGGCGATTGAGGCATTTCGCCGCACCACCGGAATTCGTGTGCGTTTGCAGCGACTGAAGCCCAGGCGAGACCGGCCTCAAGCGGATGCAAGATTGCGCTTTGAAATCCCTCACGTGGAAAGGTGCTTCGATGCAGAAGTGAAGCGATGGCTGGACCTCCAAACTCTCGGTCAAGCGATCGAGCAGATGGAACGGCTTCCGGAAAAAGTCCTCTTGGTAACACAGTATGTGAACCCGAACATGGCAGAGCGGCTGAAACAGATGGATATCCCATTCCTGGATACCTTGGGAAATGCGTACCTGAACGCTCCCCCTATTTTTATTTACGTGAAAGGTCACACGCCCCAAAGATTCCCCAGGGAAAGGCCTACCCGCGCTTTTGTGCCTGCGGGCCTGAGGGTAGTATTCGCGTTGCTCTGCCGGCAAGAATTGGCTGACGCACCCTTGCGAACGATAGCGCAGACTGCCCAGGTTGCGCTGGGCACGGTGGCATGGGTTCTGGATGATCTGGTAAGGCTCGGCCATCTTCTGGAAATGGGCAAACGCCGACGAAGATTGATCCACAAACAACAATTGCTTGAGCGTTGGGTGGGAGCATTCCCCAACCAACTGCGGCCAAAACTGCTCCTTGGAAAGTATGCTGCACCCGATCCGAAGTGGTGGGAGCACACGCGAATAGGCGACTTTCGCGCGTATTGGGGAGCTGAAATAGCCGGAGCACGCCTTACCGGCTACCTGAAGCCGGAGTTGGTGACCGTGTACATCCGAGACCTGCCCGGGAGATTTTTAGCCGCCAACCGATTGCGGACAGACCCAAAGGGGAACGTCGAAATACTAAAGGCCTTCTGGGATCCGAAGTGTGATTGGACCAACACCGAGATCGTACACCCCTTGCTTGTTTACGCAGACCTGCTGGCAACAGGGGACGCTCGGAACATTGAGACTGCAAGGCGAATATACGATGAGCAACTTGCTGGACTTGTCCGGGAAGATTGATCCGCTGTCCCTCGCTCTCTTTGAAACGCTCAGCGAGGCGGCAGGCTCCCTGGGGGTCCCGTTCTTCGTGGTGGGCGCAACCGCAAGAGACTTGATCTTTGAGTTAGGCTACGGGCTACCAAGCACGCGTGCCACAAACGACAAAGATTTCGGCGTTCGTGTCGCCAGTTGGGGTGAGTTTAAGAAATTGAAGGAATCACTTTTGACAAGTGGACACTTCAATCAAACCAAAGAGGTGCAGCGGCTGGTGTACCGAGGCAATTTACTCATCGATATCTTACCATTCGGAGGAATTGCCGACGCCAAAGGGGAGATTCGTTGGCCACCAGATGAGGATGTTGCGATGAGCATGGTGGGATTTGAGGACGCCTACCGGGCGGCACGTGAAGTGAGGGTGAGAGCCAGTCCGCCTCTCGACATCTTAGTGGCGTCAACTCCCGGTTTGACGATCATGAAGCTTATCTCATGGGCGGATCGCCCTCAGGACAGAGTTAGAGATGCGGTAGACTTGGCGCGCATCCTTGAGAAGTACCTAGAGGTCGGAAACGATGAACGACTCTTCGAAGAGCACCTGGATTTGGTGGATGTCGCGGACTTCGATTACGTACCTGCAGGCGCCAGATTGCTGGGGCGTGATGTCGCGAGCATCGGAAATCCAGAAACAATCGGAAGGATCAGAGAAATACTTGCAAAGGAAACAAGCGATCAGGGTCAGTATCGCCTGATTCAAGACATGATGGCAGGCCGGGGTGTGTCCGATCAGGAAAGCGAAAATCGCTTCGATGAGCTCCTAACTCTTATGCGGCAGCTCGCGAAGGGCATCGAAGACTGATAGGTGGCGAAGCGCAGACCTATTTTGAAGGTCAGGGGCTTTTTGTTGTCTATTGGGGACGAACTGATCAAGGGGAATGGACCGTTTTGGTGAGCGTATGGCTTGATCCTTTGCTTCTGGCGGCGCAGTTCCGAACCCACCACAGGATTCAGCCTGAGAAGTCGTCTTATCGTCATCGAACTCCTGTGTCAAAACCATTGTCTTTCCGCACACGCGAGCTGGGTAGTGGTGTCATTTGCGAGAGATGGGAGCTCCAAGCCGCAGTCATTCCCGCTTTCGCGGGTGGGGCCGGCATCGCCTTTTATGTCGGTGACCGTTAAGAATGCAGGGCAGGTCATGGATAGGACGCGGCGACAGGGATGTTGCGCGTGTTCGTGGGGCGCATACGTCAAAGACAAATGCGCCACCCGCGGATGGTTGGGGGGCGATTCTGACCTCTCGGTTCGGTTGTCGGTCAAACCGGACCTTCGCTTCCTCCGTCATTCGACACATGGGGATTTGTAAACACCTACCCGTGCGACGATTAGAGTATCCCTGACCGTGTTTAAGTCGGTGCAACTCACCGAATCCTTCGCGCCAGAACAACGAACCCTCCCTACCGGCGGACTTTGCAGTGGGCGGCGAACGCGGCGCAAAGATCCGGTAGCGGCAGTCCTTGCGGCGTACCGGGTCATGATGGCTGTCGCTCAGGGGCATTTAGCTGGAGGGATCCGTGTTCCCTGGGTATGGCAGACCTAGCTCAGGTGTTTGGCGCGGACTTGACAGTTGACCGTCGCGTCTAAATCAGACCAGGTACAATTCCCACGCAATTCGGTCTGGGTCCTTGAAGGCTACATATTTCTTATTGAGTGTCGGGTCCGTCTTCACTCCTGTGTTTTCAACGCCCGCCTCAGACAACGCTGTCGCTACTCTTTCGAGTTCCGCTTCTGCTGTACAGGCTAGCGCTAAATGGTCTAGCCCGACCCGGAAAGGGTTGAAAACATCGCCCTTGGGCGTAGCGGTTTCAGGACCACGCACTCCGACAGCCGTCGAACCTGCGCGGAAGATAAAGAGTCTGTCGTTTTCCAGCAGCACAGGAAACCCAAGCGTCTCTGTGTAAAAACGCTTGGAACGGGGAAGGTCACTCGATCGCAGAGCGATGTGATGGACCCCAGGTGTCTTAATTTCGATTCTCATGCGTCACTCCTTCGTTAGGGCTGTTCCCTTCTATACTTTGGTCGTCTCAAAGCACCATCAACTATCGAGGCGACATCACAGGCGTCGGCTCGCACTGGTTCTCTTGTGCCGCGGTCTGGCCGGCCACATTAGCCGTAACGCAGCCTGACACGTGGGACGTCGCCTTGGGGCAGGTCGCTGCGATCACCGCCTCAGGGCGGATTATACGCCACATGCACGAGGATGCTGCTCTTCAACATTTTCCCCTACCAGCAGAAGCAATAGACGCGCACGAAAACCCGCTACTGCCGAGCCGTTCTGTTCGATCCACAGGTAGACTTCTGGCCCGAACGTGCACGGCTTCAGGTGATATTAAGGAGTTGAGGGCCACCTGCTTCCAGGAAGCTGGCATGCGCCTGACTGTGCCTTTGGTCAGCAATATGGAGCAGTTGTGAATAATCAGGCAAGGAGCGCAGTGATGCCAGCCACGGATCACGGGACATTGCCGACCCACACAGGTATCCACTGTCGATCACCCTGGAAAGAATCTTAATGGCACGTTCCCGCTCATTGATTTGCGCGAGGTGACGTGCCGTATAGTAGAGGCTCTCAGGATCTCTGCGCGTCAGAGGCTCTCCGACTTCGATCGCGCTGAGACATTCCTCGAAGTCGCCCTCGAGATAAGCTCTGAGAGATTGCATGATCGCCCGAACGGAACCCGTAGCAGCTCCCGATTGCTCGCGCTCCCGGAGCTTTGCGAGGGCTGTCTGCTTGTCACCCAGCATGACCAGCGCGGCACAATCCAGGTAGAAAGCGACCTTCGTTCCATAGCACTCGAGCGTCTTCTGATAGTCGCCAAGCAGGAAGTACGTGTGCGCGACGCTGGTGACGACGTGCGGATCGAGGTGTCGGGCGCGACGGTGGGCAGCCACCGAAGCTTCCAACTCGTCACAGTACCGGCAAGCCTGAACGAGGCCTGCAAACAGGTCCGGATCGTTTCGCCGGAAGCGCGCGCGATCCAGCAGCCTCAGCATCGCCTGCGGCGCGCGGCCCTGGTCGCACTCGATTTGTGTGTACAGGTTGTGCGCGATGGCCAGGTCCGGGTTGAGGGCAAACGCTTTGCGGAACGCCTCGTCAGCCCGCTTGAAGTTCTGATCGGGATCCTCGCCGAATTTCTCTATGAACCGGTGGACCCGCCCGAGGTGCGCCCACGCCGGCGCGTAATCCGGATCATCGTCGAGACACTGGAGGTAGAGGTCGCGCGCCAGCCTCATGTTCTCGAGGGTCCGCGTCGCAACAATCTGGTTGGCGCGAAGATAAAACTCGTACCCCTTGGCACTGGCGGGCACGTCCCGGCGGAAAATGTGCCGTTCACGTTCACTGAGAGGCAACATGAGCGAGTGCACGACGCGTTCGGACAACTCGTCCTGAATCTTGAACAGGTCCTGCATCGACGAGCTGACCGTCTCAGACCAGATCATAGTGGCGCTGGGTACTTCAACAAGCTGGCACGTGAGCCGAATCTGATCGCCCGCGCGCATCACGGAGCCGGTCAAGATGGCGTCAACCTCCGCTTCGGCCGCGATTCGCTTTGGATCCACGGGGCCTTCGAAGCGGGCAGCCAACAGACTTGAGCGGACTATGAGGCTGTCAATACCTGAAAGCGAACTGCAGATCGCGTCCGGCAAGCTGTAGGCAAGAAAGTCCGTCTCCTCGTCTCTTTTTAGCACGCGAAACGGAAGGGCAATCAGGCGCGCCACGGTCCGGGTTTGCACGGCATCCGCTGTGCTACTCGATAGAGACACGGTATTTAGGGCATCGAGCATCTCACGAGCCGACGTGTAACGGCCCTCAGGGCGCTTGGCAATCGCCAGGTGGATCACATGATCAAGAGCTTCGATTCCCGGAGATCCACTGAGCGGGGGCGGGTCGTGGTGCAATACCGCGTACAGGACATCGACACAGGAAACGCCCTCGAATTCACGCCTCCCGGTGAGCATTTCATAAAGGATGGAACCAGCGGCGAAGATGTCCGCCGCCGGACCGGCAACACCGCCACTCGCTTGTTCCGGTGCCATGTATTGGGGAGTACCAACGATCAGCCCCGGACCTGTTAAAGCCGTGGCCGTTCCGGCCTGGTCCGCATCTACGGCGAGAGCAGGGCTAGTGGAGCGTGCCAAACCGAAATCAAGCAGCTTGGCACCGTGCCGGGTGAGGAAAACATTCGAGGGTTTAAGATCTCGATGCACGATGCCGAGATCATGCAACGCTTCTAACGCCTCGAGGATCTGCCGCTCGATGCTCACGGCTTCCGACGTGGTGGTCGAACCGCTCGCGATACGGTCCGCGAGCGATCGCCCGTCAAGTAATTCAAGCACCAGGAAGAGATCCTTGCCGTCTTCGAGGACGTCGAAGACTTGGCAAACCCTCGGATGACTCACGCGCGCCAGTGACCGCGCTTCGCGCCAGAGCCGGCTCCTGGCATCTCCGCTTTTGGATGCTTCGCGGACAGTCTTGATGGCCACAGTCCGTCCGAGGCGCTCATCCCAGCCCTCGTACACTACCCCCATCCCACCTTCTCCGATCTTTCGCCGGATCTGATAGTGACCTACCTGAACGAGAACGGGGGTCTGACTGGGGGACTCTTCGGCCATACGGAGATTTCCCTCCCTCACCTACACCTGAGAATCGTAGGCCCGGTCTGACAGTAAGTCAATCGGAGGTGCGGCAGGCATACGTTCGAGATAGTCAACGCATCAACGCACGCCCACCGTCAGGCAGTCCCTCACCATCTATACTGATCTATGCGGTTATCAGCGAGAATCTCCCTTCTCGCTCGAAATCGGCCGCCGAGGTCTCGAGCGTGCCGAGCGAGTCAGGGCCAATTGGCCTCAGAACACCCAAACCGTAGAAAAGGCGACCGGACTCCTTACCCATCGCTCCACCGCGCGTGGGACCGCTTCCGGACGTATCGTCGTCCACACGGAAGTTACTCTTCGGTTGTTCGCGGAGGAATTTGTTCGCTCGTCTCGCTTCAAGCTGCGACCGCTCAGATAGTTCCGGCGCTGTTAGGGATTCGGCCTGGGAACTCGCCTAGCCGTCAAATGGCGCACTGCCTTGCGGTCGGTTGGATTTCGGTATGGAAGGGCGTTTTTCGTTCCCAATCCGGCGAAGCACCCACTCAGCATGGTTTCCGAGTACCGTGATCCAGGCACAACCCGCCAAAGTGACGTAGGCAACCCATATGCCTGGCCTGTCGACTTCTCAATCCGTGGCTTAGGCTGGAACGATCAGCAAGCACGGCGTTCCCAGCCGAGTGCCGGCGGACGCCGTCGCTCCTCTAGTGGATTCAGTTCCAGTGGGCTGTTACTACTTGCCCACCATCAGAATTGAAAACGAACCCGGCACCATGGGCCCACGGGCAGGGCGTCCTCCTGGTCGTGGCGGCGCGTTAGCCGGAGGTGGCCCGTACTCGGCCGTCATGGTTAGCACGTGATTCGTCTTTGTGTCGAGGGCTAGAGTCTTGGCGCCTCCCATGGTTTGCAGCGTCTGCTCTACCGCGAAGTTGGTGGGGCTGTTTTCCTTGATGAACGTCATCGAGCCGCCGCCTTCCGCGCTAATGGCTTCCATCGTGGCGGGATTGAACGCGACGGTATCCACACCCATGCCCGTCGGGAGGGTGGTAATGATGTTGCCGTTGTCGGCGTTCACAATCACCACCGTAGGTGACGGCTGGCGGTAATACGCAAAGAGGACGTGATTCTTCGCGTCAAATGCCAGTCCGCTTCCGCTGGTGCCCTTCGAGCTAACGTCGTAGTGCGCCGTAACGGTCATGTTCTTCGCGTCCACCACGGCGATGTTGGCCTTGTCTGAAATGTTCACGTAGATTGTGCCTTTGCCGTTGCTCACCGCCTGCTCCGGCGCTCCTCCCAAATCAAGCGTCCCAACCACCGTACCTTCCTTTGCGTCGATCACCGTGGCATACGGCGGCATGTGGCTCAGCACCCACACACGCTCGTTGTACGGATCAAACAGGATCCCGTCGGGACGGCCGTCCACGTCAATGGTCTTGATCACTTCCAAAGTGCTCGCGTCCCACATCGTCATCGGCTTTGTAGTGGAGAACCCGTGGTGGGTTTTGGGATCCACCGTAGCGCCCCCCGCGCTGACATTAGTAATCGCCCCGACCGATTCAAGCGTATCCAGATTGAAGACCGTCAGTTGCCCCGTCGGACCACCTCGCGGGATATACAAACGATGGCCTTCGACGTCCGCGAAAATATAGTCAAAACTGCCTTCGCCTCCAACTTTGGCTGTCTTTAGCACCTTATAAGGACCTGCGGTCGGGGCGTGCTGGGCTAATCCCGAGGATGCCAACATCCCGATCCCTGCCGCAAGTACAAATGCTAGGCAAAATGGTCGCATGAAACACTCCCTCCATTGGCCTGGAATTTCCTTCTGGGCCCCCAAGCTGCAACCGAGTATACACTACATTCAGGACGGATCGTTGCCCACTCGGAAAGTACTCTCCAGTTGTCTGCGGAGGAATTTATTCGCTCGTCTAACTGGTAGCCGTGGCCGCTCAACTAATTCAGGCGCGTTAGGGATTCGGCCCGAAAAGTCGCCTACCGACGATCAAATGGCACACCGCTTGGGCTGGATTCTGGCGTGGATGGGCGTTTCTCAGGCCGAATCCGATTCAACTAGTCTAAGGCTCCGTTAGGTAAACGCTGGGCGACTGATCGTTACTGATCTCACCCAAAAGCAGCGAAAAGCAGGAGTACCCCTGGGAGAATGAACACGAAATGGCACGCGAACCTCTCGATGACGAGAAGGCGTTCAACTAGTGCCACCTTGACAAGAGAAATTCCCTGCTGTTCCGTTTCAAATTCAGATTGCAGGAATCTTGTGTGCTTACTTTATACCTTGCATGCACTCCTTTGGATCAATGACCCCCAGGCTTTTGACAATCCTGAAATTACCGTTGTTCGCCTGGGCAATGTACATGTTCATCCGAACGTGATGCTGACCGGGCACCATTTCCGCTGGCCCACCCGGCCCCGCAACGATCTTTGCGTGGTCTAGTGCCTTGATGACATCTTCTTGCTTGAGCGAGCCTGCCTCTTTCACTGCAGCCTCCCAGAGCCGCAGACCGCGGTACAGGCCTGTACACGCACTGCCCGCGGTGAACTTGGCTTTGCCGGGAAAGAGTTTGTCATACTGATTGAGCAGTTCCTTGCTGAAGGGATCGCTGACGTTCCGGTAGTAGTCGAGGCAACTGTACAGACCCTCTACGTGCTCCGCTGGCACCATGTTCAGGAAGTTCTCGTCGAAGTACGTGCAGACCAGGTGTCCGCCGCGCTTCGTGAAGCCAGACTTGTAAAGCTGCTCGAGGAAGGGTGTGACCCTGGGAGGTACGATCGTATTGAAGACCACCTCTGCGCCGCTGGACGTGATCTTGTTAACAGTCTTGCCATAGTCGGCGTGGTCGAGGGGAAAGTACTCCTCTCCCACAATCGCACCACCATTCGCCGTGACCACCTGACGAACCTTCTTGTTCATCACGTGGGGCCAAACATAGTCCGCCGACGGCAAGTAGAATTTCTTCGCGCCCGTTTGCTGCATCAGCCAGGGAATGAAAGGTTCAATCTGCTGCGCTGGCACTGGGCCGGTACAGAAGATGAGCGGGTCACATTCCTGCCCCTCGTATTGCTCCGGGTAAATGTAAAGCTTCCTGCCCTTTACGACAGCAGGCCCCTTGATCGCCTGCCGCGTGGAGCTGTAAATGCCACCGAAGATCACATCCACTTGGTCTTGCTGGACGAGCTTGGCAGCTTTGGCCTCCGCTACGCTGTCGGTAGTTGCACCATCTTCGAGGTGCAATTCTATCTGCCGCCCCAACAAACCACCCTTTGCATTGATGTCATCAATCACCATTCTGGCTACGTTTGCATCCGCGATACCCGCAAACGAGAGTGCACCCGTCTGTTCCGCGATGACTCCCACCTTGATGGATGATTCTTTCATGGCATTCTCTCCTCTCAAAACTGGTTATCCTGGATTTTGATTTTGGGTGTCCCCGACTACGGCAGTATACATCAAACCGTCACTGCGGAAGCGGACAAATGGACGCCCCGACACCGATTCACGTCGGCGTTGCAGTCTGGACCCTCGACTTTGTGGCTCGATTGAACCTGACAAACGCGTAATGGCGAGTAATCCGTTGACGCCGGATAAGTCTACCCTTGGCGACAAGGCAGGAGTAATATGCGATGGCGTGGACAAACTTCCGAGTGCGCGACAAACCGGGAGTCAAGTGACAAGAAGCGCGGTTATCAGGACTTGTCTTCAGATGAGAGTTTGTCTTGCTCTATCCTGCCTCTGGGGGATTGTGATGAAGCCTTTGATCTTTGCTCTTTGTGTTGTGTCTGCGTTTGGCAGTCTGAGCGCGCAGAAGCCTGTGTGGCAGCCATCGCCGGGACATTCGCAAGTGCCGATCTGGCCGGGGAGAGTGCCCGATCCCCAGCCTGTCGCGGGGCCGGAGGCCGCTGAGACGTCGGGGAAAGATTTTCTTGTTGCCGGGAGGCCGGCGGTTGGCGTGAGCAACGTGACGCAGCCTACGATGACGGTCTATTCGCCGAAGGGAAAGAATACGGGCGCCGCGGTGGTCGTGTTTCCCGGCGGGGGCTACCAGGTTCTTGCCATCGATCTTGAAGGCACGGAGGTCTGCGATTGGCTGACGACGAAAGGGATTACGTGTGTGCTGTTGAAATACCGCGTGACGGATGTGGGGCCGTATCCGAAATCAGGACCATATCCGGAATCACAGATGGCGTTGGAAGATGCGCAGAGGACGGTGGGGCTGGTACGTTTTCACGCCGCGGAGTGGCACATCGATCCGCACAAGATCGGAGTGCTTGGGTTTTCGGCAGGCGGGCATCTGTCGGCAGCGATGAGCACGCATTTTGCGAAGCGTTTGTATCCGGCTGTTGATGCGGCCGACAAAGAAAGCTGCCGCCCGGACTTTGCGGTGGCTATCTATCCGGGCCATCTGTCGTTGTCCGCGGCGGAGTGGGATGCTAAGCAAGGCACCAAAAAGTTTGTAATTCCTCATCCGGCGACTGCCGATAAAGATCTTGCGTTGAACCCCGAAATTCCTGTCACCAGCCAGACGCCGCCTACGTTCTTGCTGCAGGCAGAGGATGACCACGTGGACAATGTAAACGACTCGCTGGCTTACTACATTGCGCTGAAGAAGGCTGGCGTTCCCGTGGAGATGCATTTGTATGCGCAGGGCGGGCATGCGTTTGGGCTGTGGCGCACGAACTTTCCGATAACGCGATGGCCTCAGTTGGTGGAGACGTGGCTGGGGACGATTGGGATGATTTCGGAGTAGGTGCTCTGGGATCGCATACGACAAACGGGACTTGTCGGAAGCGAGTCGCGTAGCTCCCGGATGACGCGGTACTCGGAAGTTGCTCTGGACAGCGTCGTGAGGACGATTATCCAGGATGCGGAAGGGCGTCGGTCCTGCCTGATGGCGTAGTGTTTACCGACAGTACCCGCCCCCTGATTCCTTGCGAGAAATCCCCTTCGCACCAACCACTCCTAACCGAAAGGCAGCGCTCAAAACACATTGGGAATGATAAGTCGCCTTCCCATCGACTGGGTCACCTCTTGGGCTGGATTCAGGTGTGGAAGGGCGTTTATCAGGCACAATCTCGCAGAGGTGGTCGGAAGGGCTGTCTTAACTCTTTGTCTCAGGCTAGCGGTAGTTTACTGCGAAAGTGGTTCCGCAGTGGCTATCTAACACCGTAATTCTCTGGAAACAAAGTCTTTGAAAGCAATTCGTTTTCGGGGATTGTGTATT
>Ga0208038_1001432_pt1 | contig 12883 bp, 6 predicted proteins | sample June2015DPH_16_1_FD_184714 | JGI IMG/M metagenome (GOLD analysis project Ga0208038, IMG submission 184714) | Peatland microbial communities from SPRUCE experiment site at the Marcell Experimental Forest, Minnesota, USA - June2015DPH_16_100... | ecosystem: Environmental > Terrestrial > Soil >...
GCGGGATACGCGTGAAGTCCAAAGAAGAGCTCAAAACACGCATCGAGATGTACCTGCGTGAGGTGAACGAAGAACCGGTCGTCTTCCGATGGAAGTACAGGCTGGAAACGCTCTCGGTGGTTTAGACGCATTGATACGTTAGTTAGGAATCAATCTACTAGGACACTACCGACGGCCAAGTTGGGTTGCGGCAGAACATCGGCATATGCTACGCTCATCGCCGGAATTTGAGGCGCAAAGCGGTGGCGGATCGTTACGGAAGGAGGAGCGCCGAAACCTCTGGAATGCTTCGAACCAAACGCCTATTGGCGATTTCCACTCTGCTCATACTGGGCGCTTCCGGCGCAGCGGTCGAGTGGCCTGCTTACAATGTTGTCCTGATTACCATCGATACGCTTCGTCCCGATCACCTGGGGTGTTACGGCTACTCCTCGATTCAGACCCCCTATATCGACCGGCTTGCCGGGTCGGGCGCGCGCTTCACCCAAGCCTATACACCGGCTCCCATCACCTTGCCGGCGCACACCTCGCTCCTGACCGGAATGTTCCCGCTCGCGACTGGCATGCACGATTTCATGGGTAATCGAGTACCTCCGGGAACCGGCACGCTGGCCAGAATTCTGCACGACCACGGCTATTCCACTGCAGCTTTTATTGGCGCGCCCGTGCTGGACTCGCGTTTCGGCCTGAACCAGGGCTTTGATACTTATTTCGATCATTTCGAGCTTGCGGGCAGGGAAGAAGTGCACCTGGATGCCATGAAGCGGTCTGGCGACCAGGTGGTGGATGAGGCACAGAAATGGTTGAACCACCATCCGCCCCAGCCCGTGTTTCTATGGGTTCACCTTTACGACCCCCACAGCCCGTACCGCCCCCCGGAGCCCTATGCGGAGCGTTACCGAGGCCGTCCTTATGACGGAGAAATCGCATTTGCCGATGCCCAGGTCGGGCGTCTCATGACTACGCTGACCCAACAGGGGCTCCTGGAAAAGTCTCTGGTGGTGCTGGCAAGCGATCACGGTGAGAGTCTCGGGGAGCATGGCGAGAAAACGCACGGTTTCTTTATCTATAACGCCACTCTCCATGTCGTCTGCATCATAAAAGTCCCGGGCGAGGCTCCGCGGGTGATTACTGACGAGGTCTCGCTAGTGGATATCATGCCCACAGTTTTGCAGTCTCTCAGAATTCCCATCCCTGCCAGCGTGCAAGGACGAAGCTTGCTGAGCTTGGTGGCGGGCCGCGCGGGGGAGGGTGCGTCGAACCTTTATGCGGAGAGTTATCCTCCGTTGCTGCACTTTGGGTGGAATTCGCTGCGCAGCCTCCAGTCCCGCGGCTGGAAATATATCGAGACAACGCGCCCGGAACTCTACGACACGCGCACTGACCCCAAGGAATCAAAAAACCTCTTCCCCACTCACCAGGCCCTGGCGCAGGACATGAGCAACCGCCTGCGCACGCTGGTCAGCCGCTACACGCCAACGATCGGCGCAGCAGCACCTGAAAATGCCGAGGCTGATCCCACGCTTCTGAAGAGCCTCCGCTCCCTGGGGTACGTGGCCGTGTCCACGGGAACCATCACGGACGCGAGCGGGAGGGCGCTGCCCGACCCCAAGGATCGCATTCAGGTTTATGAACTGGTATCCGCAGCGCTCACCGACGAGGAGCAAAAGCATTACGCGGAGTCGCTCCGCAAGCTCCAAGAAGCGGAAAAAACCGGGCCCCATTCACGCACCATTCGCTTCCTCATGGCGAGTGAGTACTTTCACTTGAATGACTTCCCTCACGCCGCTGTGTATTACCAGTCCGTTCTCGATTTGGACCCCAAGAACTCCGTGGCTGCCTATTACTTGGGGCTTTCGCGGTTAGAGACCGATGATTTGGAGGCTGCGGAGCGGGCCTTTCAGCATGCGCTCGAACTCGACCCGGCAAGCTTCGCAGCGGCCTTTAATCTGGGAGTCGTGTATTCCCGCCGCCAACAGGCGCAGCCCGCCATTCAGGCTTTCGAGCAGGCCATCAAAATCCTTCCCAACTATGCAGAGGCACACGAGGCCCTGGGAGAACTTTACCTCTATCTGAACCGCTCGCAGGAGGCGGCGCGCGAACTGGAAAGAGCTGTGGCCATTGCTCCCCATATGGCCAAAGCCCATTCCCAATTGGCGCGAGCCTATTCAGCATTGGGGCTTCAGGATAAGGCCCAACAGGAATTGGAACGCGCCAAGGCCAGGCAGTAAGCAGTGGGCAGAAGGCACAACGCAAGCTTCCTGCCGACTGGTAGATAATGTTAGGAGGCGTTATCCGACTGCGGCGCAGCGGAGCTGAAAACTAGATCCCGGATTTCAGATTCCAAGGCTCGATAGACTCCCGATCATGCGCCTCCGTCATTTCGGGTCACTCAGGAATAGGGCGGCCTGGTAATAGTGAGGATTCCATATCCAGATTCCGACGACAAAGCGTCGCGGGTAGGCGGAATCTCCCTGCGGAATTTCGCTTGACATGGCGGAAAAAGGGAGTTAGTTTCGCGCCGGTAGTCGATTACAAACCGGAAAAAGACCTCTTTTCTGGCAAGCGTCGGGTGGGTATCTCATGGAGGTACACAAATGGATAAAAACTCAAGGGGCGCTTGGCGGAGCCGTGCCTGTTACTGGCTGCTGTCGTCGCTCTTAATAATGGGACTCTGTGCATTTTATTCATCCTCGACTTGGGCGCAGGTCACGTCCGGCTCGTTGACGGGCGTGGTTTCGGATCCCACCGGAGCGGTGATTCCGGGCGCCAAGGTCGTGTTAACGGACGCGAACAAGGGCTATAACTATCCCACGACAACCGATGCCGTGGGGCGGTACCTCATCACGAACCTTTCCCCCAGCACTTACATCATTTCTGTGGAGGCAAGGGGATTCAAAACTTACAGACAGCAGGGCATTGTCGTCGACGTCGGCACGAGAGTCGCGATTGATGTCCGCCTGGAACTGGGAACAACGGCTCAGATGGTGGAGGTGACCGGCGCCGCTCCGGTCCTTTCCACTCAGGATGCTGTGACGGGCCAGGAAGTCGACCGAGCCATGATCAATGACCTTCCTCTCGTGGATCGGGATGTTCTCGACCTGGCGTTTTTGGCTCCAGGGGTGATTCAGGTGCCGGGCGGCACGTATGGTCTGGGCACTGGCCTCAACTTCGTTTCCAACGGCGGGCGCAACGACACGGCGGAGATCCTGGTGGACGGCGTTGCGGCCACCACTTACGAGCCGAACACCAACATCAATACGGTCCTCTACGAGCCTTCCGTGGAAGCCGTGCAGGAATTCAAGATCGTGCAGAACAACTTCACGGCGGAGGAAGGCTTCTCGGGCAACACCTACATCAACATGGTGCTGCGCTCGGGAACCAACAACTTCCACGGCGACGTTTACGAATTCCTGCGCAACGACAAGCTGGATGCCAACAACTGGTTCAGCAACGCCTCCGGGGGCAAGCTTCCTCCCCTGCGGCGCAATCAGTTTGGCGGCACCATCGGCGGACCCATTAGAAAGGACAAGACCTTCTTCTTCTTTGACTATGACGGCACTCGCGAGCACTACGGGCAGACCCACAACGAGGCTGTTCCCAGCGCCGCGGAGAGGACAGGGGACTTCAGCGAACTGTGTGGAGGAGACGGACCCAGGGGTCCCGCCCCCGGCGCAACGTTCGACGCCAACGGGATGTGCTCCGATCCCAAGGGCCAGATCTGGGATCCCTATTCCGGAGTCTACTCGAACGGAAACACATACGGCGCGGGCAGTAGTGCGGGCCAATACTGGGGGCGCGCCCTGCAAAACTTCGTCCCATTCAACCGACTGGACCTCTACCAGAGTCCCGGGAGCCTCCCGAGTCCCGGGGTCACCGGGCTCAATGGCACGCCTTTCCAACTCGCGGCCGTACCCGGCAACCTGATTGACCCTGTGGCGCTGAAAATGATGCAGTACTATCCCCAGCCCACCCCCCTCCTGCCCGGCAGCCCGGGCTATAACCCCTACAACAACTGGTCCGGCTCAGGCATTGGACATAGCGCCGGCAACCAGTTCGACGTCCGGATCGATCAACGGTTCACTGATAAGACCGCCTTCAATGCCCGCTTCTCGCGCGGCTGGGGTAACTGGGACGACTGGAACTGCTTCGGGAACGCGCTGGATCCGTGCACGCAAGGCCCCGGGACGTCGGCCACTAACTCGGCAGCGTTGAGCCTGAACCACACCTTTAGCCCCAACACCCTCCTCAATTTCTCGGCGGGTTTCAGTCGGAACATCCCGTTTACCCATGGAGTCGCCAAGGACTTCCCGAAATTCAATCCCATCACCACACTCGGCCTTCCTTCTTACCTCGCCACAGATAACGGACCGATCTCTTCGCCAGCGGCGCTGATCTACGGCGGATACGCGCAAGCGGTGGGCGGGAATTCGAGCATCGGCGCTCAGGCCTGGTCCGTGTATAAGAATGGCAACCAAGTCTACCACCTGCTCTCCACCCTCACCCACATGCACGGCCGGCACGAACTCAAGTTCGGCGGTGAGTTCCGCGTAAACGAGATGAACTGGTTCCAGGACGGGACTCCAGGCAGTTTAGAGATTTATGACTATTTGGACACAGGCCAAATACTCTACGACCCGACCAGCGACGGATCCCACCCGATCGGCGGCGACGCCATGGCCAGCTTCCTTACCGGTGTAGGAAATCCCTGGCAGTGGGGCCAGTATGAAATCTCTCCGCACTTTAGCACTACGAACTTTCGCTGGGGCGGGTTCACTCAGGACAACTGGCGCGCCACCGACAAGCTTACGGTCAACCTCGGCCTGCGCTATGATCTGGAGATACCGCGCACCGAGCGATACGACCGCGGGTCCTGGTTCGATCCCACGCAGACAATCAACATCCATCCCAACCCGATCGACGCCGCGTCGTGGCCCTCAAACCTTCCCATGCCCGATCTGAGCCATCCGACGGGTGGGTTGGTGTTCATGAACAAGAACCAGCGCCATCCCGTGGACACCTACTACAAGGACTGGGGGCCACGTCTGGGCCTCTCCTACCGGCTCCGCGACAAGCTTGTTTTGCGTACCGGGTACGGCTTGTTCTACAACCCCACGGAGTTTGGCACCACGGGAGCGGGACCGTTTGGAAACGAAGGCTTCGATGCGACCACGAACTGGCTCACCACCAGGAACAACGACGGCGTAACGCCTTGGGGACGCCTCAGCAATCCCTTCCCGGATGGCTTGTTGTATCCGACGGGACCGTCGCTGGGCAATCTCACCAACCTGGGCCTCCCCGTTAATGAACCGACTCGTAATGAAAACGTCCCGCCCTACACACAGACCTGGAGCGCGGGCTTGCAATACCAACTACCGGGGAGCTGGCTGATCGACGCCAACTACGTCGGCACCAAGGGCACACACTTGTACTACCTTGGGGGCGGTGGCCAGCAGTACTTCGGGCCCTGGGTTCAAAAGGAAGCCACCGACCCGACCCTGGTCGCGGCGCTCGGCACGTACGTTCCCAATCCCTACCACGGGGTCATTAACTCACCGGGTTGTGGGATATGCGGCCCGACGATTACGGCCGACAATCTTCTAAAGAGGTACCCGCAGTTCAACGGGGTTACTTTTACCATGCCCCCGGTGGCGAACTCCATCTATAACGCCTTTCAATTGAAGGTTGAGAAACGCCTCTCGAATGGGCTGTCGATGCTGATCACCTACACGAACTCCAAATCCATTGACGACGCGTCCATTGGCACCAATACGGGTTGGATAGGTGGGTTTGCTAAGCTTCGAGATCCCAACAATCTGAAGCTGGAGCGCTCGCTTTCCGAGTGGGACATTCCACAACTGTTCCAAATCGCCTATCTCTACCAACTCCCCTTCGGAAAAGGCAAGAAGTGGGGCACGAGTTGGAATCCCGTTGTAAACGCCTTCCTGGGTGGCTGGCAGACCAATGGCATGTGGCGGTTTGACAACGGCCAGCCGATCTCTATCAGCGCCGCCGGCACGGTGGTCCCGGACAGTTATGGAGGTGGGACGCCCAACCAGACGGGCACGCTGAAAGTGAATCCCAAATCGCAGTGGTTTACGAACGGCTACTTTGCCAATGCGAGCGACGTGCTGTCGATCCCTCCCAATTACACCATCGGCAATGCGCCGCGCATGGAGCCCAACACGCGAGTGCCGGGAACCCATAACGCAACTCTCTCTGTGTTCAAGGATTTCTCCTTAAACAAGATGCGCGAAGGTTCCAGGCTGCAGTTCCGGGCGGAAGCCTTCAATGCCCTCAACCACCCGCAATTTGGCAACATCGCATCCCAATTCAACTCGGGTGGTTTCGGGGATGTCCAGAGCCAGGTCAATGTACCTCGTCAAGTTCAGGTGGCTCTGAAGCTCATTTTCTGAGGCTGTGCGGCAGTGGTTTCAAGGGAGGGGCCTCTCGCCCCTCCTCTCTTGTCTACACCGCAGGGGCACTGAGGATAAAGGCGGAGGTGAGCGATGGATGCTTCTCTGCGACTCTCCGTCTCTGCGGTAAAATCGGAACCATGTCTAATCGCAATAGCATCCTGGCTGCCGGCCTCATTCTCGTTTTTTCGTTTTCGCCACTGCTGGGTCAGGACGCCCAGGTCCCGCGTAGCGTGCTCCAGCAGGCCGCTTCGGATTTCCAGGCAGGCAGGGTAAGTGAAGCCGAGCAGGCCCTTCGCGCGGCCCTCAAGCAAGCTCCCCGCGATCCGGCCGGTTTAGGCTTACTGGGCGTGGTTCTGGACGCGCAGAACCAATTCGAGGAGGCGGAGAAGGCTTATCAGCAGGCCTTGGCGCTGGCCCCGCGCTCTCCCGCGCTGCTGAACAACCTCGGGAATCATTACATGGCGCAAGGCAAGACCGACCAGGCGCGCGCAGCTTATCTGAAAGTAGTGGCCATCGACCCCCGCCACGCGAATGCCAACCTGCAGTTGGCCCAGCTTAGTGTCGCTGTCAAGCAGGGCGCCGCCGCGCTCAAATATCTCAACCAACTAGCGGCTGAAGAGCAAGCGTCGCCACCCGTGGCTATTCTTCGCGCGCGAGCGCTGAAACTGACCGGCCAGGGAGCGGCGGCTGCCAAAGTCCTCGCTGAAGTCGAGAAAAACGCCGGGAACGACCCGCGTATTGCGTTCCCCATCGGTCTAGCCTTTGCGGAGGGGCAGCGCTTTGACGACGCTGAAAAGGCTTTTACCCGCGCATTGGATGCGGACCCCACCAATTTCGATATCTTGTATAACCTGGGGCTTGCGGCGCAGCACGCCGGCCACTGGGAGCGCGCTCAGGACATGTATCGAATTGCGCTTCGGCAGCGGCCCAATGATGCCGATTGCCTTTTCAACCTGGCGAGCATCTACACGCATAACGGCCACTCGGACGAAGCGATTGTGCCGCTGATGCAAGCCCATAAGGCGGCTCCCGAGCGGCCGGAGATTCTCCTCGCCCTTGCCCAAGCCAGCCAGGAGATAGGTTTTTACGGCGACGCCGCCACCGCACTCGACCAGTACCTGAAGTTGAAACCCCACGATGACATCGCACGGCGCGAGCGCGGGTTCTGTCTGATTCGCACGATGAACCTGGATCAAGGTCTCGAGGATCTCCGCTGGTACACACAAAAGCATCCCAAGGATGCACGCGCGTGGTACGAGCTCGCCATCGGCGAGACAGTGGGCGAGCCGGACAAGGCGTTTCAACACCTCGGCCAGGCCCTGGCTGAGGATCCCAAATTCAATGCGGCCCGCTACGCCCGCGCTATGCTCTATTACGATAAGGGCAGGACGGAAGAGTCCATTGCCGATCTGAAGCTTGGGCTTTTGGCGCAGCCCGACAACTTCCGGGCTCTCGATGTCCTCGGTCAGGATTACATGCGCGTGGGAAAATTCCAGGAAGCTGCCGAGGTACTCGCGCAGGCCTTCAAACTCGCACCCAAAGATCCCAAGATCCTCACCCACTATGGTCACGTGCTCGCGCGTCTGGGTCGGAAGGAGGAAGCCGAGAAGGTCATCGCCGATTTTCGGGCTCTCAGCCCGGAAGAGGCGGGACACCGGCCCAATGCGGGACTGTTCGAATACCTCAATCTCCCGCCCGAGCAGCAACTCGCGCAGTACATGGATCATCTCCAGAGGAACATCACCACCCGGCCCAATGACCCCGGCCTGCGCATGCAGCTAGGCGAAAGGCTCCTCCAGCAAGGGAAGACCCATGAGGCGATAGAGGCCTTTCGAGCGGTGCTGAAACTTACAACCAATCCCCAGACGCTCGCTACCTGCGGAAAGGAGCTCGTCGACTACGGACAGTACGCGGCGTCGCGGGAGTTCCTGGAACCCGCTCTCGCCGCCAACCCCACTGCCGCCGACCTGCGCTTGGACCTGGCCATCGCGGTTTTCCACTCCGGCACCGCCGAGGAGGCACTCAAGGTTCTGGACGGAACTCCTCCCGACCAGCGCAAAGGCGATTACTTCCTGTTGCGGGCCCAGATTCTGGATGCCATGAAAAAGTACGAAGAAGCCGTCCAAGCTCTGAATTGGGGATTCGCCACCGCACCAACGCGAGCTGACCTCTATTTCGAGGCCGCTCTATTCCTGTTCAAACATGAGCAGTATAAGCAAGCCATCCGTTTTCTCGAGCAAGCCAATCAGGCCATCCGCGACGTACCGGAACTGCTACTGCTCCAGGCCATCGCTTACGAAATGGTCCGCTTCCACGACGATGCGTTGCACATCCTCGCCCGGATCGAGTCACGTTGGCCCGAGTGGGCCCTCCCTCATATGGTTCACGGCATCACGCTCGCCATCCGTTTGCGCTCGGCGGAGGCCAAGCCGGTGCTCGAGAACGCCATCGCCTTGGGGGCGGACAACGGCATCACCAATTATTATTTGGCCTTGGTCATCGTGAACAGCACACCCGAGCGAGTCGAGGAAGCTTACGACGCCATTTCCAAGGCGCTACGCATGACCCCTGACGATGTCTACGTCCAGTCTTTGGCGGGGAAGATTGACTACATGCGCAAGGACTATCCCTCCGCGTTGAATCACCTGACCGCTGCCCTGCGCCTGTGGCCCGAAATGATCGAGGCGCATGAAACCCTGGCTGGGGTCTATAGGGCCATGGGGGAAAAGGACAAATCCGTTGCTGCGTTAAAGGAAATCGTTCGGATCAAGCAGGAAAACCCCACGGCCGATCAGAATCCGCCCTTCCCGGCTCGCGACTTGCTCTTCACCGTACACAGCCCCACGCCGTAGCAGCCCTTCATCGCCGCCGCGCCAGCGGAAACTGGAAAATCGAAACTGGAAAATCGAAAATCGAAACCAAAACCTCGCCCTTTGAGAACAGTGCAAAGAGAAATTACCCCACTTTGGGGAGAAAAGAAAGTGGTTTTGCGCCAGACCCCGCGTGCTGTGACGCGGTTCGGCGGGCTGAGCGTGTTCATCGAGTTTCTGGGGAAGATTGGATCCACGCAGCAGGTGGAGTATCCGCACGAGGTGGCGCGACAAAACTACGGGGCATCCTCCACGGTGTCCCGGTAAGGCTGTTGCGACTCATACAACTTGATTCTGGTCTTCAGGCCTTCCATAAGCTGCCCGCGATGCTGCTGAGCAGCCAGGTCCAACGCCTTGCGTCCGATTGTGATCGCCTCAGGGAATCTTCCAACCTCTGCGTGGGCTGCCGCCGGGGTATCGAGGTAGACGGGATTCCGCGCGCCCGAAAGTTGCGCCGCCCGCTCGGCGAATTTCACCGCCTCCGCGCCATTGCGATCAGAAGCGTTGGGGCTCGCCGCCAGTGCGTGGGCGGCCTCGTTCATGGCCGGCAGGAAATTTGGGTCAACTCGCAGAGCCTCTCGCCACTGGGCAAGCGCCTCCTGCGCGCGTCCCTGCGAGTAATACAACGATGCGCCTAGTATTACTATGTTAAGTGGTTGTTGCATTTCTCCTCCAGAAGACTTAGCATGGGCGCATGAAGCCTATTGCATGGAACGCCAAGCTTTGGAAAGCAAGCGTGACGCAATTTCATGAGTTTCTGAGTCCCCTGATTGCGGAGCTCGGTCGGAGCGAGCGCCGGGTGGCGGCGGCCCGCTATATTGAAGGATTGCTGATACCGGGTCAACGGAAGTCGATTGGTCCGATGGCGGAGCGACTGGGCGTGGACGGGCAAAGCCTGCAACAATTTGTTACCGACAGTCCCTGGAGTGAGGAAGCGCTGTGGAGGGCAATTCGCCAGGAGATCATTCCCCACCTGGAGCCGCTGGAAGCCTGGGTGGTGGACGAGACCGGTTGGGTGAAACAAGGCGCACACTCGGTGGGGGTCGCGCCTCAGTATTGTGGGGCGGTCGGTAAACGCGCCAACTGCCAAGTGAGCGTGGAAGTGGTGGTCAGTGACGGATGGATCGCGGCGCCGGTGGGCGGGCGGCTGTATCTGCCAGGGAGTTGGATCCAGGACCGGAAACGTTGTGCGGCGGCCGGGGTTCCCGAGGAAGTAAGCATGGCCACCAAGCCCGAGTTGGGGCTGGAGATCCTGGGTCAGGCGCAGGCCGACGGAGTGCCCCCGGCGCCGATCTTGGGGGATAGCGTTTATGGGAACAACACCGCCTTTCGGGCCGGAGTGCGGCAACTGGGGATGGAGTTTTTCCTGCAAGTCGAGGGCGACTCGCTGAAGGGATGGGACCACGAGGTCCGCACCGAGGTGCAGCGGGTGCGGCGCCATGTGCATCCTGACGAACCTGCGCCCGAGACCCTGGCGGAGCTGACGCGTCGCATTCCCGCGTCGGAATGGAAGAACGCCTCCTGGGTAACGGCGGGAGGAAAAACCCGGCGCACGCGTTTGGCTTGGCGACCGGTATTTCTACACCATGAGCTGTGTCGCACCGGGGGCGAACTGGAAAAAGTCTGGCTCGTGGTGGACTGGCCGGGGGGCGATCCCGAACCTTATCACTACTATCTCGCTCACCTGCACCGGCCGCCGACGAAAGCTCAGTGCCTGAAACTGAGCCGCTCCCGCTGGCACATCGAACAATACTACCAGCGCTCTAAGGATGATTTGGGGCTCGATCATTTCGAAGGGCGCTTTTGGCGAGGCTTCCACCATCATCTCGTTCTCTCGGCCATCGCTTACCTATTTATTCTCACGGCTTATTTGCGCCGTAAAAAAAACTTCTGGTGTGACGTGGGAACAGATTCTCCGCGCGATCCAGCCCTGGCTGGTGAGATCGAACGGACGTTGTCCTTCCTGCGAAACGAAATTCAAGCGATTTTGTGACGACACTACATAACATAGTAATACTAGGTAAAGCTCAACCGGTACTCGCGGGGGCAGAATGGTAGTGGTAAGCGACACGTTCTGCCCCCAAAACTGCCCCCAAGGTGCAACTTGTTGCAGGAAGGATTCTGTAACCCATTGAAAAGGTGGTACGCCCGGGGTGATTCGAACACCCGACCCCTTGCTTCGTAGGCAAGTGCTCTATCCAGCTGAGCTACGGGCGCACAGCGCAGGTGACAGGAGGGTTGCAGTGTCTCAAATGGCGGGTCAATGTCAACAACCCTCCAAACACACCTTGACCTGTGTCCATTGTGCAACGAGGCGGTCGCTGTGTCAATCCAGGATTAGCCCCAGCACAGAAAAACCCGAAGAGGAGCACCGTCCCCGATCAAGAACCTCAGGGCCGGTTCTGCCCCGCCCTGCCGCCTCGGTGGCGCACGTTTTTCGACAACTTCCTAACGCTGGCCGCTACCAACTGCCTACTCAGAACCGCCCGGCTAAAGGCGGCCGCTACACCGAGCGGCAAAGGGGGTTTCCGCATTCTGCTAAACAGGGCAGTATTGCTCTGAGGGTTGTGGTATAGTCGGCAAGAAACCGGAGGGGATGAATCAGCATGCCAATCGTGGAGCAGATTGAAAAGGACTTGGTTGCCGCCATGAAAGCGAGGGAAGAGCTAAGGCTCTCCGTCCTCCGCATGGCGAAAGCAGCCCTGATGTATAAGAAGGTTGAACTCGGCAAGCCCGTGGGAGATCCCGAGGCCCTGGCGGTTCTCCGCACGCTCATCAAGCAGCGGCGTGATTCCGTGGAGCAGTTCCGCAAGGGCGGGCGCGACGACCTGGCGGACAAGGAAGAAGCCGAGATCAAGATCATTGAGAGTTACTTGCCGGCGGGCGCAAGCGAGGAAGAAATTGACGCCGCGGTGGCTGCTGCCATCCAGGAGACAGGCGCCACGAGCGCCAGAGACCTGGGCAAGGTGATGAAGGCTGCGATGGTGAAGCTGGCGGGTAAGAGCGTGGACGGCAAGCATGTGAATGAGAAAGCTCGCGCCAAACTCGGCGTGTGACGACAGCTTTCAACCGTCGGCTGTCGGTTTTTAGTAGTACATCCTTGAGCATTATTTTTCGCAACGCCCGACTAAAGGCAAATAGACGCGGCGGTCAAACTCCGCCGCCACATCCAAAGGGCGGAGGTCCCGTCCTTCGGGTGAGTTTCGATTGTCGCTTCGAGGAGACTCATGGCCACTCAATCGCCACAAGAAAGCCAACAAGCTGTATTTCGTCCCTACGTGCCACCTGACAAGATGATCCCCGAATTCACACTGCGCGCCGTCATCCTGGGCGCCTTGCTGGGCATCGTCTTCGGGGCGGTCACTGTCTACTTGGCGCTGCGCGCCGGGCTGACGGTGAGCGCCTCCATTCCCGTCGCGGTGCTTTCCATCAGCATCTTCAAGTGGCTGGGGCGATCGACTATCCTCGAAAACAACATTGTGCAGACGGCGGGTTCGGCGGGCGAATCCATCGCTGCCGGTGTGGTTTTCACCTTACCGGCGCTGATTTTCCTCGGCTATTCGCTCGGTGTTTCGGATATCCCCCGCGTTCTGC
>Ga0208038_1001440_pt1 | contig 12817 bp, 9 predicted proteins | sample June2015DPH_16_1_FD_184714 | JGI IMG/M metagenome (GOLD analysis project Ga0208038, IMG submission 184714) | Peatland microbial communities from SPRUCE experiment site at the Marcell Experimental Forest, Minnesota, USA - June2015DPH_16_100... | ecosystem: Environmental > Terrestrial > Soil >...
TGCGGAGTAAGGCGCAGGAAGTGGCCCCTGCACCCAGGGCGAAAGGCTCTCTCATGCGCGAGAAGACCATGATGCGCCTGTTTGCCTGGGCCCTGTCGCGCCCCTGGGTTTATGCGCTCGGCGGGCGCATGGCGCGCTGGGGCCAGTTCGTACTCGCTCGTTCCGGCTGGATTCGAAAAGTTCCCCTCTACCCGGCGTCCCGCTGGACGGATGCACGGGACCTCCCCGCGCTTGCGCGAAAGTCCTTCCACGACCGCTGGAAAGAAATTTCTTAGCGTCTACACCATGAAGGCCGCGGTCAGAACTTTACCCGAATGGTTTTTATTTCGTGCGGCGCCACCGGCAGCTTTACTTTCCTTCCTTCGATAACGAACGATTTTGGCGCAACGTACTTATCCCATTCGAGCATGTCCGTCTCGCGGGCACTCTGTGGCGTTCGGCTGAAACTGAGGACGGCGGCGGCGGTTTTTCCGTCGGTTTCGTACAAGCGCACAATGAAATCGTCGGAGTCCTCGGCTTTCTTGACTGCCTCGACCGTAACGTTCGCGGGTTCGACATTCAGCGCGCCAAATGTGCTGGAAAGTTCTCCAGCGTGCGATGACTCGAACTTCACCAGGAACGGGGCATTGAACCCAACACCCCGTCGAGTGGCGCCGGCGTCCTGCCAGGCGCCGCGATGAGGCGCGAGCGCGTATTTCACGTGGTGGATTCCTACCAGCGGCTCATCCGACTGATCCGACCAGCTATCCGGTGTGGAAGGATAGCCCCGGCGCGGCCCGCGAACCAGGCTCATGCGGAGTACATTCTGCTGAAACGAGAATCCGTATTTCGAATCATTCAGCAGACTCACTCCATAGCCCCCACTCTGGTCGGTCACGTCCACCCAGCGCTGTGCGGCCACTTCGAACTTCGTGCGGTCTGCGATTTCCCACCCGCGCGCGGGTTCTTTAAGCCGGGTGTTTGGATCTTCTTTGAAGGTGTAGTCGAAGCGCTGGATAGAACCGAACGGGATCTCATAGGTGGCGAAAGCGCTCTGGAGTCGAAAGGGAAATGCGACCTTGGCAAAGCGGTACTTCTCATGCCAGTCAGCGCGAAATTCGAAGTCCACGCGGTCTGAATGGCTGTAAAGAACAATGTCCTGCTCGAACGATGAATTGCCGAACGCCTTCTTGACTCGCACCACGGCACGGACCGGCCCCTTCTCCACAACGTTCACGCTTTCGGCCTTATCCAGCTTATGAACATCGCCAAGGTAGATATTCCATGCAGGTTCGCCGCCGGGTGCATCGGGCGGCCGATCCTCCCAGACCTCGAGCGCATTGCCCTGAAGATCCTCCCGCAGGAAGTTCGCCTCGGTTCCCTTCTTTTTCAGCGACTTGAGGTTTCCGGTGTCCTCGTCGATCGCGATTTCCACCGAACTGTTGGCCAGTGTCAGCCCCGACACAACCAGGTCCGTTGAGAACTCGGGCCGGTTCTGGCTTGGAACTAAACGATACTGCTTGAACCCAAGGCCGGGAACTTCTTCTGCGAAGAAAATGGCCTTGTCGGTTCCGTCCTCCTTAATGATTTGGTAGGGAACGGAGCGCCCGGCGATATCGATTATCCTAAACGACTTCGAGCCAGGGAGGTCTCTCGAATTCAGAGAAACCAAGTCCGTCCTTTCCCACGGCGACGGGTTAAAAATCAGGATAGCCCGGCCTTCGCCCTCAGTGTTGGCCCGACGTGCGATCGAAGCCAGCGCTGAATCCAGCAGCTTGCCGCCCTCCAATTTGATGTCCGCATAATCGGTCGCCGCATCCCGATAGACTTGGCCGACTGCCGACCCATCAATGTTGTCGTGAACCTGACCGAATAGCAGTTTCTCCCATAACTCCTTCAGCGACTCCTGCGGGTAGGAGTGCCCGAATTGTGTGGCCACCGCCGCAAATTTCTCGGCATTCATGAGCAGTACTTCACATCGGCGATTGTCGCGCTTCACTTGGGAGTCGGTGGTGAAAGTGCCGCGATGCGTTTTGACATAGAGTTCATCATTGACCACAGGAAAGCTCGCGCTTGCGGGCAGCGCCTTGATGGCTTGGAAGTAATCCTGGGCCTTGGAGAAGCGGACTTTTGGAAAGCTGCTGTCGTGCATCAGCGCTGTGGCACGGTCAACCATCTCAGGCATCGGGCCGCCACCATGGTCACCGTGCCCATAAAGGATCAGGAGCTTATCCACCCCGTGCTTGGATTTAAGGACATCCAATTCGCGGAGCATATCATCGCGCATGACTTGCTGGTTGTAGTCCCCAACCGTGTGGAACGCCAGTACGCGCGAGCCGTCCGAGGCCTGCCACCAGAACAGGTGATAAGGGAACGGCACGGGTGGATCGTTCCGCTCCACTTGCCATTTCAGCTTATGGGTTACGAAATAGTCGATCCCGCACTTTCGGTAGATCTGGGGCATGTTCCAGTTGAAGCCAAACACGTCAGGCAGCCACCCCACCTTCACGTCCACACCAAATTTCTCTTTGAAGTAACGCTTCGAGTAGAGATGCTGGCGCACCAGGGACTCGCCGCAAGGAATGTTGGTGTTGTGCTCTACCCAATTCCCACCCACGATTTCCCACTGGCCTGCCGCCACTTTTGCCTTAATTCGCTCAAAGATGTCCGGGTAGTACCTCTCCATCCACTTATAGAGTTGTGCGGCACTTTGGGCATAAACGAAATCGGGGTGCTGGTCCATGATCTGCAAAACGCTCCGAAAAGTCAGTGGACACACCTCGTGGATGGTTTCGCTCCTGGGCCACAGCCAGGAAGGATCAATGTGCGCGTGGCCAACCAGGTAGAACTCCCCTTCTTGCGAGGACAATTTCGCCGTCAAGCAGAATAGGAAGACAGAAACCAGGAGAATCTGCACGTAAATCCGACGCTTGAGCATTCACACCTCCGTCAAGTCACCAGCGGCTTGTCTGCGCGGTTTAGTCTAACGGAATGGAACGGAACAGTGCTCCTTAATCTCGGAACTCAGCATGAGATCTTCACACCTCTCCGCCCACTCGACTATGCCACTCTTGGGTGGATGAGCGAAGTAAATTATTGCTCTAATTAAGGCCGAGGCTACCGGTGAGGTTCGGGAATTGTGGGCCTTACATCTCTCCGAAGTTATAGCCCACCCAGACGGTGCCGCCAATCACGTGGTCGTTGCCAAACTGGTTCGTGAGGCCCGGCACCTGGCGGAAATCAAACTGTGGCCGAACGAAAATGTGTGGCTTTACATAGAACTGTACGCCGGCTCCCAAATGGACCTGGAAATGGCTTGAATTGCCCACGGGCGTGGTCTGCGTCGTGCAGACTGCGGTGCCCACGCAAGAAGTCTGTAAATATGAAAAGCCCGATCGCGTACCGCCAATTCCGCCTTCCAACCGTAGTTGCAGCCGCTTGTGGTTAATGGGGGCGTAGATCCCGTTGAAATCGTAGAAGAGCTGCCGGTACTTCAGGGGGCCGTAGTCGCCCTTGGTGGGTTGGAAGTTAAGTGCCGCCCCGATGCCGATATGTTTGCTCAGCATCCCGTCCCCCTCAAAGCCCATGAGGAGCCCGCCCAAACCGGGCGTGGGCTCACAAGTGGTATCCGCGGGCGAGGGCGTGCAGCCGAGAAAAGCGTTGGCGGACGACGCATTCTCAATGCCGGTCCCAGTCGCCTTGTCGTGGACGCTGCCGAAACCAACGGCCACATCGAACGAGCCCTGCGCTTGGAGCAGCGGAACCGAGCCCAGCAGCAGGATCAAGGGAAGAAAGGCGCGGAGAGGTTTCACTTTGTGTTCTCCTGTTCATCAACTTGAGCTCATCATCATTCAGACGTAATGCCCTTGAAACAGACGGACAGCCACGCCGGCCCGAGAGATGTTGGCTGCTTCCAGGGGCGCGGTTCCGTGACAACACTTGTTAAGACGTGATTTGTGCCAGGATAGTTGCCAGGAAAACAGCACGCCGGCCCTTGCCCGCGCACGGCCATTGACGTTGGCGTGCTCCACTCCTGCGGCGAGCTAGCTAAAACAGGTGATCACCAGAGTTCGAGTGCAGTGAATCCTGCAGGGACTGCCCATCGTTATTGCCGTTTAGTTGAGTCGAGTCCTTTCACACCACTCGCCTGCATCTCATAGTAAACAGAAATGGGCTGGAGTTGGTTAGGGTGGGCGTATAATCCTGGGTCGACCTTGACGGGGACGAGCGCGTCCAGTGCAAGGCGGAGGGCAGTACTCTGCCAGCACAGGTGTAGCTCTTTGTCAGAGGCCAGAGATTCCTGAGCAGTGCCTTGCCAATGCCTGCCCGCGGAGTTAATGTCTCGCCCCGAGAATCAGAACTTCGCAAGGAGAAGCGTCCCATGGCAACGGCAAAAGAGAACGAGACCGATTACTTCGGGTACAAGGGCGACAAGGTCGCGGATTCGCGAGTTGAAGCCTGGGAATTCATCGTGGGTGGCGGAGCGGGGTTCAACCAGTTGAACGGACTTTACACGGTTGAGAATCCGGCGGGGAAAACCCCCGACAACGCCCAGCTCTTGAGCGCCCTCCGGCATCTGAAGGAATTCATCGACAGCTTCGATTTTCTCAAAACGCGCGCCCATAAGAGTTTTGTGGTGACCGGGGTTCCCTCTGGGGCGCACTGTCGCGCCTTGAGCGAGCCGGGAGTCCAGTATGCGTTGTACCTCCACCACGGCAAAGGCGGCAGGGGTGGCGATTACGAGGTGGTGCCCGGCAAGTATGGCGAAAAGCTGGTGGTGAGCCTTCCCGCCGGCTCCTACAAGATGGATTGGATTGATCCGGCGTCAGGCTCGGTGGTGGGCACGGAAACATTCACACATTCGGGTGGCGACCGGACCCTCACCACCCCTCAACACGCCGTGGACATCGCGTTGCGGATCAAGCGGGTCTAGTGGGTAGCTTCGTCAATAGTTCATTGAGCCTGGGATCCAACCGAAAGCGACCGGTCGATCCATCTGTTCGTGGTCCCGTGCCGCTTTCCATCATAAATTTCTCCTTCCCAAAGTCTTAATCTCGCACCCTAGTCTGTGCTCCGCGTTTCTCTCTGGATTGAGATTGCCAGCATCCCAGAATAGCTTCAGCAGCGTCATGAGCAGCGCGCGGCAGTGCCATGGCCTGAGCGTTTTCGCGAAGGCGGAGGCGATCTTCGGGGCTCGAGAGAAGGTGATTCAGAATCGCTGAGATGTCCTTAGTGTGGCGCGCCCAGCAGCCTACCTGCCATTTTTCGATGCAATCGCAGAGACGACGCTCATTGCCGGGCAGGGGGGCAAAAGCCACCAGCGGCAGCCCGGCATTGATTGCGTCATTCACGGTCGAAGCTCCCGGCTTGCTTAACAGCAGATCTGCCGCCGCCATCCATTCATCAATATTGTTCACCCAGCCGAGTACTCTGGAATAGGGATCGTCTTGACAGCGCCGCTCCAACTCTCTCACCAAGCGCGCATTTCTGCCCCCGATAAAAACCGTCTGGACCGAATGCCAGACCCTTTGGAGTTGAGGGAGTATCTTGTCTGGGTCTCCAAAACCTGCCCCACCGAAGAGAACCAGGAGCACTGGCGTATGCTCGCAGAGTCCGAGCTTTCTGCGCGCCGACTGAGAGTTTGGGAGGGTGGCAAAAGCCGGATCGACAGGCATGCCCGTAGCGTGGACTTTTGAGGCCGGTGCGCCTGCGGCAAGGACTCGACCTGCAGCGTCGCCGGGCGGGACGATGAACACATCCACTTCCGGCTGGACCCAGGCGCGATCCACATCCATTCCGCACGAAGCCGCCAGGAGAAAGTCCATCCGGTAAAAGCGTTTCATCAGGACGGCCAGCTCGCACATGCCAACTTCTGTGGCAATGACAATATCCGGTCTTCTGTCCCGCAGAAAGCGAAATAGAGGTTGTGCTCCGCAGCGATAGAGCCAGCCCGGTGTGGTTGCTTTTGACTTGTGCTGAATACCTTCGATCCATCCCCAGAGCCTTGGCCATATGCTGAGCAGAATCAGGTAAGAATTCTGGTAGGCGCGAAACCACCGGGCACACAGGCTCAGCGCATCCAACACTTTGCACCGTCCTTCTGGAGCGATAGAGGAAAATCCAGCCTGAAGCGCGTAGGCAGTTCGCGTGTGTGAGGCACCATGTAAGACATTCAGGATCAGGATTTTGGGTCGTAATGCCTGTCGGGAGGTTTTGATTTGGAAAGAGCTCAGATCCTGTTCTTGCAAGTACTTCTCCTTTTCGAACGTCCCCAATGCCGCCCAGCGACTATGCGCAGTTCAATGCGGGGTGATCGTTCCTGACTGTCCTTTTGGTGGCCGCTTCGTAAAAGCGATGATGGGAATCAGGACGAGAGCCAGGACGCCCAGATATTGAAAGACCCGAACCAGCGCCACCATGCTGGCTTCGCGTTCCACCAAGCCAAAAAGGGCGGCATAGGCTTGCTGGTCGGCCAACACCGGGCCAGAACCCGCAAACAGGCCCCTCAGCCCACCGACCAGTCTCAGCGCCGAAGGGGAGAGCTGTGAGATATTGGCGACCAGTAAGTTGGTGTGCTGCTGCCCTAGGCGCGTCAGCATCGTAGCGACCAGGGAAATGCCAACCCCGCCGCCGATGTTCCGCATCATGTTGAACAAACCGGTGGCGTTCCCCATCCTCTCTTTAGGAATGAAAGCCATGGTCAAAACCATGAGCGGCACAAACACTAACCCCATCGAAAGACCTTGAATGAACTCCGCCCAGAACACATCCCAGTAACCGACGCTTAAGTTGAACCCCATCAACCGATAGAAGGAAAAGCTGAACGTCAATATTCCGCAGACGAATACCTTGCGAGGATCGAACCTACTCACCAGGGAAGAGGCTACAGGCATGGAGAGAGCCGCCCCTAACCCCATGGCTAGCATGGCCACGCCCGCTTGCACCGACGGATAACCAAGCAGTGTCTGCAGCCAAATAGAGATGGTGACCTGGCTGCCATACATCACCAAGCTTGCGATTGCCATCACCGCAGTGCCGGCGGCAAAGGGCGCCTGTCTGAACACGCGCAGGTCGGCAACCGGATCTCGTGTAGTTAACTCGCGTGTCACCCATGCCAGGAGCCCCACCGCAAAGGCCACTGCCAGGACTACGATGAATCTCGAATCCAACCAGTCCTCTTCCTGCCCCTTGTCCAACATGATCTGGAGCGCGGCCACCCAAAGAACCAGTGTTGCCAGTCCCCAGGAATCGACCGGCGCCGAGGAACGCCGGATATACGGTGGGTCTTTCAGGAAGGCCTTGATCATGAAAACGGAGAGCAAACCCACCGGCAGGTTGATGTAAAAGACCCAACGCCATGAGTAGTTGTCCGTGAGCCAACCACCCAACACGGGTCCGAGTACAGGCGCCACAATGACCCCGAGTGCGAAGATCGCCATGGCTTTGCCGTGTTGCTCGCGAGGAAACGCTTCCAGCAATACCGCCTGAGATAGCGGTTGCAGCGAACCGCCACAAGCGCCCTGAATAACACGAAAGGTCACCAGCAGACCCATGCTGGGAGCGATGCCACAGAGCAAAGAGGCGACGGTAAAGCCCGCAGTGGAGACAATGAGCAGATTTTTCCGTCCAAAGTGATTGGCCAGCCATCCTGAAATCGGAATGACAATACCGTTGGCCACCAAGTATGACGTGAGCGCCCAAGTAGCTTCGCTGGGTGTCGCCGAGAGGCTTCCCGCGATGTGCGTCAAGGAGACGTTGACGACGGTGGTGTCCAGCACTTCCATGAAGGTCGCGAGCATTACGGCCGCGGTGATGAGCCACGGACCCTCGGCAAGACTCGCGGCGCGCCTGGTTGCCGCCGGCTGCCCACCCTGCTCAACTTGGGTAAGGGCGGTCATCGGCTGTCCCCCTCGACGGGAATTCCCAGGTGCTCACAGAGTGCTCGTGCAAAGGGGGAGGTGCAGAGGAAACGCCCATGGGCTCGCCAGAGGGCGAGAAGGGCTTGTTCGCCGGCGCGGTCCGCACAGGTGATACCATCCAGATCGATCTCAACAGCGTCTTGGGTTGAGCAACACCGGGCGACTGCTTTGGGTAGACATTCTGCCCATTCCGCGACCAGTTGCCCGTTCAGGACAACCTTGGTTCGATCTCGGAAATAGAGCACTGTGGTTCGTAGCACGACCAGGGTAGGTGCAGTTTCCTTACCAAGCGCCGTTGGCGCGTAATCCTCTGTGATTTCTATACTTACGAGTACTCACGGGGTGTTGAGGGAGGTCGCGAGTGCCCGAATGTTGGCGGGTTTGCCCGATAGTTGGCGATGGTCAAGGTAATTCAGAAGGGTGATGAGACAGTCTAATGTTCAGGAGGCGCATTCGATATTGGAGTGTTGTCCGCTTGAGGCCTAACAGTGCTGCCGCGCCTCCCGGACCACCAATTCGCCCGTTCGTTTTCCTTAAAGCTTCCAGAATCGCCTCGCGCTCGACTTCCCGGAGGTTAAGACTCCTGGCTGCGTTGGTAGAGGTTCGTCCTGTTCGGGGCGGCTTCAGTTCTTCAAGGGGCACTTCGAGGCACTCCCCCGTGGTAAGAATCACCGCCCGCTCGATGATGTTCTGCAATTCCCGGATATTCCCAGGCCATGTCCACTCGGTCATGGCCTGCAACGCCTTGGATGGAATTTCCTTAATCCTTTTCTTCATGCGGCTGGCGTATCGAGCAACAAAGTACTCAACCAGAACGGGTATGTCTTCCCGTCTCTCGCGCAGGGGTGGCAACAGGATGGGGAAAACCGCCAGCCGGTAGTAGAGGTCTTCGCGAAACTCTCCGCTCCCGACCATTTGCGAGAGATCCCGGTTGGTGGCGGCGACCAGGCGGGCGTCGACCTTCAGCGTCCGTGTGCTTCCCAGCCGTTCGAATTCCTTTTCCTGCAAGACTCGGAGAAGTTTGGGCTGAAGGTCCAGCGCGATGTCGCCAACTTCGTCTAGAAAGAGGCTCCCCCGGTGCGCCAACTCGAAACGCCCGACTTTCGTCGCCACCGCGCCCGTGAAGGCGCCCCGTTCGTGCCCGAAGAGCTCACTCTCCATGAGGCCGGAGGGAACCGCCGCGCAATTCAACTTCACAAACGTATGATCGCGGCGCGAACTCTTGTTGTGAATCAATCGCGCGACGAGCTCTTTTCCGGTTCCCGTTTCACCCATGAGCAGGACGGTGGCGTCGGTCTTGGCGACAACCTCCGCTTTGCTCAGGGTCTCGCGCAAGGCGCGACTCTTGCCGACGATGTCTTCAAGGTTGTGGTCATAGCGGATCTCATCTTCCAGGTAGGTTTTCTCGGTGTTCAGTTGGTTCCGCGCTTCAGCTACCTTCTCATAGGCCAGAGCATTTTCCATTGCCAGGGCCACCTGGTCGCCAACCTGCAGAAGTAAGCCAAGTTCTTCTTGCGCGAACGTGGATTCTCCCGTGCTTCCGAGTGTCAAGATGCCAAGCGGCTTGGAGCCTAAGACCAAGGGAATGGAGACCGCGGAATGGATGTTTTCCGCCTGCGCCGGCGAAGCGAACTTGGGAGGCAGTTGCGCGATCTCCTCGCGGTTTATGAGGCGGGGCGAACGAGACCGGATCTCCTCAACTTCTACAGGTGTCAAGTCCAATGATTGTATTTTCTCTATGAACCCACGATTGCTGGGGAAGTCCATGCCGACGCAACGTAGCCGTGGCGAGCCCTCTTCAAACAACCACAGGCCCGTGTACTCGTGGTGAAAGCAGTCCCGTAGCGCGGAAGATACGGCCTGGAAAAGATCACTTAGCTCCAAGTGAGAAATGACGCTGTTGTTCACCTGCAACAATAGCCGCAGCCGGTCACGTTCACGCGTCAAGAGTTGCTGGGAGGAGCGAGCCTCCTCGAAATTCAGAGCATTTTCCACGGCGACCGCCACGTGGGCGGCGACCGTCGACATCAGCTTCAAATCCTCTTCGTCATAGTCCTTCTGGTGAGTGGTCCCAAAAACCAGTATGCCGAGCCGCCGTCGTGGGGATGTTAGGGGGAGCAGGCACATCGACCGGACACCGTGTGCTCGCGCATGTCCGACGAGATCGGTAAACCTCGTCTCTTTCTCGATATCATTCAGAATGATCGGTTTCTGCTCTTCCAGCAAGATCATTGCTGAAGACTCAGCCGCAGGGATTTCTCTCCCAACTTCTGAGTCGTAGGACAGCTGAGTCTCGAAGGCGAGTAACTGAAAGACCTGGCGCGCGGCATCGTGAAGAACCACGCCGAGGAACTCGAAACTGACCACTGATGGAAGGAAGCGGGCGAGGTCCTCGAGGACCCCCTTCAGGTCAGGCTGCGAGGCAATAATGCCCGCTGCTTGTCGCAGTGCCTCGTAACGCTTTTGCTGGCCTTCGCCCCCGTCAATGTGTTTCAATCCCAAGCGACCCTCCTGTGGCTGCCAAGAGCACCATTACTCTAACATGGGAATAAGGTGCAACTCCAAACGCTGCGGGCGACCAACGCGTCCCCAATTCGCCGATAAGGTTGTCGAAAGCAGTAGACACCGGGCTCGCAGCGCGGGCGGTTTGCGCCGACGGGTCATGCCGAGCGTAGCCGCCTTGCGTTTCGGCTGAGATCAGTGTTCCAAGGCTCGCTTTACCGTCCGCTTACGGACGATGTCTGCGCCGGCCGCCGGTATTCTCATTCCTGGTGCATGCGGGTTGCATTACGGCCTGACCATTCCAATCATGAACAACTATCCTCTGAAGGTCCGATAAGGGGGGGAGGGCACTTCGACCAAAACCGAAATGCCCATTTGGCTTTGGTGACTGTTTTTTGAGGCTTGCAGCATTCGAGCGGGGTTGCGGAGAATCATCCATAGCTTATTAACTAAAGGTCCGAATGGCACAACCAGGATGCCTCCGCTCATATGATTCAGACAATTTGACAGGTGGAATCTTTACTGTCTGTTCAAAATTGCTCACTTCGTAAGAATTGTGACATTATATTCACTTTCGACAGCGTCTGGATAGCGTCCACAGCGCGGCCCCGTGGCCGCAACCAAAGCGAGCTTCTCCGTGTTCTCCGAGCCTCCAAAGCCTCAACACAGAGAGCACGGAGGATCTCAGTGGCCTCTGTGTTAAGTTTTCATCTGGCCACGGAGAACACGGAGGCATTACTGGCGCGAGAAGAAATCTTCGCGCGCCAACAAGAAGTTTCGAATTAGTAGTACAGATTACTATCGACAGCCCATCCGACACCATTTTCCCCACCGGACCCCGTCTCTTATCGGCGAATTGGGGATATGATGCATCTTGCCTCTTGACACGTGGACGGAAATCTGGTAGCCTACTGGAGTTGACGTATGCTGAACGCACCGCCAGACTACTTCCGGGGGATCCTAAATCGGCCCCCGGGCGGCGGGAGATTGGCACAAAATGCAAAAAAGATACTAAATAGACGGAACGAACCGAAGATTCTGTTGCAAATAAAGGGGTTAACGTTCTCAGGGGCTCAAAAACGAACCGAATTCTGAGTGCGAAAAGCGCCAATCAAAGCGAAAAACACGGCCCAGAATCGAGGAGCTGTGCGGCATTGAGTGAAACGAAGCTGGAAATTGGAAACTGGAAATTAGAAACTGGAAAATGGAAATTGGAAACTAAGGCTGCCAGTTTCCAGTTTCTAGTTTCCAGTTTCTGCTTTCTGGTTTTTCGGCGCCGTAATGGGCAAAACCATGCAGGATGTCACTTCTACGCCGCGCACCCGAAAAGCTCCCGATCGTTGCTCGCCGGTGGGATTTCTAGTACTATCCTCGCGCCTAAACGAACACGTTTTATTTCTAGCAGGGATGCGAGTCGTCTTTCAATCCGCCGTTCGGTTTTCGATCCTCTGGACTGAGGTTTGCAGGTTATGAAGCAGATGATCAAGCGCCTGATCATTTCTTTGCTGATTCTACTCCTGCTCATCATCGTCGGCGGGGGCGGCTGGCTGTACTGGCGGGTCCGCGCGAGCCTTCCCCAACTCGAGGGAGCGATCCAAGTTGCCGGGTTATCAGCGCCGGTCGAGGTCTTACGCGACGCGCGCGGCGTTCCTCACCTTCGTGCCTCCTCGCTCCAGGACCTGTTCTTCGCACAAGGTTACGTGACTGCGCAAGACCGCCTGTGGCAGATGGACTTGAGCCGGCGGTTGGCGGAAGGAGAACTCTCAGAGGTTTTTGGCGAACGGACGCTCCGGCTTGACCTCGAGAACCGAACCTTGGGGTTCCGGCAAGTTTCTCAGCGCGCCCTGGCAGAGCTCAGTCCTCAGGCGCGCGCTCGACTCACGGCGTATGCCAGCGGGGCCAACGCTTTCATCGCCAGCCACAGGGACCGCCTGCCCATAGAATTCCTCTTGCTCAATTACCAGCCTCGGCCATGGGAGGAGATCGATTCGCTTGGCGTGGCACTGAATCTGGTCAAGACGCTCAACACAACTTGGCGGAGGGATTTGATGCGCGAACGCATCCGGGCAAAGCTTGGCTCTGAGCTTTCCGCCGATCTCTTCCCGGACCACTCGCCGTTGGATGAGCCGGTGGCTGAACTTCCCCCTGGAAGGAAAGTGTCGCCCCAAAAGAAACAAGCGGATCCACCGCCGAACTCCGCCGACCTCGACTCCACCTTGCTTGATGAGCCGGAGGCTGGACTGCCTCCTGGAAATCCGGCTATACCCCCAAGGAAACAAGCGATTCCACTGCCGGGCTCCGGCGACCTTGACCCTACCTTGGCGGCGCTGCTTTCCGCAGGTGGCGACAGCAATCCAGGGCTGGGAAGCAACAACTGGGTTGTTAGCGGCGCTCACACTCAGTCGGGCAAGCCGTTG
>Ga0208038_1001444_pt1 | contig 12805 bp, 9 predicted proteins | sample June2015DPH_16_1_FD_184714 | JGI IMG/M metagenome (GOLD analysis project Ga0208038, IMG submission 184714) | Peatland microbial communities from SPRUCE experiment site at the Marcell Experimental Forest, Minnesota, USA - June2015DPH_16_100... | ecosystem: Environmental > Terrestrial > Soil >...
TACGCATTGGGTAGTGGGTCAATTTGATGTAGAGGCGGCTTTACGCCGCCATTTGGCGAGATAAACTCGCCGCTACAGCATCAAATTGACCCGCTACCACGCATTGGCGCAACTGTACCAACACCCAAGCGGCTTGTCAAAGGCCAACCGGCGGTGTCCCAGTCCCCTGCCAGTAATCCCGCCACTGCGGGTAGGTAGGTAGCTAGCCTTCTGCGCTCAGCACTGTTCTTCAGACCGCTTCGCGGTCGAACGCTTGGAGGGCCGATTCCAGGCTGTTATGAATCTCGAAGACGGTAACGAGACGTGTGATTTGCAGCAATTGATGCACGCCTTGGGGCAGGCGCAGGAGCTTCAGATCCCCTCCTTGTTTGCGCATCGAGGTCAAGCTCGCCACCAGCGTCCCAAGGCCGACACTGTCAATGTAGGTGATCTCCCCGAGGTCGAGGATCAAACGCCTGGAGCCGGCATCGATCAGTTGTTTGATCTTACTGCGAAGAGTCTCGGTCTCGCGCCCCAGGGTAATACGTCCGCGCATGTCGAGCACGATTATTCCGCCCATCAGCTTTTCGACAATATAGAGAGGCATGAAGAACCACCTTCGATGTTATGAACTGCTGTCGTCATTGTCCCGACTTCCGACTGCTTTCGGCTTATCGCGTTCCACCCGCCTCCTGACTGCTGGGGACTGGGGAAGAACAATAAGCAGCAGGCAGCGCGCAATATGTAATTCAGAATTCAGAATTCAGAGTTTCCCCAACCCCTGGCTATGGCACGGGCGTGGGGGCAATCACCCAGCGGTTACGGTGCAGGAAATCACTCACCGTGCCGATATCCGGTTCGTCGCACACCACCAGGCGGCAAAAAACCTCTGCCGTCCCCACCTTGGGCTCCACCTTCGCAGCCTCGCGGAAAGCGGCCAGGGCATCCTTCTTGCGCTTGAGCTGCCACAGGGAGATAGCCTGAAGGGCCAACATGGAGGCGGAGTCCGGTTCGGGCCCCAGCGCCATGGCGGCTTCTGCAAGCGCCCCCTCGAGGTCATGCTGCTTCCGGAGGATAAGCGCCAGCAGGCGGTGCCCCTCGGCCGCCTGAGGCTGCTCTGCAATGAGCGCACTCGCCTTTGCACTGGCTTGCTTCAAATCCCCTCGACGCACCAGTCCCATGACCAACTGCTCTTGTGCGGGCAGAAAATCCGGGTGCAGGCGAGTGACTTTCTCCAGCAGGTCCGTGGCGCTGCCGGCTTCCCCGGCCTCATTCAGCAATACCGCAAGCTGATACTGGCTCTGCCAATCTTGCGGATCCAGCGCCACGACTTTTTCCAGCATGTTGCGCGCTCCAGCGGAACGACCCTGTTGGAGGAAAATCTTCGCCATGCCCGCATACGCCGGGGCGAGGTCAGGAGAAACCTGGATGGCTTGCTGAAAATTCTCTGCCGCCTGCGCGTATCGCCGCTGGAAGAATCGGATTTGGCCGAGCGCGAGATACGCTTCGCCTTCCTTTGGGTTGAGCTTCAATGCCTTTTCGTATTCTGCCGCGGCCTTGTCTTCTTCTGCTCCGGCGAAGTAGGCCCGGCCGAGGGCCACGTGCGCTCCGGAATTATCCGGCGCCAGTCGGACAGCCTCTTGCGCCTCACTCAGAGCGTCCTCTTTTCGTCCCCTCTCCAAGTCGATCTCGGTCAGGATTTGCCGAAGCGAGGCATCTCGAGGCCTGAGCGCAGCCAGCTTTCTAAACTCCCCGGCGGCCAGCGCGCCATAGTCCTGGAGCGGCGCCCCCCTGGCGCGCTGCGAAGCTGAAGACTGGTTGCTCAAGGCCCAGGCGGTCATGGCCAGCGCATAATGCGCCTCCGCGTCCGAAGGGTCGAGGCGCGTGGCCACTTGCAGTTCGCGCAATGCAGCCTCATCCTGGCCGCGCGCCCGCAGAGTCAGGCCCAGGCCGCGGTGCGCCATCTCGAATTCCGGTTGCAGGTCGATGGCCTTACGAAACGCGGCTTCTGCGCCTGCCGCGTCATTTCGTGAAAGCAGGTCGAAGCCCTTGTTAACCGCCTCGGCGACTCCCGGCAAAGGCTGAGTGGCGGCCGGTAAGGCGGTCTGGGGCGACATCGCGGACGCCCGGGCAGGCTGCAAGCCACTTAGGAAAGAAAGCCAACCAGCCAGGACCAAAATGACTCCCGCGCAGCAATGCATAGGGCCTTTCAATCCGGCAGACTCCGGGCTTTCGGAAGCGTCAGGGCGCCAATCGAATCTGCTCGGGATCACGGATAATGATTTCGGGTCTTCCCTGATACACGGTAATGGGCCCGCGGATTTCAATTTGCCTCCCTGCCAGGGATGCGAGATCTCCAAACTTGTTCTTGTCGGAGGAGAAAATCACGCTGGTGAATGGACAGTCACGATAGTCTTCGCAAAAGTCGAGAAAAGTATTGCCGCCCCGCGAGGCGAAAACCCTCACCACGCGTCCGGAAACGCAGCCCGTCTCGCCCGCGTGCGGAGCGGCGTCGTGGAAGTCCACGCATCCTGCCATCTCTCCTGGGAAGGAAGAACGCGAAGCAAAGGAAGATGTGGTTGAGGGAGAGCGGCCGGCGCGGCGACCCACGAAAACTCCCAGGCAGAAAACTACCAGAACAATCACCGCCACGAGTATCTTCTTTCGCCTCATCTTGAGACCTTGGAAAACAATTTCACATGGGCAGGCCCCCCTGGGAGTACGGGCTTCCCCGATTTGACTCGTAGCGCTGGCCTTCAGGCCAGCACCTGCCGACCCTTCGCTGCGCTCAGGGCAGGCTCTAAAGGTCGGCGCTACGCGCAGAATGGGACACGGCCGGCCTGCCTGGGAGCACGGGCTTCCCCGCTCGAACCCAGGCAGTATACCAGAGACTGCTGACGAACGAAGCCCCGGCTTCCAGCCGCTTCTCTGCCAGCGGCCCTGCAAGTTTATAGAACGTCGCATAGTACTGGGGATCGAGGTAGTTCCGGCCTGAAACCGCGAGGTGATCGGAGGCGAAGACCACATTCCTGTAAGAAAAGCTTTCCGTCATCTCTCGGAAAATGCGCGCGCGCAGGTCCGGCTCGAAAATCGCAGGCCGGGGCCTGAGTCGCCACCCATCCGCGAGCGCATTCACCAGGTCGGTCTCGAAGCGAGCGTGAACGCCTTTTTGGCCGGTGAATTGGCCGTCGTAGTTCTTGATTGTGTGGAGAGGCTGGGTGAGATCGGCGGCGTAATGCGCGGCGAAAATCGCGTCGCGGTCCGCATCCTCCCAACGCCGGCGCTGAAGTGAATCGGCCAGGCGCAGCGTGAAGCGCTCAATCTGCCAAATCGAGTCGCCATGCGGTAGCTGCCAGTGCGTGGGCCCTGCCCTTTCCACTACGAATTGCCGTCGGAGGTTGAGAAACGGGAAAGAGTCATCGGCGTCAAGGTCGGTGTAATGATGCGGGCGCTCCGAGGCATCATCGTTCGCCAGGAGATCAGGATCAATGGCGTGCTCTACCAGGTATTCTTTGCGCGCCAGGAAATATGAGCGAAGCGGCTCGGGCAGATTCTCAACCGCGGCAGCATTGATCAACTTGTGCCCGCGCTCGCCCCAGGCCAATCCGGGCACGGGCAAGTTGGCAAGAGCCAGGAGCAGCATCACCGGGACTTGCAGCCACCGTTTCAAATAACCTCCTTTATTCTCAACAACATTCCCGCTTTCAGCTCGAATGTCCTTTATTATCAGCAACATTCCCGCTTCATGCCGATTCCAAAAAGTGAAGTGCTTTGTTTTCTATGAGATTCCTGCGTTGTTCCGCCAAAAAAAATCTCTTCGAATTGTACCCAATGGACGACGGGTGATAGTTGACAGATAAAGCCTGGAGGCAAATCATTCTTTAGGAGCGCCATGGTTTTTCCTCTCCAGGATGGTGAAAGCCGCCGAAGCGGATCCGGGTCTTGCGGCCATTCCACCCTGTGCTCATACGCTAGAACACTAGCTCATCAGTTGGAATTTGTCAAGCCTTAATTGTTGAGGCTTTGCCCATTTTTCCGCCTTCTCCTCAAAGGTAGCTCACAGTCAGCAGTGTAAAGTGCGGAATGCGGAGGCGTACGCGCCCCCACCCACTATCTGTCGGCTGGTCTACTGGCCTTCGGTCCCGGTTGCGGCCAATCCTACCAATCCTTGCCGAAGTGGCGCAAAAAGGCCGAGCGGCCCTCCTGCCTGGACTTGATTATTTCCCTTCGCACAGACTTGACATCTATATTCCTTTCGGTTTATATTCCGCCTGTGGAATGGGAGGTCGATTACACCGACGAATTCGAGGCGTGGTGGAGCCATCCATAAAAAGAGGACTTAACCGATGGCTAAGAACTTCAAGACGCTGCAAGCGAAAATGTCTCCTGATGCCCGGGCGCGCTCCGAGGACGAAGCCAACCAAATGATCCGGGAAATGGCTCTGGACGAGCTGCGGGGAGCGCTCGACCTGACCCAGCAACACCTGGCGGAACTCCTGCACGTTAATCAGGCGGCCATTTCCAAAGTGGAGCGCCGCTCCGATGTATATCAGCACGCTTCGGAAGATCATCGAGGCCATGGGAGGGCAACTGGATATCCGCGCCATCCTTCCCGGTGGCATTGTCCGCATCAACCAATTTGAGGACATTCGGAGGCCCACCCGTGTCAGACCCCGTCGATTATGCGCGCCTCTCCAGCAGCCATTTCAAGTATTCCGGCAAGGAGTGAAGTTCATCCACATGGTCGGGCGCCGAGTTGCCCGCGAAACCGATCACTAACAGCCGGCCCCTTTTCACCTCACTCAGAATCTGTGTTTTCATCGGCCCCCACTTGACCACCGGATGAGGTTTCAGCCCCCACTCCCGCAGGAGGTAATCGGCAGTTTCTGTGGTGCTTGCGAACGTCCCGGGGAAGATTTCCGAGTGGGTGATGATCAGACGCTTCTTCCCAACGATGGCGTCGCGGCCGATCTGGAGCCAAATCTGAAGATTATCTGTTTGGATCTGGGATTCAGTCGGACCCGGCGTGCCATTTACGTAGCCGGTGTGAACCCCATCAATGCAGAGCACACGGCTGACGCATTTATAAGATGGAGGATCTTTCAGAATCTCCCGCAACGCACCGCAGCCCGCGCTCCACCCTGCCAGATCCACCTCGCCAAACTTCAAGCCACTCTTGCTCTCGGCCTCAGCGATCAACTTCGGAAATCGCATGGGGTCCGCAAACAAGTTTGCATAAGTACTCGAACCAGCCCCAGCCTGGACGCTAACCACAGCCATTTTCCGCTGGTGCGCGACTGCAACCTCGGGGAGCCAGTCACCGCCATGAAAGAAAAACAGCAGCCTCACGCCCTGAGTATTCTTGACCCTCTCCGGGACGAACAGCGTGCCCAGTCCAAGACCCACTCGCAGGCCGGGGGGCATTTCCTTGGTCAGCCGCGGATGCTCTCTGGTGTGTTCCACCATGGGCGATGGATTCTGCGGCATCTGCGCCATGAGGGTGGAAGTGAGAAACAGCAGGAGTAGAATCCGTGAGGTAGTTGCCATCTGTGACTCCGGAGGGGTTGCCGTTGGCACCGTTGGCCTGCGACGGCGCATGCGCGAAGGTTCACTTCAAGTATGTATCGTACCAGGCCAGAACACGCTTCAGCACGTCCAACTGGTGAACCGGCTCGCTGAAAACATGCCATTCGCGCGGGTAGAGGACCAGTTCAGTATTGGCTCCCAGCAATCTCAGGCCATTGAAGAACTCCTCGCTCTGGCCGACAGGAACAACGTCATCCGTCAGCCCGTGGAGGATCAAGGTCGGCGTTTTGCAATTTGAAAGATGATATATCGGTGAGTGCGCTTCATATGCGGGCCAACGGCGGAAGGGGGTGTGCGGAAAATAGATCTTCAGAAAAGTTGGGGAGATGTCCGCGGTGCCGTCGAAGCTGACCAGATCCGTGATGCCTGCGCCCTCGACGGCTGCTTTGAAGCGATTAGTCTGCGTTACAGCCCAGGCAGTCATGAAGCCACCGAAGCTCCATCCGCCGATGCCAAGGCGGTTCGGATCGGCAATCTTCTGCGTAACGAGTGAGTCCACGCCGTCCATGATGTCCTGAAAGTCCTTGCCGCCCCAATCATCGAGATTTGCTTCAGCAAATTGCCGTCCTTGGCCTTCCGAACCACGCGGATTGGGCAGGAGAACAACAAAGCCGTGAGAAGCGAGAAGTTGCCCCCACACGTTCCAGCCGGTCGACCAGGTCATGATCGGCCCTCCGTGCACCAACACAACCGTAGGATAGGGCTCGTGCGGCTTGAAGTTGGGGGGAGTAATCAGCACACCGTAGATGGTCTGTCCATCGCCCTTGTTTTTCCATGTGATCTCCTGAGCCTTCCCAACACGAAAGCCGGCAAGCACGGGATGGAAGTTGGTCAGTTGGCGTGGAGCCTGCCCAATGGTGATTGCGCAGACATCGTTGGGCGCATCCGGCTTCTCACACAAATATGAAACGGTGCTTCCATCCGCACTGCCGCTAAAACTCGCCTCACTGGCGTCGGCGAGGACATCAGCCATCTTGGCGACCTTACCGGTGGCTGTGTCGATGCGGAGAATTTCAGCTTTGGTTCCAACCTCAGTCTCTGCGACGAAGTATTTTGAGTCGGATGTCCATTGCTCTCCGCGCAGAGTCCCATGGTAATCCTTCAGCAAGTAACGCGCGGGGCCCCCGCTGGCGGGCTGGAGTGCCAGCCAGGAGGCGATCCGCTTGGGCGTGAACTCGGGGAACGCAATCGTCTGCCCATCGGGTGACCAGCGGAGCGTGCCTTCCCAGGGGCTGACGCTTTCACTCAGCGTGCGAACGATTTCGCCGGTCGCGCGGTGAATGATGACGAGCCGCCCATGCCAAAAGGCATCGTCAAGCTTGGGCGTCGAGGAAATCCTGAGCGCAAATTCATTTCCATCCGGAGACCATTCAAAATCGTTAACCTGAAACTTTTGCTGGGGTACCACCTCCGCTTTTCGATCGGCCAGGGAAACAACCCACAAGCGCGTGAACTTGTAGTCGTGGTCTACTTCCATGGCGTCGTTGCCTTCTTGTATGCGCCTTGATTGCTCGGCGGTCGTCGTGTCCTTTGCTGTAAAGGCGATCATCCTTCCGTCTGGGGACCACTTGAAGGCTCGAACGCCACCTTTCACGTCCGTTAGTTGTTCCACCTCCCGCGTGCCAGCTCGAAGCAGATTGATTTGTGCCGCCTTCTCAGTGTTACCCTGGGGTTCGGCGGAGGAGAGGAACGCGAGATACTTGCCATCCGGCGACCAGCGGGGAGCGCTCTTACGCATGGGGGAGGCAGAAAGACTCTGCGGGGGCGCGCTGCCGTCCGCCGGGACTATCCAGATGTCGGTTATTGGGGAGCGTGCGGGCTCGCGCAGGTTGGCCGGTTCCGTGACCTCAAACGCCACTTGTCTGCCGTCGGGGGAAATCTGGAGGTCCCCGACCGCGCGGATCGCCAAGAGGTCTTCAGGCTGGAGCTGGCGATTAACTTGACCTCGAGCAGTGGTCGATAGGACGCCGAAAACCAGCACCAATCTCCTCAGGCAAATGAAATGCCTTTTCACGGCCACGTTCCTCCGGGTTCTCAGTCAATGCCATTGCGGCAGGACTTTGTGCGGGTTTCAGACGGGCCTCGCGCGTAAGGCTTACCAATCGAGGATGTGACCTGGGGATCGCGTGCGCAAGCGTGCGGGGACACAAAAGTCGATTCGCCGCACAATTACCGCCCATCCACACAAACCCGCAGCCGGAAGTGGCCCCAGCCGCCTCCGGCTGCCCCTCGTGGAGAACAACGGGTCTAAGAACACCTAGAACGAGAGCTTCAAGCCGAATTGCAGGTCACGCGGAGAACCGGCACTCCCAATCACCCCGTTGCTCGGGCTGCCAAGGAAGGAACCAGGCGTTCCGAAAGCAGGAGTGTTGAAAGCGTTGTAGAACTCACCGCGGAACTGAAGCTTGAAGCGCTCTGAAAGCTGAAAAATCTTCATCAGCGAGAGATCCCAGTTCTTGAGTCCAGGGCCCGTCAAGATATTGCGTCCCGCATTCCCAAACCGGGGATCCCCAGCGGCGAGGGCCTCACTCTGGAAGGTATTCGTAAAGCAGTTGATGTTATACCATTGCGCAACCGTCTTAGGGCCGTTGTTGCCGTTGCACGTCCGGTCGGGGAAGGCGTTCAGCGTGCCTGTGTTTGAATAGTCGGGCGAGCCGACACTGAAAGGGAAGCCACTCTGGAAACTGGTGATCCCCGAAACCTGCCAGCCTCCCAAGATCTGATTCGCAACGCCTCCCTGGTTGAGGAAACGCCTGCCGGACCCCACCGGAAGTTGATAGATGTAACTAAAGACGAGCCTCTGCGTAGCGCTGTAGGCCGAGAGGCCATAGAAGGCATCCAAGTTGTTGTCATCCTGAGGAGCGAAGTTGCCGCTTCCGGCTACGAACCCCTCATCGCCTTCGTTGTTATCGAGCGCCCGCTGCCAGGTGTAACTGCCGAGTAGGGTGAGCCCGTACGAGAATCGCTTGGTGATCTTCGCCTGCATCGAGTTGTAATTGGACTTGGCGTCAAACGTGGAGTAGAGCAAATCGCCGAAGTCGGGATACGGCCTGCGCGGTTGGAGCGGCCCCACCCCCGGTTCTGGTTGGTTTCCAAAAATGTGAAGGTCGCTGAGCCTCTTACCGTTATTGCCGATGTAATCCAACTCGAAGCCCCAGTCCTTACTTAATTGGGATTCAAAGCCGATGCTCCACTCCTGAACCCGCGGACTCCTGGAATGGTCACCCTCGAACAGGCCTACCACCTGATCAACAAGTGGAGGAATACCACCCGACGCGAATACATTCGCCGTCGTTGTTGGAATGCCGTTCGTAAGCGGCGGAGGGGAGCCAAACGCAGTGAGGTATGTTTGGGTGGGCGAATGGACCGGGTCGATCACACCAAAGTGCATCTGGTTGAAGATGGGCAGGTCGTAGAAGATCCCGTAGCCGCCGTGGAAGATGAGTTTATCAGACGGGAGGGGCCGCCACGACAAACCGATGCGAGGCGCAAAGTCGCGGTAGTCCGGGAAGAGCAGGGACTGTTGAGTACGTCCCGTGAATCCCAGAGCGGCCCGCTCCGCCGAACTGGCGATCAGGCAACGGCCGTCGCTGGTCAGCAAATAGGAGTAAAAGGGGGTCGTGCAAAGGGCATCGTTCTGGGCGCTCGGGTCGGGCGTGACCAGGGTGGCATTGCCTGGACCGGAGAATTTCGCCCCGGTTGGAACCAATGTGATTAAGTTGTCCCGCTTGTCAATTGAGGGCCGTCGATACTCCCACCGCAGACCGATATTCACGGAAAGACTCCTACTGATCTTTATATTATCCTGGCCGTAGAAGCTCCAGAAACCGCCACCCACCTGGTTAAACGGCAAAAGTCCCACCTGGCGGGTTGCGTCGGTGGGGAACCCTTGCAAGAGGTCGGTCAGATCGGAGACGCCTGTCACACCGGGAGTTTCTCCTGCCAGTCCGGAAAATTCGCCACTGTAGTCCAGTTCTCCGTGCGCATACCCGTCCGTGTACATGCGCAAGACTTGCCAGAATTGCACGTCCGCGCCTACCACAACCGAATGGTGGCCGTGGATCCAGGTGAGATTGTCACTATACTTCTCTTCCATGTCAGGGCTCGTCAAGGGGCGATTGTTGGAGTCACCAATGGTAGCGAAATTGACCAGGCCGAACAGTGGGAACCCCTCGCTGGGCGGAACCACCGGGACCAGATTCGTTATTCCAAAGCTCGCCATGTACCCTGCAGCCCGCGGGCACGCCTCGCAGTTGGAGTCGAGCCAGTTGCGCTGGAAGCCAAATCGCCCTTCATTCAAAAGGTTCGGAGAGAAGGTATGCGTCCATCCCAGGGCAACATTCTGCCCTCGAAAATAGATGTTGTCGGCGAAGCCGGGCAGAGGGCTTGAAGCCGTGGTGGGATCGATGCTGCTGGATTGTCCGAATAGGTATCGGCCGAAAAACTGATCTCGGGCGCTAAAGTTCTGATCGATACGAACATCAAGCTGGCTGGTATTCTGGACCAGTGGGTCCTGGTTCACATAGTTCGGAAACCCGGGCCGATTGGGTTCCGGAAAAGCCGCCACTGCTTTCGCGCCAGCCGGGTCGATGTTCGTAATAACGTTTCCCGGAACCGGCTGGCCGACGAGAACCGTTGAGTTCTGAAGGCCGCTGCCCGCAGGACAGGTGAGCAGCGATTCCGTGGCGGGCTGGAAAAGCTGACCCGTATCGAAATTCAAATTGGCCGGGCCGTTCGCCCCGCACAGGTTCATGGTTTGCCCTGTCAGGAAAGAACTGAAGTTGCCGCCCTTCTCAGCATCCGTAGGCACAACGCTTCCCAGAGAAAGCCCCTGGATCTGCCGGAGGCCTTCGTAATTGGCGAACCAGAAGGTCTTGTTTTTGCGGATCGGCCCGCCCATGGACACTCCATACTGGTTGCGGCGGAACTCCGGGCGCGCCGTCCCGGGGATTGCCTGGTTGGTCAGGGGATTGATCTGGTTAGTCGCGAAGAAATTGCGCGAATCCAGATCGTCATTTCGCAGAAACTCATAGGCGGTGCCGTGAACCTGGTTTGTACCCGACTTTGTCAACAAATTGATCGTAGAGCCCGCTGCTTTTCCAAACGCCGCGTCGTAGACATTAGTTTGAATTCTGAATTCCTGGACTGCGTCCGGAGTCGGCTGCAAGCCAAAGCCACCAAACGTCATATTCCTGGAGTCCACGCCGTCAATTAGAGTATTGTTGCTCGAGTCGCGCGTTCCGCTGGCCACGTAAGTAGTCTGGCTGAACGGCGAGCCCAGAGTAGACGACGCGAAGCCGCCATTATCGGTGACCGTGCCCGGGACGAGGATGGCCAGGGCGCCGACTTCCCGAAGGTTAAGGGGAAGGTCAACAACCTGCTGTTGGCCTACAACCGTGCCGACACTCGCGGAAGTGGTCGACACCAGGGGAGCCGCGCCGCTCACCTCCACTTTCGTGGTGACCTCTCCCACCTGAAGTGTAATATTCACCGTCGCCTTCTGATAAACGAGCAACGTGATGCCGGAGAGTTCTGTGGACTTGAAGCCTGCTTTTTCCGCAACAATCCTGTAGTTTCCTGCAGACAAAGAAGCAAAAGTGTATACCCCGGATATGTCGGTCGTGACCTTGGTCACAACTCCGGTGTCCACCTCCGTGGCAATGACAGTCACGGCGGGTACGAATGCGCCACTTGGATCCGTGACCTCCCCGGACAAGGTTGCGTTAAAGGATTGGGCGTAGCTTGGTAGCAAATTCAAGTGCAAAGCGACGAGAAACAGCAATACAATCGAACACTTCGAAAGGCTTGCGCGAAAGCAGTTTGTGGCTAGCATCGTCTAATCCCTCCTGGATGTAGATGCACACAGCAATTACAGAAAATCCATTGGATGCCAAGGCCCGGCAGAAGGCGCATTCAGTGAAACAAATGTTGCACTCGGTTTTTCCCTTGCCATAAACATAACGTATGATTTCTCAGATCGCCTGTCAAGCGATATTTTAAGGATAATTTGGGAATTCACAAGCAAAGGCACGGGCTAGCGCATAGCCTGAGCATGTCGGAGTTTCATTTTTCTAGACGAGTGGCAATGATATAATGAAACAATTGTATCAGGAATGAGATAGCGTCTTATCTTAAGAGATTCATCGAGGGAGTGTGTGATGAGCGCGATAAGAGTCGCCCACCAAAGCGGGACAACTTCTCTTCCTGCCAAGAGGATGATCGACTTGCTCAAGAACCTCAGCCCGAAGAGACACGAAATCATCCGTCCTGTGCTGGAGCATCCGCGGGAGTATGTGCTCCTTACAGTTCGAGAGTTGGCTGCAAAGGTTCACAGTGACGCAGCCACCGTCTTGCGCATCGTCAGGAACATGGGCTTCTCGACCCACCGCGAGTTCCAGAAATATCTTCACGAACTATCCATCGCTTATGCGACGCCGCTGGAGATCATGCAGGCCAGCCTGGTGGGAAAGGCTGACGCGTCGGCTCTAATCAGAGACTCGTTGGCCCATGATTTGAAAAACCTGAAAGGCTTGTCGAGCACCTTGGATGTCAACCGCGTCCGCCATCTGGTCAAAAGACTCTACGCTGCCCGGAAAATTGTACTCCTTGGGGGCGACATGGCAATCACCTTGGTGACTTTTCTCGAATACAAACTCACTATTCTTGGCTTCCCTCCTCTGGTAGCGGTAACTCCTGGTCGAGTCGCTCACGTAGTCCGATGCGTCGGCCGAGGCGACGTGGTCATCGCCATTAGCTTTCGGCGCGGTCTGCGTCAGACGATTGATGGCCTGGAGCGAGCGAAGGCACAAGGCGCATATTGCGTTGGAATTACAGACAACTACATTTCGCCTATCGCGCGTCTGGCCCACGAGTCTTGGCTCGCCTCCATTGAAAGTCCGTCTTTCGGTGGTTCCTATGTGGCGCCAATGGCATTGCTCAACGCCCTGCTGGTGGGCTGCGCCATTTACCGTCAGTCCAGAACATTGGCACTGCTCAAAAAGGCAGAGGTAGAGCAACGTACCGGCTATCGGTGGTACTCAGCGGGCAGAGATTGACGTAAAGAACTCAGGCGAATCTGGGTCCTTTGGTAGTGGCTGAAGGCACCGAGCACTGGAACTTGGGTTGAAGCATTGCACGCGGAGATGGTCACTTGTATATTACCTGTCGGTCAGAAAACCAAAATGGAAATTCCGGATTAAACGGGAGGACATAGATGCGCGTTGTGGTGATTGGTGGAACG
>Ga0208038_1001445_pt1 | contig 12785 bp, 7 predicted proteins | sample June2015DPH_16_1_FD_184714 | JGI IMG/M metagenome (GOLD analysis project Ga0208038, IMG submission 184714) | Peatland microbial communities from SPRUCE experiment site at the Marcell Experimental Forest, Minnesota, USA - June2015DPH_16_100... | ecosystem: Environmental > Terrestrial > Soil >...
GATGGCACTCTCTCCCAGGAGATTACCTTCCAAAACGGGGCGCCATTTACGAAAGACAATTTCGAGTCCACCGGCTACGCCCAGGACCGCTGGTCGCTCTCCGACCGCCTGCTGCTGGAGCCGGGGATGCGCTTTGATTGGGATGATGTTATCCGGGATTTCCTGGTCTCCCCCCGCTTGGCCTCCAGCTACCTCCTAAGCCGAAGTGGCGACACGAAGCTCTCCGGCGGTGTCGGCCTTTATGGTGACGCGACGAATCTCGATATGCTCACGCGCTCCCTGAGCGGGCAGCGCACTGACTTCTTCTACGACCTGACGGGCCAGACGCTTCTCCTGCCACCCGTTGTGACCTCGTTCGCGGTCGATGAGCGGATGCTCAAGATTCCTCGCTTCACCCATTGGAGCCTGGGCCTTGAAAGGAAGATGCCGCACTCTATTTACTTCCAACTTCAGTTCCTCGAGAAGCGAGGACGCGACGGCTGGACTTTTGTCAACCAAGGCAGCGGCTTCAGCGGCAATTTCCGGTTGGAAGGTCTGAAGCAGGACCGCTACGACTCGGTGGAGATTTCCACGCGCCACACTTTCAAGGGCAGCCACGTGGTCTTCGCTTCTTACACGCGCTCGAAAGCCCACTCCAACGCTGTCTTTGACTTCAGCATTGATAGCCTGCTGTTCAGCCCGCAGGCGGGCGGGCCGCTCTCCTGGGACACGCCAAATCGCTTTCTCTCCTGGGGTTGGATGCCCCTGCCCTGGAAGTTCGATCTCGCTTATTCGCTCGATTGGCGCGACGGATTTCCCTTCAGCCTGGTGAACCAGAACCAGCAGCTCGTAGGTGCTCCAGACTCCAGTCGCTTCCCCCAGTATTTTTCTCTGGACCTGCAACTGGAGCGGCGCATTCGCTTGTTCGGATTCTTGTGGGCGCTGCGGGCGGGATTCAACGACATCACCAATCGGTCCAACCCCACGGCGGTGAACAACAACGTGGACTCGCCGGATTTCCTGACCTACGGCGGCATCACGGGCCGCGCCTTGACGGCCAGGATTCGTCTCCTGGGCCGGAAGTAGCAAAATCCGCACGGCGATGATCGCAGAAATTCTTTGCAATACACCAAGAATTTCCACAATAGTGCTGCACGGGGGTACTTTGCTCAAAGGAGGTTGCACATGGTTTCCCCAGCGGAAGGGGACTCACGGAAGGAAGTCCAGGATCTTATAAACAGGATCAACGAGGCGTGGCAGGGAGGGCGCACAGGGGAGTTGAACGAATACTTCCACAATGACATGGTAATCAGAGGCCCGGACCTCACCGAACTGGCGCGGGGCAGGGAAACTTGCGTGAAGAGTTACGAGGACTTTGTTCAGAAGTCGCTGGTGCGCAATTTCAAGGCCTCGGAACCGGAGGTTGACCTCTGGGACGGCTTGGCAGTTGCCACTTCTTCCTGGGCAATCACTTATGAAATGCAAGGCCAGGCTTACCAGGAGCTTGGCCGCGACCTCTTCGTTTTGACTCGTGCCGGCGGACGGTGGCTGGTGATCTGGCGTGCTGTCTTGCTTTCTCCACCGCCCCAGTAGAAAGGGAGGAAATTGGGTCTTCGAACAAAAACTCTTGACAAGCTATGCTTAACATGATAGCCTAGGGAGTGATGCCAGGCGGTTCGGCCATGACCGTAAAGACCCCACGGATGAATGTCTCCGGCTTGTTTCTAAACCGACACTTTGTCATTGCCTGGCCTCTGCAACGACGATAGTAACTTTAAAAAATGGGCTCCTCAGCAGAATTTGTGGGTCGATTCTAGCTGAGGCAGGCCGCCAAGCCTGTGATAGGGCGCGACTTCGGTGGCTTTGAAGGTGCGAAAACGATGGTTTTTTCTGACCCTCAATTCTGAGCGTCGCACAGGCTGCGAGTCAGGGCACAAGCAGGTCTCTTATGCCTCCGCTGGCACGGGCCTGTTGCGACGAACCAAGGGGTAGTTTTGATGAATGTGAGCCCGCCGTCGTCGCTGTGGGAATGTGGAAATCCCGCGCCTTCTGCGGGATTTCCAAGCGCGGTGGAAACGGTGGAGAAGTCGCTCTTGCTTTTGGACTTTTCCACGGTTTCCATGGCGCGTCATTTCCACAGCGAGTCTCTGGCTCTATGCTCCTCCGTTCCTTCGCCGTTTTTTCGCCCACAAATTCCGCCGAAGACCCAAAAAAGAATTCTTAAAAATGAAGCAACAATGCGGGGATGTCTATGAAAACAAAGAACCGCTGTGGAAAACTGGGTGGCAAAGCGGGAATGTTATAGAAAACAAAGGCACTTACAAGTCTAAAGCGGGAATGTTGCTGAAAACAAAGGACGTAGATGGTATGTCGTAGGTGGTAGGTTGGCCCCCCACATACCACCTACGACCTACCACATACGGGTAGGGGGTAGGTGGGGGAAGAAGAGGATTCACGTCTCGGGATTCGGGAACCAGGATCAGAAGACGGAAGGTGGGCAGTAAGCAGAAGGCACCCGTCCCGAATTCCGGTTCAACACCCGCTGGCGCGATGGCTGTCATCCTGATCGCAAAGCCTTACTTCTATCTCGCGCACTGCGTCATTCGGCAGTATTGCAACCGAGGATTTTTCTGGTATGCTTACCACCTGCAAATGGATGATTCGTGACCGCATCGAGCGGGAAACCCAGGCGCGAGGTTGAAAGGCTTCTCCGGCCGGGCGTCAACAGTTCTGACTCGACTCTCGCCAAGCTCCTCTGGTTCGATGAGTAAATTGATCACGTCCGATAACCAAAATCTCAAAATGGAAGGGATTGTAATTCATCCCAAGCGAGGTGGAATGCCGTGTCAACGAGAATATCGAGACGAAGTTTCATGGTGGGCGCAGCCACAGCGGCTGCAGCCCTGCGCGTGATGGGGGCCAACGACCGCATCCGTTTGGGCATCATTGGCTCAGGCCAGCGTGGGACTTACCTGATGAAGCGTGCCAACGAGGTGGGTAATTTCGATTGGGTTGCCGTGTCGGACATCTGGGATGTGAGGCGCGACCAGGGTGAAGATACCGCAGGCACAAAGGTGGATAAGTATCCCGACTACCATCAACTACTCGACCGCAAGGATATTGACGGCGTCATCGTGGCCACTTTCGACCATGTCCACGCGCAGATCACAGTTGATGCCTGCAAAGCCGGCAAAGACGTGTTCGTGGAAAAGCCCATGACTTCCCTGCCGGAGCAAGGGCCGAAAGTGGTGAGAGCTGTCCGGGAGACCAACCGAATCGTCCAGGTGGGCACCCAACAGAGAAGCACCCCGCATTTCCTCGAGGCAAAGCAGAAGTTTTTTGACAGTGGACTGATTGGAAAAGTGAACATGGTGCGCACCATCTGGAACGCCAACGGGGGTTACTTGACGCCGGTGCCCAAGGGTTTCGAGCGGAAACCCGCCGGACTCGATTGGGACGCCTGCCTTGCCTGGTTGCCCAAGATTCCCTGGGATGCGAAACGCTACTTCAACCGTTTTGCTTATTGGGACTTCTCCACGGGTGGGCAGACCGGCGGGCTGTTCGTGCACATGGTGGATGTGGTGCATTGGTTTTTGAACATCCAGCGTCCTCTGGCGGCGGTGGCGATGGGTGGTATTTACCTCTACGATGACGGGCGGGACACTGCGGACAACATCAACTTCGCGCTCGAGTACCCTGAGAAGCTGAACGTGACGTTCGAGGCAACGCTGACGGACATGATCCCTGCGGGCGCGGCAGACATCGTCTTCATGGGCACGGGTGGCAGGCTCTCCATCTTCCGCTACGGCTACCGATTCATCCCCAGCAAAGAAAACGCCCAACTGGGCGAAATTTCCGGCGGGCCGACGAACGATACCCATATGGGCAACTGGCTGGAGTGCATGCGCACGCGCCAACAACCCAATGCCGACGTGGTCGCGGGACATTACGGCGCCGTGGCCTGTCACCTCGGGAATATCGCTTACAAACAGAAAAGCCAAGCTGTCTGGCGAAAGGAGTGGGAGGTATGAGCATTCAAGCCGGGGTCAACATGGAATTCATCCGGTCGCAGGACAAGTCTTTTGCTGAAGGGGTGGAGCGCGCCGCTCGGCTCGGCTACCGCTTCGTCGAGCCGATGGTCCACAACGGGCGCGAATTGCTCAGCGAAGCCGGCTACTTTCATTCTTTCTCTCTCGACGATGAGGCGGGCGAGATGAAGGACATCCTGGAGCAATACGACGTCAGAGCTTCCGGCCTCAGTGCCCACTGTCCCCTGATGCGGCCGGAAATCAGCGTACCTTACTTGCAAAAGGCCATCCGGTTTGCAGCCGCTATCGGGGCGCCGGTGGTGAATACCGACGAGGGCATCCGTCCCTCCTGGGTGAGTATGGACGAGGCGTTTCCGGTGATGAAATACACCCTCACCACGGTCCTCCGAACGGCGGACCGATACGGGATTTACATCGGCATCGAACCTCACCAGAGCATTTCCAAGTCTACCCAAGGGCTGTTGCGAATCGCCACCCTGGTGGAGTCGCCGTACCTGCGTGTAAACTACGACACCGGGAACGCCTACCTGGCCGGCGAAGACCCTTACGAGGGCCTGCGGGCTGTTAGCCACCTGCTCGTGCACCTCCACGCCAAGGACATCGCCATCGAGCATTCGGAAGCGGAACGGGGAAAGGTGACCGGCACGCCGGTGGGATGCGCCTGCGGCGATGGCGTGATCGATTGGAAAAAGGTGGTCGGCATTCTGCGTGAGTCAGGTTTCAACGGCGTCCTTTCGGTGGAGTGCGGGACCGAAGAACAGGCCCGCCGAAGCCTGGCGCATTTGAACAGTATCCTGGGAGAATAAGGGAAGTCGAGAAACGGCAAACAAGAGGCCGAACCTAGTGTCGTGAGTCAGAAGTTCGTTGATGAAATCAGCCCGCGGAGCGGGCGAAAGAGTCTAGCCCACGGCGTCAGCCGTGGGTACGCGAACCCTCCCTCTCCCCCGTCCCCTCTCCCGCCCGCGCGGGAGAGGGGTGCCGAAGGCGGGGTGAGGGCTCCTTCCCCCAGGGCTGGCGCCCTGGGCTACGATCTTACGCCCCTGCCGGGGCTGTGGAACGGCCGCCCGAAAGGGGAAGACTTTGTCATCGAACTTCTGACTCATGACACCAGCGCAGCTTCGGAACACAGTCATGAACCCTGCGCTCGGGACTTTGCTGAAGGACCTCAATGAAAAATCATTCCAAAACCACATCCGCTATTTTGCTTTCGCTGGCCACCATTCTACTTGTCGTGTCACCGGGCTTCGCGCAGGTGACGATCCCTTTCTTCAAGCCGGGGGCGATTCGCGTCCTCATCTTCTCCGGGCGGAATAATCACGATTGGCGGACCACCACGCCCTTTCTGCGGAAGGCCCTTGTCGAGAGCGGGCGCTTTGATGTCCGGGTGGAAGAAGAGCCCATGGGAATCACGCAGGCGACGCTGGCCGCTTACGACGTTCTAGTGCTCGACTACGACGGCCCGCGCTGGGGGGAAGCAACCGAGAAGGCCGTCGAGAATTTCGTGAAATCGGGCAAAGGGCTTGTAGCTATTCATGCGGCCAGCTACTCCTTCACAGGCCTCGTAGTGCTCGGCGACAACCATCGGCCCATGGGATTCAAAGAGCCGCCCTGGCCGGAGTATCTGAAGATGATCGGTGGCTGGTGGACCGAAGGCCCGCCGAAGACCGCACATGCGCCCAGGCACTGCTTTACCGTGAAATTCGTGGATCGAGAGCACCCGATCGCCAAAGGCATGGGGGAATCGTTTGTGGTCTCGGACGAGCTTTACCACAGCCACCAGATGTCGCCCGAAGCTCACATCCTGGCCACAGCTTTTGATGATCCCACGAATGGCGGGACGGGCAAGGACGAGCCGATGATTTGGACGGTCAACTACGGGAAGGGGCGAGTGATGTACACAGCCCTTGGCCACGACGTTGCCGCGGAGCAGGAGACTGGCTTCGTGAACACGTTCCTGCGAGGAACCGAATGGGCCGCGACCGGCGCGGTCACGCTTCCTGCCGATGTCAGCGCAGCCAAGACAGAACCGAAGCCCCTTCAGTTGCTCGTCGTCACTGGAGGACACGAGTATCCGACCACCTTCTATACTGTTTTCGATGGAGCGGATGACCTGCATTGGGACCATGCCGTTTCCAACCACGAAGCCTTCCGGAACGACATTCGGAGCCGGTACGACGTGCTCGTGCTCTACGATTTCTCCAATGAAATAAGCGAAACCGAGAAGACTCACTTGCGAGACTTTGTCGAGAGCGGCAAAGGGATTGTGGTCCTCCATCATGCCATTGCGGATTACCAGTCCTGGGAGTGGTGGTACAAGGAGGTGGTGGGCGGCAAATACCTGCTGAAGCCGGAGGGCGCCCTGCCAGCTTCGACATACAAGCACGATGAAGAACAGTGCGTCAGAGCGGTTGTGAGCCACCCCATTACGGCCCGTGTTGGGGCGCTCCACTTGAGGGATGAGACCTACAAGGGAATGTGGATTTCGCCCGACGTCAAAGTGCTGCTCAGGACCGATAATCCCACCAGCGACGGTCCCGTGGCCTGGATCAGTCCTTATCCAAAGTCCCGCGTGGTGTACATTGAACTCGGCCACGGCGAAACGGCACACCTGCACCCCGGCTACCGCACCCTGGTCCAGGACGCCATCCGCTGGAGCGCAGGAAGAATTGGGGAGCGGGCCCAGTGACTGGTCCCAAAACTGTGGGGATTCTATCCTCAGGTGGCGCCCGGGTGACAACCAATTCCTTCCTGTGGCTACCAGCAGCGCGGTGATAGTCCTCGGCGTGAGAAAGCAGCATCGCTACGCCCTTTTCATACTACTTTCGGGTCTGTCATGCTGAGCCCGTTCGCTTCACTCAGGGTAAACTCCGTGAAGCGTCTCGCCCTGCTGTTTGCCGGCGGAAAAGTCCAGAGCGAGATTCTTCGCGCAGTTTATCCTGAGCGGGCAGAGCGAGATCCTTCTCCCGCAGGGCGGGATCAGGATGACAGCGAAGGACTCAGAATGACAGCATGGGGGGCGAGTGCACGGATGTCACGCTGAGCGGCGCAATCGATCCGGAAAGGCAGAGCATCTATGAGAAAACTTATTTATTCGATTCTTGTTGTTGCGGCGACGGCCCTTATGTCGGCACAAAGGACGCCGTCGAATCCGGCGGGCACGGTTACTCCGCCTGTGGCCAAGAGAATCCATTCGGAGAACCACATTCATGGCGGCACTCTGGTTGATGATTATCGGTGGCTGCGCGAGAAGTCGAATCCTGAAGTGGCCGCGTATCTCGAGGCCGAAAACGCCTATACCGACGCGATCATGAAGCCTACTGAATTCCTGCAAAAGAAGCTTTATGACGAGATGGTCAGTCACATCAAGGAAACAGATGTGAATGTCCCTTATAAAGAAGGTGACCACTTCTATTATTCGCGTTGGGTGGCGGGCAAGCAGTATCCGATTTTCGGGAGAAAAAGGGAAAGCCTCGGCGCGGCTGAGCAGATCACTGTGGATGTGAATGAACTTGCGCAAGGCGAGAAGTTCATGGCCTTGGGGGCCTACGACGTGAGTGAGGATGGCAACCTGCTGGCCTATTCGACGGACAACACGGGCTTCCGGCAGTATCGCCTGCATGTGCGCGATCTGCGCACCGGCAAAGACCTGCCCGATACAGCGGAGAAGACGGGATCGATGGCCTGGGCGAGCGACAGCCAAACCCTCTTCTATACCGTAGAAGATACTGCCAAGCGTCAATACCGTCTTTACCGGCACAAGCTTGGAACCGAGGCTAAGAGCGATGAGCTTGTTTATGAAGAGAAGGACGAACGTTTCAACATCGGCGCCTCGAGGTCACGCAGCCGCAAATACATCTTCTTGACTTCTGCCAGCCATACCACCTCAGAGGTCCGTTATCTGGACGCCGCAATTCCTTCCGGCGCGTGGAAGCTGATTGCCCCGCGGCAGCAGGAGGTCGAATACTACGCCGACCACCTTGGGGACCGCTTCTACATCCGTACCAATGATAAGGGCCGTAACTTCAGACTGGTCTCTGCCCCCATCGGTGATCCCGGCAAGAAGAACTGGAAGGAGGTCGTCCCGGTTCGCGACGACGTGATGCTGTCTGGCTTCGAGCCCTTCCAGGACTTCTATGTTCTGTTTGAGCGCGAGAAGGGATTGCCGCAGCTCACCATCGTGGATTTGGCCAGCGGCGCAATGCAACGTATCCCTTTCCCCGAACCGGTCTACACGGCTTCACCGCAGATCAATCGCGAGTTCAAGACGAAGTTCTTTCGTTACGCCTATCAGTCGCTGGTCACACCCCCGTCGGTCTTTGACTACGACTTGGAGAAGCACAGTTCAATGCTGCTCAAGCAGAACGAAGTCCCTGGTGGATACGATCCTTCGAAGTACCAGTCCGAAAGAGTCTGGGCAACTGCGCGAGACGGCACCAAGGTCCCAATCTCCGTCATCTATCGCAAAGACCTGAAGAAAGAGGATGGATCGAATCCTCTGTATGTATATGGATACGGCTCTTACGGCGCTCCGCTGCCGGTGAGCTTCAACTCGAACCGCCTGAGCTTGCTCGATCGCGGTTTCGTGATGGCCTATGCGCATATTCGCGGCGGCGGAGATCTGGGCAAGCCCTGGCACGATGCCGGGCGCATGATGAACAAGATGAACACCTTCACCGACTTCATCGATTGCACCGAATACCTGGCGGCCAACAAATACGGCGCCCGCAACAAAATTGCCATTGAAGGCGGCTCCGCCGGTGGCCTGTTGATGGGTGCGGTTACCAACCTCCGTCCGGACCTGTTCAAGATCGTGGTCGCGCACGTGCCTTTTGTGGACGTGATGAATACCATGCTCGACGCCTCGCTGCCACTTACGGTGCCGGAATATGAGGAGTGGGGTAACCCTAACGAGAAGCCCGCTTATAACTACATGCTCAAGTACTCGCCGTATGACAACCTGAAGAAAGGCGCCTATCCGGCCATGCTGGTGAAGACTTCTTTCAACGACAGTCAGGTGATGTACTGGGAACCGGCAAAATACGTTGCCAAACTGCGCAGCCTCAAGACTGATAATAACGTCCTGATACTTAAGACCAATATGGCGGCGGGACACGGCGGGTCGTCCGGACGCTATGATTATCTGAAAGAGATTGCATTTGATTATGCCTTCATGCTGGCGCAACTGGGAGTGGAGAAGTAGAAGCGCGCAGGTTTTGTACCTGTCCCCGACTGTTTCGTATTACCCTTTGGCGGGAGGAGAAACTAATGCGTGGGATACTTCTGTTACTCACAGTGAGGGCCGCAATGGGTGCGCTGCCGGCAGCAGGGGAGCCACAGTTTGGGAGCAAAGAAAAGTCGGGTTAGGAAGCCTGCACGGCAGCAGGATGCACGTGGCGCTCAATTTCAACCGCCGCGCCCGAGCGTCTTTCGATTTCGAGGTCGAAGAAATTCTGTAGGTTCAGCCAGAACTCCGGGTTGGTCTTGAAGTAACGCGCCAGGCGCAAAGCGGTGTCGGCAGTAATGCGTCGGCGTTCGTGCACAATTTCACCGATCCGGGTCGCCGGCACGTGAAGCTCGAGCGCCAGCCTGTTGCTGGTAAGACCGAGCGGCTTCATGAAATCCTCCCGGAGGATCTCGCCGGGATGGACAGGAGGCATGAGAGTTTCCGGCTTGCTCATGATTACTTCTCCTCAGTGGTAACACATCAACCGGTAGCGCGTTCGAGATACTTTCCCTCTGAAGTGTCCACGGTGATGACTTCGCCCTCGCCGATAAATGGCGGGACCTGTACCATGAGGCCGGTTTCGAGCTTGGCGGTTTTTGTGACGTTGGTGGCGGAGGCCCCTTTCATCCCAGGTTCAGTCTCCACGACTTTCAGGTCCACGGTTGCCGGCAGCTCGATATCCACCGGCCTTCCCTCAAACAACTGCACCTTAATGACCACATCCGGAACGAGGTAGGAGGCGCGGTCCTCGATCACGGACTTGTGCAGGCCGATCTGTTCGTAGTTCTGCGTGTTCATGAAGAAAAAAGAATCGCCGTCGGAATAAAGGTACTGCATTTCGACTTCGTCGAGATTGGCTTTCTCGACCGTGTCCTCAGATCGGAAGCGGTGATCGATGAGCGCGCCGGTGCGCAGGTTGCGCATGCGGGCCTGAACGAAAGCACGTAGGTTCCCCGGCGTGCGGTGCTCAGCCCTGTGAATAGTGAAGAGTTCGCCGTTATGTTGGATGACCATACCTGGCCGCATATCATTGGCATTCATGATAGAAATCCTTCAAATGGAATGGGATGGGGCTTAAACCAGGGGGGAAACCCAAGCAGTCCGGTCCCGCAGCACCCCAAAAGATCATTGTTGCATCTTCTTCCTAGTGCGTCAACCCGGCGTCGTAGTCTTGTTACTGAGAATTCCTACCACTGAAATTCCACGCGCGTGCGGCGGGCGGAGAACTCCTCGTATGGCCCCACGCGTAACGTCCGGACGTGTCCCGGGTGATCCGTATAGGCCAAAACGAACGTCAGAATGTTTTGCCTTCCGGCGGGAGCGAAGTACGGGTCTGGGAGATAGAACTCCTTTTGTGGTCCAACGGTCACGTAGCGCCCAACAAACTTGCCATTGAGATAGAGCAGAGCGTCGCGGTCAGCCTCGAAGGTCAGTTTCCAGGGCGCCATCCAGCCCGGTGCGACCCCAGGCAAGGCAAATTCCGTTCGGCACCACGTGAATGCCGGAACCAGTTCGTGCGCTGGATCTGATGCCTGGTAAGACGCCGGACTCCAGGCAGCGGCTGCAAAATCCGGGTCCAGGTCCCGTCCTCTTATGGGCGCCGCAAAGCGCTGGATTTGCCAGGAAGCAATGGCTACGCCGCTTCGGGCGTCGCTGCCAATGCGCGCAAATTCGATGCCCTTCAAATCGCCCATCTCTTTATCGCCGTTGTTTGCCCCAAACGCCTCATAAGCGATTTCCAGCGTGTTTGTCCCCGCCTGGGCGTATTTTGCCAGTTCGAAGTCGATAGCTTTTGCAGGCTTCAATGCTTCTGCGACCGGCTTCCCGTTGATAAAGACCTTTATCGCATCCTCCGCGAAAGTCGAAATGAACATCTTCGGTTCGTTGCTGTAATTGAACTGAGCCTTATACTTCACGTAACCATAGGGGACAGGACCGGTGTATTCGAGGGCGCCAAACGAACTGCTCTGCCCATGGCCGGAGCTAGTGTCAAATTTCTCCACCCAGGCCTGCCCGTTGCTCAAATCGAACGGCTTATAGGGCAGGGCTGGCGTCGTGATACGAAGACGCGCAGTTCGCTGCTCGCGTTCGTAGGCAAAATCCGTCAGCACGCCATCAATCCAACACTTGCCAGGCCTGGGAGGAAGCAATAGGGTCAGTTCGTGCTCGCCGGGCTGGAAATCCAAATCGGCCCAAATCCGGCTCGCATGTGAACCGCCGCCCGCATGCATGTAGCTGTCGGCAATGAAGGGAACAGCTAAAGGTTTGGTCTCCTCCGCCATTGGAATAACCTTGGAAGGGAACTCACTGACCCACGTCCGCAGGGCACGATCGCGCGGTAACAGGATAACCAGAAGGTGGTCGTTCACCAAGAGGAGCTTCTGGGTCTTCTCGAATCGAACGCCAAAGACCACCGACTCATATTCGGGGTCCCAGTACTGGTAAATCGTTTCGCCTTCCACATGGGGTTCGTCTCTGGTCGCCAGGGAGATCTCCGCCACACGCCCCGGCATGTCGTAGAGGATAAGGAAATGGCGGTCGAGGTTCAGGCCGTGAGCCAGCACCTCCGCCGTCGAGTAGCGGAGCTGACTGCCGGGGATGGGCACCTGCACGGCCAGCATTTTCATTTCGCGTGGACCGATGACCAGTTCGCCCTCGCGCGGCACACTAATCCTGCGTTTCGTGGGGCTGTTCGGGTCCACGAAGGTCATCTTGTAGCGTTGCTCGGCGTTGGCGTTTTCGCGCACGAAGACCACCGCGCTCTGGCCGTTGACCCTCTCCGTGACGGTGAGGTTGGGATTCGTAGATTCGGCGCCGCCTGCGAGCGCTTGGGCCCGCGTCAGCACATCCCCATGCAGGTGGAGGAACCGACTGATTCCCCGCGCAGCGTAATACTTGTCCCACAAGCCGCCCGGCTCGCGAATCGGTGCGGCGTAATCGTAAGTGGTGGTGAGTGTCTTGGCGGCCCAATCGAAATTCGTTCCTCCATAACCCATGTAGTAGCTGAAGGAGGTTACTCCCTGCTCGAGTACTGTCTTGGTGAGCGTGTCGATCTGCTCAGCGTTCACCCCTTCCTGGTCTACGGATAGTTTCCCACCAAACTGGCTGAACCAACCGCCCTGCAATTCTGTGATGGCGAGCGGGGAAAAAGGCTCTTGCGTGCGCAGTTCCTGGAGCCTTGGAACAACTTCTTTCACAATGTTCCAGGCGGGGTAGAAATTGCACGTATCCATGATTTTAGCCATGTCGGGGTCCGAGTTCTCCCGCGCCTGCTTGGTCCAACAGGTGATGACCGGCACGTCAATGCCCGCTCCCCAGACCATGTTGGCCAGGGCCCGGATGTACTCGCGCTTGTCCGCGTCGGGCATGGGAGGGCTGAAGTCGTATTCGTTCTCTACCTGCACCATGATGATGGGGCCGCCAACTGTGATCTGGTGCCGCAGAATCACCGGCAAAACCTGGTCGTACCAGTGCTGCGATGTCTTGATGCTCTCCGCATGGTTGGTGCGAAGAGGGAACCGCATCGTGGCCAC
>Ga0208038_1001446_pt1 | contig 12784 bp, 4 predicted proteins | sample June2015DPH_16_1_FD_184714 | JGI IMG/M metagenome (GOLD analysis project Ga0208038, IMG submission 184714) | Peatland microbial communities from SPRUCE experiment site at the Marcell Experimental Forest, Minnesota, USA - June2015DPH_16_100... | ecosystem: Environmental > Terrestrial > Soil >...
CCAATCCGGCATCGCACCTGTCGAAAACCAACATCCTCGCCACCTGCCGGCAATGTCACCCGGACGCCAACGTCGGTTTCACCGAATACAAGCCGCACGCCAATCCGCTCGATGCGAAGCATTACCCGCTGCTCCACGCCGTTTTCCTGGGCATGACCGGCCTGTTGGTGGGCACGTTCGCCTTCTTCGGACTGCACACATTTTTGTGGCTGGTGCGCGCCGTCTGGCTGTATTTGCACGACTCGAAGAAATTCCGCGAGGCCAAGATCAAGACCCAAGTGGACGACGAATGGTTCACGCGGTTCGTGCCGTTTGAGCGGTTCCTGCATTTCCTCGTCGTCACCAGCTTCCTCCTGCTGGTCATCACCGGCATGCCGCTCAAGTTTTATTACACCAACTGGGCCAAGGTGCTCTTTGCCATCATCGGCGGCGCGGACACGGCTCGCACGTTGCACCGGTTCGGCGCGCTGGTCACCTTCCTTTACTTCGGCCTGCATGTTGCGTCACTCATCGGCAAGGCATGGAAGGGCAGGGGGACCCTCCGCAACCCGGTGGACGGCAAATTCTATTTCAAGCGGCTGTGGCGCGTGTTGTTCGGGCCGGACTCGATGATGCCGACGTGGCAGGACTGGAAGGATTTCGTGGACCACAACAAATGGTTTTTCGGCAAAGGCCCAAAACCGCAGTTCGATCGCTGGACCTACTGGGAGAAATTCGACTACTTCGCCGTGTTCTGGGGCGTGGCCATCATCGGGGCGTCGGGGCTGGTCATGTGGTTCCCGGAATTTTTCACCCGCTTCCTGCCGGGCTGGATCATCAACGTGGCGCTGATCATCCATTCGGACGAGGCGCTGCTAGCCGCCGGCTTCATCTTCTCGATCCATTTCTTCAACACGCATTTCCGGATCGAGAAGTTCCCGATGGACACTGTCATCTTCTCCGGTCGCGTTTCGAAGGGCGAGCTGCTTCACGAGCGCAAACGCTGGTACGACCGCCTGGTGGCGGAGGGCCGGCTGGACCAGCATCGGGTGCGGGACGAATGGCTGCGCTGGCGGAACATTGCGCGGGCCTTCGGCTATTTCTTCTTCGGTCTGGGCCTCTTCCTGCTGCTGTTAATCATCTATGCCATGATCACGCGCCTGGCGCACTGATGTTGTTGATTGAGGGTTAAGCCGCCTCCATTTATTCCGGCGCGCCGAGGAGTTGAATGCCGGCTCGCGACGCAAGTCGGAGTTGAATGTTGGATGTTTGGCATAACCTCGGCGACGGCAGAAAATCGCGAAATCTTCTTTTAAAACGGTGTTCGTATGTTTGGCTTGGTTCGCGGTTAAACTTCCGGCATGGACAAACCCGGCGCCATCGGGGAATATCAAAAGCAACCGACCCCATGCCTATGAACGAACAAAATCCAGTAGCCGCGCCTGTTGAATCAACTCCGTTGCCCATGCCTTACAAGGACCGTTCGACGGGTCTGATCGTCTTCGGCGTTCTGACGATATTGCTGGGCTGTCTGGCCGGACTATTTGTCCCCTTGATGCTGTTCGGACAGGTGGCGTCTGCCAAAGCCACGGGTGCGCCGGCCACCTTTTCGACCATCCTGCCCGCCGTGTTCATCTACGGCGTTTTGGCGGTGGCGTTGGTGTGGCTGGGAATTGGCTCCATCATGGCCCGACGCTGGGCAAGGGCGTTATTGCTCATCTTTTCCTGGAGCTGGCTCGTCATGGGACTGTTTGTCGTGGTTATCATGGCGTTCGTCATACCGAAAGTGCTGGCGAACTTGCCCTCCAGTGGAACGGCCGGCCATCCGGCGATGCCTTCGGCAGCGATAGCCGGGATGATGATCGGCATGTTCCTGGTGTTCGGCGTTCTGTTCGTCATTTTGCCGGCGGTCTGGACGTTTTTCTATAACAGCCGGCAGGTGAAGGCCACGTGTGAAGCGCGCGACCCTGTAACGCGTTGGACCGATGCCTGTCCGTTGCCGGTGCTGGGCTGTTGTTTGTGGCTGGCGGTTTCCGTGCCGACAATGCTTATCATGCCCATTGCGGGCCATGGCGTGATGCCATTTTTTGGAATTTTTCTCAAGGGTGTGCCGGGCACGATGCTATGTCTGGCCATCGCCGCCATCTGGAGTTATGCCGCCTGGTCGTTGTATAAACTCGAGTCGCGGGGTTGGTGGCTGATCTTGATCGCTTTGTGCGTGGTAATGGCGTCCGTCCTCCTGACGTATGCACGGCATGATGTGACAGAAATGTATCGCCTGATGGGCTATCCCGAGGCGCAAATCGAACAGATACAAAAGTCCGGTTTGCTGATTGGGAACCGCATGACGTGGCTGATGGCGTTTTTCATGTTGCCGTTCCTGGGCTATCTCCTCTTCATAAGAAAATTCCTCCGCCGCAAATCATAACTCGTCCCTTGCCTCGCCGACTTGCCGCGTTGTAATTCAGTGAAGACGGGAGTGTGGCGAAGGCAACTCGACTTCTCGTCGCACCAAAGCGGATTTAAAACAACAAAGTCTCAAAGACACAGAGGCAAGAATCGAGACCCCAGACGTCAGCCCTCAACCCTCAACTCCTTGCCGGGTCAAAGCGAAGCGACGACTGGTCAACACTCAACCAGCTTGGCATTGCCGCCGCCTCTCCGGCGCACACTCAAAGCCACCATGCCAGCCGGATTTCGGCCGATTCGCCCGCAATTAATGCGTTGGCTGGGTTTTAGGTTCGAACCGGCTTTCGGTCAAAAGAGCCGTGGCGAAAACTTGTAATCCTTTGCCAGAAGTTCGCGAACGATTTCCACCGACCATTCTTCCGCAATCTTTCCGTCATCCACGTCCCGGGCCAAATCCTTTAGCGGCACAAAAGTGCCGCTCAATGCCGTGCCTCGTCTATCGAAAAATTCCCCACCGCTCAAAACGGTTGCGACGGCGTCAGTTTTTGCTTTCCATTCGTAAACGACGGCTACGCGCTTATGAGTTCCTTTGCCACCGGGTTCGGAATAAACAGCTCCCCGCAATTTTAGTTCGTGCGGCTCAAGGCCAAGGCGCAATCCCTCTAGAATCTCTCTCAAGGCACATTGTAAAACCGGGTCTCCGTTGGCTTCGTCTTCCTTTCGCACGGGTCCGCCTGTCCAGATGACAGTCTTCTCGTTCAGAATGTTTTTGTCGGTCCGTTCTTTCCTGCGGAGGCGCAACACCCGGCCGCTTTTATTGCGGACAACAACCACGGGTAGTGCCTGAACACGGGTTCTATCCGCCTCCACCTCTTCCCTGGGCTTGAAATTGCCTGATTTGACAAACAACTCAACCAAGGCGGCAGCTTCCGAAGAATTCAAACACTTCCTGCCGGCAAACGTCCGGATGACGTCCTCTCCCGGTAATGAGAGAACATCCTCGCGAAGGTGTTCCTCAATGACATTCAGCGCCAGATTCGCCACTGCTTCAGCAATCTGTTTGGCACCGCCCTTTCGTTCGGCTGAGGTATCAATTTCGAAAATCCGGAATTCGTTCTTCAAGCTTTTGGATGTCTCCCGGGTCGTGTTCAACATCTGGGCCAGAACCTTTTCATTCATAGTCGAGCCTTCCTTGTGCTCGACTGGTAAAAGTCCCTTTTCCCGCTGCATCGCATCTTCGGGTGACGCCATCATTACGAAGACCGCCGAAATATGCCTGCGCCAATCCGCCATCCTCAGAAAACTCTCAATCACTTGGCGTTCCTTCGGGCGAATCCGCCCCAGACGCTCCATCAGCCTGAGCCAGCAAAGAGCATCAATCAGGCCCTGGTCCAAAATCAATATGTCAGGGTCGTCAAATCCCGGTGGGTTTTGTGTTTTTTTCAGAATTTGCGCCAGCGTTGTGCAAGCCGTCCAAACATTGAAATTTGAGTTCGCCTTGTCCCGGATCGGGCATAAGAAAGCTCGATCAATGACGGTTTCAACCCGGAACCCGCACCTCTTCAAGAAAGCTTGAAGCGCGTTCGACGTCGATGTTTTGCCGGCTTTTGGAACTCCGGCAAATTCAAATACGACCGGTTTGCGAGCGCCGTAAAAGCGTTCGGCAACGTTTTCTGCACGAATCTGCAATTCTGTTTTCATCCGGGAAAATCCATGTGCTCTTCAGCCTGACGATTTAAGTCATGAATGTCAATGAACGGATAAAATCCAAGGCGATTCGAATGGGGAAGCAAAAACAACCGCCATCCGGTTTGCGCCAGATGGCGGTCGAAGAGAAGCTTTCGAGGATTAGTCCGCCGCACGACGATACCTCCCGCCAACTGAATTCGCTTCGACTCAAACCAAACTGCCGATTCGCTGCAGCCGAAGGAACGGCTCGCCCAAGGCGCGGGATTGGGCCAAATCCACTTCGAATTCCGCCACCCAGTCGTTGTCTTCCTCCGGGTCAACCAGCATCTGCTGAACTCGCCAGTTTTTCTGGTCGTCTGTAGGAGTTACATAAGTGTGCCGCGCGTTCCGCGCGTTCGGGTCGAGGCAGATGCGCTCGTGTTCGAGTTCGTAAGCTTCCACCGCCGCGCGCAAACGGTCAGCCGTCCAGGGCTGGCCATCGGCATCCTTCGGAGGGGCGAGCTCCGCGAGTCCCTGACTTTGCGTGACGGAATCTATTTCAGGGGCTTGTGGAACCCGCCCCTCCGAAAGCGATTTCAGCGCCGCTTCGTAATCGGCAATCACCAGCCCGCGCAGGAAGATAAAAATCCGGTTCCGAATCGCCGCCGTGAAGGCCTTGGTGTCGCGGGTGATGTCCTGGGTGGCTTCTTCCGCACCGGGCGGACGCACTTCCTTCGTTTCGGCGCGCTGGAAATTCGGGTCGCGCATTTTCTCCCATTCGTCGAGCAGGCTCGAGTCCACCTGCCGGATCATCGAGCCCAGGTAAAGTTCCATCTCGCGGATCTGGTCGTTCTTGGCCGCATCGGGAACGTTCTGGGCGAGGACCTTGTAAACCCGGTTCAAGTGCCGGAGCAGAACGCCTTCGGCGCGCTGCAACTCGTAATCCCGGATGTAATCGGAAAACGAGCGGAACGATTCGAACATCTCTCGCGCGATGGATTTCGGACGGATGTTTTCCTGACCCACCCACGGATGCCGGTCGGCAAAAGCATTGAACGTGGAATAGATGATTTCCTGGTTCGGCTTCGGGTATTCGAGCTTCTCCAGCTCTTCCATCCGCTGGTCGTATTCGATTCCTTCCATTTTCATCTCGGCCATCTTTTCGTCCTTCACCCGGTCGAGTTGTTTGCGCAGGATGATGTCGGGGTCTTCGAGGATGGATTCCACGAGGGTCAGCAGGATGAGCGCATAATCCGGCTGTTGCGGGTCCACCAGCGGAATCGTATCGAGCAGATACAGGGACAGCGCCTGGTCCATCGAGAAATCTTCCTGCAACTCAATGTTTACGCGCAAATACCGGCCATCTTCGGTCTTGGGGATGAACTCGACGATCTTCCGGTCCAGCAGCGAGCGGAACAATTGCCAGGCGCGTTTGATGTGCGCCTGCTTCTGCCGCGGTGTCTCATGACAGCGGGCAATGAGCTGTTGCATCGCCCGGCACCCGTCGCCTTTGCGGCTCAGCACATTCAGCAACATCCCGTGTGTGACCTGGAAACGCGAGGTGAGGCGCTCCGGCGGCGCCGCAATCAGGCGCGTGAAGGTGTTCTTGTCCCAGTTGACAAAGTTCTTTTCCGGCGGCTGGCGCTTCACGGTTTTCTTTCCGTCGCGCGCGGTTTTTTCCGCGAGCTTCAGGTTTTCGATCACATGCTCCGGCGCCTGCGCCACCACCCAACCACGATCATCGAAACCCTTGCGCCCGGCCCGGCCGGCAATCTGGTGAAAGTCGCGCGCGCTCAGGATGCCGGTCTTTTGTCCGTCGTATTTGCACAGCCGCGTGAACAGCACGGTGCGGATTGGCACGTTGATGCCCACCCCGAGGGTGTCCGTGCCGCAGATGATTTTCAGCAAACCCTTCTGCGCGAGCTGCTCGATCAGCACGCGATACTTCGGCAGCAACCCGGCGTGATGCAAACCGATGCCGTGCCGCAGCCATTTTTTGATGTCGGGACCGTACGGGCTGCTGAACTTGAATCCTTCGAGCGCGCCAGCCAGCGCGGCTTTCTCCTCGCGGGTGCAGACGTTGATGCTCGTGAAATCCTGCGCGCTCTGCGCGGCCTCCAGTTGCGTGAAGTGGACCACATACACCGGCGCCTTGCGCTCGGCGACGAGGCTTTCCAGCGTCTTGGCCAGCGGCAGCTCCGAATACGCGTGCTCCAGCGGAACCGGCCGGGCCGTGGACGAAATGGCAACCGTTTGCCGCCCGTTGAGCCGGGTGAGTTCCTCCTCAAAAAACGTGGTGTCGCCCAACGTCGCGGACATCAGAAGAAACCGCGCCTGCGGCAGCGTCAACAAGGGAACCTGCCACGCCACGCCGCGCTCGCGATCGGCGTAATAATGGAATTCATCCATAACAACCTCCTGCACGTTGGCCTGCGTGCCTTCGCGCAGCGCGATGTTGGCAAGGATTTCGGCGGTGCAGCAGAGAATGGGCGCGTCACGGTTGACCGACGCGTCGCCAGTGCTGAGGCCGACGTTGTCCGGACCGAACTCGCGGCAGAGGGCCATGAATTTTTCATTCACCAGCGCCTTGATCGGGCAGGTGTAAATGGAGCGTCGGCCCCGGGCGACGGCCTGGAAGTGCAGCGCCGTGGCCACGAGCGATTTCCCCGACCCGGTGGGCGTGTTCAGGACGACGTTCTTCTCCTCGAACAACTCCAGGATGGCCGATTCCTGGGCGGGATAAAGCTGCAGCCGCCGTCCCTCCACGTAATCCAGAAAGCGCCCCAGCAAGACATCATTGCCGGGCTTCTCATCCCGCGGAATCAGATCGTATAACGTGGCCGGCACAGGCCATCACTCTACGGAGCCGGAGGCGTATTGAAAAGGCAGATGCGCAAATTGAAGCGCGATTGCGTTTTTGCCCCAGCCTTTCTTGTAGCTTGCTCGCAACACGTGTAAGATGAAATGCGAAACGAATGTTTCGCGATCCGCTATATCGGCAAATCCGCCGTGGGTTGCGCGAGCTGAAAGACGGAGACGCCTTCCAGCAGTGCGCAAATGATCTTCTTGGCAAAATTTTCCCCTCGCTCGCTCCGCGAGAAGGTGGAGATGACGCGGGCTTAGACGGCTTGATTGCGAAGGAAGACAAGAGTTCAATCCAGTTGATTTGCACCACTGGTAAGGATGTTCTTGGAAATTTGTCAGGCAGCATCGAGTCGAATCTGAAAAAGGGTGGAAAGAGCCCCGCCTGCATTCTCGCGACATCGCAAAGGCTGACCAATCCCAAGAAGCGGACTTTAGAGGAGCGAGCAAATAAACTTGGGCGGCCGCTGATTCAAATTTACGACCAGGCAGGGATGGCGCAACTTCTTTACCGTGATGCTCGTTGGTTGAAAGAGTTGCTGGGACTTACCGGTGATCCTCCTCCACTTTCGGTGTTTCCAATTACAAGCCGGCCACTATTTGATGTCCCCCCTTTAGGCCGAGACGATGACATCGCCATGTTCGCAAACTTGGCTCAAGACTTTGTGCTCGTTGGTCAACCAGGGTCAGGCAAGACACATCTTCTTTTCACCGCAGCGAAAAAGTTCAAAGGCCGCTTCGTTGTGGATGAAGATCGCGCGCTCGTCGCCGATGGCGTTAGAACCATTCAGCCGCGCTTCCTGATTATTGATGATGCCCACTCACGCCTTGATTTTCTCAAGCGGCTTAAACTGCTGAGGCAACAGATTGGTGGAGATTTTAGAATCGTGGCGAGTTGTTGGCCAGGACAGGAAACGACGGTGTGCGACGCACTCCAAACCGTAAGTGGAAAGTGCCACGCACTCGAAGGGCTGCCGCCAAAGCAAATCAAAGAGATTATCCAATCGCAGAAAATATTTGGCCCAGATCACCTCGTCGCTGAGATTATTCATCAGTCGCAGGGCAAGCCAGGTCTAGCTGTTACCCTCTGCCGCTTGTGTTGGGAGTCGGGCTCTAGCCGCGACGTTATGTTGGGCACGGCTTTGGCCCGTGATGTAAAACTGTCTTTTGAGCCTCTGCTTGGCCAAGCAGCAACTAATTTACTTGGCTGTTTTTCAATCGGTGGCGATGCGGGTATGTCTCTTGAAACGGTGGCACGCCTGCTTGGCAAGAATGCCTTGGAAGTCAAACGCACTGTCGAACAACTTTCCGCTGCGGGCGTGTTGGACGTTTCCCGCGAGAACAGAATTTCAGTTCATCCATTCCGGCTACGCCAAGCCTTAGTTCGGGATGTGTTTCTAAAACCTCCGGTGGTGGATTTGACTCCGTATTTGTCCGAAGTGCCTGACTATGCTGCTGCCACTCGGGTGCTCGTCGAAGCAAAGTTGATGGGCGGCATTTTACCCGACGAGATATTGCGAGAGAGATTGCAGCAACTGGCTGAGACTTACGAGCAGTCGGCCTTCGAGGAGTATGCACATTTAGGACGGCATGAAGCTGAATGGGTCTTGGATAATTTCCCGAACAAATTGAAATCAGTCGCTCCGGCTGCTTTGAACTCCATTCCAGAAAAGACACTCGGTCAACTCTTGGACGCAGCCGCAGTGGCTTACGACGAGAGGTCATCGCAAGGTTGGTCAATCCGAACTGAAGACGTGATGCCTGAAATCAAGAGATGGATATTGAGCGCGAAGCCAAATGACGATGAAGTGTCTGAACGGCGGAAACTCTTGGCCGCTTCGCTTGAAAAATGGTTTGCGGCTAACAAGAATCTGTTCGTTGGTGTGCAAGCCGCCGAGTTGGTTTTGTCCATTAAGCACGAAGCCACTTCCACGCCGCCGGGTGAGCCGATGACGATGACGTTGCATTTCGGAGTTGTCGATCAAAGCCAACTCTCGAAAATCGCCGCCCTGTGGCCAAAGGTTCTTCCGATACTCAGCCATGCACTTCCAATCCAAGGCGGCGAGATTGCCAACATCTTTCACGAATGGGTTCATCCAAATCACCCCGGAAAGGGCATGCCGCCAGAATACGAACAAGAGAGTCGCGGTTATGCGCGAAGGATGGTTGCCGATCTGCTTGAAGCCTATGCTGGGAAATGGACGTTCCACCATCACCTGTATAACTATTCAGACAAGCTGGGATTACTCGACAAAATTAAAATCGATCCAATTGCTGTAGTCTTGTATCCGCCCCGCGACTTTTCGGACTGGGAAAAAGAAGAGGCGCGCCGTGCCGCCGCAGCGGACGAACTGGCTTCTCAACTAAAAGATAAAGATCCGATTTCAGTTGCAGATATTCTGACGCCGATTGAGCAGCAGGCTCGGGCGGCAAATATCTCTTATCCGTCGTGGGGCAGACACGTCTGTTGGCGTATAGCTGATACGACAGACAATCCGGCTGTGTGGATACAGGCGCTGCTAGAGAGTGGTGCTCCGGCACACTTACTCGAACCGTTTTGCGAAAAAACAGCAGCGAAACAACCATCGGATGCAGAAATCGGAATCTTATTGGTTTCGGAAAAGCGAGACTCACAAGCGCTGGGAGTTAGTCTTGTTCTAAAACATTCCCTTCCTGGAACTCTGATTTGGCAACAGGCGAGTCCTTTGTTCAAAGACTACACCGGCTTAATTGAGGGATGCGTCTTGCGAAAGGAAATTAGAAACGAGAACTTGAAAGCGCTCCTTAATCACGAAGAACCGAGGGTTTCAGGTGTGGTTGCGGCGAATCTCTGGGGAATTAGAGATGACGCCAAAATCCCAGATGATCTTTTTGAAGATTGGAAACGAGTCGTTATCAGGCATGTCGATGAACGGGAAGAATACATCCTTGAAAGGATTTTCCCGAAATATCCCGATATCGCATTCGAATGGATTTCATGGCGACTTGAAGGAATTCGCACGGATACGCGGGCGTTTTATTTTGGATTGAGATACGATCGCGCGCTGCCAGCCGCCGTCGGCGCACTTACAAAGGAACAACGGCGAAAATTGATTGATGAATTGCCACGAACTTCTGCCGTTGCGGAATTAGTTCGTTCTCTCGTTGATCGTGACATGGAGCTGTTTGTTCACCTTCTTTCGCGCGAGGAGCTTGAGGGTGTCAGGCTCAACCCGTTGCGCATAGACAACGACAATAGGCCGCATCCTCAACCCGTGGTTCAAGAGTTTGATGAAGGCTGGCAGAAAATGGCAATTGCGGCGATAGAGAAGGGCTTTTCAGAAGCAGAGATTTTCTCAGCAACACAGGGAGGAGGGTTCAGTTGGTCGGGCCCGATGTCCTCAATGTATGCCGCTAGATTAGCTCCTTTTGAAAAGCTATTGCAGCACCCTGACGTGCGTCTGCAAAGAATAGGGAAGATTGGCTTCGAACATTTTTCAAAACTGAGGGATGAACAATTGGCTCATGAGAAGCGGGCAGCGGTGAGAGGCGAACTTGCCTGAACGCCACGTTTTTCGACTCATCGCCTCGCGTTCGAAACCAGCGGTTACACGCGTTCCGCCGCGGCCTTGATTTTCTCCAACTCTTCCCAGCGCGCGCAGAGTTTGGCGAGATTTTCCTTCGCAGCGGCGAGATCGGCGGTGAACTGGCGGCTTCGCGTCGGGCATGCAATGAAAGGCCACGCAACTCCCGGCACCGGGAAAATCCGCAATGAAAAAACCTTGCCCGCGAACCGGCGGCGTTTACTGTTTGGCCCATGTGCTTTTCCAGTCGTATCCGCGTTGTTTTTTCGGCGATATTGGGACTTGGTCTGGCGGCTGCATCCGCCAGCTTCGCACAATTGCCGGCCATTCCCACCGCGCGCGAGCCGGTCACCAATATCTATCATGGGGTGACGGTCGTGGATGATTATCAATGGCTGGAGGACGGCACCAACCCCGCCGTGCGCGACTGGACCCGCCGGCAGAACGAGCGCACCCGCGCCTGGTTCGACAAGCTGGAGTTCCATGATGGATTGGAGCAGGAGCTTTCGGAGTTGATCGCGGATGAATCGGCCAGCTACGGCCTGGCTGATTGCCGGGGTGGAATCATCTTTGCCACGCGCTTCAAACCGCCGGCGCAGCAGCCGGTGCTCGTCCGGCTGAAATCGGTTTATCCGCCCGCACTGCGAAAGGTCGTGTTCGATCCCAACGTCTGGAACACCAACGGCACGACCGCGATGGACTGGTCGGCGCCGTCCACGGACGGGCGGCTCATGGCCATCTGCCTCTCCGAGAACGGCAGTGAAAATGGCGTGCTGCATTTCTTCGAGACGGACACGGGCCGCGCACTGCCGGACATCATTCCCGGCGTTCAGTATCCGACGGGCGGCGGCAGCGCCGCGTGGAATGCCGACGGCACGGGCATTTTTTACACGCGTTATCCGCGGCCCGGCGAGCGGCCGGAGGGCGACCTGCATTTTTACCAGCAAATCTGGTTTCACAAACTCGGCACGCCGGTCAGTGCCGACACGTATGAGCTGGGCCGCGATTTTCCGCGCATCGCGGAGATTGAACTCGCCGTGAGCGAGAACGGCCGTTGGCTCCTGGCCACGGTTGCCAACGGCGACGGCGGTGACTTCGCCCATTACCTGCGCGACGCCTCCGGGGCGTGGCATCAACTCACGCGGTTCGAGGACGGGGTCAAGGTGATCAAGTTCGGCAAGGATGCGGCGTTGTATCTGCTCTCCAAAAAGAATGCGCCGCGCGGAAAAATCCTGCACCTGCCGCTGGCGGATCCGGATCTGGCGAAAGCCACCGTGGTTGTGCCGGAAGGCCGGGGTGTGATGGACGATTATGAGCCGTCCGTCGGCGGGCTTTACGTCGCGGTGATGGAAGGTGGGCCGTCGCGCCTTTGGTTTTATCCAAAAGCCAGCGGTTCACCCGTCGAGGTGCCGGTCCTGCCGGTTTCATCGGTGGGCGGGCTTCACTGCTGGCACGGCGATGAACTGTTGTTTGCGAACACCAGTTTCCTCGTTCCGCCCGGATGGTATGAGTGGGAGCCGGGACTGGCCGGGCCTCGTCCGACGGCGTTGCGGACGACCTCGCCCGCGAACTTTGACGACATCGAGGTGGTCCGTGAATTCGCCGTTTCCAAGGACGGGACGAAGATTCCGATCAGCATCCTGCGGAAGAAGGGCATTCAGCTTGACGGACGGAATCCGACGCTGCTCACAGGATATGGCGGCTACGGCATCAATCTCACGCCCGCGTTCAGTTCCACGCGGCGCATCTGGTTCGATGCCGGCGGCGTTTATGCGGTGGCCAATCTGCGCGGTGGCGGCGAGTTCGGCGAGGCATGGCATCTCGCCGGCAACCTGACGCACAAGCAGAATGTCTTCGACGATTTCATCGCCTGCGCCGAACATCTCATCAAACGCAAATACACCAGCCCGGACAAACTGGCGGTGATGGGCAGCAGCAACGGCGGCCTGCTGATGGGCGCGTTCCTGACGCAGCGACCGGACCTGGCCCGCGTCGTCGTTTCCCGCGTGGGCATCTACGACATGCTGCGCGTGGAGTTGGACCCGAACGGCGCGTTCAACACCACGGAATTTGGCTCGGTCAAGGACAAGGATCAATTCAAGGCGCTCCATGCTTACTCGCCGTATCATCACGTGAAGGACGGCGCGGCCTATCCCGCCGTGCTGTTTCCGTGCGGCGAAAATGACGGGCGGGTGAACCCGGCGCATTCGCGCAAGATGACGGCCCGGTTGCAGGCGGCGACGGGTTCCAGCCTGCCGATCTTATTGCGCACCACGGCCACCGCCGGCCACGGCATGGGTTCC
>Ga0208038_1001450_pt1 | contig 12754 bp, 11 predicted proteins | sample June2015DPH_16_1_FD_184714 | JGI IMG/M metagenome (GOLD analysis project Ga0208038, IMG submission 184714) | Peatland microbial communities from SPRUCE experiment site at the Marcell Experimental Forest, Minnesota, USA - June2015DPH_16_100... | ecosystem: Environmental > Terrestrial > Soil >...
CTGCCTGCGCACGGGCAGCAAGGCCATGCTGACCGGCTCGATTGCGGGGCTGGGCAGCCAGTACGTGATTGGCCTGAAGGCAGTGAACTGCGACACGGGCGATGTGCTGGCCGAGGCGCAGGAGCAGGCGGCGGGCAAGGAAGCGGTGCTCAAGGCTCTGGACGCCGCTGCGGTCAGTTTGCGCGGCAAGCTGGGCGAGTCGCTCAGCTCCGTGCAGAAATACGCCACGCCGGTGGAGGAAGCGACCACACCGTCGCTAGAGGCGCTGAAAGCCTACAGCCTGGGAATAAAGACGTTCAATACAAAAGGGGACACAGCCGCGCTGCCCTTCTTCAAACGGGCGGTGGACCTTGACCCAAATTTTGCCATGGCCTACAGCTGGGTAGCGACGGCTTACTTCGACCTCGACGAAATCGGGTTGGGTGCCGAAAATGCTCGCAAGGCATACGACCTGCGGGAGAAGGTAACCGAACGGGAGCGGTTCAACATCGAGGGATTCTACTACCTAACGGCAACCGGTGAACTGGAGAAGGCGGCGCAGACCGACGAGCTGTGGCAGCAGACCTACCCAAGAGACGCCATGGCCTACACTGATCTGGGAGCCATTTCTGCCATCCTGGGAAACTGGGAAAAGGCATTGGAGGAATGGCGAGAGGCGCTGCGCTTGGAGCCAAATAATGGGCTCAACTATTATCTCCTCGGCCTCGCGTACATGAGCTTCAACCGGCTGGACGAGGCGGAGGCGGTGTACAAGCAGGCGGAGGAGCGCAAGCTGGAGAGCCAGTTTCTGCTCCAGAGCCGCTACTGGTTGGCGTTTCTGAAGGGCGATGCGGCGCAGATGGCGCAGTTGGTCTCAGCCGCCATGGGCAAGCCGGGCTCGGAAGACCTGTTGCTGGCCATGCGAGCGGACACGGAAGGTTGGTACGGCAAGCTGAAGGACGCGCACGAGCTGACCGGGCGGGCGATGGATTCAGCCCAGCATAACAACGCCAAAGAGACGGCCGCAGGATATCAGGCAGAGGCAGCGGTGCGCGAGGTGGAATCGGGAAGTCGGGAGCAGGCCCGTGCCGAGGCCAAGGCGGCGTTGAAGCTGGCCCCGAACCGCGATGTGCGGGCCGTGGCGGCGCTGGCCCTGGCGCGGGCAGGCGATACGGCAGGGGCGGAGAAGCTGGCGGCCGAACTCGACAAGGCCTTCCCGCTGGACACGCTGGTGCAGAGGTATTGGCTGCCCACCATCCGGGCGGGGGTCGCCCTGGAACGCAAAGACCCGGACCGGGCAATCGAGCTATTGAAGGCGGCGAGCACTATCGAACTCAGCTCAATTACAGCCGACCTGACTATATTCCTGTGCCCGGTTTATTTGCGTGGGGAAGCCTATCTCATGCTCCACGACGGCAACCGAGCGGCAGCGGAATTTCAGAAATTCATTGACCACCGAGGAGTGGTGATGAACTTCCCATGGGGTGCGCTGGCTCGCCTCGGACTGGCGCGTGCTTACGCCCTCGAAGCCGGTGTAGGGGCGGGCCTCGTGCCCGCCCAGGGACACCCACAAGGGGCGGGCCTCGTGCCCGCCCAGGGGCACCCACAAGGGGCGCCCCTACGGCAGGGCGACACGGCCAAAGCCCGCGCCGCCTATCAGGATTTCCTCACGCTCTGGAAAGACGCCGACCCCGACATCCCCATCCTAAAGGAAGCCAAGGCGGAATACGCAAAGCTGAAATGATCCCTGCGCTCCCACCCGCGCTTCCAAGATCTGGTGCGTCGCATGAACCTCCCGCGGTAAGAACAGGTGTTAGGTGCCAGGTGTCAGGGATTCGAGGTTCGGGGTCAGGGGAAAGGCAGTAGGCAGAAGGCAGGCAGAGAAAACGAGAATGGATACCGCGGCGGCGGTCCCCGTTCCCAAGCCGTTTATGCCTCATCCCAACTTCAGCGACGAGGTGAACCGGAACATCGTGCAGTCGGAGATCGAAGGTGGTGTGTACCTGGACGAGCTCTGCGAGGGCGCGGTGTTGGAAGTTGAGACTGTGATGTACCAGCAGATGGGCCAACTGAAGGTGGAGTTGGACTGGGTGAAAAAAAGAAGGAAAAGAAGATGGCCGAGAAACTAGCTTAACTCCGACCTCAAAAAGGTCTTGACAACGGGGTACACTTTATGATGTATAGAGCCGAGGATATGGCTTGGCCGGTCGGTGGCCCTCAAATTCCTGCTCAAGCAGTGGGCTAAGGATGCGCAAGCGCTGGAGCGGCTCAGGCGTGAAGCACGAGCTGCCTCGGCGCTCGATCATGCCAATTTACTTTATCGGGTGTCGGTTCTATACTGCGACGGAAGAAGAGGGGAACCCCCAGGCTCTATAAAAACAACGAGAACCATGATCCGCTTCAGAGGCCCGTCAATAAAGGAGGATGCCATGAGAAAGGCACTGTTCTTTCTGCTAGTGGTCGTGTTTGCGTTCGCCGGTTATCGTGTTCAGAGCACGGTCGCCCAAGAGAAGGAGGGTAAGGCCGCCGCTGAGAAGCCGGGGCGGTGGCATGGGCTTATCATCAGGTTTGACAAGGATAACTCTGCTATGGACGTCCGCCGGGAGAGTATCACAAGGAAGGTCTACTTCGACAGTTCCACCAAATGGACGGAAGGAAAGAAGACTATCGACATGAGTGAGTTCAAGGAGGGATCCGACGTGATCTGCCTTGGGAAGTACGATGAGAAGGGCCAACTCCACGCCACTCGAATCGATCTGAGGCGTAGATAGCAGCGCCACGAAGTACCTCGCGGGAAGTGATACTCGCCTAGGTCGCCGATGCGGTAGGGCCGCGCGGTTCCGAAGCAAGCTTGTGTGGAGCGGCTCTGGCGCTCGGTGAAATACGAGGAAGTTTATCTGAAGGACTACGCGACGGTGCCGGAGGCCCGGCAGGGACCGGCGCGGTAATTTGCCTTCTATGACCAGGAGCGTTTGAAGCGAGACATTAGCCCACTCTGGGCAGGGAAAACCCTCTCGGAGCGAGGGAAGGAGTGTTTGATGTGGCACCGACATAGTCCGCTTACATTGGCCGCGTCATTGTGGCTGACCGTGGCCTGTTTAGCGCAGGCGCCCAATCAAAGTAGCCAGCGCGGTGAGCCAAACCTCACGCAAGAGCAGATGAGTGAATTCCTGCTGCACGCCAAGGTAGTGAACAGCAAACAGCTCGGCAAAGGGGTCACACATCCTTGGCGATTGACGCTGAGCAATGGAGAACTAACCCACGACGCGTCCTTTCAACCCGTTGATGAACACAAGACCAAAATGGAATTCCAAGACGGGCATGTAGAATATAACTTCATCGACTCGTACCATTACAACATCGCCGCGTACGAGTTGGCCAAATTGCTGGGCATCAGTGACATGGTCCCGGTATATGTGGAGCGCCGCTGGAACGGCCAGATTGGTTCGCTGAGCTGGTGGATCCCCTGGAAGTGGGATGAGGCGATGCGGCATCAGCAGCATTTAAGTGCGCCGGACACGGACGCCTGGAACAAACAGATGTACAAAGTGCGGGTTCTCGATCAGCTCTTGTACGACACCGACCCCAACCTCACCAACGTCTTGATCACGGAAGATTGGAAGATCTGGAGAATTGACTTTACCCGCGCCTTCCGGCAGTTCCACGACTTGCAGGACCCCAAGGATCTGGTGCAATGCGACCGGCGGTTGCTGGAAAAGCTGCGTCAGTTGAGCTACGACGAGGTTCTGGACAAGACGAAGCCGCACCTCAGCAAGTCGGAGGTCAAGGCGGTGATGGTACGGCGGGACAAGATTGTGGCCTATTTCGAGAAGCTCGTTGCCCAAAAGGGCGAGGGTGCAGTGCTATACTAGTCCTGTTCCAACTTAATGATCCTGTGCTCGGACCCTTGCTCTCAAAGCCCTCCGTTGTCCACGGGCAACCAAAACCGCCCAAGAGGGCTTCGCTTCATTGGGCGCCAGTCCTGCACGGTGTCGATAAGGAGGAATCCCCAGGGTAGAAATGCGCCGAGAGCCATTCCGCTCCATGCCGGCGCACAATCAAAGGAGGATGCTATGAATAAAGTGATCGTTATACTACTGGCCGCCGTGTTTGCGGCAGCCGGACTCACCACCCAGAAAGCCACGGCCCAGGAGAAGCAAGAGAAGACGGCGGCCGCTGTGAAGGCAGCCCGTTGGCACGGCCGCATCGTCAGGATGGACAAGGATCTGTCCACTTTGGACGTCCGCAGGCAAGGCATCGAGAAGAGGATCTACTTTGACAACTCGACCAAGTGGACCCAGGCAGGGAAGGTTATAGAAATGAGCGGATTCAAAGAGGAGGACGACGTGATTTGCACGGGCACGTACGACGAGAAGGGCAAGTTCCACGCCACCCAAATCGATCTGCGGCGTCCATAGCGGGCTCACTTCCCCCGTGGCAGTTCTCGCAGGGAGGGAAAGCGGACGGGTTGCGCTGTCAGAGGAAAGTAGAGCGCTGCGGTTCCCAGCAGAGTGGAAAGCCGCTGCTGGCATAAACGAAGGGGCGCGTCAGCTACTTGAAGCTGGCGGCAAGAACGCGTTCATGATTGCTCCGGCGGGAGTGGACTTCTCCCGCTGAAGCTCTCGTGAGCGAGGGTGAAGGTGTGGAATGTTCCATGGCCGTCGCTTACTGGTCTTGCCCGCCTCGGTCTACCTGGCTGCCGCAAGCCTCGTCGTCGTAGAGAATGGGCAGACCCCCCGGACCGAACCAGACTTCACCGAAGAGTAACAGAGAGAAATCCTCCCGCACGCCAAGATAGTCAACAGCAAACAAATGGGCAAAGGTGTCACCAGCCCCGGGCGATTGACGCTGAGTGGCGGCACGCTGATCCGCGATGCTGCCTTTCAGGCAGTTGACGGGCGCAACAAATACATCGCCGACGAAATCATCGTCCCAAGAGCGAAGTAAACTCTTTTTGCTGATCGCGCGGGCTGGGGGCCGGCTGGGCGCTCACGCCGCGCCGCCGACCGCCATGCCCACCAGGGCGCGGAGAACGCCACGGGTGAGATGAAAGTCTTCCGCCATGGCATCATAGAAGTCTTGCTGCTCGATGCGCAGCGCACGAACCGGCTGGCTCGCCACGGCTGATTCGGGTTGGAGAGCGCCCGCCAAAAGGGAGAGTGCCCCGACCACCTGAGGACCCTGGAGGGTGCGTTCCCAGTTTGGTCTGCCTGCCAGCGTCACTTCACCTTCCAATAAGACGAACATCGCGTCCGCGGGGTCCCCCTCGATGAACAGCGATTGGCGCGCCTCGAAATCAACCTGCCGAGCGCTCGCCACGACGCGCGCCAGGCTCTCGGTGGGGACGTGGTGGAACACGGAGGTCTTGCGCAGGTAGTCGACCTTTTCCAGGATCGTCAGCATCATGGCTCCTTAAGCGGCAAGTGAGGCGTCCAAGCGCCTACAGGTCCATTGCCACGTCTCGGCCAATAGCGGATCGGCCTCGCATCGCATCTGCCGGACATCACCGGATAATTCCGTGAGGCATAGCTCTCCTACAGTATACAACGCGCAGGCACATAACCAGCGGTCGGCGGAGTGGATCAGAATGCGCAGGGCCTCGGCTCTGGAATCGACGTGTGTATGGCACAGTCGCCGCGCGAAGGCGAGCCGCTCCTCCAGGGTGATTTCCGGGTCCAGGGCGTAATGGAGCCGTTGATAGAGGTCCTGCCGGAGAGAATGCTCCAGGACTTCCAGAGCGTTGGCGCGCAATTGCGCGCGCCCCGACGCGAGGCCGACATAGGCGTTATGGATATCTCGGGGGGAATAGAGGAGAGCCAGCAGGCGAAAGAGGCGCTCGAACTCGTATTCCATGCGTTCGCGCAGCGCACAGGTCAAAAGGGGCTCGCTGCCCAGTGGACGCTGCGCCGTGCTGGCGACCGGGTCGAGCGCGACCAGAATCTGGAATGAGCGGTAGTATCCCATCAACTCAGCCTCAAGCAGGTCAGCGAAAAGTTGATGGGTTGGAACCAAATCGGGGTTCAGTCGGCGCAGTTTATTGAGCGCCTTGAGAACGTCGAAACGCAGGCCTGGATCGCTCTGAACGAGGCAGTTGGTAAGGGCCGTCGCGGACTCCGGGAGCGGGATGCGAGCCAGCACGTGAGGGATCTGCTTGCGGGTCGGCAAGGGAATGGAGGGATCTTCCAAGTAGTCCTGGAGCGTGCCCAAAGCGCGGTCGCCGTACTGGACCAGCGCCGCGCGCGCCGCCACCATCAGGCGCGGCTCTCCCAGCTTCTCGATCGCTAAAGGCAGGAACTCGCGGCCCTGGATTTTACCCGCGCTCAGTAATGCCTGCTCCGCCACTTCCGGATCCTCATCGCGCAAAAGCTTTAACAACTTGGAGTGCAGGGCAAAGGGCGGGGGAATCATACCCAGTACCCTCGCTGCCTCGGCACGCGAGCGGGCCGCGTCAGGGCCGGTCCGCGCCAGCATTTCAAGGAAGATGAGTCCCGCCGCGGCCGAGAAGTCCGGCCTTCCGGTTCGCACCAAGTAAACCACGAGAGCGCCCTGAAGCGCGTAAGTGGGAAAATCGTACCCGGCGGTGAGAAGCTCGAGGGGATCGCGCCCTGCATGCACCACCAGATAGCGCAGCGCTTCGGTGCGCACATCCAAGTTTTCGTCACCCACCATCCTTTCTACTTGGGGAAGGATCTTGCGGTCGCCGCCATCAGTGAGCAGGCGAAGAGCCTGCTGTCGAACGGCGGGGGAGGCATGTTCCAGGAGACCTCGCAGCGCCGGGTGCCAGCCTGTCTCGCGGCCCACTTCAAAGAGGCTCAGGCCGTAAAGCACTTGCTGCTCGCCACCCCGCTCCAGGGCGTGCGCGAGCACTTCGGTGGTGGTCGAGTCGAGGATGCCGGCGGCGGTGCGTTCGGGATCGAGCGTGCGTCGCTCGATGGCCCTCCGCAAGACCTTCAGGTATTCGCCGCGCACCCCGTAGGCAATGCCGAGCCAGGCGACCAGGAACCCCAGGTTCACCAGACCGACTCGTCCCGGGCTGAGCTTGAGTCCGGTGGCGAAGAGCAAGAGCACCGCGCCCGCCACGCCGTCTGCCCCCCGCCAAACGAAGCCATCGATGAAGGATTTGATCTGGCTTTTGATGTCTGGCGGCGCCACGGGCAGGTAGAGGAGTTCGGTGGAGGACTTGTCCAGCGAGTAGCGCAGCAGGCTGTGGCTGCCTTTGAGGATGCAGGCGGTGAGCAACATGGGAGCCGCCAGCACTCCCAAGCTGCCGGCGATAAAGACCACCGGCAACACGAAGAGCGTCACGCGGATGCCAAACCAACGTAGCAAGCGCCCGGTGAGCAGCATCTGGAGCACAAAGGCGGCCAGCCCTGCGTAGCCACTAAAGCGGCCGAAAAAGGCCCCCAGCGCCGCTTTGTCCGCGCCATAGCTGGCCTTGGCGATCACTTGGAATTGATAGGTGAGGATCATGGTGGCGGTGCAACCGACCGCGATCAAGGCGGTGATCAGAAGCAGGTAGCGGGAGTTTTGGATATACGCCCAGGTTTGACGGAGATTGCGAGGCACGTCCCGGTCCGCACTCACGGCGAGGTTCACTACTGCCCGCCGATGCCGGGTGGACTGGAAGAGAAAGTGGACAAGCGTCGCGCAGCCGGCCAGACACAGAACCATGACCAGCAGGAGCGTTTCGGGACGCACACGCCCGTGGCGAAGCACGTCGGACGTGATGAACCCTGCGCAGGGTGCGCCGAGAACAGCTCCAGCGCCGATGAAGCCGAAGATGCGGCGGGCTTCGCGTGTGGTCAGCGCGAGGTTCGCCAGCGTCCATCCCATGGTGGGCCCCATCGCTCCCGTCATGTACACCCAGATGTAAATGAGCAGGTAGACCCACTTGCCCGGGGAACGCGTCAGCCACCAGAACAGCGCGAAGGAAGAGGCGAAGAACAAGAGCGAACCGATCATCAGGAATTCCATCCGGATGCGGCGCGAGAGCCGGATGTACACCGATGCGAAGACGCCGACCACGACGGCGGTGGCGATCATGGCGTGGGGCAGGGAGTTGGGATAGGCATTCAGGAAGAGATCCACGCCCACCGCCTGACCCATCGTGTAGCAGCCGATGATCAGGAACAGGTAGACAAAGAGCAGCGAGGCCGGCGTGAACTCGTTGCGGCGAACATTGAGCGCGTTCTCAAAGTAGTTGGTCACGGCGACTGCTTTTGGGGGGCTTCCCCGGAGCCGGCGGCGGGGGAGGTTGCGCCCGCTTGCGGGACCCGCAGGACCACCGGCTCGCGGTCAGCGTACCAGGCGGTGAAGCGTCCGTTCTGGATTTCCAGGGCCGAAGCGCGGCCCCCGAAAACCTCTCGATTCATCCCCGTGTCAATCAGAAAGACTCGGTTGTCGAAGCGGGGAACGATATCGAACTTGGGCCGCACGGTGTGGCCGGCGACCAGGTAGTGCGCATTCAGCCGGGCCAGCATCGCGTCGACGCCACTTTTCAAGTTGGCTTCGGGTTCCAGGGCGAGCCCCCGATACCAGACCGGACCCTCCGGAGAAAGGATTAACCAATTCTGTAGGCCGAGCAGCCTGTGCATGAGTTCCACGGCTTCGGGGTCCTCCAACTCCCCGCGGGCTTGCATCCACATCCACTCCTCCTGGACCTGGCGGGTGGCTTCGTCCAGCTTCATATAGCGCCAAATGATCTTCTTGGCGCACAGCGACTGCCAGAGGGAATCGAAGTCGGCGATCTCGGCGTGGACGCGCTGGTTCAATTCCCCGACGTTCTTGAAGCTGAGGGTGGGACTCAGGCCCCCATGCAAAAACAGCACGTCACCCAATTGCAAGACCGCATCGTGATTGCGCATCCATCGCCCATACAGGCCCAACGGGTCAAAGGCGTCGTGGCGCTCAAAAAAGCCCAACGGGTGATCGGCCATCCACTTCTGTCGCCCGGCCTCGTCGTCCGAATACAGCGTGTGATGATGAGCGCTATGCTCGGAGACAAATTTCGTGTATTCGCGGTAAGCCTCGTCGCGCCTCTTCGCCGATTGGTCTGACGCGAAAGCCGCATAATCCCCGTCCGCGACGTAGCGCAGATCCCCCATGAGGTTCATCACTTCATGGTTGCCCAGCAGAGGAACAACGCGCCCGTTCTGTTTTTTCGCCTGGGGCTCCAACTCCATGATCAGGTCCAAACATTCGCGCGCTCTTTTTCCCCGGTCCAGAACGTCACCGGTCTGTACCAGAACGCTTGAGCCACCGATCCATTGACGGTTCGCGTCGATCAAGCCGGTGCGCTGCAGAATGGCGACGAATTCCGGGTATGCTCCGTGGACATCGGCCACGGCAACAACGCGCTCCTGCCCGGCGGTGCGAGCCGCCGGCATGAGCAGCAGGATTAGGAAGCAACCGGTCCTCCACACAAACGACCCTGTTTTTGTGTCCATGACGCGGGCGAACCTCCTCAGCTCTCTCTGTACTGCAACTCTAGCCTTCTCGGTTTCTGATTGCAAGTAATTCCGGCCCGGCAATGTTGGCCTCGTGCGGTCGAGTGGGACTGCGAAAAATGCACCTTGCCTCGCTCCTGATTGCCCCGTTTGAGCACGCGGCTTCCTAGTTTCGTCGATTTAACCTGAATTGCGAAGAAGGATCCACGCGCCGACGTCCTGGAGAGTCAGCTCAACGAGGCGTCGATAAAAACTACGCGAACAAACAGCCAATTCCCGCGAGAGGCACAGAGAGCTGAAAAGAAAGGGCCTTTTCTCTCTGCCTCTGTGGTTAATGCAATCGATTTTTTCACACCTTCACCGGGGAAGAATTGCCCCGCATAGTTGGAACAGCGCCAGAACGAGGATTAGAGATCGAGGAGGTAACTGGAGGCGGTCAGGTTGGCGAAGCGCACGGTGTTCACGCGCTGGCCCACCACGTTGGCGAAGTACTGGAGAATCGAAGTCAGCTTCAGGATGGCCGGTTTTTCACGCACTCGGAGCCAATGCCGGGTGATAAGGGAAGCCAAGACCAGGCGGAAGTACAACATCAATAACCGCTCTTCACGCGAATAGCACTGGTGTACGTTGACAGCATTCTTGAGCAGGTAAGTAAGTGCCAGGAAATCGCAGTTGAGCATCGTCCGCAGCCGGGGGTAGTCGACGGGCGCGTTGAATTCTTCCAACGTCCGGCGCACCGCAGGGAACTCCAGGCGGTTGGCAATGACAATGGCCAGGAAGTACTCTCGGTCGAATTGCCGGCGCAGGATGCGTTGGCAAGTGATCTGGAGATAGAAGAAGAAGAACGCCGTAGAGAGGATCAGGATTAGGGCGGCCAGGACCATCGTTTACCTCACTCGAGTTTCCACTTCTGCCGGAACCACGGTCGCGCCTGGAGCCATTTTCGGGTCGGGCCGATGCCGTTCCGGCCTTCAGCATCTTCTCCAGCTTAAAGGGAAGTTCCACCATTGGTAATAGTACGCGAGTACCGGCCTGCGGCTATCGAATCGCAAATCACCAATCGCCAATCACCAATGATTTGCGATTTGTGATTGGTGAATGGTGATTGGTAATTGAAATCGCAAATCAGCAATCGCCAACCACCAATGATTTGCGATTTGTGATTGGTGAATGGCGATCGGCGATGGGCGCCCAGCGATCCTCGTGGAAACGCGTATCCTCTGAGGGGCGCCTAGCTCTGGCTTGGGAAGTCACAGCTCCGCAACGTGCAGCGCGGCGAACTGTAAGCTGAGGAGGAGGCGGGCTTGGAAGCGGAGTACCGGCCCTTTGACAAGGCTCTCTTGGCGTCCGACGACTTTTGCGGCCGTATTACACCCGACAAGTTTTTAGGTGGGGGATTCTGGCTGGGCTTTCACATGGGCCACGGCGCGCCCATGTGGCCGTACGCCAACGGCGTGGAGTTGTAACGTTCCCGCTCCGCGCGCCCCACAATCGTGTATCATCCTTCTATGATAAGTCGGCTTTACGTCCATAATTTCCGCTGCCTAGAAAACTTCGAGTTGCCAGTCGCGGGCAAGTCGTCTGCCCTGCTAATTGGGAACAACGGCTCGGGCAAGACAACGGTCGGACTTGCGCTGAGGATTCTTCAGAGGATCGCGCGAGGTATGAACCAGGTAGGCAACTTGGTGAAACCGAAGGATTTCTTTCTTGGACGCACGGACGCGCCTATGCGATTCGAGATCGAGGTCAATCTGGAAGCCAAAACCTACGGCTACGCTATCGCTTTTGCGTTATCGGAGGGATCGAAAGAACTTCGCGTGCTCGAAGAGAAGCTTACGGTTGGCGGCAACCCCGTCTACACCCGAAAAATGGGCCAAGTCCATCTCGCAGGAAACGGCCACGCCAAAGATGCGAAGTTCCCCATCGATTCGGCCCTGGTGGCCCTACCAATAGTTGCACAACAGTCGAAGGAAGATCCTTTATCCATTTTTAAGCAGTGGCTCGCTCGCACGCTCATTCTTCGGCCGATGCCGAGTTTGATTCTCGGAGGCTCCGAAAAAGAGACGTTGCGACCAAATCCCGAGGTCACCAACTTTGGCGCATGGTTCTCGGGCCTCCTCGTCTCCGCCCCATCCGCTTACACCAAGATCGACGAGTATCTCAAGCAGGTGATGCCTGACCTGAAGGATATCCAGAATCCACTAGTGGGCAGGGACGCCCGGAGCCTGGCTGTAAAGTTCTCCAACAAAAAGGGAAACGTAACCCTACCATTCGAAGATCTTTCCGACGGCGAAAAATGCTTCATGGTTTGCGCCATGGTACTTGCCGCGAACGATGCTTATGGCCCGCTGCTTTGTTTCTGGGATGAACCCGACAATTATCTTGCACTGTCCGAAGTTGGGCACTTTGTGTTGGCTCTTCGGAGAGCTTTCGAATCCGGTGGTCAGTTCATCGCGACCTCCCACAACCCCGAGGCGATCCGCCGCTTCTCCGACGAGAATACGCTTGTTCTCTACAGGAAGGGCCATCTTGAACCCACAATCGTGCGTCCTCTCAACGAAGTCCGAACTAGCGGCGATTTCAGCGGGGATCTTGTCGAAGCGCTGGTTCGCGGCGACCTCGAGCCATGAGCGTCAACAAGTATCACCCACACGTTTTGGTGCTACCAGAAGACGATGCCAACCGCCAACTAGCGAATGGCTTTCTCTTGGATCAGTAACTCTTAAATAGGAAGATCCAAGTGCTCCAGGAGGCGGGTGGTTGGACCCAGGTTCTGGAGCGTTTCAAATCAGACCATATCGTTGGAATGAATCACTATTCTGGCCGATTCATGGTTCTGTTGATCGACTTCGATGGTGACGAAGCAAGGTTGACCAAGGCCAAGGCTGAGATTCCCGAGCATTTGACTGAGAGAGTCTTTATTCTCGGCGCCTTAACTAATCCGGAAGCTCTCAGGCAGGCGAATCTCGGCCCTTACGAAGGCATCGGTTTGGGCATGGCGAAGGATTGCCGCGAGGGAACCGACACAATTTGGGGGCACGAACTCCTCCAACACAATGCCAGTGAGCTTGACCGTTTACGCGAGCACGTACGTGCAATCTTGTTCCCGTGATCGCCCCGTAGATCGCGCTCCCGCGACGAGTGGGCCTCCTACCGCGGCGTCTGATGCTTCAGGAACGTTCCCTGCTCGAGTTCCCTGAACGCCTGGCGAAGCTGTTCTTGCGTGTTCATCACAATCGGGCCATACCACGCCACAGGCTCCTCCAGCGGCTTTCCCGAGACCAGCAGGAACCGGATTCCGTCGTCCCCGGCGTGTACCGTGACTTCGT
>Ga0208038_1001452_pt1 | contig 12739 bp, 12 predicted proteins | sample June2015DPH_16_1_FD_184714 | JGI IMG/M metagenome (GOLD analysis project Ga0208038, IMG submission 184714) | Peatland microbial communities from SPRUCE experiment site at the Marcell Experimental Forest, Minnesota, USA - June2015DPH_16_100... | ecosystem: Environmental > Terrestrial > Soil >...
CCCGACCCCGGCAGGTAGAACATTGCTATCGGGCGGGAGCACATATACCTGCCAGAACTCGGGCGGCTGCGTCACTCACCTTGTGTTCGTCAATCGCGAGGACGGCTACCTTTTCGGCCCGGACCTGTTCACGACCACCAATGGCGGGCGAACCTGGAATCGCCAGCGGGGAAAGCCGACCGCCGCTCTGGCGACAGTCGCGCCAGGGGTGGTCTGGCGACTCACCTACGATGAAGATGGCTGTCCGGGACCATGTGGTCTGACACTGCAACAACAGCGGACCGGGACAACGAGCTGGGTGACGGTGCGCGCACCCTTCGATGGCAGCGGGACCGGAATAGTTCCGCAGATTGTCAGTACAGACAGTGCTCAAGTCCTTATCGCCTTCTACGGGAACATTGCTGGCGGCGTGTCGAGCCATGCGACCTTCTTCGTCACGGCGAATCTGGGGCGTAGCTGGAGCAAACGAGTCGACCCTTGCGGGTGGACTAGAACCAACGAGGTCGACGCTTATGACGCCAGCGCCACCCCGGAGGGCACCGTCGTCGTGGAGTGCTTGGCCAAGGCGACTCCGAACCAGGCGTTCGTCACGGTCTCACATAACGGGGGAAAGACCTTTGGGCCGAGACGACCCGTACCTCCACTGTTCGCGAACATGGTCGCCGCCGCGAGCGGGAACACCATCGTTCTAGCCAGTGGCGACATGGGAGGTGCTGGGCCGTTCACCTACATCGTGGAGACATCGACCAACGGCGGGGTGTCCTGGCGGACTGTTGTCCGTGACCCCGAGACGCCGACAAGCTCCACGCCTGGGGAGAGCTACCTGGGCTTCGTATCGCCAACTATCGGTCACTGGCTTGGGTATGGGAACAAGCTCTGGACGACTACCGACGGTGGGGAGCATTGGACGGCTAGCAATGTCTGAGAGGACAAGGGTGCCCAGGTTGGGTGTCTTGGTGACGCTGACGCTGACGCTTCTCACCTGTTCGCCTCAGTCGTATGCGGCCACGTCCGCCGGTACCGCGTACAAACGATTCGCCGCCCTGGCACGCCACGGTTTGAGCGTCCCCTTCGCTGCGTCCTATGTGCTTAGCTACGGCGACGGCGACGCACCGCTGCGATTCAACGTCTGGTCCGAGCCGGAGATACCGAACAAGACCCAGGGCGACTTCGTCTACCAGACGCGGCTACACCGCGGCACCTTCCGCTTCGTCCGCACGCATGGTGCCGACTATGAGTGCGTGCAAGCGACGGTGAAGGCAAAGTGGAAATGCGTCGGTTCTTACGTGCCCGACTCCAACGACCAAATCATGCAGGTCGAGTCGTACCGACTCCCGATGTTCGTCGGGGAACAGATCGTCAGCGACGGCTTCGCCCAGCCGCTCAGACTCTTCTACCGGGTTGTGCACGGACAACGATTGTGGTGCCTGAGCCTCGACGATGGGGCCGTTTGGTGCCTAGCTCGCAGCGGCCAGTTCGTCTACAGCCAAGACCCACCGGCGAGCGGCCGGAGCAATCGAATGGAGGCGGTGTCCTTATCGCTGTCGTACTCAAGGCAAATATTCGTCCTGCCCACAAAGCCGCAGCCGCTAAAGGAAGGTGGACCTCCGGCCATCTGTGACGGCTCCGTCTACTGCCCGTCGCCGGGGCCAGAACCGTAGCACGCGATGCGAAGGCTCATTGTCGTCATGATCGCGACCTTGACCGTGACGCTGACGCTCGCCGCGTGCGCAGTCGTGGGCACATCCGTCTGGGAGTTGACTGCGTTCCCAATCACGCAGATGCCACACCCTGCTGTGGACCTCTCAGTCATCCCCGCTGGGTGGGTGCCGGTGGCTTTCGGCGATGCGCAGATATCGGTTCCGGCCGGGTTCAACGTCTTCTACCTTGATTCTGAGTGCGGTTCCATACTGCGACCCGGCACCGTATTAGTCGGTGATGGCTCGGTCTCCAAGTGCTCGGTGGGCACTATTCAGCCGAACGGGACCTTGGTCCATTTCCATCCGCTGACTCGAAATCCGGCCTTTTGGAGGAACGAGAAGCCGATGCGCCTCAATGGTCTGTCGGTCTACCTGGGACCGGGCATGGACCCGTACCTCGCTGGCTACGGCGTGGAATACGAGGCTAACGATTACATCGTCCCGTCCCTCGGTATCGAAGTCGCGGGTGTCGGACCCCTTGCCAAGCAGGTCCTGAACACCCTGACTCGTTCCCCTCGGGCTGTGGCACTCGCGCCGGGGTCTTCACCGGCACTCCCATCGTCATGGCGATGGGTGACCTTTGCCGGGCTACGGTTCTCGGTTCCAGCGAACTGGCCGATCACTCAGACCCAGGTGACCCCTGGTCTGGGAGCCATCTGTGAGACGCTCGGCGTGGCATTTCTGAGCACGACCGTAACCTTGAGCACCGACGTGCGCCCCATGCTCCTTCCCCCTTGCCCCTATTTTCCACCGACTCCCCAGCAGCCGGAGAACGGGGTCCAGGTCGATTCCGGGTTACGCACCGAGCCGATGGTGACGCTGTCCTTCTCGGATCACTGCTTGGTCCTGCACAGCCTGACTGCTTGCCCTGCAAGCTCACCGGCGTACTCGATCCTCGTTGTCAGGGTAAACGTGCCTGGGCGCGACAAGCCCGTCTTCGTCTCCATCGGGTTGGCCGGGAATGGCACGGTCGCGCGGACCATTCTGTACTCGTTGCGTCGGGCGTGATGCCCACGGGTCGCAAGCTCGGCGCTGTGGTGATCATGATCGTGGCCGTGATCTTGACGGGTTGCACGACCTCCACGGCCCCCACGCCAACTTCGACCACCGCACCGTTGCGCAAGGCACCGCCTACCACCGTGGTTGCGGTAGACACCGCGGCGACTCCGCGTGGTTGGGTCCCGGTCGATTTCGGTCTTGCGCAAATATCCGTGCCCGCAACCTGGTGGTATGACAGCCCAACCTGGGGTTGGTGCCCGGACAAACCGATTCCCGGTCTTGTGCTTGCCGGTGAAGACCACCTGCCAAAGAAGACCTGCCCGCACCCCGCCTCCGCAGCCTCCTTCGCCTCTGTCGTCTCGGCCGGTGTAGAGGAAATCGCCTATCACCGGCTGAAGCCAGTGCTCGTGAATGGCATTCCCGTCTACGTTCAGGCGGGGGGCCTCACGTACTGGGTGCAGTCGCTCGATGCCTATGTCCACGCCAGCGGACCGTTGGCACGCCGGGTCCTGCACACCCTTACCTGGTCGCCTGCCGCCGTTGCCCTGGGCACGCAGACACGAGTCGTGCCCGCCTCCTGGCGTTGGTACAGCTTCGCCGGTCTTCGCTTTGCTGCACCGCCGAACCTGCCTCGCCAGACGACAGACGACGACCTCGTGGGCTGTCCTCAGGCTGTGCCCGGTCTTCAACCCTGGGTGCTCTTGAGCACTGCGACGAACGCGCTCTCACCCAGTTGCATTCTGTTGAGCCTCAGAGTCAGCTACATCCACTACAGCGATGGCGTATTTGTAGCCTCGGGACCTTACCAATCCGTCCAGCTTCCGAAGAGGTCATATCCGTGCCGCAGCCTGCACGGTCTCCGGGCATGCATGATGAGCGGGACCTACGGCGGTGTTGTTGAAGTCATCGTCGCCGTTCCGGGCCGTTCCCGACCGACTCTTGTCGATATCGGCTTGGCAGGGAACGGCATGGTCGCCAGGTCCATCCTGTACTCGTTGCGGGCAGCCTGATGCGCCCAACGCCTCGTCTACGCGTCCTTCGGTGGGCATCAGAATACGAAGTGACGGCCGAGCGGGCAGGCGTTGCGTTCTTGACCATGGCGACCGCTGGCCTAATCGCTGCCTTCTTCCTACCTTGGTGGTCGTTGTGGATTTCTACATATGGCGGACGGGAGCGGCCGTACGTCGTGGCATCAACCGGCTTCTCAGGCTGGGGTTGGTTGAGCTTTGCGGCAGGGTTGGTGGCTCTCGCCCTGGTGGTGAGACTCGTCATCGCCAAGAGCACCTTGCCGGGCGCGCATCTCGACAGTTGGATGCTGGCTGGGATCACCGTGGCAGCGGGACTCGCTGAACTCCTGGGCAACATGCTGTACATCGCTGCCGCCCCTAAGACCGAAATCTTCATCGGTGCTGGCCAAGGTGCCACTAGGGGAGTCGGCCTCGACATCGGGATGGTGGCCGGGGTCGTGCTCATCGTGAGCGGCCTGCTCATGTTCGCATCCCAGAAGCGGCGGTCGCCAGCAGAGCCTGCCGAGGGAGCCGCTCGGGCAGGCACTGTGCTCCTGGCCATGGCCACGTTGGCACTGTTCATTGCCTTTTTCCTGCGCTGGTCTTCCTTGTGGGTGTCTTTGACGCGCCGCCCTTTCCTCTTGGTTTCGAACGGCTTCTCTGGTTGGGGATGGATGAGCCTCGCCGCATGGCTGGTGATGCTCGTCGTCGGGGTGTGGCGCTTCGCGGTCGCGCAGAAGGCTGGGGCCACCTTCGCCAAAGGTGTTGTCAATCAGCTAACCGCGTGGGCAACTGTGGCAGCGGGAGTAGCTGAACTCATCGGCAACGCCTTGTTCATGGCCACGAAGTACCAGACCTCAGTTGTGTTTGGCTATCCCCCTAGCGTCGGTGTCGGGTTCGTCATCGCCGTTATCGCAGGTTGGGTGGTCATCGCCAGTGGCCTCCTCGTGATCGTTTCAAGCGCCTGGCGGTCACCGGCCGCGTCAGCACTGAGTGCTCAGTCGACGCTGGTGGGTAGGACCTCCGCGTCTTAACATCGCGACGGAGGCGAAAAGTGGCCAACTGGCGCACGGTCCGGCACCCCATAACCATGTTCATCATCGCCGTGCTGGTGGTCATCGGCATCGGCGTCGGTGTGCTCGAAGCCACCGGGACTTCAGGCTTGAGGAACACGACGGCCCACGCAATCACACTTCAGTCACCTGTTCAGACAGCCTACGGGTGGTTCAAGTCGGTGAATAAGAAGGACTATTCGGCAGCCGTCGCATACTTTGAACCGACGGCACGGGACATGATGGACTGGGGCGGCGGAAACACTTCAGGATGGCCATCCTTCTCGCATCTGCGTTGCGGCCTTGTTAGCGAAACATCCACCGACGCCCAGGTCCAATGCACGTTTAGAGAGTCGCAGGCCGCAGACGAGGGTAATCCGGACTCATTTTGGGGTATCGATATGCATCGCCTGGGATATGGCCCTTGGCTCATCGACAACTACGGCCAAGGTTGACATGACGGATTAAGGCGCTGCCTGCAACCTTGGCCATCGCAACCCTGACGAAGACACACCGTCTGCGCTGGGGGCTTACGGTGGTGAGTCTCCCCGGAACGGCCGATCAACTAGGCGCGCAGAACCCGCAGCTCCACGGTGGGCCGGTCTGGCCAGCCCAGGAGGCGATTTCCTCGAACGAGTCGGCGCAGACCTTCTGATAGTTCAGGGTCCAGTTGCTGCCCGATGCCCTGCTGATGGTCCAGCACGTTGATCTGTGCAGGATCAGGGACGACGGTCGTGGTGGCCGCTCGCAGTTCAAGACGTACCCGTCTGGATGATCAGCCAACCAGGCGACGTAACCCTGGTCGTTGTCCATGAACTCGATGATCACGCCACGATTGTTGCACCGGTGGTCCCGGATCGGTGGATGCCAAAGTGGCCGCCCACCTGTCGCGACAGCATGAGCGTCGCAGCATCCTGTGACTGTTGGCTTGGTCCGTCAGGTGAAGGTCAGGAGAGCCGTCAAAACGAGACGGCCCCGAGCGCGGCGCGAGGGTCGCGTGTCGAGACGATCTCTTTACCGAGCGGCGCGATGGCGACGGCAGCCAGCTTGAAGTTCCCCAGCCCGAGCGGGATTCCGATGATGGTCAAGCAAAGGATCAAGCCGAGGAGCACGTGCGCGACGGCTATCCATACTCCGGCGAGCAGGAACCAGAGCACGTTCCCGACCATGGACGCGGCTCCAGCGCCCGGTCGCCGGATCACCGTCCTGCCGAACGGCCACAGGACGTAGGCGGCGAGGCGGAACGAGGCAACGCCGAAGGGGATCGTGATGATGAGGACGCACATGATTACTCCAGCGAACGCGTACGCCAGAGCAAGCCAGAAGCCCGACAGGACGAGCCAGATCAGGTTGAGAATTGTGCGCACAGGGTCAGTCTTGCATTGCGCGAACCACCTCGGCTCGGAGTTCCCTCATGGTCCTCCTCCCGAATCGCTCCTGGCAGAGCGACCTTGGCAGGAACAGGAAAGAAGGAGCAGTCGCGGTGGGGCCAAAATGGGGTTGACATTCTCATCTGGAGGACATAACCGCGGCAATGAGCGTGAATTACGATCAGTCGAAGAGGAGGCACCGCAATGGAAGGACTTGACGGCCGCCACAGAGACAAGAACGGCCAAATCGAGCGGAAGCATGGAAACACGAAGATGAGGACTCTGAAGCCGGAGTATCCGGAGCTGAAGAACTTTCGCAACGACGACACCTTGGGTCAGGTGCGCGCGAGGTACGGCGTGGAGAGCTTGGACGCTCTCCTCGAGAAGCTACGGACTAAACGGACCAAGTAGTCCGAACCGGAGCCCGCGCCTTTCAACATACTGGTCTTCTGGTGGCGCCGTTCATCGGCTCTACGTAACCCGAGTCAAAGGGTTGCTTCAGGACTCTCAACGTGACTCGTACCCAGGGGGCTCGTTTCTTGCCCAGAGCGTTGTCACACGCCGATCGGGACTGACAGCGGTAAGAGCTGTTGTGCCGGTCCAACCATCGTTCGCGATGGTGTCGCTGTAGATCGTTCCGTTGCGTCCAACCGCGATGTCGTAGGGCGAGAAGGTGCCGCTGACTCGAGGTGCAGTCCCTCGAGCGAAGGAAAGGAAGTCCTCGACACGCGAGCCTTCGATTCGAACGATCGAGTTCTGCCAGTCGCCAAACACACTTCCGGCCGGCCCACTCGCAAGAGCGCCCGGCGATCCTCCGCCACGACGGAAACCACCGAGGTAGAGAACGCGGCCGCTCCTTGTCAGCTCGACGAGTCGGAATGCGTTGCCGGTCGAAACGTAGAGGTCACCGGAGCCGTCAAAGGCCAGCTCCGCTGGATAAAGCTGCAAGAAGCCACCGAGATTGGTGAACTCTCGAGAAGACGCGACGACCTCTATCGTGCCGCGGGTTGTGAGCCGGAGGACCTGGTAGCTACTTCCGGAAGTGAAGTAGAGATCACCGTCCGGCCCGATCGTGAGGCCACTCGGATATCCGACGGAAGCCTGCAGCGCCGGTGTGCCGTTCGCGACGTCCCGCGACGACGACCCATCGCCGACAACGGTCGAGATCAAACCGGCCGGGGAAATGGCTCTGATTCGATTGCCGTCAGCGAAATAGAGGACACCGTTTCTCGCGAAGGTCATGTCGCCTATGGAATTCAGTTCGGCGTCCGCAGCGGACCCTCCGTCCCCGGAGAAGCCTTGGCGCCCGTCTCCAGCGATGACCTGGAAGCTTCCACTCGCCAAACGCTCCAAGATCTGGTCGAGGCCCGTGTCGCCGATGTAGAGGTTGCCCTTCGGGCTGACTGCCAACTCTGTCGGGTATCGAAGAACGATTGGCGCCGCGCCCGAACTGGACAAGGTCGATGCCCCGTACCCTGCCGCCGCCGATATTACGAGGGCCACGGTCAGTTTCGCGACCGTGCGAGTGCTGAGCCTCATCCGGTTCGTCGGCCCCGACTCCGTCTTCCACGCTGCAGATCGTGGAGCCATCGATACCTCTCTGAAAAGTTCAGTTCTTCAAGGGGAATGTAGTTCTCTTCGCTTGTGCCGTTCTCTAAGGTTTCCTCCGGTGCCCGCGACAACTACTCGGAGAGTTCTCCTCCATCCTCGCCGTCGTCACCGCCGGGTTCATCCAGCCGGTAACTGAGCGCCAACCTCAGTCCGGGTCCTTCGTCCGTCTGGACCGAGTCGACTCGCACCCGGGAATCATCCACGTCCACACCGACCTTGGCTGCCAGGCGCCGCAGTTCCTCGAATGACTTGGCGAAGTCTTCCGGTCCCCGGCCGACGCACACGATGGTGGCCGTCCATTTCGTGCCGACCGGGACGCGAAGCTCAGATCTTTCCGGCCTGATTGCTGGTGGACCTGGTCGCCGCATCACGGCCGAGCGCGTGACGAACTGTCGTGATCGGGGAATCGGTCTAGATATCCAGCCGACACGTCCCCTCGTACCAGGTACTGAGCAGTCCAGCCACGCGACGAGCGGGAAAACCCAACGGCCGGGGTAGCGGTACCAGAGGCGCCGGAAGCCGGTGAGCCGGTAAACACCGCCTCGAACCGAAGTCGCCAACGGCGAGTACGTTGCATAACCACCGGGTCTCCCGTCTGGGAGCAGCTCTACGACCTTCTGGCGCAGCTCGACAAGCTCGACTCCGAGGTCGGTGAGTACCTCCGCGGCGATGCCCTCACCCTCGCGCACAATCCCGAGCAGCAGGTGCTCGGTGCCGATATAGCTGTGTCCGAGTTGCTTGGCTTCATGACCGGACAGGTCCAAGACCTTCTTGGCTCGCGGTGTGAACGGTGGCGAACCCTTCGGAGCCGACGCCCAGTGTCCGACTCGCTCCGCGACCTCGTGCCGGACCGCCTCTAGGGGGACGCTCATCTCCCCGAGCACCTGTGCGGCGATTCCGTCGTGCTCACGAAGTAGTCCGAGAAGCAAGTGCTCGGTGCCGATAAAAGGGTGATGAAGCTCGCGCGCTTCCTCTTGAGCGAGTGTCAGAACCCGACGTGCCTGGTCGGTGAAGCCCTCGAACACCGCCTCAGTGTGCCACGGCGGCGAGAGTGTGGCTGCTCGATTCTCCGCCAAAGAACGGCTCGGTCTGGGACTATCACGCTTGGTCTCCCATCCGGACAGTAGCCACCGAGCCGGTTCCCGAGCACTACCGCAATCCCGGTTCCTCACCTGTTTCCTGGTGCTCGTGACCGGCGGCATGTTTTTCCAGGTATCGGCCGGGAGTTCCTGGACGATTCCGGGGTAACAGGCATTCAATAACAGTCCACTGCCTACGTTCGCGAGCCAGGCTGTCGGGCTCGACATGAGCGACTACTCCTCCGGGTACGTCGCATCGTGATCCCGGGTTTCCTGAATGATTCTGTGCGCATCAGCGAAAGACGAAGCATTCGCCACGTCATGAGCCGACTCTCCGATGAAGGAATGTAGCTTGTGAGATTGCAATCCGAAGCTCACCACAAGTGCCAGCCTTCGGCCCCAACTTCGACCAGTGCCCCACTCGCTTCTCAGGAAGGCAAGCTCATACTCCGAATACACACCAGCCCCGTAGATGAAGGGCAAAAGCCCCAGCGTCAGCCACACGGGCAGAAAAAACTGCCACGCGATTCCGCTGTGGCCAAGCGTGTTTCGTTCACTGATAATTGTTGCTACTTCGTAGGCGACGAGGCCAACAACCGAGATGCCGATAAGAGCATCGACGAGCTTCTTCACTTGCTTGAACTCATCCTTGTGACTAGCAACGGCTGACAAACCGAAGAGAAAGAACAGTCCCACCTGGAGCGCCAATTCCACCGGGAGACTCAACACGAAGAGGTTCATGAACACGCCTAGGAACACTGACAGTTTGATCGCCGTCAGAAAATTCCGCCTGAAGAAGTGCTCCTTCTCGGACGCCTTTGGAGCGTTCAAGAAGAGCACGAATCCGGAACCGGCGAACCAGAACAAGGTACTCGTTGTCATGCTTGTATCCCACCAGGAGAACCGCCGAGCAACCAGGATTTCCCCGGCGACCCATAGCGTCATCAAGAGGAGTGAGAGTGCGAACTTCGGTGCCGGAAACGCTCGGAAGACGGAGCGGAGGCTGCTGCGCAGATCGCGGTTGAGCAGCATCAACACAGCCGCCACCCCCAGCAAGATGAGGGCGGCCAGTTGGCGGTTGTTTGGCATTCGAAGCGTCCTCCTGCACCCAAGCCCTTCCAGTATGGGCCTCATCTTACCGTCGCGAGACGAACACCCGTTCGATAGCTTCCCCACAGTCCCTCGTCTGTGGATGAGGGTCCAGAGTCCTTGGTGAGTCATTCCCGCGGGCCGTCCGAGAGCGGGCGGTGAGACCTGACTTCGCGGGCAGCACCAGATGCCGAAGAGCCCACCAGAAGCGCAGGCAGAGATGCAAAAATCCCGTTCGGTTGTGGTGCACGTGGTACAGGATCGCCGTGGTATCTGCACCACAAAAATACCACAAGCCGTTGACTAACACGGTCAGTTACGGTCAGCTATTGACAGTAGAAAACGGCCAATACGCTGCGCTCATTTGTATTTGACCAGGTAGGACAAACAAGCATCTATTTATTGCCAAGGTGAGGGTCGTGGGTTCGAATCCCGTCGTCCACTCCAAAAAGAAAGTCCAGCTAGATGCGTTGCGAGGGGCTAGAAATGGCCTCTCGAGGCGTCTTCAGGGGTGGTGTGCACCACATCCGCACCACATGCGAACGGGGTGACCCTCACATTCGCTCGCTGGGCGGGTGAATGATCGGCCGGCGAGCTGCGCAACTTCGGGAGAGCGGAAGCTGGCCTGCCGCAGACTCGCTGATCGCCCTGCGGGTGCCGAGAATCCCATCCGTCCCCTCTACCTGAACTTTCGCCGGGGCAGGCTGCAGGAGAAGGACTGGCCGTGGCCCTCTCGTTCCCTACCTCGAGTTCCTACGGATGCTCCAGTTCCTCCGGCTGCGGCGGGACGACCGAGCCGACGTGGCCATCGAGGTGGTCATGCTCCGTCACGAGGTGTCGGTCCTTGGCCGTCAGGTGGAACGCCCGTCGCTATTGACCGGGTCCCCGTGAACCTCTATGGAGCTCGGGCCGATTCAGTGCGTCGGCGGTGCCGGTCATCGAGAACTCGTCCAAACGATTTGAGCACAGTCCTCCACTAGCCACCGTGGTGCCTCGCTCATGAGATGTCTGGGTCCCTATCCGGGTGCACCCCCTGCTTGGCGTCCGACCAGCGCTCGAAGACGCCGACGTCGGCGACAAAGCGGACCGAGTCGTCGGGGGCCCATCGGTGCCCAGCCTCCTGGAGGCAGTCGTCGACGAGCCGGGCAACGGCGTCGCTGTGCTCGATCGGGACATGAACGAGCAACTCGTCGTGGAGGCACAGGACGATCCGCGCGGCTAAACGCTCGCCGCGGGCTCGCACTATCACTGCCCAGGCTTTGAACAGCTCGGCGGCCGCACCTTGGACAAGGGCATTACGGCCGTAGCGGCCTCTGGCTGCGGCCGCTCCACGGGCCTCGCGCGTCCCCACCTCGGCGCCATTTGCCGGTCCCAGGATGATCAACCTGCCCCCATAGGTTCGCAGGTCGCGGCCGGCCTGGCCGGAGCGTGCAGCGTCGGCTAGGTACCTCATCGCCACGGGGTAGGCGGCCTCGAGGCGGCGCAGTGCCTGCAGGCCGTGGCCGGTGGTCTGCCCGTACATCGCTCCGAGCATCGCGACCTTGGCGGTAGCTCGATCCACGCCGAGCTGGGCGGCCACAGGCGCGTACATGTCGTCCTCGGCGGTGGCCCGAGCCAGTTGCTCGTCCCGCGAGATCGCGGCAAGCACGCGCGGCTCGATCTGACCAAGATCGGCGCGTACGAAGACGTAGCCGGGCTCGGCGACGACCGCCCCGCGCATTTCGGCGGGCATGTTGTGAAGGCCACCCGACGCGGTCATCCTTCCCGCCGCGCCGTCGGACCCTGTCCACACCCCACGCAACCGGCCGTCGGCACCAAGATGCTCGTCGAGCCAGCCGTAGCCGAAGGTCGTGGCGACGCGCTCCGCCTTTCGCCAGACAAGGAGGGCTTCGATCAGCGGATGCGTGTCGCGAAGCGTCCGCAGCCGCCAGGCACGGGTGTCGGGCACCTCGACGCCGATACGGCTGAGCAGTGACTTCACCTGCCCAGGGCTGCGCAGGTCGACCTCGACTCCTACCGGCGCGTGGCGCAGCACCTCGGCGTCGCGCCGGGCACGCTGCTCTGCTGCCTCCGCCTCGGTGCGCGGCCGCCGGCCGACGAATCCTGCGATGATTCCCTCGGCGACAGCTCGGTCCATCGGCAGCCCGTCGACCGACATCTCTACGCACAAGAGCTCGGACGCCGACTCCGAGCGCGCTGTGGACGCGACCCTCGGCCCATCACCGAGCCCTTTGAGGCGCGCCTGCTGGAGCACTGCGACTCTCGCCGCCAGCTCCGCCCACCGCCGCAGCCGTTCCGGAGTCGCACACCAACCTCTGTCCAACCACTCCGGCCGGAGGTGCCCGTCGGGACGGATCGGATCGTCCGGATCGCCGTCGCCGCGCCCGGCGTCACCGAACAAGTCCGCCGGCGCGGTCGTCGGGATCGTGCCCAACGCCAAATGCTGGAGCTGCGCCCACACGCAAGCGGGATCGGCACGCCATCGGCCGAAGAGGAGCCGATGCACCCCGGCGATGTCCCAGCACGTCGCGATCCGCACCCCGGCTAGGAGAAGCGTCGCCGCGGTGTCGTTCGACCACAGCACCCACCGCGGGTGGAGCGCGTCCTCCACGAGCCGGACCACCACCGAAGGATCCTCGATGTCGTGAGCGACCGACATCTTGCCCGTCGTCGTGGCCATTCCGAAACCCACCTGCGGCGCAAGGGCCAAGCCGACGAGGTCACCGCGCACGACCCCAGCGCTGCACAACTCCTCGACCATGTCCGCGCCCGGCTCTCCCACGAACCCACCCTGCCACCTCTTGGCCCACCAGGCGCCCCGACCGGGTCGAG
>Ga0208038_1001457_pt1 | contig 12726 bp, 14 predicted proteins | sample June2015DPH_16_1_FD_184714 | JGI IMG/M metagenome (GOLD analysis project Ga0208038, IMG submission 184714) | Peatland microbial communities from SPRUCE experiment site at the Marcell Experimental Forest, Minnesota, USA - June2015DPH_16_100... | ecosystem: Environmental > Terrestrial > Soil >...
CTGCCGACAATTCGCACCCCGCCTTCAACGGCTCCTACCTTGCGGCACTTGTGATTTACGGCATTATTTATCATCCGCCGAACCTGAACGCCTCTTATCACGGCGATCTTAGCCACACCGAGACGCTCTATCTTCAGACCATCGCAACACAGGCCACGCAGACGAGTTTTTCGCCGTGATCGAACACTTTCCCTCAACCCGGCCATCACCCATCCGCCTTCGTCTGACTCCGGCGAGACAAGCGGAAATGAGAATTGTTCGCCATCCCTAGACAATTCGCGCGCCGGAATTTGCCGGACGGTCAGGCCGTTCATAGTTGAACGTCCTCAATTTGGGCGTCGGCGCACTCGTCCGGCAGTTCAACTTCCTCGGCGTTGAAGGCGAGCACGTTTTTGATTTCGCGCCCGCCGGCCAGTCGCAAGTCCACGCGTTGATAGCCCATGCCGGTCTCCGGCAGTTGCAGCAACCGTTTCGTCCAACGTTTTGCGAGTTTGACTCTCATGCTCTCACTGCTGATTCGCCGCTGCGTGTTTGGCGGCGTGGTTTCGGAGGTGGCTGAAATTTCCTTCCTCGCAGCAGACCACGAAACCTTCCGTCACCGTTTTCAATTCTTCCCAGCGGGCGCGGATTTGTTTGGACTCCGCCTGCGTTACTTGATTGTCGTCGGCGGCTTTGGCGACGACGGCAAGGAGGTCGGCAAATTCCTGGACGATCTGGTTGGTGGCCGGAATCAGAAAATGCGGATGCGGCGTGTTCTTCGGATTAAGGATGAAAAAGCCGCCGGCGCGCTGGCAAATCCATTGGACGAGCCGCTGGTCGCCGGTGCTTTGCAGCAAGGCTTCGATGCGGTCGAGCGGATTGCCGGTGCCGCTGCCCGCGGCGTGGTCCGGCGGTTCGGCCCATTTGTAAACCATGGACAGCGACAGGCCGAGATCGGCGGCGACCTGTTTGGGGGCCTTTTTGTCGAAAACCTCGCGCAACAATTCGTAGGAATGCATGGCGAGACGATGGAAAAGCGGGACGGGTCGGTCAAATCTAAAAACCGAAGTCCGAAATCCGAATACCGAAGGCCAAATTCGGCTGCTTTCGATGGCTGTTCAATTGTCCGGCAACTCACCAGACGAACACCATTTGCATTCAGATTTCGGGTTTCGGGCTTCTTTCGGATTTCGGCATTCGGGTTTCGGATTTGGCCCAGATATCTGAACGCGGGACTCCGATCATTTATAAACCTCGCGCGAAATTATAGATGCAGGCTTGCCGGACCTGGTGTTTGATAAGCGCGGCGTATGAAACACAATGGCGAAATCCAGCATGCCTTTCCGACTTGCTTTGAAAGCGGGTTGGGTTTCTACTCGCTCCCACAACAACTTGGCGAGGGATTATGATGATCTACGCAATCTGCTTGGTGGTGGGTTTAACGTTCACTATTATCAGTGTGCTGGCCGGGCACTTTTTCGGCGGGCATGACGCCCATGTGGCGGGCAGCGGCGGTCACGCGGAGGCGGGCGCCGACACCAGCGACATGCCGGGCATCTCCATTTTCAGCCCCACGGTCATGGCTTCCTTCGTGACGGCGTTTGGCGGGTTCGGCCTCATTTTCACGCAGTTTCCAAAAACGAGCAGCGCGGTGGTCAGTGCGCCGCTCTCCGTCCTCGGCGGTCTGGTGGTGGCGGGAGCGTTGCTTGTGTTTTTGCGCGCGGTGTTTAGCCATACCCAAAGTTCCAGCGAATCAAAAGTGGCCGCTCTGATCGGTTCGGAGGCCAATGTCATAACGCCCATCCCGGAAAATGGCGTGGGTGAAATTGCCTACGTCGTGGGCGGCACGCGTTATTCAGCGCCGGCCCGCGCGGAAAACAATGCGGCGGTGGCCAATGGTAAGACCGTCAAAATCACCCGTATCGTCGGCACCCAGTTTTACGTCACGTCAATCAACTGATTTAACCCTCAACTCTCAACCATCAACCATCAACTCACATGAACCTTGCTCCCATGCTCGCCGAACTGAACTTCGCCCAGGGCGGAATCGTCATCATCGCCACGATTGTCATCGTTTTCGTGGTGTTCCTGCTCCTCTACATGGTGTTCAGCCGTTACACCAAGGTCGGGCCGAACCAGGTGCTGGTGGTGTCCGGCGTCAAGCACCGTGAGCAGGATGGCACGAGGGTCGGCTTCCGCATCGTCAAGGGCGGCGGCACGTTCGTTTTGCCGATTTTCGAGAAGGTGGACGTCCTGTCGCTGGAACTGCTGACCATTGATGTGCAGACGCCGGAGGTCTATACCAGCAAAGGCGTGCCGGTGAAGGTGGACGGCGTCGCGCAAACCAAAGTCAAAGGCGACGATGTTTCCATCCGCACGGCGGCGGAGCAATTTCTGGGGAAAAGCACCGATGAAATCCGCAACATCGCCACGCAGACACTGGAAGGCCATTTGCGCGCCATCCTTGGCACGATGACCGTCGAGGAGATTTATCAGAACCGCGACGCCTTTGCCCAGAAAGTCCAGGAAGTGGCCGCCGGCGACATGGCGAACATGGGCCTCGGCATTATCAGCTTCACCATCCGCGACATCCGCGACGGCCAGGGTTATCTCGACGCCCTCGGCAAACCGCGCATCGCCCAGGTCAAACGCGACGCCATCATCGCCCAGGCCGAGGCCGACCGCGATTCACAGATTCGTTCCGCGCAGGCGAAGCAGGCGGGGCAGGAAGCGCAGTTTGCCGCCGATACCAAGATTGCCGAGGCGCAACGCGATTATCAATCCAACGTGGCGCAATATCAGGCCACGGTAAACCAGCAAAAGGCCCAGGCCGACCTCGCCTACGATTTGCAGAAGTTCAAGACCGGCCAGCTCGTGAAGGCCGAGGAAGTCCAGGTGCAAATCATCGAGAAGCAAAAGCAAATCGAGTTGCAGCAGCAGGAAATCCAGCGCAAATCGCGCGAACTCGAAGCCACCGTGCAAAAGCCCGCCGACGCCGAGCGTTACAAAGTCGAGACACTGGCCAACGCAAAGAAATTCCAGCTCGAAACCGAGGCGGCCGGCTCGGCGTCTGCGACGAAGGCGACCGGTTTTGCCGGCGCCGACGTCGTGAAAGCCACGGGTCTGGCCGAAGCCGACGCGAACAAGGCGCGCGGTCTGGCCGAGGCGTCCGTCATCGAGGCGCAAGGCAAGGCGACCGCCGAGGCGATGCGGGTGAAAGCCGAATCGTTCAAGCAATACAACCAGGCGGCGGTCATCGAAATGATTGTGCGCGTGATGCCGGAAATCGCGGGCAAGATCAGCGAACCGCTGAGCAAGACCGAGAAGATGGTCATCATCAACAGCGGCAACGGCCCCGGCGGCGGCGCGAGCAAGCTGACCGGCGACGTAACCACCATCATCAGCCAGTTGCCGCCGGTGCTGGAGAGCCTGACCGGCGTGAAGTTCGAGAAATTGCTGGAGCAGGTCCCCGCGCTGAAAAAGGCGATGGGGAAGGATGACGATAAAGGCAAATAATCCCAAACGTAGCAGCCGACGTGAGGAGGCTCTATGGTTCGAGGTTGGTTGAGAGTTGAGGGTTGAGGGTTGAGAGTTCCAAAAGAATGGAGCCTCGTTACCTCGGCTGCTACGAAACTTGAAAATATGAAAGTTTTCCGTTCGCACGATGACTGTGGGGTTGCCGGGATTGGTGGCAGAAAGCGGTCCCGATGCATCGGGACCGCAGTCCAAGACCTGGCGGTTACTTCGGGTATTCAAAGCGCGCGTCAGCGTCTTGGAGTGCGCCAGTCCTCTGGCGCTTTCGGTTCGCGAGCAGGTGTCGGTGAAATAATTGGATGACGACTATAAAACTTTGCCGTTCACGCGATAACCGCCGGCTCGCCGGAGTTTGCGGCGGGTTGGCGAAGCATTTTGATCTGCCATCATCGAAGCTGCGCGTGGTCTGGGTTTTGGGAACACTTTTCAGCGCGGCATTTCCAGGCGTTTTGTTGTATCTGGCGCTTTGGTATTTGCTGCCGGAAGAACCGCCGCCCGCGCTCAGCTTTGAACCGGCCGTGTTGCAGCCGTGGAAGAAAGCAATGTGAAAAACGAATTTAACGCAAAGGCGCAAAAACTGTGATCAAAACCTTCTCAATGCTGGTTTGCCTATTGAGTGTTTCCAAACTCACTTTTGGAGCGGATACGAATCAGACAATGACAAAGATTGTCTATCGGGATATCTCCACCAATGTTTTGTCAAACTCGTTCGCCGCGCAGCCAAGGACACTTTATCGAATGGGAGAAAAATATAACCGCTCGGAAGAAGCACCCGACCCGGTTTTGGGAATTCATGGTCTTATCATCATCAACGAACCGGATGCGTGGATGATTAACCTGATGGATAAAACCGGCACTCACATGGTGGATGGTGGGCCGACTTATGTAGTTCACGACTGCATTGTGTCACCGTCAAGTAAATCACAAGCCGAATTTCAAGCTTTCAAAGCCAGCTCCATTAGCGGGTTTGAATTTGGCAAGGAGATGGAATTTCTAAAAAAGCACAAAGCCAAGAAGTCCGGGCCGCTATCAATTGGCGGCGTATCATGCGACCGCTATGAATTGACGCTTGACGGTTACTCAATAGAGATGTTTGCGAAAAACGGGACTGAGATTCCTTATCAACTGAAAATATCCAAGGGACAATCCCAGATTTCATATTTACAATACGACACCTATCGGACTGATTTACAGCCAGACTTGTCACTTTTCAAACCGCCGGCTGGAATCGAAATTTCTGAAACGCGGCATTAATCATGCGCCTGTTTGAAGCCATCATTGACGCGAACCACCGGGCGGTGGCTGGTGACGCGAACGCCGGATTGCATCCGGCGGATTTTGCGGACGAACTGCCGGTCATCGCGCTCACGTGCGTTGATCCGCGGTTGAACGCGATTTTTCCGAACGCGCTCGCGCTGCCCGCCGAGCAGTTCATCTGGCTGCGCAACGCGGGCAACATCATCACCGGGCCGCTCTCCAGCACCATGCGGTCGCTGGCGCTGGCGTGCGCCGTCAAGGGCGGCAAGGAAATCGCCATCATCGGCCACACGGACTGCCAAGTTGGTCAGACGACGGCGATGCAGTTGCTCGATAAATTGAAGGCCTTGGGCGTCGAGCGGCATTTGTTGCCGGAAAACATCAACGAGTTTTTCGGCATGTTCGGCAGCGAGCGGCAAAACGTCATCAAGGCCTGCGACATCGTCCGGCACAGTCCGCTTATCGGCCCGAAAATCCCGGTGCATGGTTTTTTGGTGGACATCGAAACCGGCAGGCTCGAATGGATTGTGAATGGCTACGATGCCTGGCAGACGTTGCCTGGCCCAGGCGACGCGATAAAAGGCACCGGGCCGATGGCCGAGGCGCTCGGTTCGTTCGCCGCGTTCAACCTCGGCGAAATGAAATTCCCCGAAGCCAAAATTGGAGAGGTGGTGGCGAAAGCCGAAGATTGGCTGTCACAGAAAATCGGGCAGTTGGAAGTCAAACCTTCCCAGCCGGCGGCTCCGGCTGCGCCCGCGCCGCAGGTTCCGCCTTTGCCCGCCGCGCCGGTCATCCCGCCGAAAATTCCACTGCCACCGCCCATCCGTCCCAAGAGCATTCCGACCCGCGACCGGAGGTAAAAGCAGTCGCGTAGCGACAATTTGATGGTAGCCGTGGCTTTCAAGCCACGGTTGCAGTACGAATATGGTGTCCGTCGCGGAGCGACGGTTGAAATCAATGCCGACAAAAGATTCAAGCGTCGCTCCGCGACGCCACCGCGGGGAAACCTTTCCCGGGCTGAAGCCCACGGCTACCGTCATGCCTCGCTCCGCGAGGGCTGTGCAGCTTCTCAAAGATTGAGATGCGCCCAAGGTGAAACGCCAACCAAACCGTTTTCGAGATTGAAACTGGCGATGGGCAGGCTAGAATCAGCGCTCCAATGGTCCGGGGCGTAGCGTAGCTTGGCTAGCGCGCTTGCTTGGGGTGCAAGAGGTCGTGAGTTCAAATCTCACCGCCCCGACCATTTCATTCCTCCGCCAGTTGCGGCGTCAACGTGAGGTTCAGGCTGCCGAAGCCCACTTCAAACTGCCGGTCGGGCCGGATGACGACCTTCATGACAAGGCCGTCCGCAATTAATTATTCGCGGGCGAACACCAGCGTGGTTTTGTCGTCCTTGATCGTCAATCGCGTATCGTCGATCTGGGCGGGCATGGATTGTTTTTTGCCGCTGCTGCTGAGCGACAATTGATAATCAGCCCCGTCACCTTTCCATTTACCCTGCCACGTGGCGGTTTCAGTGGTTGGCGGCTTGCCAGGCTGTATTGTCATATGAGGCAGATTTTTCAGGAACGCCTGGCCATCGGCGCCGGCGACGAACATGGTCTTGGCATACGACTGCGTCACCCATGCGCGCAGCGTCCGCATTTCGCGCGACGAAATAACCGGGCGCGTCTCCAGCAGCCGGCTCGTGGTCGCGGCGATGTTGAAATCCCACCGGCCGATGATTTTTTCCGAACCATATTTCGCCGACTGGCCGGTTTGCAGATAGGCGCACAGGTCGTCAAAATTGTCCTGGACAATGCCCCAGACCAGGTCGGCCGTCTCCTGGTTTTCCCAGAGGGATTTGAACTGGTCGTTGTCGAGCAATTGCCGGATGGGCGCGTGTTGCTTCCACGCATTTTGAAACTCGGTGTTCTGGCCGAGCTGTTTGAAATCATCGCGTTCGGTCAGCGAAATAAACATCGGATAATCCGCCAGCCGGTCGCGCAACTGCGGGTTTTGGTAGAGCAGTCCGGCGAGATCGGCGTACTTGAAATAACTGTCCGGCATCGGGTCAATGGCGCGCGCAATCTGGGCGAACCCGGTGGTTTCCGAATCACGCCCCATTCGGTTCAGCAGTTTGACCAGCCTGCCTTCGTCGTCGGACGTGGCGATTTGCACCGTCCAGTAGCTCAAATCGAAAATGATGAACGAGATCAGCACGAGATAGGCGAGGCCGTTCATCAGGCCGAGACCGAGGCCGAGCCGGGCATTCAGCCGGTTCCACCGGATCAATTGTATGTTGTCTTCCTTGTATTTGAAATAAACTTCCACCTTGCGATGCACAAAAAACCCCGCCGATTTGAACGGAATCAACAAAATCCAAAACACGATCACCGGTGACACCAGCCAGATGACGGTCGGGTCATGAATGCCCACGTGCGGCAGCATCGGCTTGACGTATTTGGCGAGCGGCCCGGCCAGCAACGCGGAAACAATAATGCCGATCAGCGAGAACGACACGCGAACCGCGCCCTGCCGGTAACCGAGAGCGGCCAGCGACAGCATCATCACCGAAACCAGAATCCAAATGGTCATACGCACAAATAAAAACCATTTGGCCAAAAAAGCACGCGGAAAATGCAGCTCAAACGCGATATTCTAATTTGGCGGCGGTGATGTGCTCTGACATTGGATGGCGGGGTGAACTGCATCGGGACAATGACTAATGCCCAAACCCGAATGACGAAGGAATGTTCAAATGTCCAATGACTCAATGGCGCGATTGGGATTTCGGGTCTGGGGATTCTTCAGGCATTCGTCATCAGGGCTTGGCCATTCCCCAACCCTGACATTGCGGCAACGGCGCGCCGACCAGACAAATCAGGACGCTGCCGGCGAGTCGTTGGTTGAAACCGGGCAGGGGATGAAGCAAATTGCGCGTAGTGAAGATTTCCGTCGTTGTGCCAGCCTTTAACGAGGAGCGGTTGCTCGGCGAATCGCTGGCACAGATAAAATCAGCGGCCAATGCGTTCGCGCAACGCGGCTGGGACTTTGAATTGATTGTTTGCGACAACAATTCCACCGACCACACGGCGGAAATCGCGCGCGCGGCGGGCGCAACCGTCGTTTTCGAGCCGGTCAATCAAATCGCCCGCGCCCGGAATTCCGGCGCGGCGGCGGCCACCGGCGACTGGCTGGTTTTTGTGGACGCGGATTCGCGTCCGAATGCCGGACTGTTTGCCGAAGTTGCGGGGCAAATCAGTTCCGGTCGCTGTCTGGCCGGCGGGGTCACGGTCCAGATGGATGAGAAACATCCGGCGGCCGGGTTCGCCACGTGGCTTTGGAACTGCGCCAGCCGGATGGGGCGGTTGCTCGCCGGTTCATTTATTTTTTGCGAAACGGCGGCGTTCCGGAGACTCGGCGGTTTCAACAACGAACTGTTTGCAGCGGAGGAATTGGAATTGAGCCGGCGGCTGCGAAAACTGGCGCGGGAAACAAACCGGAAAATTGTAATTTTGCACCATCATCCGCTGGTGACTTCCGCGCGGAAAATGCGGCTTTACACGATGCGGGACCACCTCAAATTGCTGGTAAGCGTGCTCTTCAACCGCCGGGCGCTGACCCGCCGCGAATCCTGCACTTTGTGGTATGACGGCCGGCGGTGAAAATATTATGACGCCGCGGCGGCGGCTTTTTTCCGGACGGCAAGGAAGTTCAGATACTCGATCAGTTGCTGTTTCATTTCGGTGCGCGGGACGATGGCGTCAATAAGACCGCGATCGAGGAGAAATTCGGCGGTCTGAAAGTTCGGCGGCAATTCGGACTGGGTGGTGTCCTTGATGACGCGCGGACCGGCAAAACCGATCATCGCGCCCGGCTCGGCCAGAATCAGGTCGCCCAGACTCGCGTAACTGGCCATCACGCCCGCCGTCGTGGGATGGGTGAGCACGCTGATGTAGGGCAGGCGTTGTTGCGCGTGGTAGGCGAGCGCGGCGGCGGTCTTGGCCATTTGCATGAGGCTGAACATGCCTTCGTACATGCGCGCGCCGCCGCTGCTGGAGATGATGATGACGGGCAGTTCCTTTTCCGTCGCGCGTTCGATGAGGCGCGTCAATTTTTCGCCGACGACCGAGCCCATCGAACCGCCGAGGAAACTGAAATCCATCACGCCGAGCGCGGCGCGGTCTTCGCCGATTTTGCAAATGCCGGTGACGACCGCGTCCTTCAATGCCGTCTTTTTTTGATGCGATTCGAGTTTGGACGCATACGTGTCCACACCCTGGAAGCTGAGCATGTCCACGCTCGTCATTTGCGCGTCCATTTCCTCGAACGTGCAGGTTTCAACCAGCGAGTGAATCCGTTCGCGCGAGCCGATGGGGAAATGGTAATTGCACTTCGGGCAAACCTTCAGGTTTTCGTCCAGTTCCTTGTCGAAAACCATGGTTTCGCACTTCGGACATTTCGTCCAAAGCCCTTCCGGAATATCGCGTTTTTTGGATTTGCCGGCGCCGAGCTTGGGCTTTTTGGGCAACGTTGTCGCCTTGTCGGTCGTCGTCGGAGTCAATGTCCCCGCCTTGATCGGCGTCGGAGTCAATGTCGGCTCGACCGTTTCGAGACCGAGCGATTTCTTGGTAAAAGAAGTCGTGCTCATGGTTTGTTGAATGATAGAATACTAAAGTCCGCGCGCAACTGTCCAGACGCAAACATCGCCCGCCCCGGCGGCCAAAAGCACCTGGGCGCACGCGCTCGTCGTCGCGCCCGTCGTGAAAACATCATCCACCAAAATCACCCGCTCACCGTTCAAACGCACGCCGGGGTGGGTGGCAAACGCGCCGCGCATATTCGCCGTACGCTGCTGCCGCGTCAGCAAGGTCTGGGTCGCCGTGGGGATGACCCGCCGGAGCAGCTTTTCGTTCATCGGAATTTGCAGGGTGGCGCTCAAGCGCGCGGCGAGACGTCCGGCCTGGTTGAATTCGCGTTCGCGCTGTTTCACTGAATGCAGTGGAACGGGTGCGATTAAATCCCAATTTTGACCGCGCAACGCGGGCACCGCTTCGCGCAAAAACAGGCCGGCGAGAAAATTTTCAAACCACAACTGGCGCTGGTATTTGAAGCGGTGAATTGCCTCCAGGACGCCGCCGCGGGCGACGACCGCCGAGCGCGCGGAACAGAAGTGCAGTTCCATCTCGCGGCAATTCGTGCATTCAAATGGCGTCGTGATGTCGCCCTCGAATGGCAATCCGCAGCGTCCGCAAAACGGCGGTTTGATGAAGCGCACCTGCAACCAGCAGCGCGCGCAAACAAAGCCGTCCCGGGCGGTCGCACGTTCGGTTTCGCAAAGCTGGCAGATTTCGGGATAGAAAAAACCGAGGCCGGTGCGGAACCACTTTTGAATTGGTTCGACGAGCGCGGTCATCGCGAAATCGCAAACGGTTCGCGCGCCGGTTTGAGGGGCAGAAATTTGATAACCACGAGCGTGCCGATGAGCACAATCAAGGCGAGCCAGCCGTCAATCAATTTGCCCGTGCCCCAAAACCAGGTCGCGGCGCGCGGCGCGCTGGTTGTGAATGCGTCGTAAGTTTTCAGCCAGAAAATCCAGCCGGCGTGCAGGCCGATGGAAAAATAGAGGTTGCCAGTGCGCTGATACGCGAGGCCGAGCAGGAAGCCGGCGAGCGTGAGATTGAAAAAACCGGGAACGAACACATGGAAATCCGCAAAACCGCCCAGCATCCGCGGGAGCAGGACCAGTCCTGAATTCCAGGCGACCGGACCGGTAAATTCCACGCGCTGCCGGAAATGGACGAGCGCGAAAATCACGCTGCTGGCAATCAGTGCGAGCCGCCAGTCAAGAATCCTCCGCAATCCGCCAAAAATGCCGCCGCGAAATAAAATTTCCTCGATGGTGCCAACGACGGCTGCCGTGGCGATGGCGTTGGAAATGGTTCCCACGATTTTGTGGGCGGTCAGGCCCTGAATAAAAACGCGGTCACCACCGCCGATGGCGGTTCCGGCGACAACGGCCAGCGAAACGAAACCCAGGAGCAGGCCGCCGAAAAGCTTTTTCCACTGGCCGTGTATTTGAACCAGGCCGGTTTCGCGCCACGAGGTCGCGCCGAGCGCGCACAGCAACGTCCAGAGTCCGGCCAGCGCGAGAATCAGCAGCGAGCGATTCACAAAGCGGTGAAACGGCACGCTGGCGATTTGAGGAAACGAATGCCCGGCGGCTTGCGCGAGCCGGTAAAGCCACGGCGCGAGCAAAGCGCCGCCGATAAACACCACGACGATGTAGATGACCAGCGCCCGGAGCGGTCGCATGGCGCGACGATACGTTTTCGCGCATTTCAAGCCAAGCGCGAATTCAGCGCGATCCTGGCAGGCTGTTCAAAAATGTCTCATTCTGGTAGGAGCCGAGGTAACGAGGCTCTAATTTCTTCGGAAAAACAGCATTTGTTCAAAGTCTCCTCACGTCGGCTCCTACTTTTTTAAAAGGCGCTGGCCCGGCCTGGCTTCGAGATGGCGGACAAGAGACGACAATGACGTTGAAACGGATGGAGGACCGGTTAAAAATGGGGACATGGGCGTATGTCAACCACCTGTTATACGCTATCGGCGCAAAATAGTGAAATGACAACCGAGAATACTACAATACTAGGCGGTCTTGGAGTTCAAGGTCATCGCGTGAATTTTTGTCACCGAAGGCAATCCCATTTCATCCGTATCCTTGGGGCGCAACCGGACACTGCGACGGAACGCCGCATTCATGCGGTAGCGGACCTGCGTGATTGAACGCCCTGCCGGATAAATCCGGCGTTCCTTCCGAAACGACGCAACTTTGTTTGTCGCAGTATGCAGGTGCGCCCGTATCCTTGAGCGGTGAAAAAAAGTTTTTGTTCGCGTTGGCGGGCGCGACGTGTTAAGGAACAGACAGAATGGTGCGTGAATTGCAGGAAGCAGTGGCGGCTGAACCGGTGACGCAGGAGCGGTTCGGGCGGTTTTATACGCAGGAACTCATCAACCGCGGCGGCATGGCCGAGATCTGGCTGGTGACGGACCGCCGCGGCAAACCTTATGCGCTGCGGAAGTTGAATGACCGGTTGCGGTTCAATCTGCTGGCCCGCCGCCGGTTTTTGCGCGGGTGCGAGGTGCTTTCCAAAATCAATGAAAGCGATTATGTCGTCGGCTATGTGGAGCATGGCCGGCAGGGCGGAACGCTTTACCTGGTCATGGATTACATCGAGGCGGCGAATTTGAAGGAACTGTTCGCGCGGCATGATCCGGTGCTGACGGAAAACGTCGCGCAAATCCTGATTGATATGGCGCTCGGCCTGAGCCACGTGCACGAGAGCGGCTTCATGCACCTCGATTTCAAGCCGGAAAACGTGCTGGTGACGCGCAACGGCAATGTGCGGCTGATTGATTTTGACCTCGCGCAGCCGATCCCCGAGAAACCGAAGAAAATGTCGAAGAACCCGGGCACGCCCGGTTACATGGCGCCGGAGCAGTTGCAGCAAAAACCCATTGACCCGCGCACGGACATTTTTTCCTACGGCGTCGCCGCCTACGAATTGCTGACCAACCAGAAACCATTTCCCGGCGAGACCCCCTCGGAAATCCTGGCCGCGCAGATGGACACTTCCGGCCCCATGTCACCACGCGAGCACAACGCGGACATTCCCGCCCCGCTCGAAAAGGTGATCATGAAGTGCCTCGCGCGTGACCCGGACAAGCGTTACCCGTTCATGAGCGTGCTGGTGCGCGATTTGGAAAGCGCGTTGTACGTGTGATGGGGTGGAGCGCCGGAGGCGCGTCAGAGGGTAGCCCACGGTTGAAACCGCGGGAAAAATGTTGGATGCATATAAAGCCCCGGCAGGGGCGAAAGAATGAGTTTTTGCGGTCTGTCGCCCCTGCCAGGGCTTATGATTTTTTGTTTTCTTTATCCCACGGCTGATCGCCGTGGGCTGTTGTCTTTCGCCG
>Ga0208038_1001459_pt1 | contig 12716 bp, 15 predicted proteins | sample June2015DPH_16_1_FD_184714 | JGI IMG/M metagenome (GOLD analysis project Ga0208038, IMG submission 184714) | Peatland microbial communities from SPRUCE experiment site at the Marcell Experimental Forest, Minnesota, USA - June2015DPH_16_100... | ecosystem: Environmental > Terrestrial > Soil >...
GTGGCCTACGGCGGCGCGCAGGAGCTATATGGGATTCAGCCGGACCTCACCACACTTGGAAAAATCATCGGCGGAGGGCTGCCGGTGGGAGCCTATGGAGGGAAAGCCTCCCTGATGGATTGGGTCGCGCCGGCTGGCCCTGTTTACCAGGCTGGAACGCTCTCCGGAAATCCCTTGGCTGTCGCAGCGGGGCTCAAGACGCTCGAAATTCTGCGCCGCCCGGGTACTTACGAGCAGCTCGAGGTGATCGCGGAAAAGCTTGCCTCAGGCTTGGCCGCTGCGGCTGCGAAGGCCGGGGTGCCGCTCACCGTGAACCGTGTGGGGTCAATGTTCACTTGCTTCTTCAGCGGCGATGCGGTGGCGGATTATGCCTCCGCCAAGAGATCAGACACCGTCAAATTCGCTTGCTTCTTCCGCTCGCTCCTCCAAGGTGGTGTCTACTTCCCACCTTCACAGTTCGAGGCCGCGTTCGTTTCCACGGCCCACAGCGAGGCTGACGTGACTTTGACCCTCGAGGCAGCCGCAAAGGCTTTTGACGAAATCCGGTGCGGATGAAGCCCGACGCGCGGTGAGCGGGTTTCTACAGCAGAGGCGGGAGAAGGCGGAAACTGGAAATTGGAAACTGGAAGACAAGGCTGCCAGTTTCTAATTTCCAGTTTCCAGTTTCTGGTTTTCAGGATGATTGCTGGAGGGCTTTTTTCGGCAACGCAAGAAGGGGGCGCCATCGGGGGCTTAAACCCTGCAAGGCCTGGTGCTGGAGGGGGGAGTTGAACCCCAACAGCCCGTTGACGACGTGTAAGTTATTGATTTTACGTGGTCGCAAAACCGCCAAAAACGCGAAATGCGCCCCAGTTGGGCACGTGTAGGGCACACGGAAAATGACCGTTTCCAATGCTATTATAGCACGCCAGCGACATCACTGGACTTTGATCTTGCCTCGATCCAGGCCGCGAAGAGTTCCCTCGATGTCCCTCACGGTTTCAAGCATTCCCTTGGCTTCAGCAGCGCGCCCCTCAAGTTCTTGGGCGAAATCAGGGTCGGAAGGATACAGGAAATCCATGTAATCCCGTTCGTCCAGGTCCAAGATGAACTGACGAATGTTCTCTAGGCTCGCCTGCGTGCGGCCTTCGAGAAGCGCAATGATTTCAGACTTCTTGGTCGTTTCGTTTTGCATATTCACCCTCCCTCGGATGCTGCCTCAGCGTGATCGACTGCCTCGCCCAGGCGGGCGGTTAGGGTACGAAGCCAGATGCGTGGGTTGGATCCGTGAACGACGCGCCCGAGGAATCCCAGCCGTTCCGCCACATTAGTCCGATTCTGCCGGATAGCCTCTTTCGTGGTGGCGGTGTAAGCAGCGAGGAAGGTTTCGAGGCTCTGGGGCTTGGAAAACAGGTATGTCGCATGACCCAGTTGCGGTGTCTCGACGGCGATCCCTCCCGAGGTGTCGAAGATGTACTCATCACGGTATAGGTACAGTCGTCGCGCCCGGCGGCAGAGCTGGCGGTAGTATGACGGGTCGTAATCTGGCTTCCAGGTGATTTGGGCGATATCAAAGTCCCCAGGGATACCGAGGTCCCAACAGAGACTGCGCAGTTGTTCCCTTTCCATCGGCTCGCGCTCGATGCGAGTTCGGATTTGTTCGAGAGCTTCAGAGAATTCACCGAAGCGGTGGTAACTCCGTCGCGCCGTTTCAATCTGCTTGGCGATATCGGCAGGAAGCCTTACCTGGATACGGCTCGGCAAGGCGGTTTCCCACTTGACCAAGTGCCACTCACCACGCCGGTGACGGTACTTGCCGGTCTGGACGTACGTTCCCTGCAACTCGACCTTGGCCCCCAGCAGGTGTCTCCACTGGTTCCATGTCGCGTCCCAAGCCATTGGCATGGCAGACTGATCAAGTATGACCTCCAGTTTGCGCCGGACATCAAGGTAGATGGCACGGTCATTGTGAAAGTCAAAACAGCGCAACGGTGCGCGGAACCGGCGCTCCCGGTGCTCGGGGAGGAAAAATAGTATTCCCATGGCGAAGAACGTCAGACCATCGCGCGAGCGGTCTCCGATGACCAGAATCGAACCGAAGCCCCCATACGGAAAGAGTGCCGGCGCGGACGGATCCTTCAGCAGCGAGTCGTAACAAGCCCTTAGTTCAGGTTGCGCCAGGATGTTGAAGGCCCGCTCCAACGTAGCGCTGTCGCGGTTGGAAGCGCCGGCAGCGCGGAACTCCAATTGTCTGAGGCTGAAGGCGACTCGCAGCTCAGCAAGCGAGGCGGTGGGAGTGATTCGCAGAACGTCATAGAGACTCGCCTTGTGTGCCCAGGGCTGTTGCCGTGTGGCGACGTAGAAGTAATCGCGTACCACCTCGCAAGGTAGATGGATGGAGGAGATGCCGAGCTGGCCTGATGAAACCTCCGCTCGCACGTAAAGTCGCTCTCGCTTATCGGCTTTGGGCTGCGCGGCATAACTGATGGGAGCCTGGTAGAGATCACGACTCCGCCCGGAGGACGAGATCTTGCGGATGTAGATTTCGGCTCCTGCACTGATGGAGTAGATGGGCAGGGGGAAGTCGATTTCGTCGCCGGGGCGAATAAGGGCGCCCAGGAAGTTGGAGATGAGGATACTCCCACCGTCGTTGAAGTGACAGACCGTCTTTTCGCCTTCCCGATTAGTGTCCGAGACCATACGACTGAGGATCACTTTGGCGTCGAGACTCGCGGCTTGAGTACCTGTTTCCATACGAAGTGCAGGATAGCCAGCCGGTTTGTTCACGTCAAACGAGGTCCGAGTGCTCCTAGGCGACTGTTCCACAATTTTAGTGAGGAAGGAGGACAAAACCATGTCCCAAAGTGTAAATAAAGTCATTCTGATCGGGTTCCTTGGCGAAGCGCCTGAGGTCAGGTTCAGTCAGCAAGGTAAGTCAGTCGGCACGTTCAGTGTCGCGGTCAACGAGAGTTGGAAAGATGTGCAAGGTACGCGGCGGGAACGCGTGGAGTGGTTTCGAATCGTCTGCTTCGGCCGTTTGGCGGAGGTCTGCGGTCAGTATCTTGACAAGGGCCGCCATATCTACCTCGAAGGAAGACTACAAACCCGGAAATGGTCAGACCGTGAAGGCGAAAAGCGCACGACAATCGAAGTTGTTGCTAACCAGATGAGGATACTGGATCGGCGGCCGAAAAACGGAAACGGCGCAAAGCCTGCTGAATCTCCAAAGGACGCGGAGCGCGCAGACGAAAGCGACAACCCGTTCAAAGAGGCACAAGGCGAGAGCGCGGAACAGGACATGCCTTTCTGATGTATTGTTTCGTCTTAGCCGTCCACTAGAAACTGGCGGCTCTGAAGCCAGCCCTGGCCTCTCCCCAACGGGTCTAGAAGACGGATACCAGAGCATGAATTCGTGGTACTTCCAATTAAGCCCGCGCGTCGGCTGAAGGGTAAATACTGATCATGTTGCATTTAAGAGCGAGGCGAAGGTTGCCAGGGCAAGGACGGCGTCCGGTCGGGTACAAGATGCCTTTGATTCGTGCACCCAAAAGTGGCAGCAGCTATAGAGCGCGTCGCGCAGGGACAACAATTTGTAAGCGCGATCAGTGGCCGATCCGTCCTTGGGCTCATCTGAAGGACGCGGTTGGCGATTCTTCCACGTCTCAAGATACGGCCGAATGTGACCCACAGTGTCCTTCCAGCCGGTAGTCCCACCATGCTCAAATGCTTCGAGCGCGTCCAAGACTGCCCGTAACCCTTCGTCGAGATGATCTGCATCGGACAGAGGCAGGGGTATCTCCACAAGCACACTCGCGGAGAGGCCACAGGACCGCAGCGCCTTATTCCAGGTTTCTTTTGGTAACTCCATGTTAATAATGCCGAATGGCAACTCCGGTTCTGAAAGGCAATAGCGGTCCTGAGTGGCGACTAAGTCGTGAATCTTGTAACGCATTTCACAGCGCAGGCTGACTGGCCCTCCGTTCCTGAAGGCTTCATACGCTGCGAGCGCTCGTGGCGAGCAACGGATACTCAGTTGCCCAGGGAATTCGTGGTGGCCTGTCGCCGGCGCGAGAACACCGCTCAGCCCTCCGGACCCCAACAAACTGCCACGGGTTCCCTGAGCGCGAAGATCTGCTGTCAGGTCGCAAAGAATCCACCTCCTGTCGAGTGGCTTTCCTTCAGTGCTAACTTGAAGCGGAATCCCAAGTGTAATGTTGTCGAACTCTCTCTGAGCAGTCAAAGCAGCATCGGACGATAGCTTGATGGATCCAACGGTGCAGTCGCGATGTTTGATATCCATAACACGATCCTCCTGCGATTCATAACGCCTTCAGTGTTTTCGCGTCAACCATGGCCAGCACGAGCCCCTGCCGAATCCCTGCTGTGGGATCTAACCAGAAGTTCAAATTGTTGACGACAAGCTCGGTTAACCAACCGTCGCGGGAGAAATCGTGCATCTCGCCAGGCATGGACTCGAGCCCGCCTGCTAATTCTCCCACATCATAGATCCCGTCTCAACCGCCGAAAGCGGGCCCCTACCCCAGCAACGGTCAAGCCAATCTCCGGGGTACTCGTTTCCTGTCAAATCAATCTAATTCCCAACAAACAAAATAGTGCGAGCGGTCGAGAGAAAGAACCCGCACGCGCCATGATAAGGAGGTGCTATGTTCGTTGAACTCATGCCGCTTCTTGCCGGCCGCACTGTGCTCATCACGGTGGCCAAGGTGGATGACAAGACAATTCGGGTTAACGTCATCCCCGCTCTGGCGAAAGCCGACGAGAACCCGGCTCTAACCACCCCACTCACCTATACCGGCCCGCCCGAGGAACTAGATGCTGAACTCGGCAAGCATCTGGCCGGCTACGTTCAAACCCACCAGCAAACCGCCAGCACCTTGGCCGAAGCCAAGGCCACCATGGAGGCTGCCGCCAAGGCAACTCAAGAGGAAGCAAAGCGCAAAGCCGAAGAGCGCAAGAAGGCGACTCAGAAGCCACCCGCAACCGCCGCCACGGCTGAACCTCCCTCTTCTGCACCCGCAACTCCTGGTGAGCCTTTGCCCTCTTCAGTATCGACGGGGACACTCGGGCTGTTCCCACCTACGGCGCCCGAACCCGCCTCAACTCAATCGAGAGGAGGTCTCGCACTCTAATGGAGAGCCACGTACTTTCTCGTATCTTCGAGTTTAACGGTGTGAGGCTTCCTGACCCGGATCCAAAGCTTTCCCCGGAGGAAGTTCGCAACCTGTATGCGCATCAGTATCCAGAAATCGCCACGGCCTCGATCACTGGGCCGGAGGCGGTCGGAGACAAGCTGCGCTATCAGTTCACGCGAGCGATCGGCTCAAAGGGGTGACTCGATGAGTCGAAATACCAAAAGGAAGGAGGTGACGAAGCGTGCGGTCCTGGCGGAACTTGAGAGACTTCGCCAGGGCCGCCACGCCCGTTACCAGACACTCCTCGGGAGGTTTGCGAGATGTCGGGAACTGCAACTTGCCACCGCTCTCTGCGCTGCCGCAGTCGAGGCCAGCGCTCGCACCTACAACCGCGCACCAATCGACGCCCCACCCGGCTGGCTTCCTCCGGTCAGTTGATGGCGCAGGAAAGTGGTCTGCTCATACCACGACTCGATGCTGTCCCGCTGATTCACCGGTTGGTTGCCGATGACCGCCAGGCAGTGATGCTGGCCAAGGCTCTCCTGGAGCTGGACATTGCTGTCCCTGGGGATTGGAAAAGGGCGGAACGCGACCCAACATCCTTCGTCAGGCTTACGCTTGAGCGATGGATCGAGGCGCACGGCGGCTCCGCCATTCGCCACCGGTTCCTGCTGTCCGCCGTGATCAGCAACTCTCCCTGTGATTGGGCGGAGCGTGATGAAACCAATCCCAACCAATTGTTCCTCATTGTCGAGCCTTCCGAGGCAAGCTGTGGCTGTGTGACCTTTGGGCCAACACTGAAGCTGCTGGAGAGCATCCACCCGCAACTGCCGGCGACCTTCTTCCACCTCTTTGTCGGAGCTCTCAATGGCTGGCTCAGGATCTACGACTTCAGGGATGCTGAAGAACGGGCAGAGACTTTGCGGGAATGGGCCGCACAGGAACCGGACGCTGACCAGTACGAGAGCCCAGACGTGCAGGGGTCGATTCCACCTTGCATGCGGCAGGAAGCGCTGGATGAGTGTGAGCTTGCTCACCTCAAGGACAAGATCAACGATCCACTGGCACAGAAGCTGGTGGATGCCACACTCGCCCTCGATCACCTGTCCGCTCAAGCCGAACGACCCGAGATTGGCGACGACATTGGCCAACAGCTTTCGGATTGCAATTCAGCCCTGCCTTGTCTGCTGGCCGTGTTCGCTGAAGGAGACGCAATAGCAGCCTGCTTTGATGAAGAGGCCGAGGGAATGATGGAAGTGACGCCGGAGCCGAATCTCATCATCCCCTTTGATCCCACAGACACGGATAGCGTTCGGCGCACATTCTACATGTTCGAAGTGGCCTGCCAGACGATTGCCGCGGCAAGCCACGTGATCGACCTCATGCCAGGCAACGACCAATGGATCATTTCAAGGTGAGAACCATGCAAGCCTACGTCAACATCGGAGCCAACATCGAATTTAAGCTCAGCGAAGCAGTCCTTGTTTATCGGGGTGGAGGCGACGGCGCCTTCGCGAGCCTGCACCAAGTCAAGCAAGCTGAGAATGGAATTCCTTACCTCATCCCCGGTGAAGCCCTGACCACCGCCTTCCTGCGAACTCTTGCACAGGGTCTCGGAGCACAGGTCAAGCCGGAGATCTTTCCCGATAACGTCCTGGCACGTACTCCCGACCTACTTGCATGGTGGTCACGGCCCCAACGCAGGGTCATGTTCTTCGGCGGAACTAACGAGGAAGCACGGAAGATCAACGGTCTCGTCTTCCCGCATCCGGCGCTGATCTTCAAGGTTACAGGGAAGGACCTCTTTGTGCGGGCGATGACGACGAATTCACGACCGGGCCCAGATACGTTCCTGAAGACCGCTCCATACTGGAACACGGATAGTCGAGGCTTGGTCTGTGCCGGCAGCATGCGCGTACCCGAGTCTTCCGATATCGCCTCGATATCTGGTTGGCAAGATTCATATTTTCAATCCGAATTCACACATGCGGCAGGAGCAGTGCGGCTTACCAGTCATCCTGGAGGCTTCATCGGGTTGTGGAGAAGTCTTATTGGCAAGGAGAGGTTCCCAGTTCAGTACCTGACCGATGCCGGCGAAACGCTACAAGAATTCGTCGCTCGCGAAAACGAACGTTGAGGAGTTGGTCATGGAGACACACCGCATCCACCCGGAGTTGCTTGAACGGCAGGTCCGCGTGCTGGTGGTAGGTTGCGGGGGAACAGGGAGCGCAGTAGTTGCGGGATTGCCTTACCTGCATCAGTCGCTTGTGGCACGTGGCCATCCCGGAGGACTGCATGTCACGGTTGTGGATGGCGATGCGATCTCTCCCACCAACTGCGTCCGGCAGCCTTTTGCCAGGTCAGAAATCGGTCTGAACAAGGCAATCGTTCTGGTCAACCGACTCAACCTGTTCTGGGGCCTTAAGTGGGAAGCGGTCCCTGTTCACTTGCGAGCGGGAACCTTCATCTCACGCAGTTACTCTGGCGATGACCTCCGTGCTCATATTGTGGTCGGATGCGTGGATACGCGGGCAGCACGGGCTGCGATTCGCGATGCGATTGGGAATTGGAGCACGGTTTCGTACTGGCTCGACTTGGGCAACAATGCAGATAGCGGGCAGTTCATACTGGGCGAACCGCTCAATCAGCGCAACCGCAGGGCAAAACTCCGCCTGAGGTCTGCGGCTGACCTCTTTCCTGAGATCGTGGATCCTGACCTCGACAACGATGGGGAACCGAGCTGTAGCTCCGCTGAGGCACTGGAGCGCCAGGAGCCTTTTGTTAACTCGACCCTCGCCCAACACGCCCTAGCATTGCTGGCGCGGTTGTTCCGGTACGGGACGCTTTGTTATCACGGCGGTTTCATCAGCCTCTCAACGGGCATAAGCAGTCGGCTGCCGATAGATGCCTCTTTGTGGAGGCGACTCCGACGGCGCTGCAAGAGTGAAAAGAGCAGAGCATAGGACCGCGTCGGGAAATCATGTCCTGTCCCACCTGCTGCGATTCCTGACACACCTTTATTTACACACCCGTATTGCAGCACAGGAGATTCCCTGCATGTCTGAAACTCAAGGCCAATTCAACGGCATTCGTGGGTTCCTCTGGCTGGCTGTCGGCTTTTTGCTCCTGGCGGCTGCCATAGGAAGCGCAATTTATATCGTCGCTCACCTTCTCAACCGATATAAACGCTGTTAATCTCAGGATACGTCAGAATTGTATAAAGGACGGCGTTTGCGATGCCGTGGTGGAATTAGACACTGATCCGCGAATGAGCGATCCCAGTAATAAGAAATATTATGTCGATGGTACCCATTTTACGGCAGAGGGCTATAGTGTATGGGCTGATTATGTTGTTAAAGCAGTGAAACAGATTAAATCTAATTCTCAATCTTCTGTTTGCCGACTACTCAGGCATCTGACCATGGGAAAGGCTCCGTGATCTGGTAGAGCGGGACTCCATAAAACCGACAGGGCAGGCTCGACCAAACAACGGGCCGCCAGCCCACCCGTCGGCTCCGACTGCCGGCTCGCACCGTCGCCCTGCTCGTGGGGCCACCACCCCGCCGTGCCGGCATGGCGCCCCGGACCGACATGTGGGCTCCCCCTGCCCATGGAACAGCGCGGGAAGGGGCATGAGCTCGTCCCCACACGAGGCGTGGGACCGGACGTTCGACACCGATGGGGCGTGCTGCCCCGCGGACGGCTCGGCGATCTCGGGGCTCGCCCCGTTACGAGCTCGCCCCTCGGGCGGGATTCAGCGCTCCCCCACGCCAACCCAGCGCCCTTCGGCATGCGAGCGGATCGCGGCATCTATGACGAGCTGCGCCTCCAGGCCGTCGTGAAGACTCGGCTCGACCTGACGCCCCTCCAGGACGGCGTCGATGAAGAGGCGGTCTCCGATCGGCTCGGTCGAAAACAGGTGGGCGATTTGCTGCATCAAGGGCCTGGACCTGTCCGTGGTACCCCAGAACCTGTCCGGCACGGGGGCGACGGCAAACTGCCCTTCCTGCCCGGCGACGCGGACCTCGGCTCCTGCCGTCATCGTGACGTCGACCTCGATGGTCCCCTTCTCGCCGTGGAGCACGACGTGCTGCTCCTGGTTTCGCTCGGCGGTCTGTGCCACCGCGCTCACCTGGATGGTGCCGTGCCCGCCCCCGGCGAACCGAAGCACAAGGACTGCCGCGTCGTTCGCCGGCTCCAGTCGGCCACCCTCCGGGGGATCCCGCTCCACGAAGGTGCGCAGCTCCGCGCTCACCCCCGAGATGTCGCCCACGAACCAGCGGGACAGATCGATCATGTGGGACCCCAGGTCGCCGAGGACGCCGCAGCAGCGCGCGCGGTCGAAGCGCCAGGCGTACGTCTTCCCACGGCCGTAGGAGCCAAGGTAGCGGATCGAGCAATGGTAGCAGCGACCGATCGCGCCGGCCTGGATCAGCTCCCGGACGTACCGGTACCAGGGCATCCACCGGTAGGTGAAGTACGTCATGTGCGTGACGCCGGCCGACTCCGCTTTCTCGCACATGGCCCGCGCGTCCCTCACGGTCACGGCCAGCGGCTTCTCGCAGATCACGTGCAGGCCAGCATCGAGCGCCGCCATGGTTACCGCGTAGTGCAGGTCGTCCGGCACAGCCACCACGATCGCTTCGACCTCGGAGCTCCGGATCATCTCGCGGAAGTCCGTGAAGAAACGCGGGATCGAGTGCTTCGCCGCCACCTCCTCGGCTCGGGCACGATTGCGGCCGCAGACCGCACGAACCTTCGCGCGAGGATGACTCCGCAGGTACGGTACGTGCCACCAATCACACCACCAGCTGGTCCCCACCACGCCCACGCTCACGGTCCGGTCCATCGAGCTCCTCCCAGGCAGCCGCCAAGTCGGGTGCCTCTCCCGGTAGTATACGACGGTGCGGCCGTCGGCACAACTAACCTTCGCTTCGGGTGGGCATCACCGTGCCGGTTGTCGCAGTACGCGCCGAGGCGCCACGGCGGCCCGACCCGCAGTGGTCTCCGCTAAACCCGCTCGAATTTCTGGACCCGACCCGGCGTGTCGGGAAGGAAAGGATACGAAGTTCAAGCTGTTTCTTGGCCAGTCAGGATTCCCATCCCGCCGCCGATGCTCGTCAGTGCGTGCCCTCCTTTGGGTTCTGATAAGCCGGAATTTCCATTATGGACTCCGGCCCGACCGACAATATACGCTTGGCCGCCCCCGCATGCAATCGCCAGCCGGGTTTTCAGCGTTGGGTGCTTCCAGCGCGGACGGAAGGGGCCAGTCTTACCACTTCTGAGAATCACAAAGCACGAACCTGCCTCTCTCTCGACCGATTCCTCCGACACCTTTCCTTCCCTCCTGTCTGCTCGTCGCTTGAAATCCGGCCCGGGCGGTGACTCGCCTAACCCGCTGGCGATGGTAGCGCTGCGATCCTGCCCAGCATGGCTCCAAACAACCGTGGCGTGAGATGACTCTCCGCCAAGAGCAGCCAATAATAGCGGGCATGTTTCACCAGCCGACCGCCGGTTTTCACCAGTCGTTGCTGCACGCTGGTTAACGACCAACCGTCGATCCTCCGGGGCAGCACCAGCCGCCGCCAAAGGTTGCCCAAGTTGTAGGCGATCAGGCTCAGCCATAGCCGCACTTCATTCGACCGGAACCGGTGGCAACTCAGCCGCGTCATCTTGACCGCCTGCTTGCCCTCCTTGATCCATTGCTCGGCGGTCCCTCGTTTGTTGTAGAAACGCACAACCGCCCGACTCGGCAGCGTCAGGTTCGTCACAATGAACCCGACTCGCGGAAATAATTCCCCCGGATGATGCTCGACCTTCGCAATTACCCGCCGCGCCGTCATCCAGCTGGCTGCTTGGTAGAGAAACCCCTTGTACCGGACCACGGGTTTATGACTCGGCCGACCGACCGGGCGTGTCAGCAACTCCTCGATGTCGCGCTCCAGATTTTCGTTGGAAGGAATGCGGATGGCGTATTTCACGTTCCGCGCTTCCAGCGCCTCGTAAATCTCGGGCTTGGCAAAGGCGGCGTCGGCCCGGAATATCACTTCCTTGCCCAACTTCTGCTGCCGCTCGATCTCTGGCAACAGCAGTTCTTCCCAGCCTTCAGCACTGTGGACGTTGCCGGACCGCAGTTTCGCTGCCAGGCAATCACCCTCGCGATTGAATAACAGCAGCGGGTGATAACACATCGATTCGAAGTGCCCGTTGTAAGCGCTCTGCTCTTGCTGGCCGTACACCGGGATCTCGGTGGAATCCATATCCAGAACCGTCCGGTAACCTGAATCCATCGCCTCCGCTTTGCCGATCAACGCCCGGTTGAACCCTGCCAGCCCCGCAAAGTTCTCCTCGTCAGCCAGCATCTCGGTCTCGAAACTTTGCAACCGGGAGGTCAGGGCGGTGCCTCGATCCCAGATCTTTTCGGAACCGATCAGCCGAAAGGTTGGGTCTTGGGAGAGCCTCTGGGCGTCGTTGAGGTCTTCGTAACCAGCCAGGCGGCTGTAGACGGATTGCCGCAGCAGATCGGCGAAGGGAAACTGCGTATTCTTCCCACGGCGGGAGTCCGTCAGATGTTGCTCGATCAATGCCCCGAACCCGAGTCGCTCGTCGAGTTCGCGCACCAGGATCAAGCCGCCGTCGGAAGTGACGCGAGAACCTTGGAAATCGACCTTGAGAGACGTGTTGAAGGAGAGCTGAAAGGGCTGTTTTGGTATCTCACCCACTGGGTATTGACCTCCGGAGCGCCGTCATCGCGTTCACGCCCGCATAAATATTGATGATGGCGACGATCCGAAGATTCGGAAGAACAGCTCAAAATGGAAATATGGGCTCAAATACTTGTGAACCGCACAGTTCGGACGAAGTGCGTTGTTGTGCCGACGCGGCCCTACTTAGGAAGCTCGTATTCGCCTTCGGTGTCCCACGTCGAACTTCCATCTGCTGCGGCTGTTTTGAGCGTATCGGTTCCCTTTCCCTTGACGCCTTTGAGCTTGCCCGTGCCGCGAACGAGGGTCCACTTCTCGTCACCGCTTTGGGGCACCTGGTCTTTCACAGTCATGGTGCCCTCACCACGGTAATAAGCTTTGTCCCCGTTGGCCATGGTGTCCACGTAGTAGAAGCGGTAGCGGGAAGTATTGCCGCTGGTTTCAGTCAACAACGTGTACACGCCTTCCTTGCTCTGAATTCCCGCAATCTCCAAGGGCTTGGTCCAGGTACACTTGCCTTGACTGATGGTGAAGGAATGGTCCGCTCGGTCTCCTATCTCGATCGAGTGCTCCTGGTCGGCTTTTCCGCATTGGTAAGTTCCCGAGATTTTGGTCTGCGCGCTAGCCACCGCGGCCAACGCCAAAACGATGAGAAACGTCAGGATGATTTTGAGTTTCATAGTCCCTCCTTGGAAGTGAGATGTACCGATACTACGCGCCGGAAACTACCAAGTCAAGCCAGCCCACCCGGGGGGCACTGTCAACCATTTCTGTTGAGAGTTGAAATGGAGGTGCTCCGAGTCATGCTGAACTCCTCAGGCGTGAGCTTGCTCGCACGCCAGGATAAAGCAGCCCAGGACTTGCTCGCTATGCGGCGGAT
>Ga0208038_1001461_pt1 | contig 12709 bp, 14 predicted proteins | sample June2015DPH_16_1_FD_184714 | JGI IMG/M metagenome (GOLD analysis project Ga0208038, IMG submission 184714) | Peatland microbial communities from SPRUCE experiment site at the Marcell Experimental Forest, Minnesota, USA - June2015DPH_16_100... | ecosystem: Environmental > Terrestrial > Soil >...
CGATGGACTGGACAAATGGGAAGCGTGTAGAGGTCTTTGTCAATTATTATGAACGTGGGAATTATGAATCTTGTTTGTTATTGTTAGGTTTAAAAAAGGAAGTAATGTAGATGCTTTCTAAGCATATCTACTATTTTTAGGGTTAATCAGTGATATATTTTTGTTATTGTTATATAAAAAGGAATATAAAGATTAATATGGAGTTAAATTGTGAACAAATGGGTGTCGTGCAAACGTCGTGATTTTATTAGACGTTTGAAAAAATTGGGATTTGCGGCTCCTGTTCCAGGAACTAATCATAAATTTATGAGATACGGATAGAGCAGATAGAGGAAAAGTTAGGCAGAAAGATATCTGCCGATGAATGGAATAAATTATAAAATTCCTATTTAAGAAAGGGTTACCGAAAGTACGTGTATGTGATACGTTTATTTTTGGTAGCCCTTTTTTATGGAGAAATTTTGGAGCGTAGATAGATTTCAGATTAGAAAATTTAAAGATTGCGCTTAAGTACAAATATGCGCAATCTTTGTTTGATGTCTAATATATAATAGTTAAAGCTATCAACAAGATATCGCAATTTTTGAACAGGAAATAATTGAATTGTTACGATATCAAAAAGAAGTATGCAATATGCTTCAATTAGGTTTCTATATAAATCTGTGCGCTTCTTTGCGTATCGTAGTATGTCAGTTATAGCAAAGCTTATATAGTCACGGCTCATTATAGTACATGTATAGATTAGATTAAAAAATTTATACTAAAAGTTAGATTAAAAAATTTATACTAAAAGTTAGATTAAAAAATTTATACTAAAAGTTAGATTAAAAATTCAGATAATCAACTGTAAGAATAGGTGATGAAAATGGTAATGAAATTAATTGACAAAGAAGATATAACATCGAATAAACATCGTAAAGAGTTTTACGATATGATTGAACGTATTAAGACTATATTGTCAACAGAAGATAAAATGTCTGTAAGACAGATATTTTATCAGACGGCAGTGAATAAATTCGTGGAATTAAATATTGAAGGTTATAACAAGGTTGTAAGATTATGTAAAGATGGAAGATTAGAGGGATTGATTCCATGGGAAAAAATTGTCGATAGAAGTAGGTTTTCGAGTCAAATAGATATGTGGAATAATCCTGACGAGTTCTATGATACTGTACAAGGATTATATAGACGTAATATATGGGATAATCAACCTGGTTATTTTGAGTTCTGGTTAGAAAAAGCTGCATTGTATGACATATTTGCAGATGTCATTCATCAACACGGAATTCTTCTGATGCCGATTAGGGGATTCAGTTCTTTAAGTATCATACACGAAAGGTCACTTACTTTCAAGAAATACATCAAAGAAGGAAGAAAATGTAAAATACTATATTTTGGGGATCACGATCCTTCAGGATTAGTAATTGATCAGAGTATAAGAAGCTCGTTCAAAGAGTTAAAGTGTGATGTTGATATTGAAAGAGTAGGTCTAACGTATGATGACATTTTCAATTTCAACTTGCCAGCGAATATTGAAAAAGAGAAAGATACAAATCTTTCTAATTATAAAGAAAGAGGATATGAGCTTCAGGCTGAACTTGATGCTTTACCTGTTTCTGAACTGAAGAAAAGAATATATGATTCGATGGTCCAAAATCTTGATATGGAAAAGTATAAAGAACATTGGGATATAGAACAACGAGAATCTGCTGTCATAAAGATAGATTTAGCATATATCAGAAAATTAAGATCTGTAGATAAAGAAAGTGATAAAGAAACTGATATAGAAAGTGATGAGACAGGTGACTAGTCTAGATTAAAGCGATATCGTATATGCGATTTCACGTAAGTAATAATACCATGTGATATCACTTTTAGATATCATTTTATTTTTTCTAAAGATTGTGAATATATAATGACAGCTAAAACTGTTATTAGATAGTCATAGTCGGAAAATATAAAGAGGTAAAAACATGAAAAATCAAATTGCAGAAATGCAAAAAGACGCAAGAAAAATGGCGGAAAAGAACATGAATCAAAACAAAACTGGTAAAGTAGAACAGTCTATAACGATATGTTTTGAGAACAGAGAAGAAGCATTAAAGTTAGCTTCGGAATTTGTTTCAATACTTACTTCTGGAAGAGATATACCAGAAACGTTAACTGTAGATGACTTACCAGTTATGCATATAGAAAACCCATCATTTTTGGGTAGAACTTTATGCAGAAAGTTAATAGCAGATGGAATAAAAGCAGTAAAGATAGGTAATACGCAAAAGGTAAATTGTGAGTTATGTAAGACCTTCTTATAGAATAGAAATATAAAATAAACCATTACAATTCAATGATAAAAATTATTATATTATAACAATTCAGTAGAAACAAGAAAAGGGTCGTTGAGAAATATTCTTGGTGATCCTTTTTTTATGGAAAAATTTTAGAATCGATTAACAAAAGACGTATGCAACATGTTTTGATTAGATTAAGAAGCTGTCGATAGGCTTGTAAAGGCGTATATAGCATATCGCTTAACGTCTCTGTGTATCGCAGTATGTCTACGTGCAAAAACTATATATATTTGTGCGTTGTTATAGTATTGTATATTATGGCGATAAAAAAAAATAAAAATACGAAATAGAAAAGATATAGAAGTCTTACAGATGTAGAATAGACAGAATGCAAGATAATATCTTATTGTGCATACATAGCGTAGCAGGTATAGATATAACAAAGAAATAAGATAGATACGCAAACCGATATATACGAAAGTAGTGCGGTATGTATATCGCTGGTCAGAGGTGTCACTATTAAAAAAGTTGGGGTTTCCAATAGGAAAACGATAATATGCCATTAGAAATAATAGATGCAAAGGACATGAAACGCCCTTACCACAAAGGTACCTCATCATTGTCTGTTGAAGATACTGAACTACGAAAAGAATCTGGTTATCTACAATTAGTGGATATTGAAAATGTAAGAGTTAGAAGTGGTGGGAGATCTGGAATTGGAAATGTAGATGAATTTAGATATATAAGGTCTCCAGATTTTGACAATATCCATTCTTCTATTTATTTAAATTATGTACAACGGTACATAAGACAAATTCTGGGAGCATATCGTAAAGGCAAATATTGGATAATGAACGTAGGAGGGAAGGGTAATTTAAAGGTAAAACACATATCAGCATGTCTGAGAACTACATATAATGAATATGCATGGTATTATCCAATAAAGTTTGATGATGGTGCCGATGCATTTCTATTGTCTGCTTTTAGTGATAGAATAACCATGGAACCCATGCATCTATGGTTCATACGCAAGAATGTGATTTTACATATAGGAGATATGCAAAAACCAATATGGAATAGAGCGCGACTAGTTATAAATGAAAGAATGGTGAGTGAGCTAAGAAGCTTTGAAATGCAAGGTAATTTACTTAGCTTAACAGAGATAATGAAAAAAGTTTCGCTTGCTGAAAGTGAGAAAAATAGCAAGGACTTAAGAAGAAGACTAATTGTAAAACAACACGATATCCGTAAGAAAACTGGGTACAATTTTAAGTTAGACTTTTTAATACATCAAGCCGTTTATACCGGTTTAGTCGATATAGAAAAATTGTACGGATTAGATGGATGCAGTGAACTTACGGAATTACATGATACAACACTAGATGCGATCAAAGAATTGGATTATGTAAGAAACAAAGAAGAGTTGGATAATGAATTAATTGAATTATTAAAAAATTTGAGTGTTGCTATAGATGTAAGGACGAATAAACTTATAGAAAGTGCTATGTCAATAGGCATCGATAAGTTAAACATAGAAATTCTAATGGACATGATGAAAATAAGCGAATTTATTAAAACGAATAAAGAATTTCATGGTAGTAGACATATAGGTTCCTGGAGAGGTAGGAAAGATTACATAAAAAGAATGAATCCTATTATAAGAGAAGGATTGTCTACTATTCTAAGAAACTTCTATATAGATATGATGCGATAATACAAAATATTGAGGTAAATAATATGTCAAAAAAAGAAAAACAAAAAGAAAAACAAAAAGAAAAAGATCAATTTAGAAAAGTGAGAAAGGATTTAATTGATATCCCTGAGTGGCTTCCTAGAAAACCTGAAAACGATAAGGAAGATACAGATGCCATGGAAGGATTAAGCGAAAATATAAAGAGTACTGGGTTATTGAATCCAGTTACTATAAGAGAGAAAAATAATGGCAGATTTGAATTGATAGCTGGATCGAGAAGGTTAAAGGCTTCTGATAGTGATGAAGTATGGGCAAAAGTAGAAGATAGAAATATTGATGAATTTGATATGCGCATGAAGTGTGCATCAGAAAATGCTCAAAGACTTGATTTACCCTTTCTAGAAAGAGATAAGTTTTTTTATGAAACATACGAATTAGGTAAGAAAAATGGAAAGATTAAATCGATAGAAGGTTTCGCAAAAACCTTAGGAATAAGTGATAGAACTCTAAGTAAATATTTAAGTGCTGGTAGAGAAAGGTGTATAAAGAAAAATGATATAACTATCACATTATCAGATGCAGAAGCATTATATAATACAAAATTGTTGGCCGACGTACCAAAAGTTAGAAATGCTATTCTAAAGATGAATATAGATGATGTTATAGATAATAAAAGATTGCAAACCATTTCAAGAGATATTGATAATTGCATTGAAAAAGGCATAAGTGAAAAAATGATTATTCAAGTTATTGACATGGCAAAGGAAACTCATGAGGTTGTTGATATGACAAGCGATACTAATGTTAGCAACGATAGTAATACAAAAACCATGACTTATGATTTCGACGAAAACAAGCTTAAAGATCTGACTACTACAATAATAGAGTGTCAACCAGATGTAAGAAATTACATAGTTGACAAAAAGATTTCCACAGAAATGGCCATGGAAATTAACAAGTATCCTGAGGATATAAGAAAGTCTGTTGCTCTTTCACAGATTTCTGTAAGAGAAGCTGAAGAAATTAGCACATTTGAGACAGTAGAAGAAAGAAAGCAATTAATCCAGGAAAGGATGAAAATAAATAATTGGACAGAAAAAACTAGCGGTGCTATAGAAGGTGAATGGAATAAAAATATTTCTATTCGAAAACAACAAGTAGCAGATATTAAGACTAATGGTAATACTGCTTTAAAAACAGACTTTGATATTCAACATCAAAGAAAATTAGATATTGAAACCGACAAATCAATGTATTATGATGAGAATACAAGAAAAAGATACGGAAAGATATATAGCGATCTGGCAACAGCTATGGCAGTACAATCTCCAACAAAAATAATGAAAAAAGAGATTAAAACAGACACGATCAAATTAATTTTAGAAACTTACAAACTCTGTAGACTAGCGTTACAAGACCTCGGGGTAATTAGAAACGCGAGTAACAGCGATTTAGATTTTATAGACGCAGATTTTACAACAAAAGAAAATTCAAATTCAAGGTCTGATAAATAAAAGAAAATATGGCAATGAAACTTATGGTCTTGATAAGTAGAGCCTCTATCAAAAAGATGCCGAAAAATGTCAAAAAGATATCAAATATCAAAAATATCAATAGATATAAAAAAAGATATAAAAAGATATCAAGACAGGAGAAACACATGAGAAACAATAGTAAGAGAAAACGTATCCTAGCTCTTATAACAGAAGAGCTTGGAAAATTGAATAGAGAATATCTATCCATAGGTAATTTTATGGAAAGAATAATGAAAAACAATAGCAACGAAAAAGGTGAAAGCGTATGAACAACTATTCCAAAAAGATGGATAGAAGAGACTTTATACTGACACTTATGTTAGCACATTTCAGCAAACTGGGTAGAAAATACCCATTCATTCTGAGTGTCTTTATGAAGCAAAACGTTTTAGATGAATGTGGCGATAAAACCATAGTCGTTGAATTGTTGAATGACATGAAGAAAAAAGTTATTAAATACAATAATCAGATAGTTGAAACATGGGCATCTATAAAGTCTTTAGATGCAAAAGGCGAGTTGTTGGAAGATCGTGAAAAGGGATATAAAGAAACTCTATTTGAAAGATTGGCTACATTGGTAGGAAAAGATGTAGCTGACCAATGGCAAATTATGAGTCCTGATGGCAGGTGGGACGCAATTCAGAACGTGTGTGAAAAGCAGAATTGGCAGCTTAGAGTAAAGTACGATAAAGACCAATGGATATGTGTAAATTCATATGGCAAAATTTTGAGCCAAGAGAAATCTTTTAGAAGAGTAGTCATGATGCCGTATAACGCTCTGATAAGAAATCCAGAGATCGTTACCGACGGTCTTGAAGGTAAAACTCGACATGAACTTTATGCTCTCAAATCTGAATCTTTGATGCAGATACAAGTTATGGACAAACAGAAAAAAATGGCTTTGCATAGATTGGCGAATATAACGGAGGCTATAGCTAGAGCAGAAAGTGAAGAAATCCATAAAAAACTTGGAGACGGAAGTGAAAATGAAGACGAAGATTCTGATGAAGATATAAGAAAATTGTTAAGAGGCGATTAAATGGAAACTGAAGGAACAGGATCAGAATTAGAAATAAAGAACGGAAAGTTCTTTATCCTAGAAAATAGGAGTGATGAGAAAAACATTAAGAGGTTTACATATATAGATATCAAACCTGCACTAATCAGAATTAAAGAATTGATTAGTACTGTTAATGCAGATAAAATCCTGTTGTCTACTGTGGATATCTCTACCAAAACCTGGAATTTGACAGGAGTTTCGTGGTCAGTGATTGCAATGGGGATGATAAGAGGTGATATTAGTAAGGATCTGTTAGAAGGAGTATTGGACACAAGTTCAGAAAATGTAAACAAACAGCAAGATAACAGTGGTCAGAAAAAGAGGTAAAGATAGACATGTGTAGCGCAACGTTGCGCTCACAATACTGTTTCAATACATTCGAAGCGCGTCATTGCGCTTCGTGTGTGTTTCAAACAGTTCCGTATATTTATCTACATATTTTTTTATTATTATAATAATTTAATTTAACTTGGTAAGAAGTCCGCCCCCTTCAGGGGGCGGTTAACAGGTAATCGAGAAAAACTATGAGATATCAATTAGATAGTAGTTCACATTCGGTATATTCGTTGAATTACCATTTGATATTCTGCGTCAAATATAGAAGAAAGATATTGACTGAAAAGGTATCTAATAGATTAAAGGAAATAGTTAGTGATATATCAAAAGAATTTCAAGTCAAAATTATAGAACAAGAATCAGACAAAGATCATATTCATATATTATTCAAGACTAAGCCGACGATAATTATGACTAAATATATCAATTCCATAAAAGGAGTGAGCTCTAGAAAACTATTTCTGGAATTTCCAGAAATTAAACTGAAATTATGGAAAGGTCATTTATGGTCAAGATCATATTGTTTGTTGACAACTGGACAAACAACTTTAGATATATTGAAAAGATATGTTGAATCGCAAGGCGAAAAGATAATAGGAAAAAAAGAGAACAACAAAGAAGACGACAAATGTAATATGTGTGGATGGGAATAATATGATGAATATAAGTCTTCTTAGTTCTGAAGAAGTTACTGTTGGAAGAAAAGGAAAAAGAGATAAGGGGAAAGAGGTCTTAACCAAGAAAAGTAAGTATGAAAAATTAGGTCTAATAAAGAGATTAGGATTGGAAGAAAAGAAAAGAATTGAGATTAAGAAAACTATTAGAATTCCTGTTCATTATGATGTGACAAAGAATAAGATGGATATTTTGAATAGTCTGACTGCAAGAATTACTTATGGTATTAGATTAATAGGAGAATTGGTTAGTGATGTATATGCTGATACATTTATGAATGGGGATGATAACGATATAGATAATGTATTAAAATTGAAAGTCATAGAAGATATCGTCAATAATAGTAATATAATAGAGAAAACTGGATTGAGTAGTGGATTTATTCAGCAATGTATCAATAAGGTTATCTTTTCATATAAATCACATAGAAAGTTGCATAAAGAGTGGGAAGGGAAGGTTGAAAGAGCTGAAGATAGGCTTGATAGTGTTAGAGATGATAAGGAATTAGAAAAGGCTGATAAATGGTTAGGAAAATTAAGAAAGAGAGAACCGTCGAAGCCTGACTTTAGAAAGAAAATTTCATGTAGATTCGATGATAGGACAGGAACCGTAGAAAAAAGTAAAGATAAAGGTAAGTTTTCATTATGGATACATATTTCTACGTTAGAATTAGGAAAGACTATAGATATACCATTGAATCCCTCGGTATATCATTTGAATCAATTAAAAGATGTTGTAGTTGATGACTTTGAGATTATAAAAGGATGCAATAGTAGAAAGAAAAAGAACAAGAACAAATATTATATTCATATTTCCATTACAAAGGTAGTGGAGAAAAAGTTAATAAATTCCGTCGGTGGAGTAGATCAAGGATTGAATAAATCCATAGCAGCCGTGCTGATAGGTCTTGACGATAAAGACCTGACCTTTCCACGTGAGGAGCAATTATTAGATTCGGCAAAAGTAGAGCTTCTTGAGAAGTATGATGATATAGTGTCATCTCTTCAGGAAGCAGAAAAGTGGGATAAGCTCAGACAGATGAGAGGAAAAAGAGAAAATGTCTCTATATACCATGACTGGTGTCTTGCTAAAAAGGTAGCAGAATTTACTAAAGGTTCTTATCTAGCGATAGGAAATAGTAAGTTCAGACAGGGTATGTTCAGAGGAAATAGAATGGTTGGGTTGAGAAAGAGAATAGGTAAATGGTCATATTCTAGACAGAGAAAGTTCATATCTTTGAAAAGAGCTGAGATGGGATATCGTACTGAGCTAAGAGACGAATATGGTACTTCGAGAGAATGTTGTGAATGTGGAAGTAAGTTGACTACAAGAAAGTATGAAGAAGGATTCTCTTATCTATTGTGTCATGATTGTGGAATTAAGAAAGATGCCGATTCAAATGCTGCGAATGTAATTGCTACTCGATGCAGAGATGACATGCTAAAAGCTGGGATGATTACCGTGAAGAGCGGTGTGAGCCAGCAAGATGGAAGCTGCCCCCTTTAGGGGGCAGTGAGTTCACGAATATTTTGTAGAATTGTGTTGATATATTAAGTAGATACATGTATATTGTAGTATGTTTTATGCTGTGAAATTAAATGACACATATCCTTACTATATCGATGTGTGTCAGATTGCTTGTACGTGCATACAGTTTGTGTTTATGTATTTTTGTCAGCCATTGAATAATGGGTTGATGCCATACTTGGGGTGTGTCCAATAGGTTAGTTGGTTCATACTTCTCCGTTTCCTATTGGACACAGATACTTTGATTATTGATTATAGTTAGTCATTGTTATAGAGAAATAGAGGAGATATTATGAAATATGAAAAGTTAACGAGAGATAATACTGGTAAGACAAAGATAATGGCTGGACATGTATCGTTTTCAGTGGAACAATTAGAAGAAGAGATGAAAATTGATAATAGTGAGATCGGTAGGAAGTTACGAAGCATCGAGAAGAAATTAGAAACTTATTAAGATGTTAACTGACATAACTGCGATAAATATAAAATATTATATCTCTACAAAAATATAATGTAGCACTATGGGTAAGTTATTTATACTATGGATTACATATAATGTTACATGTCAGAAGAAATATCTAAGACAAATGTAATAAGAATTGATAGTGAAGCATATAGTATATTGATAAAATGGTCAGAGGAAACTAGAGTTCCTATTAGAAAAGTTATTAAAATAATAAGAGATGAAAACGATTCATTAAAGACTGAAAACGATTCATTAAAGAAAGAAGTAGAACAACTGAAAATTGATTTATCGACTAGTAAGAAGAAGGAAGGATTTCGATTTTGGTGAATATAATATCTATGTAACATATTATATCTTTACAAAAATACAATGTAACGTTAGAATAATGTATTGTGAATGTAAGTGAGAGAAAGTATGGAGTGGTTTCAAAATAAATCCAATGTGATATCATTATTGGATTTCTTAATAGGAGCGAATCTTATAATAGATGCTGATGAAGTTATCTATTTCTACAAGAATTTGGAACGTTATACTGACGTATTTGTTATATATGCAAGAGAAATAGGAGTGGAGAAAGTAATAGGAATGGAGAGAAAATAATAGGAGTGGAAAGAAAATAATGAAAGTTGCTACAGTAATGGTATTATGTCCTAGGATAGCTCATGATGCTACTCAATATACTTATATATGGGCTCAGAAGGCTATTAAAATGGCGAAGAGTCTAGGTTATAATGTTGTTACTATCGCTGAGAATGCTGTAACTTATAATAATGTTACAGACGCTATTATAAGATATCGACCAGAATTTCTAGCTTCATTTTCTCATGGCTGTCCCACCTCATTTAACGGACAACATGAATGTGTGATAACTAGAAGATATTCTGTAAATGAACTTATGAGTATGGATGAAAATAGATTGGATTCACTATTTCATCCTGTAAAGATAGGCGCCAAATGTGGAAAAAATATTTGTGGATTGCAAGATGAGATTTGTCTGCCTTTATGTGCGAATCCAACAAATGTTCGATTATTAAAAAAAACAATAACACTTGGTGTGGCCTGTCATGCAGCGAGTCAATTAGGTCGTTGTGCTATTGTATCTGGATGTCCAGCTTTCGTTGGCTATGATGATTTATTAGTTTTTCCTACTGACGATATGAGATCTCAAGATATATTTGGAGAAATTAATATTCAACTAATGAAAAATATATTGATGGGTCAAAGTGTCGGAGAAGCATATAATAATATAATGGATCTTGAAGATTCTTTGATAAGAGAGTTTAAGACTGTGAAGTGGTTGGGTTTACCTCTTCTGTGGAATCATCTTCACAGAGAATTACTTGGAGATCCAAATGTGACAATATATAGTGGTAAATGACAATGGGAGAAATGACAATGAGTGTTTGTAAAAAATTGCATATGGCTAAGAAAGATGAAGCCGATGGGATATTGGAATACGTAAAATTGAAGGATTCATTGATTTCTGAATATCAAGAAAAAACTAAGTTAATTGAATCAACTAATTTAACTGAGTCAACTGAAATAATTAATACAATTGAGAATATCATAATTGATGAAAATCGTCATCTCGAAGAAATATTGATGGTGATAAGAGAACTGAATTGTCCAGAGTTGACAATTACTGAAGAAATATGCATATTGGCAAAGGATATTTATGAAAAAGCCAATAAAATAGAGAAACTATCTGAATATATTGATAAGAAAGTTGAATCATCAGATAGAAAAAAGATTCATGACATTGTAGAAGAGATTGAAAAGAAAGTGAAAGAAATAAAATCTGTTATCTTGAAGTAAGAAATAAAGTCCATTGTCATGATACAAAATACGTAGGTGAAATAAGAATGGGTGCAAATGTTAATGTAATTAAAACAGGCTTTGATGATCTTACAAGACCATATATGAGAAGTGTTGTAGTTAGTGGAACTGGAAGTGGTACTTTTCAGATTATTGAAGAAGGTGTTCTAGTTTCTTATGGAACCATGACTGATGGTTTTGGTATAATTAATATAGATGGAATACCAGAAGGAGATCATACATTTTGTGCAATACCATCCTCTGTAGGAGCATGTACGACATTCACTGTAGGTACTCCGTTACCAGTTAATAGATGGGGTTGTGCAGACGGTTGCACCGCTCCACATGTAATTGGAGACTATGATAGTCAGGAAGGATGTCTAGCAGATTGTGTGATTATAGTACCTCCAGCAGATGTAGCTACTCATGTAATAAAATTCGCAATGGCAGATAATCCATATATTGATTATATACAACAGAGCATAACCACTATAAGTGCTCAAATGTTAGATGCATTACCATTCAATCCAAATGTTCAATATGTTAGAACAGAAATAGATACTGTTGGAGGAACCATAGATATGTATGTGAAATATACAGGTGCCGCTACTATGGGAATGAACAGAATGGGATGTAGAAGAACGTTGAATAGAATGGATAGAGGGAGAATAACGTCATTAACGATAACAGATGATATAACACAATATGCGTTCGATGCGGTTCTCGTATTATCTGCAATAGTTGCTATTGCAACAGTATCTCTTATAATATCTACTGGAGGTTGGAGTCTAGCGGTTGTAGCAAAGGCTATAGTAGCAGGATCTGTTATATTTATGTTAGGATTTACAGTTTATAATCTTGGTACTAAGAATGTAGAGGCTCAACAGAAGATAACTCAATTAGAAGGATATAAGAATAATACTGTAACCAAAGATCAATCAAATATTACATTAGACAATGCATATACAGAATGCAATTCTAAGGCTACAAATGATGGAGAACGTAAACAGTGCTGTCTTACATTGTTACAAGGAAAACAGACTGTTGGTTTGACATATGCAGATACATTTTCTAAGAATTTCACTGAAATGGATCTCAAAACTGCTAAGATAGTTTTCACTTCGTGTTCAGGTAGTATAATAGACAGTTTCAATGCTGGTACAATATCTTGCGATACTGCAAGAGCTAATATAATGGATTGTCAAGATGCATTATTCAATACTAGTGATACTGAATTTAATACCAAAGTTGATCCTGTTGCACCAGTTGTAGCCAAATGTCCAACTGGTTGTTTGATATGCGATCCAATTACTA
>Ga0208038_1001466_pt1 | contig 12646 bp, 7 predicted proteins | sample June2015DPH_16_1_FD_184714 | JGI IMG/M metagenome (GOLD analysis project Ga0208038, IMG submission 184714) | Peatland microbial communities from SPRUCE experiment site at the Marcell Experimental Forest, Minnesota, USA - June2015DPH_16_100... | ecosystem: Environmental > Terrestrial > Soil >...
ACCGCGCCACAAGCAACACAAGCCAAGCGGCCCACGCCACAGGCATCGCAAGCGGGGCCGACCGCGCCACAAAAATGGCAAGCCCGGCCGCACGCGTCACGAAAATCGCAAGCCGGGCCGACCGCGCCACAACCATCGCAGTCCGGGCCCCCGTCGCCGCTACAAACTCCTCCTACCAGCGGAACCACGCCGGCCGGGAATGCTCCTCCGACCGTGCCTGCTGCGGCTGCTGGTGGGGCGGGGGTGGGGTTCCGTCTCGAGAATGCTGACCTCCTCCAGTTCATCAATCTTGTAGCCAGCGAGTTGAAGCTGAACTATGTTGTGGATCCAGCCGTAAAAGGAGCGGTGACCATTTCCACCGCGGGCGACCTCAAGCCCGAGGACCTGCTACCCATTCTCGAAACCGTTTTGAAGATGAATAATGCCACGGCTATCAAGACCGGGAATTTCTATCGCATCGTTCCTCTCTCTACGGCCCCCAGAAACCCCTTGGGCATTGTCACCAACACCAAGGGACCAGGGCTGCCGGAGGATGATCGCATGCTCATGCAGATCATCCCTCTGAAGTTCGTCTTCGCGGCGGACATGGCCAAGATGCTTACACCGTTTCTTTCGGAGGGGGGCACGGTGGCCGTGCACGAGGCCGGTAACACCCTGATTCTGGTCGATGACAGCTTGAACGTAAAGCGGCTGATGGAAATCCTCCAGCAGTTTGACAATTCCAGCTTTGCCGCACAGCGCGTGCGGCTGATGCCGGTGCACAACAACGTGGCCTCCGCTCTGGTTCCCGAGCTCGAGGCGATTTTCTCCACCTACGCGCTCTCCGACAAGGAGACGCCCTTGCGCTTCGTGCCCCTCGATCGCATCAATGGCATTCTGGTGGCGGCCGCTGATCCCGCCGCCTTCGATGAGGTCGAGCAATGGCTAGCGAAACTCGACCAGCCGGCCGCCCCCAAGGCAATTCAGACCTTTGTTTATAGGGTTCAGAACTCCGAAGCCGAATACCTTGTTAGACTGCTGAACGCCCTTCGGGGTGAAGGTGGAGGATCCGTTTCGGCAACCGGTCTGGGCACTTCCCGTGGCGCGGCAGGGCGCGGCGGGGGACTCGCATCAGGCAGGGCCAACCCAGGGTCGGCGCCGATGCAAGAACAAAGTTTGCAGGAGCGCTCCAGTGAAACTACGGCGGGCATGGGCGCTTTCAGTTCGCCTGGCGGCGAGGGAACCACGACGGCCCCCGAAAAGAGGTTGCGCATCATAACTGATCCGGTCAGCAATTCGATCATTGTGCAGGGCACCGCGCAAGAGTATGCCGACATCGCCAAGACCCTCGAAAAGCTCGACGTTGTGCCCCGCCAGGTTCTGATCGAAGCCCGAGTCTACGAAGTGGACATTACCGGCGATTTATCGTTTGGTCTCACCTACGCGCTCCAGCAGCGCGGTGCCGGCAAGACGCCTCTGCAGTTCCTCGGTGACTACGGCGTCACCACCGCGGGTAGCTTGACAGCTTCCACTGGCTCCGTGATCGGCCAGACCCGCCAATTGATGGATTTTCTGATCGCCACCGAAAACCGCTCGCGGGTGAAAACACTCTCGGCGCCCACCGTGCTCACTACCGACAGCACCGAGGCGCGAATCCAGGTGGGCGAGTCCGTGCCCGTTCTCACTTCCGCGGGTCTCGCCGCGGGCGGACAAATTGGGGGTAACAGCCTGTACACTAGTACCGTAACCAATGTGGACACGGGCATTATCCTCACGGTGACTCCGCGCATCACCAGTACGGGCTTGGTCTCCCTCACCATCGACCAGGAAATCAGCAACGCGGTGCCGCCTGCATCGGGTAGCGGCATCCAGTCCCCGAGCTTCACGAAGCGTTCGGTGACCACCCACGCCGTGGCTCAGGACGGCCAGACCATTGCCTTGGGCGGGCTGATCTCGTACAACTACAGTAAAACCGTTAATCGCATCCCCCTGCTCGGTGACATTCCCTGGCTCGGCATGCTTTTTGGAAGCACTTCCTACACCACCACGGAAACGGAATTGATTGTGCTCCTGACGCCGCGCATCATCAGTACTCTTCCCGGCGCTAACGCTGCCACGCGCGAGCTTCGGGACAAGTTGAAGGACTTGCGCCGCGAATTCAAGAAGGACCAATTGTTGAACCCGTAGAACCAGGATTCAGGATTCAGGAGTCAGGATTGAGGGGCCCGCGGCTGGAGCGAGGCTCAACGAGCGGACCGCAAAAAAAGGATTCAGGAGGGCGGAAACTGGAAACTGGACGGGGAAGAAAATGGAAACTAGAAAATGGAAACTGGCGAGGCTATGAGTTCCCAGTTTCCAATTTCCAATTTCTAGTTTCAAATTTCCCCTTTTCCCTCACCTGAATCCTGACTCCTGAATCCTGCTTTTCTCAATCCTGCTCAAAGCCCAAAGCGAGTTTGTAGCACGGGCGTCTGAAGCTTTGAGAGAATTCCGGAGAACCTTCTCGCCACAGAGGCGCCGAGGCGCAGAGAGCAAAAAGAAAGGGCCTTTTCTCTGTAGCACTAGTTCCAAAGTTCCTCGTTTCTTGCGAAGAATCTCTGCGTTCATCGCTTGGCCCAGGATGGCTGGAATTGCCGATTTCCGATTGCTGATGGACATTGGAAGGAGTTGCTACACCAGTTTTTCAATCGCCAATCTTCGATCGCCAATCGCCAATCCTGTGCGGGCGGCGCGTAAACCCGCCCTACGACAAAAAACACCACCCCGAAAATATCCAAAAAAAGTCCTGACAGCCCATTCTGTTGATGCTATGTTGTCGGTCATTAATGCGAGTTTGGTTGAGGTAGTTAACACGCAGCAGAGTGGCGAAGCGGGAGCGATATGGAAGCAGGGAAAGGCCTCGAGAGGAAGCAGGCAGTAATGTGTGCTCCCATAGCTCGCGCAGACCGGGACTGCGGCGAAGAAAGTTGTTGACAAGAAAGTGGGCGTACTGGTAGGCTCGGCGGAGTTCTATGGTTCAACCTGGCTCTTTCAGTCAATCGGGGTTTGCGAATCCAAATACGCTTACCCCACAAGAAAAGGAGAGGGAAAGAAGATGACAAAGCGAAATTTTTTGGTGAGTTTGTTCTTGGTTTTGGGGCTCGTGGCAATGACGACGAGCGCCATGGCAACCGAGTGGAGCGTAGGGGCCAACGTAAATTCATCTGGGCGCTCGGAAGGCCTTGCAGAGGCAGTTGGCCAAGTCACCGTCAGTATGGTGGCCGGTGGCGTAGTCAATTCAGGTAGCTACTTTACTTTCAACTATTCTCCTGCGACCATCGTGCCCGGCACGGTACAAGTCGCGTGCTCGGGCCAAGCTTCGTTCACCCCGCCCAGCCCGTGGGCGTCGGGTTGCGTTGGGCTCGCTGCAGCCAGTATAACTGGTGCGCAAGTGAGCCTGTCATTCAGCGCAAACGAGACCTTTACCACCGGGGATGGCAGCGAGATCATAGTCACGGTTCGCGTTAATGCCAATATCGTGGGCGCCGGCAAGTCAGTCAATTGTGTTGTGACCGCGCACCCCCCAGGTGGGACCGGACCTGTGTTCTCCTTAGTAAACACAAGTACTCAAACAGTGGGGCCGGTACTGACCGTGAACGCATTCCCGTCCCTCTCACTGGGGTTTGGGAGTGAATGGAGCGACAAGATCGATGCAGCGGCTGGGGTCTTGACCTGCCTCGGCGCTAAGAAGGTAGGACACTACAAAGACGATTTTGTCATTAACGTCGGTGAGAGTTTCCCCGAAGCGTTGACGAGCCAGAGTTACGAGTACACCGCGGATAGCGGCTCCGGCGTAGGCGCCGTTACGAACGGGTCGGATTTTATTGTCACTTTTGGCAACGTACCTGCGGGAGTGGGGATCACGCTCGAGGATATTGTGCCGTGCGCTGATTTGGACAGTGCCAACCCGCTGCAATGCAACTCTGCCACCGCTTATGGGAGTCTGATGGTGGAACCCTATGCTCCCTACTCTGGTCAGGGCACAGCCACTATGAACCAAGTAAGTTTCACGTTTTATGTGACTTCGATGGATAATTATGGGGCCACGGGGATGCTGGAGAACGTGAATCTATCCTTCAAGTTTTGGTCGCAGGGCCCGCTGCCAGCGGGTTTGAGTCCCATGGTGGCTAACGTGGCATTCGCTGACGTCGCCAATTCTCCGAACCCAATCCCGTACTTCACGGGCGTGAATGAGCTGACCAACCCGTTAACGGTGGTGAACTTCTACGACTGCGTCACCAACCTGCTGTTCCCCTACATCAATACCATCACGGCGGGGGGTACTATCGCGTTTAGTAACTTTGGCACTGGGATCGCCATAGCGAATACCACTAAGGATCCGTTTGGTTTGAGTGCCTCTAACCCAACAGTCAAGGGCGCTGCCATACCAGAGAATGGTAGCTGCACCCTCTACTTGTACCCGAATGACCTAACCGGTCCGTACACTGTCACGACGTCAACGATAGCATCAGGTGGGACGGCTGTCTTCGACGTTGCCGCGGCCTCGACGTACCCAGGGTTTACGGTGGCGCCGGGTCCATTCAAAAACAAGCAAGGTTACGGCATTGCCATTTGCGACTTCGAGAACGGTTACGGCTACGCCGAAATCTATGACAACTATGGGATCACCGCTCCTCCGACGGCAACGCTGGCATACTTGGCGTACATCATACCGAATCCCGGGCTCTATCCTCGTAGCCCTGCCGGCGATGGGCTTGGAGCGAGTGCAATTGCTCCGTACAGCATAAACAAAATGATCGAGAAGATGCTGCTGTATGGTATGCATGGTGGCGGCGGTTGTATGGGTGCCACCAAAAGCTGTCAGTAATTCATCACGGGGCGCTGGCGCCCAGTAACATCGGGTGCGAGTGTTTCGAGGCGGAACAGAAGAGGCAGTTCTGCGCAAGCCGGGCTGCCTCTCTCCCAAACAGCAACCGCGCCGCCAGTTCCAGTATAATTGATGGTGGCCGGCGTTTTGGGTTAGCGGAAGGACAAGGGGCAGTTGCGCTCAGGCGGGACTGCCTCCTTAATTCCGCAGTCAGGTGGCCGCCAGTTGGATGCACCGTTACCGTACCACACCTGACGGTGGCCGGCGTTTTGAGTTGCCGGAAGACGGAGAGGCTGTTGCTCGCAGGCGTGCGTGTTTCTCCAGTGATTGGATCCCAAAAAAGTTCCAAAAAAAGTTCTTGACAGCCCATTCTGTTGATGCTATGTTGTCGGTCATTAATGCGAGTTTGGTTGAGGTAGTTAACACGCAGCAGAGTGGCGAAGCGGGAGCGATACGGAAGCAGGGAAAGGCCTCGAGAGGAAGCAGGCAGTAATGTGTGCTCCCATAGCTCGCGCAGACCGGGACTGCGGCGAAGAAAGTTGTTGACAAGAAAGTGGGCGTACTGGTAGGCTCGGCGGAGTTCTATGGTTCAACCTGGCTCTTTCAGTCAATCGGGGTTTGCGAATCCAAATACGCTTACCCCACAAGAAAAGGAGAGGGAAAGAAGATGACAAAGCGAAATTTTTTGGTGAGTTTGTTCTTGGTTTTGGGGCTCGTGGCAATGACGACGAGCGCCATGGCAACCGAGTGGAGCGTAGGGGCCAACGTAAATTCATCTGGGCGCTCGGAAGGCCTTGCAGAGGCAGTTGGCCAAGTCACCGTCAGTATGGTGGCCGGTGGCGTAGTCAATTCAGGTAGCTACTTTACTTTCAACTATTCTCCTGCGACCATCGTGCCCGGCACGGTACAAGTCGCGTGCTCGGGCCAAGCTTCGTTCACCCCGCCCAGCCCGTGGGCGTCGGGTTGCGTTGGGCTCGCTGCAGCCAGTATAACTGGTGCGCAAGTGAGCCTGTCATTCAGCGCAAACGAGACCTTTACCACCGGGGATGGCAGCGAGATCATAGTCACGGTTCGCGTTAATGCCAATATCGTGGGCGCCGGCAAGTCAGTCAATTGTGTTGTGACCGCGCACCCCCCAGGTGGGACCGGACCTGTGTTCTCCTTAGTAAACACAAGTACTCAAACAGTGGGGCCGGTACTGACCGTGAACGCATTCCCGTCCCTCTCACTGGGGTTTGGGAGTGAATGGAGCGACAAGATCGATGCAGCGGCTGGGGTCTTGACCTGCCTCGGCGCTAAGAAGGTAGGACACTACAAAGACGATTTTGTCATTAACGTCGGTGAGAGTTTCCCCGAAGCGTTGACGAGCCAGAGTTACGAGTACACCGCGGATAGCGGCTCCGGCGTAGGCGCCGTTACGAACGGGTCGGATTTTATTGTCACTTTTGGCAACGTACCTGCGGGAGTGGGGATCACGCTCGAGGATATTGTGCCGTGCGCTGATTTGGACAGTGCCAACCCGCTGCAATGCAACTCTGCCACCGCTTATGGGAGTCTGATGGTGGAACCCTATGCTCCCTACTCTGGTCAGGGCACAGCCACTATGAACCAAGTAAGTTTCACGTTTTATGTGACTTCGATGGATAATTATGGGGCCACGGGGATGCTGGAGAACGTGAATCTATCCTTCAAGTTTTGGTCGCAGGGCCCGCTGCCAGCGGGTTTGAGTCCCATGGTGGCTAACGTGGCATTCGCTGACGTCGCCAATTCTCCGAACCCAATCCCGTACTTCACGGGCGTGAATGAGCTGACCAACCCGTTAACGGTGGTGAACTTCTACGACTGCGTCACCAACCTGCTGTTCCCCTACATCAATACCATCACGGCGGGGGGTACTATCGCGTTTAGTAACTTTGGCACTGGGATCGCCATAGCGAATACCACTAAGGATCCGTTTGGTTTGAGTGCCTCTAACCCAACAGTCAAGGGCGCTGCCATACCAGAGAATGGTAGCTGCACCCTCTACTTGTACCCGAATGACCTAACCGGTCCGTACACTGTCACGACGTCAACGATAGCATCAGGTGGGACGGCTGTCTTCGACGTTGCCGCGGCCTCGACGTACCCAGGGTTTACGGTGGCGCCGGGTCCATTCAAAAACAAGCAAGGTTACGGCATTGCCATTTGCGACTTCGAGAACGGTTACGGCTACGCCGAAATCTATGACAACTATGGGATCACCGCTCCTCCGACGGCAACGCTGGCATACTTGGCGTACATCATACCGAATCCCGGGCTCTATCCTCGTAGCCCTGCCGGCGATGGGCTTGGAGCGAGTGCAATTGCTCCGTACAGCATAAACAAAATGATCGAGAAGATGCTGCTGTATGGTATGCATGGTGGCGGCGGTTGTATGGGTGCCACCAAAAGCTGTCAGTAATTCATCACGGGGCGCTGGCGCCCAGTAACATCGGGTGCGAGTGTTTCGAGGCGGAACAGAAGAGGCAGTTCTGCGCAAGCCGGGCTGCCTCTCTCCCAAACAGCAACCGCGCCGCCAGTTCCAGTATAATTGATGGTGGCCGGCGTTTTGGGTTAGCGGAAGGACAAGGGGCAGTTGCGCTCAGGCGGGACTGCCTCCTTAATTCCGCAGTCAGGTGGCCGCCAGTTGGATGCACCGTTACCGTACCACACCTGACGGTGGCCGGCGTTTTGAGTTGCCGGAAGACGGAGAGGCTGTTCCCGCAGGAGTACGTGTCTCTCCAGTGATCAGTGACATAAGTTCGTGTTGTGCCGCGTGGGTGAAAGCGCTGGAGTTTACCCCTACGCCGCAAGTCGCTACCCTTACCCGGCGCCCGACCGTCTCTTCCCGGTTAGGCGAGGAACAGGGAGTGTCCGTGCGGTGGGGCCGAATCCCGCCCTTCACGAGGACATAGCACGCAGGGGTGGTTTGTGTCGGCGAGCCCTGGTTCCCAGTGCACTCCCGCCTGGATTTTGTCGCACACCAAGTTCACCATGTTGCACAGATGAGCGTCCTTAAAAATACGGTGAGGCGCTGTTTCTTGGCAGCTTCGTTGCTGGCCGCGTGCTACGTGCTTGCGCCGGGTGCCTTGGTGGTGGCCTCGTCATCGAGTGAGGAGGCGTTGCGGGCCCGAGTGGAGGAGTGCTACAGCGCCCTCCAGCAAGGCGATTGGCATAAGGTTGAGAAATATCTCACTAAAGGTTCGAGGGAAGTCTTCCGCGGTCAGACCAAGGGGCCACTGGTAGGGTACCGGATTCAGTCTATCAAACTGGAGCCGGATGGGCGGACCGCATCGGTCGTAGTCCTAGTTCCCCTTGTGACTGCGACGATGCCAAGACCGATCCCCGTATCGAAGACTACTCTGTGGCGGCTGGTCAATGGGGCTTGGTACATGGACCTCCTTCCTAGCCCCGACCCTAGAGCTCAAGAGTGGCTCTCCGGTGCGGCTCCCACGCCGCCGCATGGGCGTTCCCCTTCGCTCTTTTCGCAAGACCTCAAATTCGATTCGACTTGGGTTAGTGTTGGCGTTGTCGAGGACGGCAAGACCCGGGTGGCTCGGTTTACCTTTACAAACGTAAGCACACATGCCGTCACGTTGAGCGAATTCCAGCTTGGCTGCGATTGCCTGCGCCTGAAGACCGGGCAGAAGGAATATCAGCCGGGCCAGACAGCAACCCTGGAATTCGAGTTTGACCCATCACGCTTCGGAGTCGACACTGAAGAGTCGTTTAACCAGGGTGTTATGATAAAGACGGAACCTGGCGGCGCGTACGTCAAGTTAACTATTGCCGCGCTTGTGGCTCCCGCCCCCAAACCTCCTGCGAAACCTTAGAGTCGGTTTCTCGAACCATCTGGACGTCGCGTGCTCAATCTTGAGGCTGTGCGGGAACTTGCTGGGCTGAACCGTGTTCGGCCCCCGAGTTGACGGTGCTGCCCTTCTTATTTTTGGGACTGTGAGGGAACCTTGAGGAGACGGCCGTTCGCTTTTTTTTCGCTGCTCGCCACTGCGCTTGTACTCTGTGGCTGGCCGGAATTCGCCGCCTGCGGGCAGCAGGCCTCCCCGCAAAACACGGCGGGGTCCGCACCGGGCGAGCGCGTTGTGCTCACCATCGGCGACGAGAAAATTACTGCCGCTGAGATCGACAATTTCATTCAGGCACTGCCCCCCCAATTCCAAGCCTTCTACGGTGGCCAGGGAAAGCGCCTTTTGCCCCAGTACATCGTCGCGATGAAGGTACTCTCCGCCGAGGCGGTCAAGCTGAAACTGGGGGAGCAGCCTGAGGTGGCGCGTGCCATCGAGATTGCCCGTGAGGGCATCCTTTCTGACGCCGCTCGGAAGTACTTCCTTCAGAGTATGACGGTCAGCGACCAGGAACTTCGGGAACTCTACCAGAAGGACAAAGCGCAGTCTGAAGAAGTTCGCATTCGCCACATTCTCATCCAGACGGAGGACGCTCCGTTGAAATCCGGCGCCGCGGGCCATCGCGCGCTGCCCCAGCCTGAGGCGCGCAAGAAGCTCGAGGACATCCGCAAGCGAATCCTGGTGGGCGCTGACTTTGCACAAATGGCCAAGCAGTACTCGGAGGACACCGCCACCGCCGCTTCCGGTGGGGACATGGGTGTCATTCAGTCTGACAAGGTCGTCCCCCCAATCGTCAATGCGGCCCACTCTCTTGAGCCCGGGCAAGTGAGTGACATCATATTGACGCCGTCCGGTCTCGAGATTATTAAGGTCGAGGACAAGCGCACCAAGTCGTTCGAGGAAGTCAGGGCGGCCCTGGAGACACAACTTCGGCAGTCCAAGGCGGCTGAGATCGTTCAGCACCTCCTGGCCAATTACCCTTTGGTCATTGACCAGGAGTTCTTCGCCGGCTCCCCGGCAAAGCAGACCTCACCCGCCTCCCCGCCTAACCCTTAGCGCCGCGCCTGCCTTCGTCCGCGGAGCGAGCGTTGCGCCCCGACTTGTCGGGGCGGCTTTCCAAAGGCGCTAAGACGAGCCGGCATCGCTAAGAATTCCGTCGCAGACGGCCGACACCTTGAGCGTCACCGAGCGCGAACATGGGAACTCAGTTTTCCCACCGCAACGAGAGCGTCGCGGTTCTCCGGGTCGCTCTTCAGGCCCGCCTGATACTCCCTCATCGCCTCCGCCCTTCGGCCCTGGGAGAGATAGAGTGCGCCTAGTTTGAAGTGGGCTTGGCTGTTGTCTTGCTGTGGTGAAAGGGACAGCGCGGTGCGGAATTCTGTCTCCGCAGATCCATTCTGGCCCGTCTTCCCATAAGCGATTCCCAGGTTTAAGTGAGGACTTGGGTCGTCGGGTTTCAGTTCAATGGCTTTATGGAAGAAGGAGACAGCCTCCGTGTAGCGTCCCTGATTGGTACATACCAGCCCCAGGTTGTTCAAAATGGATGAGTCGTTGGGGGCCAAGCTCAGCGCCTCACGCCACTCCTGTTCGGCAAGCTTCACGTCCCCCCCGTGCCAGTGGATCAGTCCCAGGCTGCCGTAACCCATGATATTCGGCTCGATCTCGACGGACCGGCGAAACTGTTCTTCGGCCTCAACAGTCCGCCCCTCTCCCAGATAGAGTTTTCCCAACGCATTTCGATTGTTGGAATTCCACGGAAAAAGGGAGACGGCGGTGCGCAATTCAGGCTCCGCGAGTTCGAGCGAATGCGTATCCATGTAGGCGACGCCAAGGTATAGGTGTGCGCCTGCACTATCTGGATCGAATTCGAGGGACTTTTTGAAAAAATCAACCGCTTCTGAGTATTGCTGCTTTTTCAGATACAGCATCCCGAAGTCGCGTAAAGTATCCGGGTCTTGCGGCGCCATTTTGAACACTTCCCGCCACTCTCGCTCGGCAGACTCTGCATCCCCCATTTCCCAATAGCTTGACCCCAGAAACTCCCTGACATAGAAAGCGTCAGGACAAGCGGCCAACGTGTTCGCGTAGAGCGTCAAGTCATTCTTCCAGTCGCGATTGCGCGTGACGATGCGGAACGCACAAAGCGCCACCAGGAGGACGAACGCGGTGGCAAGTGCCCTGCTCCAGATAGCGCCGCGGGCTGAGGCTCCAGCCCGCAATCTCAGGAATCCCCAACCCAGTAACCAACAAAAGCCTACAGACGGCAGGTAGAGATACCGTTCCTCGAAAGCAGCGATCGGCATCCAATGGGCGTTCAGGACCGGAGCCAGCGGTACCAGCAGCCACAGGAGCCCGAACGATAGGGGCCGGGCGCGGCGCCACAAAAAAAAGAAAAGGGCGCTGCATACTGTCAAGGCAGCCACCCCCCCAACGACCGCCGGATCAAACCAGCCGGAGGGCGGGTGGAAAGGGCAGTCCGTGCGGAGGTCCACGGGCCAAAGAACCTTCCAAAGATATTGACCCACCAGGGCGAAAGCGGATACAAATGCTCGGTACCAAGTGAGTTGGTTGGGGCGGAAACCCGAGCTCAGCCCCCCTAGAATGCGAACGCGGAACAGAAGGTACGCAACGGTCAGGAGCCACAGCACCGCGTAGCGCAGAACTTTTTGAGTTGGTCTCGTTTCCGCACGGTCGGGGCGGTAGAAGTGTTCATAGACGGTGGCCAACAGTGGGAGCGTCACCGCCTGCTCCTTGGAGAGTAAAGCCAGCACGAAGCTTCCCGCCATAGTAAGCTGCGCGAAGTAAGAGAATCTCCCGCCAGGCCGCGCCACTGCCAAGAAAAACCAGAAAGTGAGCAGGTAGAATATGCTCAGCTCCATATCGGGGACGGCCGCGATCCACGCGATTGCTTCGGTGTGGATAGGATGGATTGCGAACAATACGGCTGCCATTAATGCCAAATTGCGGTCCTGGAACATCCGCTTCGTAAGTAGAAAGACAGCACACACGACCGCCCCGTGAAGGACGATGTTGACCAGATGAAAGCCGAAAGGGTGAGGCCCGAAAACTTGATAGCAAAGCAGATACCCCACATTCATTAAGGGCCGATAATAATTCGGCGCCCTCACACCGACGTAAGACGCGACAGGAGTCGTGAAGATTCTCACCCAATGGTGGAAATTGCGGATGTAGGGGTTATGCAGCACCTGCATCTCGTCGTCAGAAACGAAGCCGTTGCGCAAGGTATTTAAATAGGGCAAAGCCGCGCCGACCACCAAAAAGGCAATCAGTGTGAGGTCCGAAAAGCGTGATAAGCTCTGCCGCTCACTCACGTCGGAGAGAAGATTGGGCTGCTGCTTTTTCAGCCCAACGCTCAGGGGTGCCCGGGAAGAACCTCCACTTCTTCTCCCCGACCCGCTGCGGCTGTGGGGTTGCCGACCGGCTTTGGCTGAACGTAGCGGGGCCATGTTATCGAGGTCTGACTTCCATTTTGATTTCACGTCCGACTGCTAATGTACACGTGACCACCTCCGCGTACAATGCTCCAGATTACCTGCCGACGCGAAAGCCTGCGCAATAATTTTCTGTGCTTCCTCTTGAATTCTTCGCAGGTGATCTTCGCCGAGAAAACTTTCCGCATAGAGTTTGTACACTTCCTCGGTGCCTGAGGGACGTGCCGCAAACCATCCATTAGCCGTCACCACCTTCAGGCCGCCGATAGGACTACCATTGCCGGGAGCCGTGGTGAGCATCGCCTCGATTTTCTCTCCAGCCAGCTCGGTGGCCATCACCTGTTCCGGCGCTAAACGCTCGAGGACGGCTTTCTGCTCAGCGGTGGCAGGGGCGTCGATGCGCTCGTACACCGGGTCGCCAAACTGCCGCGTCAGCTCGCGATAAAGCTCTCCCGGGTCGCGGCCGG
>Ga0208038_1001469_pt1 | contig 12636 bp, 11 predicted proteins | sample June2015DPH_16_1_FD_184714 | JGI IMG/M metagenome (GOLD analysis project Ga0208038, IMG submission 184714) | Peatland microbial communities from SPRUCE experiment site at the Marcell Experimental Forest, Minnesota, USA - June2015DPH_16_100... | ecosystem: Environmental > Terrestrial > Soil >...
GATAGCGCTCATACACGGCCCGAAAATATTCCCACTTCGCCTTGTGCCCCACTCCAACCCCTCCTCAAATCGCCTTCTGAGTCGGGTTACATCTTACGTGTCTCGATGGCCTCCCCTCGGGTTACATTTAGCACGGCTCGATACGCCAGGCCGCGGCGGGCGTGATCACCGTGCTATAATTTCAGTTCGCCTGAAGGTTTTACGTCGAGGCTGATCCTGTGATTTCCTCCGCGGGCGGATCCATAATTCCGAGAATCAGCGCCATTTTTGTTCTCCAGAGATGAGGTACAGCTATGTCCGGCCATTCGAAATGGGCAACCATCAAGCACAAGAAGGGCGCGCTGGACGCCAAGCGCGGCAAGATCTTCACCCGTCTCATCAAGGAAATCGCGATGGCGGCGAAGTCGGGCGGCGATCCCGACATGAACCCGCGGCTGCGCACGGCGATCCTGGCGGCGAAGTCCGAGAACATGCCCGCCGACAACATCAAGCGCGCCATACAGCGCGGCACCGGCGAACTGCCGGGCGCTAGCTACGAAGAATTTGTGCTTGAGGGCTATGGCCCGGGCGGTGTGGCTTTGCTGGCGGAAATTTCCACCGACAACCGCAATCGCACGGTCAGCGAAATCCGGCACGTCTTCGGGAAGAACAATGGCAACATGGCCGAAGCGGGCGCGGTCTCGTGGATGTTCCACAAGAAGGGCGACATCATCGTGCCCAAGTCGGCGGCCAAGGAAGACGATCTGATGAACATCATCCTCGAAGCCGGTGGTGAAGATTTGAAGGACGATGGCGAGACCTGGGAAATCCTGACTGACCCTTCCGATTATGAAGGCGTGTTGGAGGCCGTGAAGAAGGCCGGCATTACGCCCATCTCCTCGAGCGTGGGCATGATTCCGCAGACCTACATCAAGCTGGAAGGGCAGCAGGCGGCGCAGATGATCCGCCTGATGGAAGCGCTCGAAGATTGCGACGATGTGCAGAACGTACATGCCAACTTCGATATCGACCAAAAACTTCTGGAAGAGGTTGCGGGCTAAAGATGATCGGGTCATCGGGTCATCTGAGTTGCACATTGCTCCGCCTTTGAATTTCGATCACCCGATGAACCGATGGCGCGATGAACCGGTCACACTCCCGTGTGACATCAGCCCAATCGTCGGCAGTCGCCGCCGGACTTTTCAACACGGCAGAGGAAAAGTTTGTGGAAAAACGGGAACTTACTCCTGTAACCTTCTGTTAACGAATCGCTTTCAACAATCTGCACCGCATCGGGTGCTAGCTGCATCGCGCCGATGCGCGATTCGATCCCAGTGAAGACGCGTCTTGACAAGTTGCTCGTGGATCGAGGCCTCGCGCCGTCACGCGCGCGCGCGCAGGCTCTCATCCTGGCCGGAAAAGTTCTCGTCAACGAGCAGAAGATCGAGAAGGCGGGCGCATCGACTGACTCCGGCTCGGCGTTGCGCCTGCTGGGCAAGGATCTTCGCTACGTTAGCCGCGGCGGACTCAAGTTGGAAAAGGCTCTCGAACACTGGCGAATCGATCTCACGGGCAAAGTCTGCCTCGACATCGGCGCTTCCACCGGAGGCTTCAGCGACTGCATGTTGCAGCACGGCGCCGCCAAGGTGATTGCCATCGATACCGGTTATGGTCAGATGGATTTCCGCTTGCGCAACCATCCGCGCATGCGGTTGCTGGAGAAGACCAACGCCCGCTATATCGAGCCCGGCGACGTTGGCGAGCAGATTGACTTCATTGCCATGGATGTCTCTTTCATCTCCGCCACGCTGGTGCTGCCGGCCGTGATTCGGGCCGCTTCGGCGTGCGCCAGACTGACTCATCGTACTTCCGGTTCATCTGCTCCCGCTTTATGCCAGATTGTGGTGCTGGTGAAACCGCAGTTCGAAGCGGGCAGGGAACTGGTGGGGAAAGGCGGAATCATGCGCGACGAATCGGCGCAGCGAGCGGCCGTGGCCAGGGTAGAGGGGGCGCTTGTGGAACTCGGATGCTCGCGCGCCGAATGGATCGAGTCTCCCATCCTTGGTGGCGGCGGTGAAGGCAATCGCGAATTCCTGCTCCACGCTGAGTTTTCGCCGCCTGCCATCCGGTGATTCTGTACAATCGGAAGTTTGGTATTCAAAGCACGCATAGAAGTCAGAAGAGAATTCTGAAGACATGTCCAAGTCTCCGCAGGGTTCAGACCGCCAGAAAACCGTTGCCATCATTTCGAAGCCGGATCGTCCCGAGCTCGCCGAAGCGCTGCCGGCGCTCGAAAAATGGCTCGAGCAGCGCAACTACGCCGTGGTGGTAGACCAGGAAAGCGCCGTCTATTTTTCGGCGTCCGATGTGATGGCGCGGAGCGAATTGGCGACGCGGTCGCCATATCTGGCTCTGGTGCTCGGCGGCGACGGGACTCTGCTTTCGGCGGCGCGCGCGGTTGCGGAAACCAGAACGCTGATTCTCGGCGTCAACCTCGGCACGCTTGGATTCATGACCGAACTTCCACTGGCCGATCTGTATCCCGCTCTCGAGGCGATCGAGAATGGGCGCTACATCGTCGACAGCCGCTCCATGCTCAGTTGCTCGGTGATCCGGGGCGACGAGATTCTCGCCACTCATTCCGCCTTGAACGAGTTGGTGGTAAGCAAGAGCGCCATCGCGCGGCTGAATCACTTCGAGCTTTTCGTGGACGGGGAGTTCGTTTCCAGTTATAAAGCCGATGGCCTGATCATCGCGACGCCGACCGGTTCGACCGCGTATTCTCTGGGAGCGGGCGGGCCGATCCTCAAGCCGGATGTGGACGCCTTCGTCATCACGCCCGTATCGCCGCACGGATTGACGCACCGTCCGGTGGTAGTGCGCGATACGGTCGAGATCGAAATCCACGTCAAGACCGGTGATGACGAAGCGTACCTGAGTCTCGATGGACAAGTCGGCATGCCAATGCGAGATGGCGATATCGCGCGCTGCGTTAAGGCGGAGCATCCGGCCAGGCTGTTGCGTTTTCAGAGAACATTTTTCGAAGTGCTCGCGACGAAGCTCAAGTGGGGAGAACGCTGACGACGCGCGTAGAGACGCGAACAGGCGACTATTGTGAGCGAAATCTATCCAGGCCTTGTCGAGCGCACCTTCGACACCGGTGAAGTTCAATTGAACTATGCCGAAGGGCCTGCTCATGGGCCGCCGCTCGCGCTGGTGCATGGACTAGGCCGGCGCTGGCAGGTGTTTCTGCCGGTGATTCCCGCACTGAGCCTGCGCTGGCACATCTTCGCGCCGGACCTGCGCGGCCATGGCAAGTCCTCCCGCGTTGCCCGCGGATACCATGGCCCGCGGTATTCTGAAGACATCGCCCGCCTTCTGCGCGAGCGCGTTTCCACTCCCGCCGTGCTCTTCGGACATTCGCTCGGCGGCATGCTGGGCATGTGGGTCGCTTCTCATCATCCGGAACTGGTGCGCGCCCTGATTCTCGGCGACAACATGATCGTCGCCCGGCATCTTCACAACCCGATGTACGGGGCGCTCTTCTCGGGACTGCGCGATCTGGCGCGCAAGGGCGGCTCCGTAGAGCAGATTGCCGACGGCATCGGCAGAATCGTGCTGCCAGTTCCGGGCAAGAATGGGTTCGTTACGATCCGCGAACTTCCCGGCAACGACGAGGCTTATCTGCTCTCGTGGGCGCGCTCGGTGCAGCAGGCCGACCCTGACACCTACGAGATGACGCTCGACGGATCGTCGCTCGAAGGCTGGGACGGCGAGACGGTGTTGCGCGGAATCGCTTGTCCAACGCTGCTTTTGCAAGGCACCCCGGAGCTAGGTGGCCTGATGTCCGACGCGGATGTTGCGCTGGCCACGCGCTTATTGCCCCATCACGCGCATGTGAAGTTCCGCAACCTGGGACACGCGCTGTTCATACAGCAGCCGGAGCCGGTGTTGCGGGCAGTGACGAACTTCTTGGAATCGCTGTAACCGCCGCTAGAACTTCTCCATCCTCGACTGATCCTGCAAGCTCTCTCGTCGCCGCATCAGTGTCGTTTTCGCGCCATCCACCGGCACTTCCGCCGCCCGGCCGCCCACGCCGGAGAACACAACCTTGCTCGCGGCCTTGCGGCTCACGCGCAGAACTCGTTGCAGTTCTCGGCCAGAAAGCACGTCGACGCCGGCCCCTCGCCAGCCACGACTCGCAGAATCCCGAGCGTCGAATTGGCTTTGACCGAATAGCAGAGCGTGTGAGGAATGGAATGAAAAGCGCGACGGAAGGCGTTCACACGCGCGCGGATCATCGCCGCGGAATAAACCTACAGCGGAGTTCCCTGTCGCGCGGCCAGGCTTTCGAGCGCCACGGCCTCGCAGTAGAGTTGCGCGGCGCGATCGCACGCACCACTGGACCGAACCGCCCTGCCTGGACGGGACAAAGTCCCGTCCCCACACGAAAACGCGTCATGATATTCAAGCGCGGGCGGGTATAACGCTTACGATGCGCGCGTTTACTTCACTTGCGTTTGCCCGGGCCGGCTTTCACTTTGATGGCGACCACCGTCTGATCGTCGAACGTATCCACACCCGCGGCGTGCTCTGTGACCGCCTTGAAGATTTCGTTCACCACGCAGTCCGCCGACTTGGCGGCGCAGGCGGCGACGATTGCTTCCACACGCTCCGGCCCAAAAGATTGCCCCTGCCGGTTGCGCGCGTCGAGAATGCCGTCGCTGTAGAACACAAAAAGATCGCCGGGCTTGGCCTTGAAACTGAATTCGTCGTAATCGGCTTCGTCGAACAGTCCGAGCGGCAGCCCGGTCGCGTCGATAAACTCAATTTTGCCGTCATGACAATAGATAGGCCGCGGCAAGCCCGAATTCGCCACCACCAGCGTCCGCCGCGCGTCGTCCCACACGGCGTAGATGATCGACACAAACTGCGCCGCGATCCTGCGTTCCGCCAGCGACAGATTCACCGCCGAAAGCATCTCCGCCGGGCCCGGCTCAATCGGCGCATGGGACCGCAGAATGCCGCTGACCAGCGCGGCATAAATGGCAGCCGGCGCACCTTTGCCGCTTACGTCTCCGATTGCGATCCCCAGGCGCGACAACGAATAAGGAAGGAAGTCGTAGAGATCGCCGCCGATGGCGCGGGCGGGAACGAACTTCGCCTCGACTTCGAGATGCTGCATCTTCGGACGCGAGTGCGGCAGCAAGCGAAACTGCAGTTCGCGCGCCAGCGCCAGATCGCGTTCCAGCCGCTGTTCTTGCCGGGCAATCTCCTCGTACAAGCGCGCATTTTCAATGGCGATCGCAAGCTGCGCCGCGAGCGTGGTCAGGGTCCGCTTGTGATCTTCGGTGAAATAGCCGCGGCGCGTGTGCTCCAGATCGAGCACTCCGATTACTTTTTCCTGATAGATCAGCGGAACCGCCAGTTCCGAGCGCGTCTCCGGATTCACCGCGATGTAGCGGTCACTTTTGGCGACGTCAGGCACCAGGACCGCTTCCTTGGCCTGCGCGGCGTACCCCACCACTCCGCGGCCCAGCGGGATGTCGTGCTTCAAATGCAGCCTTTCCTCGAAGCGCTGCGCGAACCGGTGCTGCAGTCTTTCCCCCGTCTGATCCACCAGGAGAATGCTGAACATCTGGTACTCGATCAGCCGGTTGAGCAGTTCGGCGATGCGCTTGAGAAGCTCGTCGAGGTTCAGAATCGACGTGAGCTCGCGAGCAATCTCGTTCAGCAGCAGCAGCGTGCGGGCCTGGCGCGTTATGCGCGTGTGCAGCCGCGCGTTCTCGATGCCAATCGCCATGCGCGACGCGATCAGCGTCAGCAGGCGTTTGTGCTCTTCGGTGAAGTACCCCTTTTCGCGGGCCTCAAGGTCGATCACGCCAATCACCCGGTTCTTAACGATCAGCGGGATTGCAAGTTCCGAATGAACGTTGGGCACGCCTTCAAGATAGAAATCGTCCCGCGTCGTATCGGCGACCAGCACGGCTTGTCGAGTCTGCGCAGCGCGTCCCGTCACTCCCTCGCCGACTTTCATGCGCAGGCGGCCGGCGATTTCCGGCGGATATCCTACATGGAAGCGGACATACAATTCCTGACGCTGCTCGTTGAGCAACAGGATCGCGAAGATCTCGTAGTCAATGACTTTACGCACCAATTCCGCTACACGACGGAGCGTGGTATCCAGGTCGAGCGTGGTGTTCACCACGTCGGCCACTTCCAGCAGGAGGGGGTCCACCTCGGAAGGGTGTCCAGTTTGCGAGGCGGTCGTTTTCACATCCTTCATCATAACAGCCGATCAATTTGTGATTGGTAATTGGTAATTGGTCATTTGAAAATCAAAGGCGCAGGTTTTCAAAATTACAAATTACCAATTACAAATTCTCCAGCACACAGATATCCGGAAGGTTGCGGTAGCGTTCCGCATAGTCCAGGCCGTAGCCGACCACGTAGGCATCGGGAATCGTAAAGCCGATGTATTGCGCCTGGATCGGCCGCTTGCGGCGTGAAGGCTTGTCCAGCAAGGCCGCAATGCACAGCGATCTTGGTTGATGCGCCTGCAACAGTTTTGAAATGTAGTTCAGCGTCAGCCCTGTGTCGAGAATGTCTTCGACCAGAATGACGTTCCGGTCGGCCATCGATTGGTCCATGTCTTTGGTCAAACGGACTTCGCCGAGCGAATCCCACGCCGCGTGGCCCGCCGGATCTTCCTTGGCGGTGGGGCGGTTGCCGTAACTCGAAACCCCGATAAAGTCGAAGGTGGCATCGAGCGGGACCTGACGCGCAAGATCGCTCAAGAAAATGGCCGCGCCTTTGAGAACGCCGACGAAGATAATCGATTGGCCGCGAAAATCGCGCGTAATCTCTTCTCCCAGTTCGGCAACCCGCTTGGCAATAGTTTCGCGTGAGAGTAGCACTTTGAGTTCGGGCATCGAGCACCATCTTAATACACGAGTTTGGGTGCAACCGGAATGATTTGAAATCAGGTATACTCATCGGCCATGCAATCAGGGGCCAAGTCCCACGTTCAGTTTGGCGCGCTGCTTTGCGCGCTCGCAGCTTCACTCCAGTGCGTACCGCTTTTGGCACAAGACCAGGCCCCTGCGCCCTCTCGCGCCGCAGCCGTGCTCGACTCCATGCCGCACGCGAAAAAGATCGATCAGGTTGCCACTTCTCCCGATGGAACGAAGGTTGCCTACGTCGTCGATGGGCAGCTCACGGTGACACCCGTAGGCGGCGGCTCTGGCTTTCCCCTAGCGATCTCGGTGGAAGGCAAGCTTTCGCTGCGCGAGGTCACATGGTCGGCGGACAGCAAACAGCTCGCATTCCTGGCTGACTTGCCGGGTGACATCCCCGCAGCTCAAGTCTGGACCGTGGCAACCGACGGCAGTGCTCCGGCAAAGCGGGCCGAATTAAAAGGCTATGCCCAGACGCCTCGTTTTTCTCCCGACGGAGCTAGCCTGGCGATCCTTTTTATTGAGGGCCTCCCACGCGTAGCTGGCCCACTGCAGCCGATGACCCCGCTCGCGGGAGTGATTGACGTCCAAATCTACGAGCAGCGCCTCACCACCATCAACCTGAGCACGAACCACCTGGCGCAGGTCACGCCGGCCGATATGCACATCTATGAATACGACTGGACTCCCGACGGAGCGGCGTGGGTAGCCACGGCGGCGCATGGCTCCGGCGACGCCAATTGGTGGGTCGCGCGGCTCTATCGCATCAACGTGCGAACCGGCGAGATGCGCGAGATCTACGCGCCCAAGTGGCAGATGGAAGACCCGCACGTCTCACCGGACGGCAGGAATGTAGCCATCATCGAAGGCCTCATGAGCGACGAAGGCGTCACGGGCGGCGATGTCGTCGTCGTTCCTATCGACGGCGGTGCGGCGCGGAATATCACTCCCAACATCAAGGCATCCCCTTCTTCACTTGCGTGGACATCTTCCGACCGCATCCTTTTCTCCGAAAACGTCGATGGAAATTCCGGCTTCGGCAGTGTGAGCGTCACCGGAGGCGAGGCGCAGACACTGTGGACGGGCGAAGAATTAGCGACAGTGGACGCGTGGCAACCTGGCGGCTCCTTCTCCCGCGACGGAAGGGTCACTGCGGTGGTACGCCAATCAGCCAGCACTCCTCCCGAAGTCTGGGCGGGGCCTATTGGCAACTGGAAGCAGATCACCCACCTGAACAGCGGCATCCAGCCCGCATGGGGCGCAATGCGCGATGTTCACTGGATGAACGGCAGCACGCGGATCCAAGGCTGGCTAATGCTTCCCAAGGACTTGGCGCCCGGCAAGACGTATCCGCTCGTAGTAAGCGCGCACGGCGGACCGTCCTCGGCGTGCACGTCTAACTGGGGTGAGGGTCTCACCGGAGCCGCATCGGCGATGGGCTACTTTGTTCTCTGTCCAAACCCGCGCGGCAGCTACGGACAAGGCGAGGCGTTCACGGAAGCGAACGTCAAGGATTTCGGCGGTGGGGATTATCGCGACATCATGGCCGGCATCGATGCCATCTCGAAAGAGTATCCGATCGACGCCAAGCGCATCGGCCTTCGCGGGCACAGCTATGGCGGATACATGACCATGTGGGCCGAGACCCAGACGCAGCGTTTTGCCGCGGCGGTCGCGGGCGCCGGACTCTCCGACTGGCTCAGTTACTACGGCCTGAACGATATCGACGAGTGGATGGTCCCGTTTTTCGGAGCGTCCGTCTACGACGATCCCGCTGTGTACGCCAAGAGCGACCCGATGCACTTCGTGAAAGCGGTCAAGACGCCTACCCTGATCCTGGTCGGCGATCGCGATGGTGAAGTTCCGATGGAGCAATCGGTGGAATGGTGGCACGCGCTCAAAACCATGAAGGTGCCGACCAAGCTGGTGGTCTATCCGAACGAAGGACACATATTCGTAAAGGCTGCCGACGCCCAGGACTACACCTTGCGCACGCTGGAGTGGTTCGACGAGTGGTTCACCAAAGCGTCAGCGAACTAAACGCCAATTTTTTAGCGCCTGTGCTCGCTCGTTGCGCGCTTTTTTCCAAGTCACTAGAATTCTAATTCGCCCTTTACTCCAGGAGGGTTCCGTGAATCTTCAAGGGATTCAACTTACATGGCTTGGGCATTCCACTTTCCGCATCCAAACGCCGGAAGGGAAGACCCTCTACGTCGATCCGTGGATTGCCGGTAATCCCGCGTGCCCGGAGAGCGAAAAGCGCGTCAAGAAAGCCGACGTGCTGATCTGCACGCACGGGCATGGCGATCACATCGGTGACGCGGTCGAAGTGGGCAAGAAGCTCAATCCGATCGCCGTTGGCATCTACGAGCTCTGCTTGTGGCTGCAGAAAAAAGGCGTCAAACAGATCGCGCCCATGAACAAGGGCGGCACGCAAACCGTCGCCGGTGTGAAGATCACCATGGTCCACGCGGTGCATTCCTGCGGAATTCAGGATGGCGACCAGATCGTCTACGGCGGCGAAGCCTGCGGCTACGTGCTCGAGTTCTCGAACGGAGTCAAGCTCTACCACGCGGGCGATACCAGCGTCTTCAGCGACATGGCCATCATCCGAGACCTCTGCGCGCCAAAGATAGCCATGCTGCCCATTGGCGACCTTTTCACCATGTCGCCGCGCGAGGCGGCCTACGCCTGCAAACTGCTGCGGCCGGAAGCTGTCATCCCCATGCACTTCGGTACGTTTCCGCAACTGACGGGAACGCCCAGCGAGTTGCAGAAACTCGTGCCCAACGTCAAAGTGCTGGAAATGAAGCCGGGGCAGACGATTTCTTGAATCACGATTTCTTAAACAATGATTTCTCAAGCAATGATCACGTAGGCCGCGGCGAATCGCAGCAGCTTGGCACCGCACGGAGCAAAATGACCGATCAACCCGCAAACCCTGGCTGGCGCATGGGCGGAATTACAGTTCCTGAAGTCGAAGACTATCTGTACGCCATGCTGCCGCCGCGCGACGAAGTTCTCGCCGAGATGGAAGTTGACGCCAGCAAGAACGATGTGGCCATCGTTGGCCCCGCCGTCGCTCGCGTGCTGTATCAACTGGCCGTCATCAGCGGCGCAAAGAAAGTTTTTGAGATGGGCTCGGCCATCGGGTATTCCACCATTTGGTGGGCGCGGGCGGTGGGCGAAAGCGGACGCGTCGTTTACACCGACGGCGACCGCAAGCGCGCCGATAAGGCCCGCCGCTATTTCGACCGCGCCGGTGTCAGCCAGCGCATAACGGTTCGCGTGGGCGACGCGCTCGAAATTCTCTCGGAGGAAAAGGAGCAGTACGACATCATCTTCAACGACGTCGATAAGACCGACTACCCGCGCGTCTTTCGTTTAGCGCTTCCGCGCCTGAAGAGCGGCGGCCTTTTTATTTCGGACAACGTTCTCTGGAGCGGCAAGCTCCGCCAGCCCAACCCCGATGCCGAAACCAAGGCCATCCTCGAATTCAATAAACTGATCTGCGAGTCGAAGGACCTGTTTACGACCATCTTACCCATCCGCGATGGTGTTTCCGTTTGCGTGAAGAGGTAGGGAATCGGGCGCGCCGCGCTCGTAGCGCACGGTGCTAAAATGAGCGGTCTTCATTCCGCACGATAGAGGTCTGACACACTTGCCCACCGAACAGATTCCCGAAACTTTGTCCCGCACTCAAGCCCAGTCGCGGCCCGACTCCTGGAGCGACGTCTTGGTCGTGGGCGCTGGCCCCACCGGCATGGCCTGCGCCATCGAGGCCCAGAAGGCCGGTTTCAAGGCCCTCATCATCGATAAGGGATGTCTCGTCAATTCCATCTATCACTATCCGAACAACATGGTGTTCTTCACCACGCCGGAATTGCTCGAGATTGGCGATGTTCCTTTCACTACATCCCTGGCGAAGCCCACCCGGCTCGAAGCGCTCGAATATTACCGCCGCGTCGCCGAGCACTTTCACTTGCACATCCGCCAGTACGAATGGGTGAAGACCATTGCGGGCGAGGACGGCGACTTTCGCGTCACCACCACCGACCGGCACAGTGCCATTTACGACTACCGCGCGCGCAAGATCGTGGTCGCCACCGGCTACTACGATCTCGCCAACAAACTCGATATCCCCGGCGAAGACCTGGACAAAGTCTTCCATTACTATCGCGAACCCCATCCTTATTTCGACACCGACGTAGTTGTGATTGGCGGCAAGAATTCCGCGGCCGAAGCGGCTTTGGATTTGTGGCGGCACGGCGCGCGCGTCACCGTGGTCCATCGCAGGCCGCAGATGCACGACCACGTCAAGTATTGGGTGCGCCCCGACATCGAGAATCGCATCAAGGCCGGCGAAATCACCGCCCACTTCAACAGCACCGTGCAGGAGATTGGCGCCGATTACGTTATCGTGCAAACTCCTTCCGGCTCGCTCCGGCTGAAAAACGATTTTGTGTTCGCTCTCACCGGGTACCATCCCGACTACGATTTTCTCCGCAGCGTGGGCATCGAACTTTCCTCCGAGCAGATGCGTCCCGCCTGCGATCCGGAGAACCTGGAATCGAACGTTCCGGGAATCTACGTTGCGGGAGTGATTGTCGCCGGCTCGCGGACGAATGAAATCTTCATTGAAAATGGCCGCTTCCACGGCAAACTGATCGCCGCCCACCTCAGCGGGAAGCTCGGCCGCGGCAACCCAAACCTCCCTCTTGACGCGACTTAACGCTTAACCGTATCGTTACGCATTGTCTTTATACCGAGCCGTCCGGTTCCATATTCGCCCGAGGTCATCTTCCACGGAGGAAACCATGAAGCTATTTCGGAATCGAGTTCGCAAGATCGCCGCCGTCGCCTTAACCTTGGTCATCGTCCTCTCCGCCAGCTTCGTTGTGGCCCAGTCGGATGCGCACAAATCGTTTGACCTGTTAAAGGGATTGGAAGGGAACTGGGCGGGGAAGAATTCGCAGGGCCAGCCCTCCCTTCAAGTCACCTTCCGCATGACTGCCGGCGGCTCCGCGCTTATGAGCGAGATTCACGGGCATGGTCCCGAAAACATGATCACCATGTTTCACATGGATGGCGACCGCCTTCTGATGACGCACTACTGCGGAGCGGGTAACCAGCCGCGCATGAAGGTCATCGCCTCCGACCCGAAATCCGTCACCTTCGAATTCTTCGACGGCACCAACATCGGCCCCGGCGACGGACACATGCAGCGCGTGACTTTCACAATACCTGACGCCGATCACCACAGCGAAGAATGGGTTTTCCTCGATCACGGCAAAGAAATGAAAGAAGTGTTCACGCTGGCGCGGTTGAAGTAAGCTAACCATCACGAACCCGATCGGGGGCGCTCATGCCGAAAGCCGTGGGCACCCGCAGAAAAACGTCCAGTCTGTCCCCGGATTTTCCCCCCGGGTTCCCCCCGAAAGGAATCTGCTTAATGATTAGGCGTTGGATTTGGTTCAGTTGCCTCGCGACCCGAGCCTGATAGCCATTCGCCACCAAGTGTGGGATCGTTGTGCCCGAAGCATTTTTCTATCGCCCATTCCGGTTTTTCGGCCCTAGAGCATTTTTTGTATCACTGTAGAGTTTTGAAGGGGAGCCGGAACCAAGCTTGAGCGTTCTCTGCGGTGATCTGGGGCAGCAGTTCGGTGATGGCCTGATCAAGGGCTTCTTTTGTGCGCGCCTT
>Ga0208038_1001472_pt1 | contig 12633 bp, 11 predicted proteins | sample June2015DPH_16_1_FD_184714 | JGI IMG/M metagenome (GOLD analysis project Ga0208038, IMG submission 184714) | Peatland microbial communities from SPRUCE experiment site at the Marcell Experimental Forest, Minnesota, USA - June2015DPH_16_100... | ecosystem: Environmental > Terrestrial > Soil >...
GGTCATCCGGGCGCCGGAACTGATGCATGGCAAGACCAGCCAGATCCATCACGACGGCAGGACCATCTTCGAAGGCCTGCCCAATCCTTTCGAGGCCACTCGTTACCATTCTCTGATCGTGGAACGCGAGAGCCTGCCCGCCTGCCTCGAAATCTCCGCCACCTCGCCCGACGGCCTTATCATGGGCCTGCGCCACCGGGAAATGAAGGTCGAGGGCGTTCAGTTTCATCCCGAATCCATCCTCACCCCATCGGGAAAACAGTTACTCGCAAATTTCCTCAAGATGTAGGGTTGGAACTGGCTGTCAGTTGTCCGTGGTCCGTAGTCAGTTGTCCGTGGCCCGTTGTCCGTGGTCAGTTGTCCGTTGTCCGTGGCCAGTTGTCCGTGGTCCGTTGCTTGCGGCGGAAAGGAAAGTGAAGCTGACCGACTCTCGCTGAGGACGAAGCACTCTCTTCAATGAACCAATGAATCAATGGTTCAATGAGTCAATTCCTTCGCTCCTGTTCCGTTGCGTAAAATCCACCAGGTCTTTGAGCGTCTGAAGTGCGGCGCCGGAGTCAATGACTTCTGCGGCCCTCGCGACTCCCTCGGTGAAGCTTTGAGCCTTCCCCGCTACGACAAAACCTGCCGCAGCGTTGGCGAGCACCACATTGCGGTGTGGACCGCGCTCGCCTTCGAGGACGCTTCGCAACAACCGCGCGTTGGTCTCCGCATCCCCGCCACGAAGCTCTTCAAGCGAAGCCCGTGCCAGACCGAACTCCTCCGGTGTCACGTCGCGCGTCCTTACGGCGCCACTCTCGTTCCATGAGAGACGTGTGGGGCCGGATAGAGTGACCTCGTCGATGCCGTCTGAGCCTGTCACGACGAATGCCCGCTCGGTGCCGACCGCACCCAGCGCGCGCGCCATCATCTCGGTTCGTGAAGCGTCGTAAACACCGGCCAACTGAACCGATGCTCGCAGGGGATTGGTAAGCGGGCCCAGCAGGTTGAAAACGGATTTTGTTTTCAGGGTACGCCGCGCGTTCATCACGTGCTTCATGGCCAGGTGCAGGCTCGGGGCGAAGAGAAAAACCATCCCCACTTCTTCCAGGCACGCGGGAATGCGCGCGTGCGGCAGATCGATGGCAACCCCGAGAGATTCCAGCACATCCGCGCTGCCGCAGCGGCTGGAAATGGAGCGGTTCCCGTGCTTCGCTACGCGGATTCCGCCGCCCGCAGCCACCAGCGCCGCCGCCGTGGACACGTTGAAGGTGCCGTGGCCGTCGCCGCCGGTTCCGCAGGTGTCCAGCAGAGGCTCTCCACTCCGCCATGCTTCCAGATCGACTCCCGCCTGCCGCAACCCTTCACTGGCGTGGGCACGCATGACCTCCGCGAACCCGACCAATTCCTCCGGCTGCTCGCCCTTGTCCCGCAAAGCCGCCAGGAAGGCCACGATCTCCGCGTCCGGTACGGAGCCCGATAACAACTGCTCCATCACCGCCCGCGCTTCTGCACGGCTGAGGTGCTGGCGAGATTCAAGTTTTTGGACGGTCTCGAGGATTTGCATGGCTTCAAAAGTCCGTTGTCAGTCGTCAGTTGTCAGTTGTCAGTTGCCAGTCGTCAATTGCAAAAGAGACTCGGAAAAGCTTTGGCGACCCGATAGCAACCGGCCGCGGCGCACCCCCCTGCACCCCCTTCTGTTGCAAACGAACCTGACCCATTGCCAACAGGCGATGTTCGTTGCAATTGCGATGCGCATTTCTTATACTGCCAGATTACAGCGTAATTGCAACCTCACAACGTCGCGAACGGGTTGTGTCAGGGGATACCGTCTCGCCGAAGGGTGTCAGAGCTTATTCAGCAACTGACCACTGACCCGCCGTGGCGGGACAACTGACAACTGATAACTGACCACCGACCACTTCTACAATGAAGATTCACGAATACCAGGCCAAGCAAACACTTGCGAAGTTCGGAGTCGCCACCCCGCGCGGCGAAGTCGCCTACAGCCCCGAAGAAGCACGTTCCGTGGCGGAGCGCCTGGGCGGCGCCGTGGTGGTGAAGGCGCAGATTCATGCCGGAGGCCGTGGCAAAGCCGGCGGCGTGAAGCTGGCCCGCAGCGCGAATGAAGCCGAGCGCATTGCGAACGAGATGCTCGGAAAGAAGCTGGTCACCATCCAGACGGGGCCTGAGGGACGCGTGGTGAAGCGCGTTCTGATTGAGGAAGGTCTGGAGGCGGCGCGCGAGCTTTACCTGGGCTTGGTGATTGACCGCACCAGCGCGCGCCCCGTGTTCATGGCCTCGAGTGAGGGCGGCGTGGAAATCGAAGTGGTGGCCGCCGAGCACCCGGAGAGGATTTTGAAGGAGTTCATTGATCCTGGTCTCGGCCTGCAGCCTTTCCAGGCGCGAAAGCTGGCCTTCGGACTTGAACTGGACGCGAAACTGGTGAATGAGGCGGTGCGCTTCTTTTCCAGCCTCTACCAGGCAATGATCGCCACGGACGCTTCACTGGTGGAGATCAATCCTTTCGTATTGACGCGCGACAGTCGCTTGCTGGCGCTGGACGCCAAGATGAACTTCGATGATAACGCCCTTTACCGCCACAAGGACATCCGCGAGCTGCGCGACCTGGATGAGGAAGACCCGCTCGAGGTGAAAGCCTCGAGTTACAGCTTGAACTACATCCGCCTGGACGGCAACGTGGGCTGCATGGTGAACGGCGCAGGCCTCGCCATGGCCACCATGGACATCATTCAGTACGCCGGTGGACGCCCGGCCAACTTCCTGGATGTGGGTGGCGGCGCCAACGAAGAACAGGTTCGCCGGGGTTTCGAGATTATCCTGAGCGATGCCAACGTCCGCGCCGTGCTCATCAACATCTTCGGCGGCATCATGCGCTGCGATATCGTCGCGAACGGCGTGGTGGCGGCGGTGAAAAGCCTGGGCATTAAGACGCCGGTGGTGATTCGCCTGGAAGGCACCAACGTCGAATTGGGCCAGAAGATTCTGCGCGAATCGGGACTGAACTTCACCATCGCCAGCGATATGAAGGACGCAGCGGAGAAGGTTGTCGCGCTGGCCGTGAAATAGACCATTGGTGATTCGCGATTGGTGATTTCTGATTGGCAGTGGCGAAGAATTGAATCATTGATCCATTGTTTCATTGAATCATTGAAAGACGGAGCGGTGCAGACTCAGAAAACGTACCAAGCAGAAGAGCTAAAGAAGAGGACGAGGCAATTTGCAATCCGTATCGTGAGGCTTTACCAGGCTTTACCGAAGAGGGATGAAGCGCGCGTTATCGGAAAGCAAGCGCTCCGGTCGGGGACGTCCGTGGCGGCGAATTACCGCGCCGCGTGCCGCGCACGATCCAAGGCCGAGTTTGTCGCCAAGATCGGTGTCGTTGTGGAAGAGATCGACGAAGCCGTCTTCTGGCTGGAGCGTTTGATTGAGACAGGCATTGTCGCACAATCTAGAATGGCGAGTTTGCAGAAGGAAGCGACCGAGCTGCTGGCGATCTTCGCCCCGTCTCAGCATACGGCAAGAAGCCGATGATCGTGCCGATGGATCAATGAGCCGATGGAGCAATGAATCAATTCTATGGCGATCTTAGTCGACGAAAGTACGCGACTCTTGGTGCAGGGAATCACGGGACGTGAAGGTACGTTCCACACGCAGCAAGCTATTGCTTACGGTACCAAGGTCGTGGCTGGCGTGACGCCGGGAAAGGGCGGCAGCACGGTTGATGGCGTGCCGGTATTCAACACCGTCCACGAAGCGAAGGAGAAGACCGGCGCCAACGCTTCTGTGATCTTCGTGCCATCCGCATTCGCAGCAGACGCAATCCTCGAGGCTGCTGATGCCGGGTTGCCGCTGGTGGTTTGCATCACGGAAGGCATTCCCACGCTCGACATGGTGCGCGTGATGCGCTATCTCGCGGGAACCAAGACCCGACTGATCGGGCCCAACTGCCCGGGTATTATCTCACCGGGAAAATGTAAGATTGGCATCATGCCGGGACACATCCACCGGCAAGGAGACGTAGGTGTGGTTTCCCGAAGCGGGACCCTGACGTATGAGGCGGTGGGCCAGCTTTCCGCTCTTGGCATCGGCCAGTCCACTTGCATCGGCATCGGCGGCGACCCCATCATCGGGACTACGTTCGTGGATGTCCTGCGGCTCTTCAACGAAGATCCGGAAACTCACGGAATTGTCATGATCGGCGAGATCGGCGGCACGGGCGAGGAGGAAGCCGCCGCGTTCATCAAGGCGAATGTCAAGAAACCCGTGGTCGGATTCATCGCCGGCCGCAGCGCGCCGCCGGGTCGTCGGATGGGCCACGCCGGGGCCATCATTTCGGGCGGCAAAGGCACTGCTGCAGACAAGATCGCTGCACTCCAGGCGGCCGGAATCGCGGTTGCGGAGATCCCAGCGCTGATCGGCGAGACGCTCAAACAAATTATGAATAGTGAATTATGAATGGTGAATTGAGAAATCGCGACTGTGACCTATGGAGTCCGTAACCTAGCGCCTGTCTAGGCATTCATCATTCACCATTCACAATTCACTATTCCGACGCGCAACGACTCTAGCGTCCAACGGGAGGGACATGGGAATAGAACGCACCCTTACCATCATCAAGCCCGACGCTGTTGAAGCGGGACACATCGGTGACATTATCAAAATGTTCGAGGCCAATAAGTTCAAAATCGTCGCCGCGCGCCTCGTGAGCCTTTCCAAGAAAGAAGCTGAGGGTTTTTACGCCGTGCATCGCGGCAAGCCGTTTTTCGAGAGTCTCACTACGTTCATGAGCTCCGGCCGCGCGCTGGTAATGGTTTTGGAAGGCGAAAACGTAATCTCCCGCCTGCGTGAGGTCATGGGCGCCACCAACCCCGCCAACGCCGCCCCCGGGACTGTCCGCAAGCTCTACGCCACCGACATCGAGCACAACGCCGTCCACGGCTCGGACGCCCCCGAGACCGCCGCCTACGAAATCGGCTATTTCTTCCCTACGGTGGGCTTGGTCGGATGAGTAGCTGAGCCCAGAAAATGGCGACGAACCCCGTAGCGCTGACCCCGCAAGGCGGGGTCAGCAGGGCGGGAAAGCGAGAAGATGCCGCCCTAAAGGTCGGCGCTACAAAGTGGGAGCCAGTTTCAAGTACAATATTCATATGATTGCTTCGCAGCTTGGCAAGTTTCTGGTCATCGTCGGCGTGCTGCTCGTCGCTGCCGGCCTGTTGCTGATGGCAGGCGCGAAGTTCTCCTTTTTCGGTCTGGGAAGGCTGCCGGGTGACATCGCCTACAAAGGTAAGAACGTGCAGTTCTACTTCCCGGTGGTCACGTGTCTGTTACTTAGTGCCGTGTTGACACTGGTGTTTTGGGTGATTTCGCTTCTGACGAGGCGGTAGAGCAAGCTTTCAGCCGTCAGCCATCAGCTATCAGCAGGCTCGCTGAAAGCTGATGGCTGAGAGCTGACAGCTTCAAAGGATTCGTCTTGGAACAAGCCTTCCTCAGTTTCGGCCCCACAAGGAAGATCTTCAGCGTCTCCGAGCTGAGCCAGGGAATCAAGACCCTGTTAGAGCGGGAATACCCGGACGTATGGGTGACCGGTGAAGTCTCCAATTTCCGTGGCGCCGCCTCCGGCCATCTCTACTTCACCCTTAAAGATGCGACCGCCCAGCTCCGCGCCGTCTGCTTTCGCAACCAGGCGCGATACCTGAAATTCAAACCTCAGGACGGCATTTCGGTGATCGCGCGCGGCCACTTGAGCGTTTACGAGGCGCGGGGCGAGTATCAGCTTTACGTTGAATATCTGGAGCCTGCCGGCCTGGGCGCGCTTCAACTTGCCTTCGAACAGCTCAAGCAGAAGCTTGCCGCTGAGGGTTTGTTCGATATTGCCCGCAAGAAACCTCTTCCGCTGCTTCCGCGGGCCATCGGCGTGGTCACATCGCCCACCGGCGCCGTGATCCGCGACATCCTCCGCATCCTTCGTCGCCGATTCCGCAATATGAACGTACTGATTTACCCCGTTAAAGTGCAAGGCGAAGGCGCGGCAGGGGAGATCGTTGAGGGTGTCAAGTACTTTAACCGCGAGCCAAACGTTGATGTAGTAATTGTGGCGCGCGGTGGAGGCTCGCTCGAAGACCTCTGGGCTTTCAACGAAGAAGTGGTGGCGCGGGCCATTGCCGCTTCCGGGATTCCGGTGATATCCGCCGTGGGCCACGAAACGGATTTCACCATCGCGGATTTTGTCGCCGACCTTCGCGCGCCTACCCCTTCCGCCGCCGCCGAGCTTGTGGTTCACCGCAAGCAGGACTTCCTCACCGAGCTTGAGGACCGCGCCCGCCGCATGACCCAGATCGTCCGTCTGCAACTCTCGGAGGCTCGGCAACGGCTGACGGAATTGCGCATGCACCACGCCTTCCAGACGCTTGCCACCAGGCTGGCCGAAAGAGCTCAGCGCGTGGATGACGCCGTTGCTTCTCTTGAGCGCTCGATGCGCTCCCTTTTGAATAGGGCGGGGCAGGAGTGGCTGCGGGCTTCGGCGGGAGTAGTGCGATACGACTTCCGGCGGCTGCTGGGTTTGAAGCGTGCCGAGCTCGACGACCGGCTGGGGCGATTTGATGCCGCGCTCCGTCGCTTCCTGACGGAGAGACATAACCGCCTGGTACATGTGGAAGCTATTTTGAAGGAGCGCGGCCCGCTGACCATTCTTCTGCGGGGATACTCCATCACCCGCGACGCCGCCGGCAAGATCGTTCGTGACACTGAGGCAGTCGTACTCGGCAGCGATATTTCGGTGCGCCTGGCGCGAGGAGAACTGCGGGCCATCGTTCGGGATAAGAAGGTGTAGATCCGCGCTACCGGAGCTTCTGGAAGTCCTCGTAGGTGACACCAAGTTGTCGGAGGATCTTGAAAAAAAGAGGGGGACCAATTTCTCGCCCGCCGTGGAGAGGGATGGTCACGCCGCGACCGTCAGGGTGGTTCCAGCGCTCGTGGCTTCCCGTCTGTCGTGTTCTTGTGAAGCCGAGTCTGCGCGCCGTTCTCTGAAGCTCACGAGCTGTGGCCTAGGCATGGACGATTTCGGTGGTGTCGGCGGGAAGTGGGATGCCCCTTTCGCGATATTCTTCGGCGATCATCTCAAAGACGTTGCCGAGTTCAGCGAGCGCGGTTTCGCGAGTAGGCATCAGCGCGTAACAGCCAGTGAGGGCGGGGACCTCCGCGACCCAGGAACCATCATCCTGGCGGTAAAGAACCGTTTTGTAGTCGTGCAGCGTCATCGGAGTTACCCAGGCCTTTCGCTGGCAGTATAACAGCGACCGATAGGCACGTGCAATGCGAGCTGGGCGCCGACGCAGGGTCGCGTCAAAGTCCCCGAAAGGTAACATCCCAAAGCGGCTCTGCCGCCTGCTGTGCGGAAAGGCTTCGCCTTTCCGAGGGGCTCCGCCCTGACTAACTCCCTCGGCTCGGCTGGAAGGCTGAGCCTTCCAGCCGAGCCGAGGGGAAGAAGGGAGGCTGTCTGCGCCAGAAAACCAGAGGCTTTCCGCACAGCAGGCGGCAGAGCCGCTTTTTCCGCGACTTTGACGCAACCCAGGGCCCCGACGTGCGTAACGCTGATCAGACCGCAGCCAGTCATTCGTAAGGAGCGCGAAGCGAACCTTTGAAGAACAGTATCCGTCGGAGGAGCGGGGGGTCATGGAGGTTTGAGACCGACGACCGCGGTGCGCTACTCATACCGGAGGGCCGCGATGGGATCGAGGCGCGCGGCCTTCAAGGCCGGCCAGAGGCCGAAAAACAGGCCGACGCTTGTCGCGACGAGGAAACCCGCCACGACGGACCAGAGTGGGACGGTTGAAGGCAGGCTTGGCACAAAAACTCGGATGAGGAAGCTCAGCAACCAGCCCACGGCGATTCCCATGAGGCCGCCCGAGGCGGTGAGCACAATCGCTTCAAGCAGGAACTGCCAAACGATGTCGCGCCGGCGCGCGCCTATAGCCTTACGCACACCAATCTCCCGCGTGCGCTCCGTGACCGAGAGCAGCATGATATTCATCACCCCGATGCCACCGACCAGCAGACCAATGGAGGAGATCACCACCATGACGAGCGCCACTGAGCTGATAATTCCGCGAAACTCGGTGATGATGGACTCCGCTGTCGCGAGCCCGAAGTTGTCCGGCTCCGAAAGCTTCACGTGGCGGCGACGACGAAGCAAGCCGCGGACTTCGTCCTCCACATCTTCCAGCCTTCCGTGGTACGCCAGAACGCTGAGGAAGTGGTCTTTAGCGTCGGGATAAAGCTTCTTGTAGGTCCAGTACGGTACGAAGATGTCCCGATCATCGGGATTGTCTCCCAGGAATCCCTTGAACTTGTTGAGCGTGCCGACGACTTCGAGCGTGTGTCCATCTACCACGATACTCTTGCCGACCGGGTCCTCGAGCTGGAACAAGCGTTCCACCACGTTGGCGCCGATCACGGTAACGTCGCGGCGGTGAAGATCGTCCGCCGGCGTGAAGAAGCGACCGTCTGAGAGCGACGAGTTCGCCATAGCCAGATAGTTGGCATCCACGCCCATGAACTGGGCGCCCGACATCTCGTGGCCCTTGTAGCGCGCCGTGGAGGGTGGCGGGCCAAACTCACTCATCTCCCTGAGTATGCCCACCGACACATCCACGACGTCCGGGCATTGCTCCTTGATGGCCTTGGCGTCTTCGAGGTTGAGCGGTTTACGTAGCCGCTCCTCGCGGGTCAGGCGGTGCGGCGTGCCCATCTGCAGCTTGTAGACCCATAGAACATCTGTGCCATACTGCTCGGCCAGTTGCACCAACTGAGTATCCAGACCCGCAATGATGGAAGCCACCGCGATCACCGTGGTGGTGCCGATGAGTACGCCCAATACGGTGAGGAACGACCGGAACTTGTGCGTGCGCAGGGTGTCGAGCGCTAACCGCAGGTTTTCGCCGACACTACGCCAGTAAGTCATCATGCTACTTCTCCGCGCGCAGCGCTTGGATGGGATCAAGAGCAGCCGCCCTCATCGCCGGGTAGATCCCGAAGAAGAGCCCGACCAGGGTTGAAAGCGTAATCCCCACAATGACCGCGCTCAGCGGCACGGCGGCGGTGAAGACCAACGCCACCACCCACGCGATAAGATAGGCAAGGAGCACTCCCACGACCCCCCCGGCGCAGGCTAGCGCCGCGGCCTCAAATACGAACTGCCAGAGGATGTCGCGGCGCCGCGCCCCCACCGATTTGCGAATCCCTATCTCGTGCGTGCGCTCGGTGACTGTAGCCAGCATGATGTTCATGATCACAATGCCGCCCACCACCATGAACACAGCCACCACGCCGATGGTGACGGCAAAGATGCTGCCGGTAAGGTTTTTCCAGGCGGCCATCAGCGTTTCGGAGGCGTTGATGCCGAAGGTGTCGTCTTCGTGGTAGGGCACGTGGCGGCGCGCCCGCATGAGGACACGAACTTCGTCTTCGAGCTCCATCATGTGTTTGGAGTCGGGCGCCTTGATAAAAACAAAGAGCTCCAGGCGCGGCATGTAGAGGTTCCGGAAAGTGCCGAGCGGAATAAAGACGAAGTTATCCTCGCTCATGCCGAAAGCGGAGCCCACCTTCTCCGCCACGCCGACAATGCGGAAGCTCTGTCCCCCCACCAGCAATTCCTTGTCAATCGGATCGACCTGCGGAAAGAGCTTGTCCACGATGTCCTGGCCAATAAAACAGACCCGCTCGTTGTGGCGGTAGTCCTGGTCTGTAATGTAGCGGCCATAGCGCACCTTTTCCCGGCCGATGTCCACGTGGCTCGGGGTGATTCCTATCAGAGTCACTTCATCGATCGAGTGACCCCTGTACCGCGCCTCTGGGCCGGGCTCCAACTGCGCGATGGCGCTGATCGCCTCGTAGCCGACCAGCGTGTCCCCCAGATACTCATAGTCTTCCAAACGGATGGGCCTGTTGCGTCGCAGCGCTTTCAAATACTCGTCGAACCCCTGTGCCCACTTAAACTGATGAAGCACGAAGGTGTTGGTGCCGAGATTGGCGATCTTGGTCGCAATGTAGAGGTTCATGCCGTTCACCACCGACATCACGACAATCAGCGTGGTGGTAGCGATGACGACCCCGAGCAGGGTGAGGAAAGATCGCAGCTTGTGGCTGCGGAGTTCCCCGAGGGCGTTCCAGAAAGCTTCCCGAACCGGGAGCCAGAAACCGGTCTGCTGCCGGAGCTTTGCTCGCGACTTAGCGATGGTAGTTCGGGCCTGACTGAAAACGGCCATGTTGGCTACTTCCTGCTCGTGACGGAGCGTCAGTATGGTCGGACGGGCGCTCCGCCGTGGCGGCTCATGACGTGCTCTAAACGGCTTTTACGAAGCATCCGCTGGAATAATGGCTACGGTTCGGCTTGCCATCATCCCCCTGGGCAATCGAGGGCCTCCAGGAGTTCGCGTAATGACGTAGTATTAATCCCATTTTGTATCACGAAATGGAGGGAATAACAAGCTGGAGTTACCCGAGTCCGAATTGACAGTTCTCCCTTGCTGTCCTACTCTCTCAGTGTCCCGGTCACATGGAGGTGAGTTTCCGTGAACAAGGAAAACCTTGCGAGCCTCGCGGTTTTGGCCATCGCTTGCTTGCTGGTCTGCGCGCCACGGATTTATAACGCGGGGCGAAAGGCTGAAGGCTTAGGCATGCTGAATCACCCGACCATGCCTCAAGCTTCCAACGCGCCAATGGGCCCGATAGGATTGTTCGAGAGTCATGCTGACATTGGCTCCGTTCTTCATCCCGGCTCGGTTGAATACGACGCAACGAGAAAGAGCTACACGGTCACCGGGAGCGGAGAGAACATGTGGTTCAAGGAAGACGCTTTCCACTTCGTCTGGAAAAAGGTTTCGGGCGAGCGCGTCAGCCTCGCGGCCAACATCAGCTTCATCGGCCGGGGCGGAAATCCGCATCGAAAAGCGGTTTTGATGATCCGCCAAAGCCTGGATGCAGACTCCGCTTACGTTGACGTCGCCTTGCACGGCAACGGACTGACGTCGCTCCAATACCGCGAGGACAAAGGAACTGCGACGCATGAGATCGAATCGAACATTTCCGCTCCCAAACGCGTGCGTCTCGAAACGAAAGGTCAATTCGCCTATCTGCTGCTCTCGGCCGGCGGCGAGGCGCTCCACTTGGCCGGCGCCTCGATTCGAGTTCCGTTCGTGGCGCCCTTCTATGTAGGCATCGGTGTGTGCTCGCACGACAAAAACGCGATCGAGAAGGCTGTGTTCTCCGATGTCGAACTCGAGGCGCAGCCCACCGGCGCGGCCGGCTCGCTTGCCCTTTACAGCACGCTCGAAACAGTCGCCATCGCCTCGACGGACCAGCGCGTGGCCTACGTCACGGTGGGGCGCATCGAGGCTCCCAATTGGACACCCGACGGGCGGCAGTTGATTTTCAATAGCGGCGGGCGCCTCTATCGAGTGGCTGTCACCGGAGGTGAGCCGGAAATCATCGACACCGGGTTTGCTACGCGCTGTAACAACGATCACGGCATTTCGCCCGACGGCTCATGGCTCGCTATCAGCGACAGCTCGCAAGAGAAGGGCGCTTCCGTCATTTATGTCTTACCGCTTGCCGGTGGCACGCCCCGTCGCGTCACCCAGCAGTCGCCCTCTTACTGGCACGGCTGCTCGCCAGACGGGAAGACTCTCTGCTTTTGCGGCGAGCGGAATGGCGCGTTCGACGTCTACACGGTTCCCGTGGCGGGCGGCGAAGAAATCCAACTGACGCGGAGCGCGGGCCACAACGATGGCCCCGAATATTCTCCCGACGGCAAGTACATCTACTTTAATTCCGATCGCAGCGGCAGCATGCAGATCTGGCGCATGCGTTCCGACGGGTCCGAGCAAGTGCAGGTAACCGCCGACGAATTCAACAATTGGTTCCCGCACATTTCGCCCGATGGAAAGCAGATGGTGTTTCTCACCTATGAAAAAGGCGTTGCGGGCCATCCGCCGGACAAAAACGTGATGCTGCGCCTGATGTCGATGAGTGACAGAAATGTCAGCGTGCTTGCCAAACTCCTCGGCGGCCAAGGCACCATCAACGTTTCCTCGTGGTCTCCTGACAGCCGACAGTTGGCGTTCGTGAGCTACCAGTATTTCTGAGTTGCCTTGATGACCGCGAATTCTTCAGCAGCCTTCTAGTACACCAAAAATGATTTTCTCAAGCGTGTCCCAGCGTTAACTTGAGCGACCGCCCGCGACGCGGCTATCATAGAAGCGATGAAGCCAACCCTTGTGAAAGGCATTCAATTCGCCTTCTTAACCGCCCTAGCTTCTCTGCCGCTCTTTGCGCAAGGCAACTACGAGATTCAGGTCTACGGATCCGACACGGTGGCGCCCGGCGGCACCATGATCGAGTTGCACAGTAACTTCACATTTGAAGGTTTCAAGACCCTTGACCTGGGTGTTCTTCCGGATGAACATCAAACCCACGAAACGGTTGAGATTACTCAGGGTTGGAATGACTGGTTTGAAACGGGATTGTACATCTTCACGAGCTACGGTCCCCACCAGGGCTACAAGTGGGTTGGTGATCACATCCGTCCCCGGGTTCGCGTTCCGGAGAAATGGCATTGGCCGGTCGGGGTGAGCC
>Ga0208038_1001476_pt1 | contig 12623 bp, 21 predicted proteins | sample June2015DPH_16_1_FD_184714 | JGI IMG/M metagenome (GOLD analysis project Ga0208038, IMG submission 184714) | Peatland microbial communities from SPRUCE experiment site at the Marcell Experimental Forest, Minnesota, USA - June2015DPH_16_100... | ecosystem: Environmental > Terrestrial > Soil >...
TCAGGCGCGGAACGGTGTTGCAGCTTTGCGCGCCAAACTCGACAGCTTGACGCCACCGAAACCGCGAACGGAAGTAGAGAGTCATTTGCCGCAGCTGAACGGCGCAACTCTGGCACTTTCGGGCGACAGCGCGATGCGCTCCGATGTGGTTACGCGGCGGGCTGCCACGCGCGAGCCTGCCGACACCGTTTTGTTGCCAGGATAGCTTTGGGCGGCGGGCCGGGTACATTCTCCTGTCCCTGGGTCGCTGCCCGATCGGGGCAAGGCTTCGTCCCCTTGCCCCGCTTTTACTTTGCTGGAATGGAGCTATGAAACGCGATTATATTACTACCGCACTTAGAGAAGATCAGCGCGAACGCAGCGAAGCAATCTACGAAATGCCCGCGCGAAATACATGTGTTTGCAGGAATGAGCACAAACCCATTGACGGGATCATCTACACAAACCCGGCCTGCCAGAAACACGGGTTGCGCGGCCCATATCTTATCGGGGTAGACGCCTTCGGGGGATACATGGCAATTTTCGAGGATGAACGGCACTCCAAGCCCGCGCAGCATCGCGTCCGGCTGCCAATCAACAGCGAACCACTTAGCGCCGATGCGCGTCTGACTGAGGCGATGCGGAAGTATGGGCAGAGACTCGCGGCGCGCGTCAACCAATAACCATCAACCGAACCGAGAGGAGCATTACAGTGAATGAAACCATGAAGAGCACAGGCACAGAGACGCAGGCGGGCTTCAACCGCACCCACGAGCAACCGATCCCGCAAAACAACTTTCAGCCGTTCCCCGCGAGCGGTACAACGGATGCGATTCCAACCACCGGCCAGCCATTCGATCAGCCGCAATTTGAAGTGGATCGCTGCCCACCGGGAGCGGGCGCGCCACATGACCGGCTGCAATTTGAAGTGGATCAATGTCCGGAACGCCCCTAACAATTCCGGTTCGATCTGCCGAAACCTAGCCGGAGTGCGATTGCGCCCGCTCTCCGGCTTTTTCATGCCGGCGACCATGACCATGACCATGACCATGACCATGAGCATGACCATGAGCAGAGACCGGGACGCGCCTGATATACCACGGGCGCATCCGCGTCCTGCCCGTGTGCGTCTGTGGGCCTCTGAGCGATTCGGCCATCGAATACCCTTACCTGCCGGCCCAGCCCACCGTCCTGCTCGCCGTAGCCTTCCGGTGACCCTCGCCTATGTCCGAACGCCTCCGAGGGCCTTAAAACGCAAATCTGACGGTTTTGGGGGATCCGGTTCGCCGGGTGCAGCCGAAAGCTGAGATGAACAGTGAAACGCCCGTTTTCGTTCTGGTGACTCCTTGGTGACTAAGCGAGCGGTAAACCGGGGTAAATCCTGCCGAACAGCGGCAAAGACGAAATGAGCAGGAAACACGCATGGATCGTGAGGATATACGAGTTTTTCACAACCCATGCAAACAGTGCCAAACGGGTCTGAATCCCTCTTTCACGGCGATAACACGGGTTCAAATCCCGTCGAGGACGCCATAGAATCAATAACTTAGAGTGAGCCTTCTAGGTGTGCCGTTTTCTGGTGACTCTGTGGTGACTAACGGAGGCCGGTTTCGGCCCTTTCCCCGGTGTGGATGGCGCTCCACCCTCAAGAATCCGATTGGCGGGCGGTTCCGCCCAGACTCCGGCCATCCTGCCATCGATCTTGACGCTTCCACTTTCTTGATAGCCGGGGGCCAGGTGAGCATAGCGCATGGTCATGCGTGGCGTTCGATGGCCAAGACGCTGCTGGATGTTGTACAACGGTTCGCCGTCCATTGCCTGCCAAGAGGCCATCGTGTGGCGCAAGGTGTGGAAGCTAGCGAATGAAAGGCCGAGCCGATGAAAGACGCGGCGAGTGTAGACGGTGAGCTTCTGCGGGTCCACCTGTTCTTTTGGAAACAATAGGTCTCCGGGTTTACCGGGGGGCAAGCTGGAAAGCACCCGCATTCCCTCTTCGCCAATGTTGACCACCCGCGGATCACTGTTCTTTGTCTCCTGAAAACTCACTTGCTGGTGCTCGAAATCAACGTGCATCCATCGCAATGCCAAAATCTCCGATCGCCGTCCGCCACTGATCGCAGCAAGAGCCATCGGCGCACGCATCCACGGCTCCGCAGTTTGAAGAGCGGCTTTCAATTCGTTCGGGAGTAGATACTCTCTGGGCTTGCTGTTTTTCTTTTTCGCTTTTGGCGTTGGCAGTTTGACACCGTGGGCGACGTTCCGAGAGAGCAGAGTCCATTCCTCGGAAGCAAGGCGAAGAATATGCGAGAGCACGGTGAACTCCTTCTGGAGAGTCCCTCGCGAAACCTCGCCGGCTCGCGCCAAGACAAAATCGCTTACCGTAGGTCTGGTGATGGTCCGAGCCTCGAGAGGCAGATGCTTTTCTAGCGTTTTGAGAATTCCGGGAAGCCGGTCGCAAGTCGCCTTTGACACACTGACGCGCTGATATTTCATGTACCTCTCGAACAGTTCTTTTACCGTGACCGGGCTGTCTTCGGTGACGCCAAGGCGTTCAAGAGCTTCCTTGCGCGTTTCTCCTTGTACAAGTGAACCCCGTTCATCTAGCGCCTGTTGGCGCGTGGCTGCTTTCAGCTTGCGGCGAACGTGTTCTCCTTTGGCGTCGATATAGCTCGCCCACCAGCCGCGCCGATCCGCGCGCCAGTACACTCCATCGCGCTGCCTAGCCTTTGGCATGACGTTCCCCCTTTGGTTTCTTTGCCTTCTTGCGTTGTCCGCGTATCGATTCAAGATGCCCGCAGTATTGTGAACAGTATTTGCGTTCATGATCTGACTCGACGGGATAGGGCGCGCGACAATCTTTTCGTTTGCACACGCGGAACCTCGTCCGATTCAGCAAGTCGATGGAGATGGTGAGACGGATAGCATATTCGACGCTGGTGCTCATCATCCCCCAGTGCGGGAAATCCGCCGGCGCGCATTCCGTGGGCTTGAGTTGGTTTTCCCCGCGGGCGAACCACTCGAAGGGATTCAATAGCGCACGGCGAAACCACTCTTGCCGATCCCATATCGCATCGGGAGCGAACTGGGCGGTGTCGCGCGGATTGGCATCCCATGTAAACCTGATTTCCGGCTCGCCATAATGCTCCGCCCACGGTCCCCATTCATTCAGGAAATCGAGCAAAGCGTGAACATTTCCCCGCCGTAAATGGAAAAACCGATCGCGCATCTCCCATGCATCCCGATTTCGAGCGCCAATCCGTAGAGGCTTCAATTCATCGCAGTTCAACAACGGGACGCCAGCGCAATCCACGAGTGTCCATGTTGCCTTCCGGGGCTGGAAGTCGAAATACAGAGGCACGGTAACGATTCGGGAATGTGCCACGATTTGTGCCTTTTTTCCTGGCAAGGATGTGTGCCAACCTATCCGAGTAAGAATATGGCACAGCGAATGGAGGCTGTCAATGACAAATAGGGCAAAGATTGAACCGGAGTACTTGGGAGTCGATGAGGCGGAGATTCTGACGGGACGCTCGCGCTGGAGCTGGCGCAAGGACGCCTACAGCGGACGAATTGCCTCCGTCAAGTGTGGAAGACGTTTGCTCCTACCAGTGAGCGAAGTCCGCCGCATTCTCGCTGAGGGCCTGCGGCCACGAGTGCAAGAGGGCCGGTGACCGTCCAGACCATAGCGAGCACGCTGCCGGCTGAAATCGTCGCGCTTGCCACGCGCGGGCGGCGACTGCATCCGCTTGTGCCTGTCAAAAGAACCCCTTACATGAAGGGGTGGCCGCAGCTTGCTACTTGCGATCTTCCGCAGCTTGAGAGGTTGGCAGAGCGATACCGAGGATGCGGCTGGGGCATAGCCACAGGGCCAGGGTCCGGTGTCTTTGTCTTGGACGTTGATACCGAAGTTGGGCGCGCATCCTTGCTTGAATGGCGTCGGCAGGGCCTTGACCTGCCTGCAACTTTCCGAGTGAACACATCACGCGGATGGCATTGTTATTTTCGCTGGCCTAAAGGGCGGATGGTTCGCAATTCCGCTTCGCGGATAGCGCCAGGTTTAGACATTCGCGGTGATCGCGGCTACGCGGTCGTTCCGCCGTCCAGCCATCCTTCCGGCGTCCAGTACACATTCGAGAATTTGGATCAGCCGGTAGCGAACGCGCCGGGGTGGCTACTTGAGATGGTCGCTGAGCCGGAAAGGATTCATCTTGCCGGGTCCGAAATCGGCATTCTCGCGGAGGGTGAACGAAACGACGGGTTGATGCGTTATGCCGGCGCGTTACGGCGCCGCGGAGTGGGCCGAGAGTTGCTGGAGGCAAAACTTCGTGAGGCCAATCTCAAGCGATGCCGTCCACCATTAGCTGATGCCGAAGTTTCTGGCATCGCCGTCAAGGCCATGCGTTTCGAGGCCGGCGGTCCCGATCCGTTGCAGGCTGCATGGCAGCGTATTCAAGGGGCGATCTATCCTTCGCTCAAAGCGAAGTTTCATGCTCTATGTGAAGAACTGCAGCGCGGCCGGGCGAATATGCCCATCGTGTTGCCCGTGCAAAGAATCGCCAACCTAATGGGCGTTAGCTGGCAAATGGCTTCAATTTATCGCCGTCAACTGGCCCGAGATGGCGTGATCGAACTCGTTGAAACCTACGTGCCCCATCGGCGCGCGGGCAAATATCGGGTGGACGGAATCGCCACGTTTTCAACAAAAAAAGTTGCGGCGCCGAAAATTGAGCCTGTTCTCTCACACCCGCTTCCTTCTCTCAAAGAAGAGAACAGTTGCACTAGGGGAGGAGAAAAACAAAATCCTCACTGGGGGCGTGCTGCGCACGAAGAACAAAAACCCCCTCCCCCCGAAAAACAAAAACCCGCACTTGCACTAGGGTCCACTTGCACTAGTAAATACTTTAAGGGCTTAGTGCAAGTCGGGAGGGAGAAAAGCACTGATAGGGATACAGTTTCGGCCGCGCGTTCAAAAACGCAAAATTCTACGATACAGACAAGGCAAGAGCTTGCGCTGCTCGACGAGTGCTACCGTGAGGCCGTGCGGCGGGTGGCTGAGAGCGGCAGATGGCTGAAGTGCAGATCATCCAAGGTGAATCCATGACCGCGGAGCAGGAGTTTTTACAGGAAATCGAGGCCGAAGGATACCGCCTCAGCATCGTAAACGAGACGCTGATGATTTCTCCCCAGTTGCCTCCGGCGCCGATGAAGGAACGGCTGGAGCAGCACTACGACCCGATCTATGCCCTGGTCTGCAAGCGTGACGGCATCGAAGTCCAGAGCGAATCTCCGGAAGAGCCGTTCTCGGATGAGTTGGACGAATGGCTGCTTTCTCATTGCCACGTCATAGGCCGCAAGGCGCAAGGCGCGTCTACAGTCAGCGAGCTATACCTTTCCGCGTCTGAGAGCCTAGCGGCGCGTTCTTGGCCGGTCCCAGCGTCACGGGAAGTCTTTATAGCGATGCTGCGGAGCGCCGGCGTTCTGGTTGTGGGTGATCTGGCGATAGATGTTCGCCTGAGAAAGAGGCCGGAAGTATGGTAATCGGGCTGGCGCTTAGTCACCACAGAGTCACCACGGAGGATAAGCGGAACATGGGATGTGCGCATAACCCGCATGAATACTGGTGTTCTCTCATGTTGTCTGGTGACTGTAATCGCCTTGCTCAAGGGATTCTTTCTCTTGTCAAGCGATTTATTTTCGAGGGCGAATTGAGATGAATCCAGCGCAGGAATTTGTTGATCGATTCGAGACGGCAGGCGGCAAGTTGCGAGTTGTGGCGGGGGATCACCTGTTAGTCGAGAATTCTGAGATCGCGGAGCCTTTTTTGAATTTGCTCGACGGGCATGAGGCTGAAGTACGCCAGTTAATAAGCGCCAGGCAGACCACGACCGCGAATCCCACCGGCAAGACGGGCTTGTCGCCCGTCCTTAGCGTGGAGTGGCGCGCGTACATCTTGGCCGGATTGAGGCGCGATTGATGCTTGAGGCCACACAAGCCGGTCTGGACTTCACCCAGGACGCTGTAGCGCCCGCCCCTGCTCCCCAGGATGCCCCAGGACGCAGCGAGACGACCTTTGCCGTGGGTGAGGCTGTCTATCTGCGGGGCGCGCGCTTTGGGCTGCCCGGTACGGTCCTCCGCCTGGAGCGCGGGCGCGCTGTCATCTACTGGCGCGCCCTGGACCATATCTCACGGCATAGGCAGATTACGCTCATGCGGGCTGAGAGCGAAACGGGGGATGAGCGATGAAAGTTGGCAATCGCGTAATCCGCATCGACTCGCCAGAGGTTGAGGGAACGATTATCTCGCTGCATGGACGCCAGGCGCGGGTTTATTGGAGTCGGCATTTTTCACAGCTTGTCGATCTGGATAAATTGCGGCGCGCCGATTCCAGACGAGTGCCACGAGGTGATGGCAAATGACTCAGAGGGGCAAAGAACGAAAAACCGAGGCTGCGATTGCGGCGCTGCTCGAATATCCCACCATTGCCGAGGCTGCCGAGAGTTGCGGGATCTCAAAACGCACCTTGCTTCGATGGATGCGGCATGAAGGATTCCAGAAGCAGTACCGGGAAGTGAAGCGGGCGCTATTGGCGCAAGCGACCGCGCGGCTGCGCGCTGAATCGGGCGCGGCGGTCGAGGCACTCGCCAAGGTAGTTGCTACTGGAGACGCATGGACGGAACCCGTTTTCTACAAGGGCACGGTCTGCGGCAACGTGAAGAAATTCTCACCCACGGCGCGCGTGAGCGCAGCAACCAAGATTATCGAGATGGCCTTGCACAGTCATCAAATCGAAGACTTGGAAACGCGAATCTCGCAACTCGAAAGGAACCTACAGAAATGAGATTGACCGTCTTGGAATCACGCATCGTGAAATTGGAAAGTCAGACGCGCCCAATCGATGAAGCCTTGCTCATGGATGGCGCAATGCGGCGGGAATACTTTCGCTCACATGGACTCCCACCGCCAGAGCACGTCATGGATGGGGAATTGAATCGGCTGAAAATGCTGGATTCGCTGCCAGTCGGCACCAGTCCACTGATTCAAACCGCGTGGGAGATTCAGCATGAGAATAACTGACCTAGTACAGCGGGTAAAGGTGCTTGAGGAAAAATTCGGAATCATGCTGGACGTTTATTTGCTGAGAAGCGGAGAGCGCGTGAGCCTTGCCAGGAATCAAAGGCTGCCAGCGTTTAGTGACGTTCTGCATCGCAGGCCATCGGAGCGCGCGCGGCTGATGCTGGAGGCCGTGAGCACATCTGGCGGCGATCGGCTGCATGAACTGTGCCAGGCGCTCGCCGCTGGCCCGATTCCAAGAGGCCAATTCAATAACCCAGACTGATAACCCAAAGGAGAAACAGACAATGGAAACCATCACGGATAACACCATCGCGGAGATAGACACGGCCATCGATGCCGAGTCAATTACTCCCACCGAACCAACACCGGCGGCTCCCGTGGATGTGACCGCATTGCGCGCGGAGATTGAAGCGGATCGCCGCGACCTGGCTGACAAGGAACTTCGCTTGGCAGAGGCGGAACTAGATCAGGCTGTGAGCGTGCACAGTAATCTCTGGGAGCAGAGCAACGCGGCGCAGATCACTTATGACGAACTCGACCGCAAAGTGAACTTGGCGCAACAGGCTTTCTATCAGACCGCGACTAAGCGCGACGGTGTAACAGCCGAACTCGATATGCGGCGCAGGAACACTCCCGAAAAGCGTTTCGGAAATGCGGCGATCATTGAAGCGTGGAACGCGGAGCTATCGCGGCTTGGGACCGAGCAGGAAACCGCGAGTCGCCAATATGGGGAATCGTTTTCCATTCTGAATCGCTTGCAATCGGAGCGCAGCGCAGCGGCCAATTCGCTTTCAGACGTTAGTTGGCGGGAGACTCAGGCGCGGAACGGTGTTGCAGCTTTGCGCGCCAAACTCGACAGCTTGACGCCACCGAAACCGCGAACGGAAGTAGAGAGTCATTTGCCGCAGCTTGACGGCGCAACGCTGGTATATACGAGTGATTCTAGCTTGCGCGCGGATCCGCTTAGTCGCCGTGCGGCTTCGCGGCCAGACGCGCAATGAGTTTGGGCGACGGGCGGGCATCTCCTGTCCCCCCGATTCACTCGCCCAAAAAGGGGGACGGCGCACACCGTCCCCCCCTTACTTAGGTTGCTGGAATGGAGCGGCTGTGAAACGCGACCTTTCGACCATCGCATTCATGGAAGCGCAGCGCGAACGTTCACGCGCAGTCGAAGGGATGCCCGTCCGGGCAGGCTGCATTTGCCGCGCTCACGGCGAACCCGACGAACATGGTCTCTGCTATTTCGAGCCGTGCTGCCAAGTTGCCGGACATGGGCTGCGCTCGCCTTATGTCGTTCACAACGATAGTTTCGGGGGATTCTTCGAGGTGATCGAAGAGCCTCCCCGTTCCAAGTTATCGAAGCATCGCGCCCGGTTGCCAGTCAACACCGAATCACTTCGCGCTGATGCGCGTCTGAATGAAGCAACGCGGCAATGCAGGGAAAGACTTGCGGCAAGCGGTCGTATCTGAATGTTATAGAGGTACGAATCGGGATACTCAACCATCAACCGAGAGGAGCTAACACAATGGCAACCATGAAAGAAACAGGACAGCAGACGGCAGCGGGCTTTCAAAAGAGCAATGCGCCCATCCCTTCAAACACCCATCAACCATTTCCGAGCAGCCCCGTGCCGGGTGGGATTCCAAGCCTGGACAGCGCGAAGATTGCGCCCACAAGCGGGCCAGCGGGTGACGCGGGACCGGCTGCGCCAGTCGATGAGCTTCAATGGGAAGTGAATCAATGCCCGCCCCGGCGGCCAGCGTCTTCGCTTTAGGCAGCTGCGCAACCATTCGCGCGGTTTTCGCGCCAGAATCCTCCTTCTCTGGCTTTACAACCGGAACAACCGGAACACTCGTTTGTTCATGCGGGGTTGAGGCACTTTTTTCAACTGGAACAGTGGAGTGTGTGTTCCGGTTTGAAAATGCGGGTTTAGCCAATAAAGACGCGGGTTGTTCCGTTGTTCCGGTTGGATCAGGGGGAAGAGGACAATATCGGGACCAACCTTCCTCAAAATCCTTCCGGCTATAGCCTTGCGCGGTCTCAGACCCGAACCGAATCTTTGTCGGATAAATCTTGAATCTCTTGAGTTGCCGCGCCAGATTGTTCGCGCTCAATCCCTTCCCGTGGGCCCATTCAGCCCAAGGTCGCCCCTCAATCCCGCAAAGGTGTTCGGCCATGAGCTTCGATTGAATCTGGTCTGTGTTGTCTCCAACGAAGATGGTGCGAATGTCGGAAAGCAGGGTAACGCCGATGGAGCCATCTTCTATACTGGCGGCCCTGAATACTGTTTGCAGCGCATACGTAAGTCTTCGGAGCCATTTCACCCCGGCGAGCTGCGCGATGCACAGCAGGGGCTCGGCAATATCATTCTGGCGGTCACTGAGATTAGTAATTGGGGAAGGCTCAATCTCTCGGATCAGCCGAAGTCATCCCCGTAGTTTCGCGGATGCGCTGCGAGTGAACATAAAGTCCATGACCCATACTTTGCAGCCCTTTGGTCGATAGATTGCCATTGTTATCGTTTCTCCTTTGGCGGCACGAGGTCGCCTTTTTTGACTGCTCGGGTTAAGAATCTCGGGTCAACACTGGCCCGTTTTGCGACCCAGTGTTTCCAGTCCTCTTGAGTCTTTGCGCTTCGCCATTCCTTGATGCCTGCTTTGGCGCGGCGCAGTTTATCTTTCCGTTCGCTTTCGATCCGCTCACGAGTCCTTGCTACGGCAGTGGCCGCATTGCCGCATCTTCGGGAGCAATAGACTTTCTGAGATGCGCGTTTCTTGATGTAGTAGTTACCGCACCGAGCGCATGGCCCGGCGAGCTTTTGCCAGAGCGGATTGAGAGTAAGCGCGTTGAACAAAACGACCGCACGGAAGCGAATGCCCGGCGCTCCGAGGCTTTCCATAACACCCGGCGCGCCCGTATTGTCGAGCAAGCGCATGTTTGCGTGTCCGCTCTTAGTGGGAATCAGCGACGGCCTGAACGCGCTTTGCGATTCCGCCCACAGGCCAGGATTCGCGCCGTACAGTCTCCAGAGGTTCGGCCCTGAGTCCTGCCACTGTTTGACAATGTCTCTCAGCGCAACGGCGGACGCGGCCCGTTCCTTGCCCTGAGTGCGGTTTAGCTCCGCGACAAGGGCTTTCAGGCCGTCCATTGCGTCTGCTACGACAAGTGCCCGATTGCGTTTCATGGATTACATATAGCACGTAGTAGACATAGAGCGCAAGCGAATTATTCAGGTCAGACTCAGAATAAGGTGTAGTGTAGAATGCGATAGGAGAGCAAATGGTAATCCAAGCGCAAGCACGAACTCACCGAAAATTGCTCCGCATTCCCCAGGCGGTCGATTATCTGGGCGGCGCGGTGAAAGCAGCCACGCTCCGGCAATGGATTTGGCGGAGACGGATTGAGCACGTCCACATCGGGGGAGCCGTCTGCATCCCCCAGGATGCGCTTGACCGGCTGATTGATACCGGAACGGTCCCCGCCCTGGAGACGCGACAATGAACGCGGTCCCCGCAATTCTCACCGCAACGGGGCACTCTAGGATGCGAGTTTCACCGGAAATGGCCGGTTTTTTGACCTGCGCCTATTTGCTTGGATGGCGGAAGGGTGCGAAATGAAAGCACCGAGGCCACCGCTGGCAAGCGAAGAGGCGGAGAGGGCGATTCTCGGCGCAATCCTGCTCGACAATGCCGCGCACGCTGAGGCCGTGGAACTAGGACTAAGCCCTGCCGATTTCTCCCTCGACTCACACCGCCGCATCTGGAAGCGCATGGGCGCATTGATGAAGGCACGGCGGGCCGTCGATATTGTCACGCTGTCAGAGGAGCTGGGGCGCTACAAGGAAATCGAGTCCATCGGCGGTGTTTGTTATCTGGCGTCACTCACTGAGGGCTTACCGCGGCGGCTCGTGATTGAGAACTACGTTCACATCGTGAAAGAAAAAACGCAGGCGCGCAAACTGCTTTCTTTGACGAATGAGATCACGACACGCATCGACGCGGGCAACACGCCAGCCGAAATCAATGCGTGGGCGCTATCAACCCTTGAAGCAATCGGCAAAGACAGCGCGCACGAATCCTCGACTTGGGCCGGGGAAGGCATGGAGAGCTTTCTCGCGGACGCTGAGGGCGAAATCGAATGGTTGATCGAAAACGTTCTCTGCCGGGCCTGTCTCACGCAGTTATTCGCTCCTCGTGGTATCGGCAAATCGATCCTTGCATTGCACTGGGGTGTCACTCTGGCGCGCCGTGGGCTGCGCGTGCTGATTCTCGATAGAGACAACACGCGCCGTACCGTGCGGCAACGTCTGCGCGGGTTTGGAGCGGAGAATCTCTCGACGTTGCGCATAGTCTCGCGTGAGAAATGCCCGCCATTAACGCAGCCGGAGGCGTGGGTTTCATTCCCTTACGATCAATTCGACGTTGTGATCGTGGATAGCCTGGACGCGATGGCCGAAGGCGTGGGCGAGCAGGACAGCGCGAAGCCCGCGAAGGCGCTTGCGCCGTTGCTCGATATTGCACACCGCGAGAATGGCCCGGCGGTATTAGTGCTAGGGAATACCGTCAAAAGCGCACAGCATAGTCGCGGCTCTGGCGTGGTCGAAGACCGGGCCGACATTGTGTTTGAGGCACGAGACGCTACAGGTTTCAAGCCGAGCGGCACAAAGCCTTGGATTGAAGAGTTACCCGCCCAAGGCGCGGCGGAGTGGGCAGCGCGCAGCGCACGGCGCAAGGGCAGGAGTGATTTTCGCGTTGCTTTGGTTGCAACGAAATTTCGTGACGGGGAAGAGCCCGCGCCAAGAATACTTGAAGCGCGTCTAGGTGATATTCCGTACATCGTCGAAGATGTGACCACATCCGTCGATGCTGCCGGGGAAGCCGAACGGGACCGCGTTGCTAAGGAACGGCGCGCGAAGCATGAGAAAGGCGCGGAACTGCTCTCCGCGGAGATTCAGCGCAGAGCTGAGCAGGGCGAGCCCGCTCTCCTAAAGCGCGCAGCCGAAAACTTCCTAAGAGATGCCAAATACAGCAATCTGGAAGCGCGGGACATTGTAAAAGATCATCGCTTCACAAAGACCCCAGGAGTCGGCCAGGGCCATCCCGTAGAAGTCGGTTTTTCTCAAAACTCCTATGAAAGTAGTTGGGGTGTCCCAAATAAACCAAATACACAAAACTCCAACAAAGAAGGGGATTCTGAAGACCCCCTATTTGGGACACCCTATGAACAGCGAGTGTCCCAAATACCCCCCTCTGAACCCCGCATGGATAAAGGGGATTCGCAATCGAATATTTCGGACACTCTCTCAAAACATATAGGGAATTCCCCAAGTGTACGAAATATTGCAACGCCTCTAATTCCCATCCCAAACCACTCCTCAGTGAAAGCGAAAACGGGGACGACCGGGAAGACGGAGACCGTTGATTCACTTGCGGCTGCAAAGACAAGGGCCCGATTGACCGAGCCGGAAATCAATGAGGCCATTGAAGGCCGGAATAGTTGCAAGAGGCGGGCGCTTCGGGAACTCGCGGAACAAGGAAAGATTGTCCGGTCGGGGTCGGGAAAACGTGGT
>Ga0208038_1001482_pt1 | contig 12594 bp, 10 predicted proteins | sample June2015DPH_16_1_FD_184714 | JGI IMG/M metagenome (GOLD analysis project Ga0208038, IMG submission 184714) | Peatland microbial communities from SPRUCE experiment site at the Marcell Experimental Forest, Minnesota, USA - June2015DPH_16_100... | ecosystem: Environmental > Terrestrial > Soil >...
AGAGCAATTCGCCGAGGTATGCGCCGCGTGCGCAAATCGGGCAAGCTTCCGCTTTCGTTCCTGCAACACGCCGGTCTTTCTTTTTAACCTCATTGTCACTGTATTATGCGAGATTCAGTAATAATGCGAGGGAATCGAGGGTAGCGCCCTATTTTTCGAAGTGTGGGGCGAACTTCCTTCGCATTATTTGGCTGGCATGTGCAATCCTCGCTCGTCACCAAGGAGGTGTACACATGTCATTGGGAAAATCTTCGATGCAGTTTTGGTTGTCGAAACTGGAAGAACACTTAAACCGGGAGAAATATTCAACAGTAGCGACGCACCAGGGCATCACGGTTGGCAGAAATTTTCTGACTTACTTGAGCAAGCACCGCATCGCGGTCGAGGATGTCAAGCCGACACACATCACAGCGTATTTGCAGCACGCATTGCAACTTTACCGCCAGCGGCACGGGCACGATCCAAAATCACTGCATGCCCCAAAGTGCGAGCAATGGTGGCGATACTCGCATACGACGACCATCTCTATGCTTCTCCGCTTGGCGCACGGACACTGGCCTCCGCAATCGTTTCCCGATACTCCCGCGGGGACTTTTCAGCGGGACATTTGCAGACAGTATGACCAGTGGATGGCCGATATTCGCGGATTGTCAGTGGAAACGCGATCCGGCCGCTGCGCCGAGGCGCACCGTTTTCTCAGCTGGATGGCCGAGCGTGCCAACCTGCAGGATTTCACGGGCACGACAGCACGCGACATCGACGCCTTTATGGTGCTGCGGGCGAAATCGTTGCGCCGGACGACATTAAAGAGCCGCGCTATGGAGCTGCGGAGTTTCTTGCGCTATCTTCACGCTACGGGCCGTCTTCTTCTCAACCCAAGTACCGCGGTAATCATTCCGCGGGTCTACACATTCGAAAGTATTCCCTCGGCGTTGCGGGCCGACGACATCAAGGGTGTCGTGGAAGTGACGCGTAAAGATCGCTCTCCAAAGGGGCTTCGCGACCTTGCAATTTTGACGCTGCTCACCTGTTATGGGTTGCGCGCAGGAGAAATTACGACTCTCCGGCTGGAAGATGTGAGATGGCAGAGCGGGATTATCCGGATTCGTCATTCAAAGACAGGCGCACATTCGGAACTTCCGTTGTTGCCTGCAGCGGGCAATGCCATCGTCAATTACCTCAGGAAGGGACGGCCCAAAACACTGGCGCGAGAGATTTTTATTCGTACCCGTGCCCCGTATCAGGCTTTTCGGAGCGGCTCATCCCTGCACCGACTGATTTCCTTACGTCTCCGTGCCGGTCGAATCGAACCTCAAGGCAGACATGGCCCCCATGCCTTTCGTCATGCGCAGGCCGTCGGCATGCTCAAAGCAGGAGTGCCTATCAAGCATATCGGAGATGTCCTGGGCCACTGCCGCGCACATTCTACGAATACCTACTTGAAGCTAGCGACCGAAGACTTGCGGGCCGTGGCATTGGAAATTCCGGTGGAGGTGAACGCATGAAGCCCTCCACGAATACGTACCGTGAAATGCCCCGTCGTTACGTCCGACAGCTACACTTTCGAAGTCCCATTACCTACGAATCCTATTTCTCTATGGTGAATGGCTTCTGGCGCTTCGCGCTCCATCAAGGGGTCCGGCGAACGGTTTCGACGGAAGTGATACGGAAGTGGCTCTGCGACATCAGGGCGAGGTTAGGAACCCTTCGACTCGTCTATGGGTATGCTCGCGCCGTGGAGCGCTTTCTGGATTGGATGGTATCCACGGGATCTCTCCTGAACAATCCGTTCGCTGAACTTCGAACCCAGTATAGCCAACGAGCCGCACGGCCAATCGTGCGCGCAATGCTGAGTCCAAATCCGCTTGAGGCGCTTGAGGCAATAAGGCCTCTTCCCCGCTTTGGCAGTTTCCTGGGCGCTACAATGCGTGATCACGTGACGCTCATGAAATCAATGGGATACCGATTCAAGACCGGAGAGGCGAGTCTGGTCCGCTTTGATCGGTTCCTTCGAAGCCGTCCTGATCTCACGGGCCAAGCCGTGAAGGTATTAGTGCGGGAATGGGCGAAGGACAGCTCGGCGCCCTCCCACCCCCTATCGTGTCAGCGGGTCGGGCGGTTAGTGTCTAAGATTTTGAACCGTCTTGACCCCAGCATTCCCGTCATGACTAGCGATCGCCGTCTTGAGCAGCAGGCCTTCAAGCTACGGCGTCGTCCATATGTCTACACCGAAGAGGACGTGCGGCATTTGCTTGAAGTTGCTCGTAACCTCCCATCGCCGAAATCGCCCCTTCGGCCACTGACGCTTTACACCATGCTGGTTCTCGCCTACTGCGCAGGGTTGCGTATCGGGGAGCTCGTTCGTCTAAACGTTGGCGACATTGATTTTCGTGATGGGACGATCGAGATTCGGGACAGCAAGTTTTTCAAATCGCGCCGCCTTCCGCTGGCACCTAGCGTGATGTCGGCACTCCGAAATTACCTCGAAGCGCGCGAGCAGGCCGGAGGCTCGAAGGATGTGTCTTCTGGCTTATTCTGGCATACCAAATCGCCCGGGCGATATTCCAGAGTGACGGCGCACATGTTGCTAGTACGCGTACTTCGGCGCGCTGGTCTCAAGCCTGAAAAGGGATATACCGGGCCTCGAATTCACGACCTATGCCATGCCTTTGTCGCGAACCGCATGCTCGCCTGGTACCGGGAGGGTATCAATCCACAGCCACGTCTGCCTTACCTGGCCACGTATCTCGGCCACAAGGACATCAACTCAACGCTCATATATCTAACTGTAACCCAGGAGCTGCTGCAGCAAGCCAGCGAGCGATTCCGCGTACTGGGAGCCCGGATACTTCGAGCTTCCACGGGAGGGATGGCATGAAACTGACACCATTCCCCCAATTGCTTCACAGCTTTTTTCACGATTGGTTGGTGCAACAGCGCAACACTTCCCATCACACCGTGCTTTCTTACCGTGATAGCTGGCGACTTTTTCTCCAGTTCGTAGCGGCACGGAAAAACAAATCGGTCGCGCGAATCAGTCTTCCCGATTTGGGCGCCCGCGAAGTCCTGGCGTTCTTGCAACACACTGAGCAAGAACGTCACCGATCGATTGGCACACGGAACTGCCGGCTGGCAGCGCTGCGTAGCTTCTTCAGTTTCGTGGCTGATCGGGAACCTTTGGCCTCGGCGCAGTGCGCGGAGGTTTTGCATATTCCCACAAAAAGGGCCCCACATCGGGCCTTGTGTTACCTGGATGAAGACGAACTCACGGCGATTCTCGCCCAACCCAACCGCTCAAAGTACCTGGGCCAGCGTGATCACGTCCTGTGCTCGCTCCTCTACAACACCGGAGCGCGCATTCAGGAGGCCTTGAACCTTAAGCCACGGGATCTTCGCTTGGAATCCCCTTGCCATGTTCGCTTGTTCGGCAAGGGGCGAAAGGAGCGAATCTGCCCGCTCTGGCCTGAGACAGTGGAGCTGCTGAAGGCACTGCTGAAAAGACAACCTCGTGAGATGGACGAACCCATCTTCCTGAACCGGTATGGACAGCCACTTAGAGCCGCCGGTGCCCGCTTCAAGTTGAAGCATTACGTGGCAGCGGCCGCCAAGAAGGTTTCAACCCTGGCCAGCAAACGGGTGTCTCCTCACACATTTCGGCACTCGACCGCAGTTTCGCTTGTTGCGCAAGGCGTAGACGTGACGGTGATTCGTAGTTGGCTGGGACATGCCAGCCTCGATACCACCAATCACTATGCGCGAGCCAATCTCGAAACAAAACGCAAAGCCTTGGAAAAAGTGGCCGCTTCCTCAAGGCCTGCCAAACCACTGCGATGGAGGCGCGACGCGGATCTCTTAGCTTGGCTCAATTCTCTATGACATATTCCAGATTATGCGAAGGTACAGACGGTTGGAGCTTCGTGAATAACAACTCCAAACCGCTGTCCTTCGCATTATCCGATCCTTCCCATTACCGCTCAAGGTGCTCTGCGACAAGTTCAGCCACACGCGGTTCGAACCGAGTGGATGGTCAGGGAACCCCGAAATTGGATACGCGAAGTCCTTTATGGACTACATCTTCAGATGGTTAAAAAACAGGTTTCTCCCGCCTGATTCTCCTCCCCCAACGGGCGCCGAAGACGAAGCCAAGGCTTTGGCGCCCGCCTCCCTTTCGGGAGATGGATCGGGCGCGGATCAGACGGATGCACCCGCATGCACGGAATGCCATTATGACCCGCAGCGGATCATGCTACCGCTGCGCGAACTGCGGGAACACAAGCGGGTGTTCGTGATCGCGCCGCTGGGGGTCAACCTATCTGTGGGTGAACGCATAACGTGCGACTGAGTCCCCATAACGTGCGACTGGAGCCCCCATAAAATGCGACTGGGATTGACAATGGGCGGGTCACGTCTGGATGCGATAAAGAATTAAGTTCACAGACCGAATTTAGCGCTTGCGTTCCAAGCAGAAAGTTGTTAGTCTGCGGTACATGGCATTGTCTTGGAGCTTCCGCCACCGAGCCGTCACCGAGAGCGACGTGGCTTTCATCCGCAAGCTAGTTGGCGAACACCCGACAGCCAGTCGGCGAGCGCTTTCCAAGCAGCTCTGCGAGGCGTGGAACTGGGTACAACCGAACGGAACGCTGCGGGACATGGTCTGCCGAGGATTAATGCTGCACCTGCACCGCCAGGGCTTGATAGAGCTGCCGCCAGTGAATTATGTGCGCCGCAATCCTCTGGTAGAGCGTCGTCGCCCGGCCGTAATCCAAGTGGATACTACGCCTCTGAACACGAGCTTGGGGGAGATTCGGCCATTGGAATTCCGCCAAGTGCGACGCACACCGGAAGAGAGTCTGTTCAACAGTTTGCTGGATCAGAACCATTTTCTTAACTACACTCAGCCGGTTGGAGAACACCTCAAGTATCTGGTCTACGCTCGGGGCCGTCCCATCGCGTGTCTGGCTTGGTCATCGTCGCCACGTCACCTGGGCAGTCGTGATCGTTTCATCGGTTGGTCAATGCAGGCGCGACGCACCAACATCCGCTTGTTGGCATACAACTCGCGCTTTCTCATTTTGCCGTGGGTACAGGTCGACCATTTGGCCTCGCATATTCTCAGCCGCATTGCGAAACGAATCTCCCGTGATTGGGAGAGGCTCTATGGACACCCAATCTATTTTCTCGAAACCTTCGTGGACCCAGATCGGTTTCGCGGGACCTGTTACCGGGCGGCGAACTGGGTGGCTCTTGGGTTGACGACTGGACGCGGCAAGAACGATCAGACGCACCGTCCGAACCGATCGATCAAGGTGGTGCTGGGATATCCTCTCACGCGGCGCTTCCGACAGTTGCTGTGCGGTGAGGCATGACAATGCTCAGCCACTTGCGCGGCCAGAGCCTCTCTAACGAGCATTCGCTTCGTTCCGAATCAATCGGTGAGATCATTCGCATTACTTTTTGCTGTGGAGGACAAATCCGATCCCGGCGCGTCGTGACCCGCTCACGGTCGTGCCCGACTGGAAAATACCCGAGCTGGAAGATGGGCCGAATGGTCCAATGGGAATCGCGCAACGAACTCCATGCGTTTCGTCTACTCGACTGTGATCCGAAGGTGATGACCTTCCGCGAACAGCCGTGCGAAATTGTGTATCGCCAGAACGGCGTTGAAAGACGGCATTATCCAGACGTCTATGTGGAAACGACGGGCAGTAAAGAGCTCTGGGAAATTAAGCCCAGCTCCAAAGCCTCGCAGGATGTGATTGCTGCGAGGAGCGCGCTACTCCGAGATGGATTAAAGCAGTATGGATTTACCTACCGGGTGGTGCTGGACTGTGACCTCGCAAAGCAACCGCGCCTTCAGAATGTGGATATTTTGCTGCGCTTTGGACGACGGCCGCTCACTGAGTACGAACGTGAAAGAGTTCGGCAAGACCTGAGACGTCTGGGCTCATTACGTTGGTCTGACGTGTGCCACGGAGTCTACGGCCCGAAGGGGCGCGAGGTCGTGTGCCGCCTTGTGCTGGAGGGCGTGCTGGCCTTCGATGTCGATTGTCCATTATCCCCGGACACTCACTTCACTTACAGGCAAAGGGGCATCTGAAAATGGGCATATCGGCATTTCAGCAGAATGTGTTAATAAAATTGGGGGGCGCGGAGTATTTGCTTCTGCGCAAGATATCCGATACCGGCTGGCAGCTTGAAGACACAAAAACAAAACGCATCGTAGAGCGCGAGCTCACTTACCTTCTGAGAGAGTTTGCGGAAGGGAAGCTCACCTTCGTACCCAGCGGGCGCAGCGCTCTGTGCAGCAAGGCCCCCGTCGCCGTCCCGCCGGAGGCGAAGCTGCGTCGAATGTATGTCCTGGCGGCCCTCAAGGCCACAACGCGCACCGCTCTTGACCAAGCGATTACAGAAGTGTGGACGGAAACCAAATGTCCTGCTAAGCCACCAAATCATTCGACTGTCTATCGATGGAAAGCCCGTTATACCGCTTCTGGGAATGATGTTCGGTCGCTGATGGATGACTCAGACAAAAGGGGAAATCGGACGAGCCGTTTACCCTCTGATGTCATGGAGATCTGCGAACAGTCCATAGCTGCCGTCTTCATGACCAGAGAGCGCAACACTCTTCAGGATACGCTTAACGATGCTCTCCTCAAAGTCATGCGAAAAAACGAAATGCGACCGGAGAGCATGGCCTTGCCTTTGCCCACGAGACGCCTCATCAAGCGGCTCATCGATGACGTACCTGCATTTGACAAACATTCGGCACGCTATGGTCGTCAGGAAGCCGTCAAACATTTTCGCTGTGTTAAGGGGCAACCTGTAACCCGGGCGCCGCTTGAACGGGCCGAAATTGATCACACCCATCTCGATCTATTTGTCGTGGATGACGCAAGATCCCTGCCCTTGGGCCGCCCCTGGGTTACTGTGTGCATGGATACCTACTCGCGCTGCGTTCAAGGTCTTCACATTGGTTTTGTCCCGCCAAGTTATCTGACGGTCGCCAAATGTCTAAAAGACGCCTTCCTTCCGAAGACGTGGTTAAAAGACGATTACCCTGAAATCAGGTGCGAATGGCCTGCCTATGGGGTGATGCGCGAGCTCGTGCTCGACAACGGCGCCGAGTTCCACAGCGACAGTTTGGAACAAATGTGTTTCTCGCTGGGCATCGAAATGCATTACTCTCCTCGCAAAAAGCCGTGGTTCAAGGGAAAGATTGAACGTTTTTTCAGGACATACAACAAGGGTGTCGCCCACGGCGCCCCGGGTACGTGCTTCAGTAATATTTTCGATCGCGGTGATTATGATCCGGCAAGACATGCCGTGGTTACGCTCTCCACGCTAAAAAAGATCAGTCGTTTGTGGGTAGCGGATGTCTATCACCAGAAACCGCACCGTTCTTTAGGCATTTCGCCTGCGCAAATGTGGAACTCGAACTTCAGGCCGGAGGACATTTCTCTCCCGGATGATCCCAATCAACTCGATGTGATCATGGGACGTGTTGACCGGCGGGTGTTGAGCCACAAGGGCATCGAGTTGGACGGCCTGTTTTACAACTCGCCCGACCTGTTCCAACTGCGTTGCAAACACGGCAGCAGAGTAGAAGTCGAGATCCGCATCGACGAGAGTGACATCGGACATATTTATGTTCTATCGCCCAACACAGCCGAGGTATTCAAGGTGCCCGCTTTACGACCCGATTATGCGAACGGGGTCAGCCGGTGGCAGCATCAAATATTTCTCAAGTACCACACTCGACACTCCGACGTGGACAAAGGTCCGGACGGCTGGTTGCAAGCAAAAGAGACGATCGCACGTTTGATCGAAGACGACTTCCATCTCAAGCGGCGCCGGTCGAGAAAGCGGGTTGGGCGCTACTTGGAGGATTGTAAGCCGGCTGTCAGTCGGACAAGCTCAGAAAACGAAATTCCCGTTACCGCCCAGCTTCCTGTGGATGCGCCCCAACTAACGTATATTCCAACTGTTCCAGCCTCCACAACTCCCCACACCGCGATTTCCGAGCATGACGCAGTGGGCGATTTGCTGGTTACAATCGAAGCGAGAGACGCGCATGCATAACCCTGCCACCCTCGTCGATGGCATCCTGGTACATCATGCAGCATTTGTCGACGCGACTCGGCGCATCGACAACTGTTTTGAATTTGCCCATGAAGCACCCCAGCCGATATGTCTCGCCGTGATCGGGGAAACAGGGACGGGCAAATCTCGCACCCTGGACGCCTGCTATCGCAAACACCCGGCCGTTCGCGGCGATGCTGGCATGCATATACCAATATTGCGTGTGACGGCGCCCTCTAAACCGACCGTCAAGGGTCTGGCTGAAATCATGCTGGAAGCGCTCAACGCGCCCGACACGACCCGTGGCACGGAAATTGAGAAAACAAGACGGGTGAAGATCTTGATGCGCAACACGGGGACGAGGCTGCTGATGATCGATGAATTTCAGCATTTTTACGACAAGGCCACACAGTCGATAATGCACCATGTTGCTGACTGGCTCAAAATCCTTGTGGATGATGTCAGGTGTGTATTGGTCGTGGCTGGGCTGCCTCCCTGCAGAATCGTGATTGACCAAAACGAGCAACTGGCGAGACGCTTTCGTGCCCCTATCCATCTGCCCAGATTTTCATGGACGGACGTGGACCACCGCCAGGAGTTCACCCGAATCCTTAAGGCGTTTCACAAAGTGTTGGTAGGGTACTTCGATCTACCACCGCTTCATGCAGAATCCATGGCATTCAGATGCTACTGTGCCACCGGCGGCTTGATCGGGTACCTAAGCACGTTTCTGCAACAAGCGGTGTGGGATGCTATCGCGGATAATCGGAAGCGCATAACGCTCGACGATTTGAACATTGCACACCAGCGATCTGTTTGGGACCCACGGTCGTTTCAGAGTCTTTCAAGACCATTTGGTGTTAAGTTTGGAACCGAACCCACTGTTGAGTTATTGCATCAGATCAGCCAGATTGGGACAGCGGTCCCCACGAACAAGCCCGGGCGAAACCACGGTCGGAAACCAGGCGAATCGGTCGCCGCATGTTTGGTCGCACGATGAGCAGCGAGCTTTTGGTCCGCCATCCCGCACCATTCCCCACGGAGAGTCTCTTCGGGTACATTCTCCGTCTCAGTCAAGAGAATGGCTACACCACACCTTGGACCCTATTCTTGACCGCGGGGATGAAACCGCATGAGATCAGACGGGCCGGTGTCAGAGTTACGAAGTTGGCGAGAATCGCCAATCGCTCTGCATCTGAATTGGATGCCATAGCGTACTTTTCACCTGCAAGGCGGCGGTCTTGTCGCTTGCTTGGGCATCCTTTAGTCCCCGCCGACTTGAATCTGAAGAAGCCTAAGTTTTGTCCCCAATGCGTGGCTGAGAAGGGTTTCATCGAAGGACATTGGGATTTGAGGCTGATGACCGGATGTCCTATCCACAGACAATCACTGCTTTCGACCTGCCCGAAGTGCAGCGGCCCTGTGCGCTGGCTCAGGAGAGGACTGCTGGAATGCCAGTGTGGCGCTGATCTGGATGGCGACCAACCGCCCATATCCGTGGCCGAGGCGAGCCTTCTTGGCATTGTTCGAAACAGAGCACTTCATCTCGCCCCTTCTACAGAAAACCCTTCGGGTTTGCCCCGTGCCGGTTTGCAATCAATGGATCTGCGAACTCTACTTTTTGTGATATTGACTCTTGGGAAGTGGCAACTGATCGCCGATAGCGCTGATTGGCAAGACTCCAAAAGCCTGATACGCGCGGCTGCGCACGTTCTGGAGAACTGGCCCGCCAACTTCTTCGGTTTGCTCCGAGATATCGGAGCAAAGGCTTCCACCCGGATCACTAATGGAAGCGTGCGACAGCAGTTTGATAACGTCTACTGGGTGTTATTCAAGTACAAAATAATCGGCAAATCGGAACAGGCCGACTTTCTTAGAATCACATTCTTAGATTTTGCATTGAATCATTGGGGGCGAGGCTTCGTGGATCACCGATTGATAAGGAGATTGGGCGAGAAGCTCCCCGCGAAGCGATTCCAAACGCCTTCAGAAATCGCCAAAGACCTTGGCGTGGATCCGAGAACCGCCGCTCGATTGCTCGAAGACAAAAAGATCTACCGGAAGAGAATACGATGTGGAAAGGTTGAACGTAGCCTGGTTGACAGAAATTTAATCGATATTCGGCGTAATTATCCTGGCAGGGTCTACCGAGCCAGAAAGGCAGCGGCGATGATAGGTTTGTCGCCTGCTGTCTTGAGGAGCCTGAAGACCAGCGGCCACTACGAGGTTAGACATCTTTTTCCAACTGCCCCAGGTTTCCATGCGCTGGATATTGAGACGTTTGGACAAAAGATGCTTAGACTGCAATCCCCGCACACTGCTGATGTGCCGCCGCGGCAAAACTGTCTTGCGTTGAGGGAAGCCACAAAGGGCTTCCATGGGTATCTCGGCGGAGGAGCCGAAGTAGTTCGCGCGGTCTTGTCGAGGGACTTATCCGTCGGAAGGAGCATTGACGGCACGGTTGGAGGGCTGCTGATTCCACGCGAGGAATTTTACTGGTTTGTCGAGAAGGCCCGCTGCCGCATCTTTGGAAAGTCGAAATCATGCGGCCGAGCCGCTCGTGATCTTTGCCTTGGCTGTGAATCTATTCCCGGCTTGGTTGCGTCGGGCCTGCTCGCAAGTATAAGAACACCCGTCGGCGTGCGGATAACAGAAGAGTCGATCGCGCAGTTTAAGCGCCAATATGTAAGTATGGGGTCAATTGCGAAAGCATTGGACACCAGTTCGCGGGCGCTGGAGTCGTTCTGTCAGAAAAATGATATTTCGGTGGTCATCATCCATCTGAAGTGTAATCACGGACGGCGACTGTTCGTTCGCAAAAAAGATGCCCGGGTACTTCTTCGAATCGAAAGCAGATGAGAGCTAACTCTCTATGGTCCATGTCTTGCCGCCGATTCGGATGCGGAATCACAGGTGACGCACTGGCTGTCACATGGTTCCAGGGGGGCGCCTCCGGTTAAGCGGTATTCGCACCTTATGCGTAAATTCGTGGTGACAGTCATACGTTATGGGGGCTTCGAGTCTCACGTTATGGGGTCTCACGCAGCGTAAGTCCTTGATTGTTCAATGCGTCGATTCTCACCTTATGGGTCAACGCACACTATCGGAGGTCACGTGAGGGCCGAATGCTAATTTGGCGGAGAACGGAATGAACACGGCCACCAAAACGGCCGTGGGTCTGATTCTGGTTGGCATCGCGGCCACCGCTGTTTTCGAGATTGGGCGCTACCGTGCTCGCGCAGATGTTCTGGCGGCGACAGCCGGATTCCGTGGAGAGCGAGCCTTTAATGACCTGCGCCAACTCGTGCAGTTCGGGCCACGACCTGCCGGCTCCGAGAACTTGGAGCGGACACGCGCATACATTGAGCATCAGTTATCCTCCGCCGGTGTGGAGATTCGGGACGACCCCTTCCTGGCCACGACGCCCGTGGGAGAAACCCCCATGACCAACGTGATCGGTGTAATTCATGGAGAGAACCCGACCGTGGTCATTCTCGCCGGCCACTACGACACCGCCACGATCGCTGGCGCGCGGTTCGTGGGAGCGAACGATGGCGGGTCCAGTGCCGCGTTCCTTTTGGAAATGGCCCGAGTTCTGAGTAACCGGAAGAACACGTTCACCTACTGGGTCGTGTTTTTCGACGGCGAGGAAGCTCTCAAGCAGTGGTCAGCCAGCGACAGTCTATACGGCAGCCGGCACCTGGCCGAAAAACTGTCGCGTGAAGGGAAGTTGGGGCAGATCAAGGCGTTGATTCTTCTGGACATGGTCGCGGACCGGCATTTGAGCATCCTGCGCGAGTCGAATTCGACTGGGTGGTTGAGCGACACGGTGTTCAGAAGCGCGAGCAGACTGGGTTACGTAAGGTTGTTCAGCGGGGGCACATTTCCCGTTGAGGATGATCATATGGCGTTCCTGGCCAGGGGCATTCCTTCAGTTGATATCATCGATTTAACGCCGTTCGGAAGCTATCATCACACCGCGCAGGATTCGATTGATAAGTGTGACCCTGAGAGTCTGACCGTGGTGGGCCGAGTAGTGCTCGCGACCCTCGCGGACCTGGAGCGGACGGGTTAGTTCCATCCCGTGGCGTTAGAGTCCCCCTAGCACGTCGCTTGCCAACTTTTTTTCACGGGTCGACGTTTGTGAGAACCGAAGCGTGCAATTCCGACCTTCCTTTTATTGATCCTTCTTCCACCCTCCCAGAGATTGTGTTGCGCGAGAATACGGGATGGAGGGATAACCTGACCGAGTGTGCACACGGCAAGGAATAATTGGCCGAACGTACAAACGCACCATTTACCCTATGCAGGAGACAGTGACCGTATAAGTCATAGAATAGAGGAGACTTATGAAACCATCTGTGGTATCCCGCGCCCTGAGCACCCTCGTAGTATTACTTTGTTAAGTTTAACTTGACTTCTATCTTGCTCGAGTTTAGCATTCCTTCATGACAATCCAATGGAATGCCAAGCTCTGGAAAGAAAGCATCGATCAATTTGTGGAATTCATTACGC